>ENA-OQIG01000328-OQIG01000328.1-human-gut-metagenome-genome-assembly--contig:-NODE-328-length-28336-cov-3.474139_pt1 | contig 28336 bp, 36 predicted proteins | sample MGYA00242576_ERZ504741 | MGnify/ENA primary metagenome ERZ504741 (study PRJEB26092, sample SAMD00036436) | human gut metagenome | host: Homo sapiens | study: EMG produced TPA metagenomics assembly of... | reverse complement strand
TTCATGCCGGTATATGAACGTCATGAAATAACCGATGACTCCATGAAGCCTGTAAATTCCGAACTGACTATCAATTCATAACAAAACGAAACATGAAAGGAATTCTGAAAAAAAAGATAAACAGAAGATAAAATATTACTATATTTCGTGTATGTAGCTCAAAGTGCCACAGTCCTTGTATTTACAAGGGTTGCGGCACTTATTTGACTAAACAACTGTCAAAGATGGGATTTTTACCTAACCGAACACTATATTATTTGAAATTTACTGAAATTTTTCTTCAAATTTCTCATAACAACAGGTGCAACGGATACAGCTTTGCAAAAAACAGTTGACAAAACCCGCCCTATGTATTAAGATACGGATTAACAGCTAAACCGTTGAGAAAGAGGAGTAAGCTTCCAATGCATTAGCACAGAGAGCCGCAGGTGGTGGGATTGCGGTATAAGGCAGGCAGCTGAATGGACTTTTGAGGGCAGTCTTGAAATATTTCAGTAGGGACTGACGGACTCTGCACCCGTTACATTTGCAGCACATATGTTAGTATGTGAAAAGTGGACTTTCAGTCAATTTGAGTGGCACCGCGGATCATATTCGTCTCAATCACAATCGTATTGTGTTTGGGACTTTTTTTATTCCAAAATATTATTTCAAATTTTATTTTCAGGAGGTAAGTATTATGAAAAAATCTATGGCATTCCTTTTAACCGCAGCAATGGGCGCAGCTTTATTAACAGGCTGCGGAAGCTCCTCTTCTACTGCTACTACAGCAGCAGATACCACAGCAGCCCCTTCTTCTGAGGCAGCATCCTCCGAGGAAGCTTCCAGCGAAGCAGAAAACACCGCTGATGCAGACGGCTCCTACACCATCGGTATCGGCCAGTTTGCAGAGCACGGCTCTCTTGACAACTGCCGTGAAGGTTTCTTAGAAGGCCTTGCAGCAGAAGGCATTGAAGAAGGAAAGAACTTAACCGTTCTTTATCAGAATGCACAGGCTGACGGCGGTACTTCCGCACAGATCGCCAATACATTTGCAGGAAAGAACGTAGATTTAATGTGTGGTATCGCAACTCCTATGGCTCAGGCTGAATATAGCGTGGCTATGAAATCTGATATTCCTGTTATCTTCACCGCAGTTACTGACCCAGTTGCAGCCGAACTGGCAAATGCAGACGGAATCCCAATCGGCGAGATCACAGGTACCAGCGATAAGCTTCCTGTAGAGCAGCAGTTAAAGATGATCCGCGAGATCTTACCTGATGCAAAGACCATCGGTATCATGTACACCACCAGCGAAGTAAACTCTGAGTCTGCGATTGCAGAATACAAGGAACTGGCTCCAAATTATGACTTTGAGATCGTAGACTCCGGTATCTCCTCTTCTGCAGATATTCCTCTGGCAGCAGATACTTTAATTGGAAAGGTTGACTGTATCACAAATCTGACCGATAATACAGTAGTAGCATCTCTTCCTGTTATCTTAAGCAAGGCTTCCGCAAAGAACATTCCTGTATTCGGAAGTGAGATCGAGCAGGTAAAGATCGGCTGCCTGGCTGCTATGGGTCTTGATTATGTAGAACTTGGCAAGCAGACCGGTGAAATGGCTGCAAAGGTATTAAAAGGCGAAGCAAAAGCAAGTGAATTAAACTTTGAGACCATTAAGGATGCTGCATTCTACGGCAACACCAAAGTAGCTGAAAATCTTGGCATCACTCTTCCTGAGTCTTTAACAGGAAATGCTGCTGAACTCTTTGACAGCATTACAGAGTAATTTTAGTAGGAACACAAGTATTGGAGGAACATCATGACAACGATCATTTTCGGTATTCTGGAAGAAGGCCTTGTATATGCCATCATGGCTCTGGGCGTTTACATCACTTATAAGATCCTGGACTTCCCGGATCTGTCTGTAGACGGCACCTTCCCACTTGGCGCTGCAGTGACTGCAGCAGGCATTGCAAACGGGCTTCCTTTCATTGGTACCATTTCACCTGTAGCAGCATTATTCATTTCCTTTACAGTGGGTGCTTTAGCCGGCTGTATCACCGGTCTCATCCACGTAAAGTTGAAAGTACGTGACCTGCTCTCCGGTATCATTGTCATGACGGCCCTCTATTCCATTAATTTAAGGATCGCAGGAAAAGCAAACCTTCCTATTTTTAGTAAGGAAACCATCTTTTCCAATTCCTTCCTTTCCGCTCATGTGCCGGAAGCTGCATCCCCATTTATCGTGACCATTATCCTGTTTGTGATCGTTATGATCTGCAAGGTGTTATTAGACGCTTACTTACAGACACGTTCCGGATACCTGCTTCGTGCAGTTGGTGACAATGACGTACTGGTCACTTCTCTTGCAAAAGACAAAGGCCTTGTAAAGATCGTAGGTCTTGCTATTGCAAACGGTTTTGCAGCTCTTGCAGGAAGCGTTTACTGCCAGCAGAAAGGCTTCTTTGAGATCTCCATCGGTACTGGTACCATGGTCATCGGCCTTGCAAATGTGATCATCGGAACCCAGCTGTTAAAAAGAGTTGGATTTATCCGCTCTACTACTGCTGTTATCATCGGTTCCATTGTATACAAAGCCTGCGTATCCATTGCGCTGCTGTTAAATGACCTGCACATTGCAGGACTGGACCTTTCCATTCCTGTCACTGCATCCGACTTGAAGCTGATCACTTCTGTATTATTCCTGATCATCCTTGTAGTAAGCCCTTCCGGCGGAAAGAAGGTAAAGAGCCATGCTTGAATTAAAACACATCCATAAATATTACAACGCAGGTACAGTAAATGAAATGTGCCTGTTTAATGATTTTAACTTAACCATTGAAGACCACCAGTTTGTATCCGTAGTAGGAAGCAATGGTTCCGGTAAAACTTCTCTTTTAAATATCATCTGCGGAAGTATCCCGTTAGATGACGGCCGTATTATCATCGGTGGCGAAGACATTACCAAAATGCCGGAATACAAGCGTCAGCGCCGCATTGGACGCGTTTACCAGAACCCGTCTATGGGAACCTGCCCTTCTATGACCATTGCAGAGAACATGGCTTTAGCAGATAATAAGGCAAAGCCTTCAATCTCCGTCCTGGAACCAACAAACAGCGCCTGGAATTCTACCGCGAATCTCTCCGCTCCCTTGGCCTTGGACTGGAAGATAAAATGGACGTAAAAGTAGGCGTTCTCTCCGGCGGACAGCGCCAGGCAATGGCACTTTTAATGTCCACTATGACTCCTATTGAATTCCTGATCCTGGATGAACACACTGCTGCTCTGGATCCAAAAACTGCGGAAACGATCATGGAACTGACCAACAAAGTAGTCCGTGAAAAGAACCTGACTACCATTATGGTCACCCACAATCTCCGCTTTGCTGTGGAATATGGTGACAGACTGTTAATGATGCACCAGGGACATGCAGTGATCGATAAAGCAGGCGCAGAAAAAGACGCTACTACCATTGATCATATCCTTAAGAAATTTAATGAGATCAGTATTGAGTGTGGAAACTAGATAGCAAAGGGACGCGCCAACCGGTGCGTCCCTTAATTCTTTCATTCAATTTTTATTCTGCAAATACCATGATCCGTGTTGCTGTATTCTCTCCATCAGACCATACCACTGCTTTTCTGCCCTGAGTCAGGTCATCTAACGTAACAATATTTCTGGTAAGATACGGTACGATCCCACAGTCATCTGCCAGTGTATATTCTGTGCCGTCCATAGCAGTCAGTACAGACTGGGAAGAAGCTGCATCTGTCACTACTGATTTAACTGTTACATAGTCCGGAACCTTAAAATCTGCCGGAACATTGGCAAAGATCATCGTCGCATTGGTCATTGGCGGAAGGCTCATGGTCATTGCCGGTCCGATGTAAGCGTAGATGGTGTCTCCGTCTTTAATATCAGAAAGTTCTATTGGAAGACCGGAAACTGCGTCTAATACATAAGTAGACTCCCGGGAAACGTTTAAGATCACTTCTCCCTGATATCCCTGATCTGCCTGACTGTCAATGGATAATCTGCCATCTTCCATCTGGGTAGCCGGTCCAAACAGGCATACAGAGTCTTCTGCCTGCTCTGGCTGCTCTTCTGCACTTTCGATCGTGCCGCTTACAGTTTCTACAACGGTAGTCTCTTCTGCAGAAGAAGTAGGTTCTTCAGACTCTACCACCACTGGTCTTGACTCATTTACAAGAGGCAATGTGGTTGCCGCATCCACTTTATTGGAGCATCCGCCAAGGCCTAAAACTGCTGCGCTGCATAATACTGCTGCGTATAAATGATATTTTCTCAATATGATTTCTCCTTTTCTATAACAAAGATCATTTCTTTAACTGTGCTCTAATACTCAGGTTCCCGTGCTGACGCGCTCCACTGCCTGCTGACGCAGGCGGAACCTTCGTTAATGACTTGAGAAAAACAAATGTCTGCTGACGCAGCCGCTTGTTTTTCTCTGCGTTCATTATATACTATATTCCCCTTACATCCAATAAAGCTTTTCTTAAGTCTTTTTTAAATCTCTACAACAAAACAGGAGCCTTCCCATATAATTACAGGAAAGCCCCTTTTTTTATATACAATATAGTTTTGAAACTTTTTAACAGGCTTTTATTATCTTGCCATCTCACTCTGTGGTCCGGTCTGATTATGGGCCTTGATAATGGTCTCGATTTCTTCCAGGTTAGAGGATGGAAGATCTCCAGGAATGGTGTTCTTTACAGCTGCTGTGGCATTTCCAAAAGCAACTGCCTTCTGGCAGTCACCACCGCTGCTTAACAGGCCGTAGAGAGCGCCGGAAATATAAGCATCACCACTACCGATACGGTCTACTACTTCAATGTCACGATATGGCTCTTCTTCGTAGAAAGTATCTCTTGCTGCATCATAGATCACAGAACCAAAGGTATGGCGTTTCGGGCTGTGTACGATACGCTGGGTGGAAGCTACGATAGAGATCGGATATTCTTCTGTAAAGCTCTTCATCATTTCTTTGCTGTGCCAGTCTTTAAGAAAGTCAGTCTTGCAGTATCTTCAGAGCAGAAGAAGATATCTACATAAGGAAGGATACGCTCAATGCATTCTCTTGCTTCATCACCCGTCCACAGGTTTCCACGGAAGTTTACATCAAAAGAAACCAGTTCCTGCTTCTTTTGAAACGTTTGATCATCTCAATGGTAGTCTCTCTGATCTTCTCACTAAGAGCCAGAGTAATACCGGTGGTATGGAAACACTTGGAAGCTGTGTATACTTCCTCCGGGATCTCATCAATATCCAGAGTAAAGAAAGAACTGTTCATACGGTCATAAATAACCTTTGGTTTTCTTGGGTATGCACCGTTTTCATAGTAATAAATACCTACACGGGCTGATGGAGAATGATCATACATAAAAAAGTCATCACTGACACCAAAGGAACGGATCTTACCTTTCATAAAGCTGCCGATATCATGTGACGGAAGTTTGGAGATAACACCGGTATGAAGGCCTAACAGAGACGCACCAACTGCTACGTTTAATTCTGCACCGCCTACCTGTTTTACAAATGTATCACCTCTGGAAAGACGGTCATTGTCTGGTGGTGACAGTCTTAAAAGAAGCTGACCTAATGTCAGCAGGTCAAATGTTCTTCCTTTTATCTCTCCCATTTTCATATCCTCCTGAAGTTTAAAAAATTTTCATAAACGTATTTTTAAAGAAAATTTCTAAAGAAAAGGCCTGTCTGAAAATACATTCCAGGAACGCTATTTCCAAACAGGCCTTTCGGTCTTAATTTTTAACTCTTAAGAAGAGTAATTATCTCTGTACACGACCTGAACCGTCGCCACCTGCTAAGGTTTCAACTTCTGCACGGGTTACCAGGTTGAAGTCTCCAGGGATGGTGTGCTTTAATGCGGAAGCTGCTACTGCGAATTCCAGAGCTGCCTTCATATCCTTGCCATCAGCCAGACCGCAGATCAGACCACCTGCGAAGGAGTCGCCGCCGCCTACACGGTCAACGATTGGAGCGATGTGGTACTTTCTGGAGTGGTAGAATTCACGAGTCTGTCCGTCCATGATGCAAGCAGACCAGTCATTGTTGGAAGCGCTGTGGCTTTCACGTAAGGAGCTGATGATGTACTTAAATCCGAACTTGTCAGCCATCTGATTAAAGATGTCAACGTATCCAGCTAATTCCAGTTCTCCGGAAGTAACATCAGTGTTGCCTGGCTTGAAGCAAGAACCTTCTCTGCATCCTCTTCGTTACCGATGCAAACATCAACATACTGCATCAGGTTGGTCATAACCTTCTGAGCCTTCTCGGAAGACCACAGTTTCTTACGGAAGTTTAAGTCTACGGAAACAGTTACGCCGTGAGCCTTAGCTGCCTTTAAAGCTGCCTCAGTCAGTTCGATTGCTGCATCGCTGACAGCTGGAGTGATACCGGTGAAGTGGAACCAGTCAGCATCAGCAAAGATCTCATCGAAGTTGAACTCATCTGCAGTTGCAGTAGAGATAGAGCTGTGTGCACGGTCATAAACTACGTTGGAAGCTCTCATTGCAGAACCGGTCTCTAAGTAGTAAATTCCCAGTCTCTCACCGCTTCTTGCGATGTACTTTGTACCTACATTGTATTTTCTTAAAGCTGCTACTGCGCACTCACCGATTGGGTTAGCTGGTACTGCAGTAACGAACTGTACGTCATGACCATAGTTAGCTAAAGATACAGCTACGTTAGCCTCGCCGCCGCCGTAGTTTACATCAAACTCATCTGCCTGGATAAATTTTTCATTATTTGGGGTAGATAATCTTAACATGATCTCGCCCATGGTAACAATCTTTGCCATTTTAATATTCTCCTTAAGATATGTGAAAATTGATATTACAGTTCAGCGCATGGCTGAACTGTAAGAAATTTATTAACAATTATGCTCTTGCTGCTGCTACAGCCTTAACGAATTCCTGAGCCTTTGCAGTTACAGCTGCGAAATCACCAGTCTTAGCGCCCTTTGTAAGGCTGCTTCCGGTACCAACTGCGTATGCACCAGCATGGATCCACTTATCAACGTTGTCTACGTCAACACCGCCGGATGGCATGAACTCACCCTGTGGCAGAGGTCCCTTGAAGGAGCTGATAGCTGCAGGTCCTACGATATTTCCTGGGAAGATCTTGATTACATCGCATCCAGCTTCCATAGCGGTAATAGCTTCGCTTGGAGTCATAACGCCTGGCAGCATTGGTACTCTGTAACGGTTGCAAAGCTTGATGGTCTCTACATTTAAGCCTGGGCTTACGATGTAGTTAGCACCTGCTAAGATGCAAGCTCTTGCAGTCTCTGGATCCAGAACGGTACCAGCACCGATCACGATCTTGTCATTGTCTTTATACTTGTCAGCCATCTTCTTGATGAAGCCTACTGGATCACCGTCATCCATAGTCATGGTCAGCTCGATAAAGTTGATGCCACCTTCAATAATAGCATCTACTACCTTCTCACCCTGCTCATAATTCTTTGCACGTACTACAGCAACCAGGCAGTCTTCTTTCAGTCTTGCTAAAACATGTTCTTTTTTCATTTTTCTTCTCCTTCTTTCGATGAGGTTCGTAAATACGAATTAATTTCATATTTACGATTTATACTTAAATTTTAATAGTTACCAACTGATTTGTCAACAGCAAAACAGATAAATTATTATCTTTTATCCTGTTTTATTTACCCAAAAATCCCAAAAGTCTTGAAAGCGCTTTTGCCTTCTCGCAAACCAGCCTTCCTAAGCGTCATAATCCTCTGTAGGCTTGTAAAGACTGGACACACTGATGGCCCCGATCACATTCCCATCCGGGCCGAAAACAGGGGAACCTACACATTCCATATGTTCCTCCAACTCCCTTGCGTCAAAGGCGTATCCATTTTCCCGGACCCGATCCAGTTCTTCTATGAATGAGTCTTGTCTGAATGGTACGCTGGGTATGGGGACGGAAATTGATCCGGTCTGCTAAGGCATCCCGCTCTTCCTGCTCCATATTTGCCATAATGGCCTTTCCAAGGGAAGTACAGTACAATGGGTTCTTGGTTCCTACAGTCGCTGTTGTGATAATGGGATTTTCCGGCTCAAATTTACAGATGTAAACAATAGAGTCATCTGAACGCACTCCAAAGAATACGGTCTTTCCCACTTCTTTCGCAAAAGCTTTTAATACAGGATCAATGGTACCGATAAAATCCAGGTTATTTGTATAATTAATTCCTACACGATAAGCAGTAAGTCCGATGGTATAACGCTGCTTCTGCCCCTTTACCACATGGACCATACCTGTATGTGCCAGTGTTGTGATAATGTCATAGGCGCTGGTCTTTGGAAGTTCTAACTTCTCACAGATCTCATCCAGTGTAATACCATCCGGCTTTTTGGAAACCATTTTCAGTATATCCACTGTGCGCAGCGTTGTCCGGTTTAATTTCATTTATGTTCCTCCTGCATCAGGTTCTGTCGATCATATATGTCTTTTGTATTTGGTCGTATATATGTTTCTTATACGCATATACGATTTTCTTCTTTTAGTATAGCGCATCCTGAAACAGATTACAAGATGCGCTTTTGTTTTCCTGGCACAGTCAGATCAATTCCGTTGCCGGTCATGCAACGCATGAACCGTAACTGTTTTGTTCACTAATACTTACAGAGTTACACCCTGTTTGAAGATTGCCATATCATGAAAACCGGCTGCTTCTGATTTAACCTTGCGTCCGGAAGCAACTTCCAATACATAGTTTAACAGATCCTGTGCCAGTTCTTCTTTGGTCTTATCCTCTACCATCTGTCCCGCATTGAAATCGATCCAGTTGGACTTGTGTCCTGCAAGCTTGGAGTTACTGGAGATCTTTACAGTTGGAACAGGGGAAGCAAACGGAGTGCCGCGGCCGGTAGTAAACAATACCATATGAGCGCCGGATACTGCCAGCGCAGTTGCTGCTACCAGGTCATTTCCAGGTGCGCTTAAGAGGTTTAATCCCTTAACCTTAACTGGCTCCGCATACTCTAATACACCCTTTACTAAAGAACTTCCTGACTTCTGGGTGCATCCTAAGGATTTATCCTCCAGAGTAGAGATACCGCCCTTCTTGTTACCTGGGGATGGGTTCTCATAAATAGTCTGGTTGTGGCTGGTAAAGTAGTTCTTGAAGTTGTTGATCAGAGCTACGGTCTTGTCAAAAAGCTCCGGAGTTGCGCAGCGGTTCATTAACAGAGTCTCTGCACCAAACATTTCCGGAACCTCTGTTAAAATAGTAGTTCCGCCCTTGCTTACTAACAGATCAGAGAAAGCACCAATACAGGGTTTGCAGTGATACCGGAAAGTCCGTCAGAACCACCGCACTTCATACCGATGATCAGTTCGCTTGCGTCGATCTTCTCTCTGGAGAATGCGTTTGCATAGGTTGCCAGTTCTTCCAGGATACCCATAGCGGTCTCCATCTCATCTTCTACATCCTGGCACTGTAAGAATTTAACACGCTGCTCATCATACTCGCCAATGTAATCCATTAATACAGGAATATTGCTGTTCTCGCAGCCAAGTCCTAATACCAGAACACCTGCTGCATTTGGATGATGGATCATGTCTGCCAGAACTTTTCTGGTGTTTTCCTGGTCATCACCCATCTGGGAACATCCATATGGATGCTGGAATGCAATGATATCTTCTACATTTCCGCCTACAAACTTCTTTGCAGCAGTCTCAAGAGCCTTTGCAATAGAGTTTACACAGCCAACAGTTGGAACGATCCAGATCTCATTACGGATACCGACTTTTCCGTCTGCTCTGCGGTAGCCGTCAAAGTATACATGCCCAGATGGCTCTACGTCCTTGCTTCCTTCTGGTTTATACTCATAAGAAAGAACATCGCCTAAAGCGTCTTTACATTATGAACATGTACCCATGCGCCTTTTTCAATAGCTTCTTTTGCGTAGCCGATACGGAAACCGTATTTAACTACCTCTTCACCCTGTGCAATGGCACGAAGGGCAAATTTATGTCCCTGTGGGATATCCTGGACCAGAGTTACCTTTTCTCCTGCTACATCCAGGGTCTCTCCTTCATTTAAAGGACGAAGAGCAACGGCAACGTTATCATTCTGATTGATCTTGACAATGTCCTGCATGGTCTTTAATCTCCTATCTTTGTTTTTGTACTCAGGAAACCTTCCCAAAATAAAATCTGTTGCAAAAGATTCCGGAATACATTTGATTTATTTTAACTACAGATCACTTTGTAAGTGCTTACAATCATTCTACCTATTTCTACACAGAAGTCAATAGAAAACTGTTGCAATCTTTATTAGTAGTATGTATAATAGACTTAGCGTGTAAGCGCTTACAGAATGTGAGGTGGATTACTGAATGAATATATATGACGTTTCTGAGCGCGCAGGCGTTTCCATTGCTACGGTTTCCCGTGTACTCAACGGCAATCCCAACGTAAGTGAACGCACCCGCAAGAAGGTTCTGGCTGTAATGGATGAGTTGGGTTATACCCCCAATGTTTTTGCCAGGGGACTGGGACTTGATACCATGCAGACCATCGGTATCATGTGTTCTGACTCTTCTGATCCTTATCTTGCTGAGGCGATCTACTATCTGGAGCGGGAACTGCGCAGTCATAATTATGATTCTATCCTCTGCTGTACCGGTTACGACCTGGATGTAAAACAGAAGTATTTTAATCTGCTTCGCTCCAAGCGCGTGGATGCTATTATCCTGGCAGGTTCCAAATTTGTGGAAATGCGTTCCCGGGATAATAATTATATTATAGAAGCTGCCGCAGACGGACTTCCTGTAATGTTAGTAAACGGTTATCTGGAAGGAAAGAATATCTACAGTACTGTCTGTGATGATTATGCCTCTATGTATGATGCCACATTACAGCTGATCCATTCAGGACACAGCCGTATCCTTTATCTTTACACCAGCGTTTCCTACAGCGGTGTTAATAAGATGGAGGGCTACAAAGCAGCATTGAAAGAAAATCGTATCCCGGTTGAGGACTCCATGATTCATCAATGTTCCAAGAGTTTTGAAAATTCCAGGGATCTTCTTTTAAGCCTGAAAGAAGAAGGGCTGAAATTTGACGCAGTTTTGGCTTCTGACGATTCACTGGCCGTAGGAGCCGTAAAATATGCCCATACAGCCGGTATTTCCATGCCGGAAGAGCTTAGTATTATCGGGTATAATAATTCTCTCCTGGCACGTTGTACAGATCCGGAGATCACATCCATTGACAGCAAGGTAGAAGCACTTTGCACCACTACTGTCAATACTTTAATGGGGGTTTTCAGTGGCGCTAATGTCCCAAACCGGACAACCATCGCCTCTGCTTTAATAAAAAGAAAAACCACAAACTTTTAAATTCCAATTTTAAAGGAGGATTTACCACTATGAAACAGTTTTTGGACAAGGACTTCTTATTATCCACAGACATGGCAAAAACAATCTATCATGATTACGCAGAAAATATGCCGATCTTAGACTATCACTGCCATATCAACCCACAGGAGATCTATGAAGACCGTAAGTTTGAAAACATTACCCAGGTATGGCTGGGCGGCGACCATTACAAATGGCGTCAGATGCGTTCTAACGGTGTTGATGAGAAATACATTACCGGCGACGGCACAGACAGAGAGAAATTCCAGGCATGGCTGAGACAATGCCTAAACTGATCGGCAACCCACTGTATCACTGGAGCCACTTAGAGTTAAGAAGATACTTTGGATACGAAGGCTACTTAAACGGCGATACTGCTGAGGAAGTATGGAACCTGTGCAACGCTAAGTTACAGGAAGACTCCATGACTGTCCGTAACCTGATCAAGCAGTCTAACGTTACTCTGATCTGCACCACTGATGATCCTGTTGACTCTCTGGAATGGCACAAGAAACTGGCTGAAGATACTACTTTTGATGTACAGGTTCTGCAGCATGGCGTCCAGACAAGGCTATGAACGTAGAGAAGCCAACTTTTGCTGCTTACATGGATCAGTTATCCAAGGTCAGCGGTGTTGAAGTAAAAGATTTCGCATCCTTAAAGGAAGCTTTAAAGAACCGTATGGATTTCTTTACTTCCATGAAGTGCTGTGTATCTGACCACGCATTAGAGTATGTTATGTACGTTCCAGCTACTGAGGATGAAGTAAACGCTATCATCGCTAAGGCTTAAAGGGCGAAGCAATCTCCAGAGAAGAAGAATTAAAGTACAAGACCGAGTTCATGCTCTTCGTTGCAAAAGAATACACCAAGAGAAACTGGGTTATGCAGCTTCACTACGGATGCAAGCGTGACAACAACGCTTACATGTTTGACAAGTTAGGCGCAGATACCGGTTACGACTGCATCAACAACTACGCTCCAAGCGCACAGATGGCAGATTTCTTAAATGCATTAAGCGCAACCAATGATATTCCTAAGACTATCATTTACTCCTTAAATCCAAACGACAACGCTTCCATCGGCACCATCATCGGCTGCTTCCAGGAGAAATTCCCAGGAAAGATCCAGCAGGGTTCCGCTTGGTGGTTCAATGATCACAAGGTAGGTATGACCGATCAGATGGTATCCCTGGCTAACTTAGGCTGCCTGGGCAACTTCATCGGTATGCTGACCGACTCCAGAAGCTTCTTATCCTACACCAGACATGAGTACTTCCGTCGCGTTCTCTGCGCACTGGTTGGCGGCTGGGTAGAAAACGGCGAATATCCGGCAGATATGAAGTCCTTAGAGTCCATCGTTAAGGGCATCAGCTACAACAACGCTGTTCAGTACTTCGGATTTGATCTGGATGTTGTGAAATAAATAGGGACAACGAACGAATTGTCTGCGCAAGCAGACAGTAGAGTGCGTCAGCACGGAATTCGTGAGTCTAATCGTGAGTCTACACCAGATGCAAAAAGCGCCCCGCCTCACAATGTGAGGTTGGGCGCTTTCTTAATGCCTGCAATTACTTTTCTTATCTCTATTCTTCTTTTAAGTATCCCTTTTTCCGCAGTTCCTGCTCAATAAAATCCAGGTTTTTCTCCGATTCCGCAGTCACTGTATGATAATGGTAATCCCCGGTCAAAACCTTTAAAGGCTGTGCATTGTAGCGGTTCATGCGGTCTACAAACTCTGCTACATCCAGGCGGTTGTTGATGATCAGATCTGCACGGATCTGCCCATACAGCGGATGATCCACTGCCACATCCAGCACATGGCCACCATAATCTACAATGGTCTGAAGTTCGTCCTGGGTATCTTTGGTAGAATGGCAGACGCAGAACACCCGGATACATTTTCTCTTTTTTTCACTTTCCCGGTCAAGAACATATCCCCTGTAAGTAGAAAGGATCTTCTTATCTTCTGCCCGCAAAAGAGCAATATCCTGAACGATCACCTGGCGGCTTACCTTAAAACGATGAGCCAGTTCTGTTCCAGATAATGGAGTGTCGCTCTCCTCTAACAGTGAAAGAATGCCATCTCTTCTTTTTCCGCCTTCTGTCATGATAAAATTCCCTCCTTTTGCGCAGCATGTTCTCTCATTGAGAGCAGTCTGACCATTCGCTGTATACTGCATACGTTTTCTTTTATGCTAAAAAGCGTCCCCTTTCATTCAAGGAGACGCACTTCATCGTTGCAAAGGTTGTGAGTAAAACGGTAAGCCGGGTTATGTCGTTGGATGGTCATCTATCTAGTACTACTGTCGCCAGCAGCATCAAGCAACCTACCCGAAAGCTGACGGGCCGCCATATGCTCTCTGTTTGGTCTTGCTTCGGATGGGGTTTACATGTGCCCCGCCTGTTACCAGCCGGGCGGTAGTCTCTTACACTGCCATTCCACCCTTACCTGCTGCAAATGCAGCGGGCGGTATATTTCTGTTGCACTGTCCCTAGGGTCACCCCCGCCAGACGTTATCTGGCATCCTGCCCTGTGAAGCCCGGACTTTCCTCTCCTGCGTCCTCTCGGTGTCGCAGCAGCGACCATCTGTCTTACTCACAACTTGTTTATTTTAGCATAGTTTCTTTGCCATGTCCATGGGTAAATCCAAAAATATCATATTAAAAATATCATATGTGGACACTTGCTATCCTACACATCCAGACAGCTTCCGCCGATAAATTCCCTTAAAATAGAGTTTTTCGGTATATCCTCGCTGCTGACCCCGATAAAATAATCCAGGAATTTAAGAAGTCGCTTTGCTTCTGTATATTCCGGACAATCCTTTGGAATTCCAAAAAGCAGCGGCTCCACATACTGTTTTAACACTGCCAGCTCATAAATGAGAGCAGAGTTAAACATAGCATCTGCCTCTTCCTGATAGGGGAAAATATTTTCCTCTTCTCCCTTTCGCACAGATGGCCACATACGGATGGTATCCTGGGCTGACGCCCCTCTTGTCCTTGCATCACGGATCATACGGCGCAGCAGACGGCCATCTGTCGTAGGGATACGGTTGTGCTCGTCAATATTTAACTGGGTCAGAGCACTGATATAGATCTTAAACTTGCTCTCTCTTGGAAGAGAATAGGATAAACGGTCATTTAAGCAATGGATCCCCTCGATCACCAGGATATCATCTTTTCCCAGTTTCAGAAAATCTCCCTTGTATTCCCGTTCTCCTTTTTTGAAGTTATAATAAGGCAGTTCCACACGCTCTCCTCTTAAAAGAGCCTGCATATCCTGATTAAACTGTTCTACATCCAGACATTCCAGGATCTCATAATTATAATTACCATTTTCATCCTTGGACTGTCCACACGGTTGACAAAATAGTTATCTACCGCGATTGGATGCGGCTTTAAGCCAATAGCCTCCAACTGTACGGACAACCGATGGGAAAATGTTGTCTTTCCAGAGGAAGAAGGACCTGCGATCATAACGATCTTGGCAGTTTTGCGCTCTGCGATCTGGGCCGCGATCTCTGCGATCCGTTTCTCCTGAAGCGCCTCCTGGATCAGGATCAAATGGGACATATCTCCAGCTGCGATCTTGTCATTTAATGCGCCTACTGTCTCCAGATCCAGACGTTTCCCCCACTCTGAAGAGTCCGCAAGTGTATGGAACAGCTTTGGCAGCGGCGCAAACTCCGGCAGCACTGTTGGTGCCAACATAGACGGCAGCATGAGCACAAAGCCATATTCATACAACTTCAGATTGAAATAACGGATATATTTTGTATTGGGAACCATATATCCGTAGAAATAATCCTCAAATCCGTCAATACTGTAAACATTGACTCTGGATACACGGCGGTAGAGGAACAGACGCTCCTTATCGTACATCCGGTGTTTGTGAAAACGCTCTATGGCATCATCCGTAGAAATACTGCGCTTTAAAATCGGGATCTCCTGATCTACGTATTCCTGCATTTTGGCTTTCACCTGGTCAAGAAGCTCCTGGTTCAATGTGAAACTTCCTCTTGCTTCTACAAAAAAACCTTTTCCAATAGAAAAATCCACAATGACCTTTTCCACATTTTCAGGACCTGCCACTGCGTAAAATGCCTTCAGCATCAGAAGGGTGGCACTTCGCTGATATGCGGAAATTCCCGGCTTTTGTCTTGCAGTAATGAACTGCACTTCGCCTTCCCTTATCTTTTCCTGCAGTTCCTGGAGTTTTCCATTTACCTGGACTAATAATATTTCATCGGAATACCCGCTTTGATACTCATCTGCTATCACCTGCCAGGTAATATCATCCGGATATTCCTTTATCTGGGTATTTATTTTCAGTTGGACCATAGGCATCCTCCTTTTCAAAAATGTATTGCTGTACATAGAAAACAATTATAAAAGAACTGTAGGCCATGCAGATGGCGCTGTAACGATCTCCATCTCTACCGGCAGATTTTCCTTCAGATATCCAGCCATATACTGGATAAAAATATGCTCCATTCCGTAATGACCTGCATCGATCACTGCCATATTCCTGGCTGCTGCATCAATTCCCTGGTGATGGCTGATATCACCTGTTACCAGCGCCTTTGCGCCTGCATGGATGGCTTCTTCGATCACACTTCCGCCAGCTCCAGGACAAAGTGCCACTTTTTCTACTTCCATATCCATCAGTTCTTCCCCATACACCAGAACAAAAGGAAGATCAAAAGCCTGCTTTACTTTTTCTGCCAGTGCTTTTACAGTCAGCTTTTCCGCCAGGTTTCCTGTTTTTCCAATACCATATGCCACAGAATTTCCATTTATTTCCATATCCCCCATAGCTTCCAACGGCTCCGTATCCTTTAAAGAAAGACGTTCTGCTGCCAGATCTGCCATACAGCCGGGTGCTGCATCAAAATTGGTGTGCATGGCATAGTAGGAAATATCTGCCTGGATCAGCTTTACCAGACGTCTGGTAATAAAATTCTGGTCATTCACTTTTTTAATAGCCTTAAAAATAAGGGGATGATGGGTCAAAAGCATATCTGCTCCTGCCTTAATGGCTGCATCCACCACCTGGTCCGTTGCATCTAAAGCAATATAGATTTTTTTTACCTCTTTATCACTGCGTCCTGCTAACAGCCCCGGATTATCCCAATCACAGGCACAGCTTTCAGGAGCCAGTTTTCCCAATATTTCGATCACTTCACTGCATTTCATCTTGTGCCTCCCTGATACATGAAAGTTCTTCTTTTAAAGCCTTGCAGGCAGCTGCCTGTCCTGCCGTCAGCTCTTCCTCGCTCTTTCCTGCAAATCCTTTTAAGATCCCTTCCACTCTTTTTTCTTCTTTTAAAAGATACTGCTTTAAAACGGCATCCCTGCGTTTGATCAAAACCGCTCCGAAGCGATACTCAGGGAGCGTTTTACAGACACAAGCGTCTTTTTCATTTGTTCCAAAACCAGCTTTTATCACTGTATAAAACTTTCCCTCATCCAGTATCATTGCCTCGTTTTCAATAAAGAAGCCATTTTCCTTCAGATAACGGCGGAACTTTTCCAAATCCGACTGCGGTGAAAAGATCCAGTGGCGGATACTGCTCCATAACTGCTTTCCAGCCTCTAAAATGCTGATCTCCAGTTCACCGCCCATTCCCGCAATGATAACTGTATCGGCTTCTTTGGCCTGTAATTTTTCCAGTCCGTTGCTTAAACGGGTCTCTATGGAAATAGCTGCATCCCCCACGTCATGTCTGTATTCTTCTATGTGTTCATCTGCCCTTGCCAAAGGACCTTTTCGCACATCCATAGCCAGAGCACTTTTAATTTTTCCAATTTCTGCCAGATAAATAGGCACATATCCATGATCTGTACCGATATCTGCGATCCGGCTGCCTTCCGGCACAAAAGAAGCAACCAGCTTTAAACGTTCTGAAAGGCGAAGCCTTGTCTTCTTTATCTCTGTTTCCTGTATCTTTTCTGTCATATCTATCCTTCAACTTTCTAAATAGTCCTTTAATTTCCGGCTTCTGCTGGGGTGGCGCAGTTTGCGCAGGGCTTTATCCTCGATCTGGCGGATCCGTTCCCTGGTCACATGAAACTGCTTTCCCACTTCTTCCAATGTTCTTGGCTGCCCGTCATAAAGCCCAAACCGCAATGACAATACCTGCTGTTCTCTCGGAGTCAACGTTTTTAATACTTCCATCAGCTGCTCATGTAAAAACACAAAAGAAGCCTCATCCTGCAAAAAAGACATTTTTTCATCCTGGATAAAATCCACCAGATGACTGTCCTCTTCCTCTCCCACCGGTGTTTCCAAAGAAACCGGCTCCTGGGCCATATTCAGCACTTCTTCTACTTTTTTGCTGGTCATATGTAAGCGTTCTGCAATTTCCTGAGTAGTAGGTTCCCGTCCCAGTTCCTGAAGCATCCTTCTGGAACTTCGCATCACCCGGTTGATGACTTCTACCATATGCACCGGGATGCGGATAGTCCTTGCCTGATCTGCTATCGCCCTTGTAATGGACTGGCGGATCCACCAGGTAGCATAGGTGCTGAAACGGTAGCCTTTTTCGTAATTAAACTTCTCTACCGCCCGCATAAGCCCCAGGTTTCCTTCCTGGACCAGATCTAAAAATGCCATTCCCCTGCCTGCGTAATGCTTGGCAATACTGACTACCAGCCGCAGATTTGCCCTTGCCAGTTTCTCTTTTGCTTCTCTGCTTCCGGCCCTTACTTCCTTTGCCAGCATTAATTCTTCTTCCGGGGTTAAAAGGGAAATTTTTCCAATTTCTTTTAAATACAGGCAGACCGGATCCGCCTGCCCCGTTTTTTCCTCTGATACAGGTTCACTTTCCCCTGCATCCTGCTCTTCCCCTTCATCCAGGATCTGAACCTGGTTTTCCGCTAATATGTCAAGAACGCGGTCCAGTTCTTCCTCTTTCAGCTCTTTTGGTCTGAAATACCGGAAAATATCACGATATTCCAACTGCCGTTTCCCGGCACGGCATCTGCTAAAAGCCGTCCCATTTTTTCCTTAAAGCTTAAAGATTCCTCTCTGCGCGTTCTTTCCATAGTGTTCCTCCTTAAATCAATCCAAAGATATATGCAGCTGTTTTAACGCTGCCTGCTGCTTTATGATCTCCTGCAGCTGGGCTATATCTTTCGCATTCCGGCTTGCGGTATCCAAACTGTTCTTTCTCACTTTCATCACAGTTTCCGCAAATGCCTTTTTCTGCTCCTCATTGTTTAAGGATTCTTTTAAGCTGCATTAAATAATGCCGCTACTTCTTTGTACTGGTCTTCATCATTGATGAACCGGCTTAAAATACCTGCCGGATTTACATTTCCTGCTTCATGGCCTTCAAATACCATGACTGCCACCTGATGGTACAGGTCTTCCACAAAATCATCGGCTGTTATAATGCCTTTTATCTTGTCAAATAACGCCGGATTTTCGATCAGCCAGGTAAGCAGCAGTCTCTGGGATCTTCGTATGCCGTCTTCCCGCTCCTGCTTTCTTCCTGTTTTCTTTATGGCCGCCTGGTTCTGCGCTGCCTGTCCCTCATAAGGATTGCCGCCATATTCCGGCCGGCCCATATCATTACCTGGACCGCTTCCATTTTCCCTGGAAATAACATTTCTTCCGGAAGCATCTTCCCTGTAGCTGTCACCGGCTTTTAAGCCATCTGCATTCCCAGACGGTTTACCAGCTGGCGAAGCTCCTCTTCTTTGATCATCTGCTCCCTGGATACTGCCTGGATGTAATTATCCCGCTCCAGCGGTTCTCCAAACTGTAAAAGCTTCTTTGCTGTTTCCTGATAAAATTTCGTCTTCTGCTCCGGATCTTCTAATTGATAGTTCCGTTTTAATACATCTATTTCAAATAGGAAGCTGTTCTTTGCCTGGGCGATCCGCTCCTTAAAGGCATCAGCCCCATATTTTTAATAAATTCATCCGGGTCCTTGTATGGCTTCATATTTAAAACTCTGGCAGAAATACCTGCATCCCTTAATATAGGAATGGCACGCAGCGCAGCTTGATACCGGCACCGTCACTGTCGTAGGTTAAGATCACCTGGTCCGTATACCGCTTTAAAACACCTGCATGCTGCTGGTAAAGGCTGTTCCCAAAGATGCCACTGCGTTGGTAAAGCCCGCCTGATGCATGGAGATCACATCCAGGTAGCCTTCACATACCAGCATGTATTTTTCCCTGGTGGTCCTTGCATAGTTTAAACCATACAGATTCCGGCTTTTATCAAATAATTTTGTCTCCGGTGAGTTTAAATATTTCGGCTCCCCATCTCCCATGACACGGCCGCCAAAACCGATGACACGGTTGTTCACATCCATGATTGGGAACATAACACGGTTCCAGAATTTATCTCTTCCGCCTCTCTCTTCAATGGTCACAAGGCCTGTCTGGCTTAAAAATGCATCATCATAGCCTTTTTCTTTCAGGAAACGGTACAGATCATCACTGGTCTTATTAGAATAGCCAAGCCAAACCGGAGCATGGTCTCATCTGTAAGCTTTCGCTTGTCATGGAAATATTCATATGCGATTTTTCCCTGTGGCTGCTTCATCTGGTAGTAGAAATAATTGGCTGCCAGCTTATTTACCTCCAGCAGTCTGGCACGAAATTCCGCCTGCTCCCTGGCTTCTTTGCTGTATTCCATCTTTGGAAGAGTAACTCCCGCCCGGTCTGCTAGGGACTGAAGGGCTTCCTGAAAGGTATAGTTTTCATATTCCATTACAAAGGTAAGAACATTTCCTCCAGCTCCGCAGCCAAAGCAGTAATACATCTGTTTTCCCGGAGAAACGGAAAAAGAAGGTGATTTTTCATTATGGAAAGGACAAAGGCCAAAATAATTGGCTCCTTTTTTCTGCAGCTTTACATATCCTGAAATCACATCTACGATGTCATTCTTCATTCTTACTTCCTCTATGACTTCATCCGGATAGTACATGCTTTTTCTCCCTTCTGTTAAAGTAATATCGGGCACAAAAACATTGCCCCTGTTTTAATATACGTTCCAGCGTTTTGGAACAAATAATTTTTCAAACTGGTCAATGGCATAGATATCACTCATGCCTGCTATGTAGTCGCAAACCACCCGCGAGACTTTTTCTCCCGCATCTAAGAAGTTTAAATACTCCTGTGGCAGCTCATCTACATGATCCATATAGTAGAAATAAAGCTGGGAAAGCATCTGCTGGGCTCTTCCCTCTTCTGCTTTTGGGATCTCATTTTTATATACATGGTCAAACATCCACTGACGAAGACCCATCATGCCTCTTCCATGCCTTCTGACATAAAGATCCCCGGCTTATCCAGACTGTTTAAGATAATATCGTGGATCATGATATTTAAACGCTCCCGGACGCTGTGGCCTAACACATCTGTATAGCAGACAGGAAGGTCTTTCTCCTCAAACATCTTCGCCCGGATGGCATCATCTATATCGTGGTTGATGTAGGCGATCTTATCAGAGAGACGGACCACGCCGCCTTCTAAGGTAGAAGGATGACCGGCTGTACGGTGATTTCGTATCCCATCCCGCACTTCCCAGGTAAGATTTAAACCTTTTCCATTTTTTTCCAGCTTTTCAACTACTCGGACGCTTTGTTCATAGTGGGTAAAACCATCCTCGCAGATCACATTTAAAATAGCTTCCCCGGAATGTCCAAAGGGCGTATGCCCCAGATCATGCCCTAATGCAATAGCTTCGGTGAGACTTTCATTTAACCGCAGGGCTTTCGCAATGGTCCTTGCGATCTGTGACACTTCTAATGTATGGGTAAGTCTTGTGCGGTAATGATCTCCCTCAGGCGCAAGAAATACCTGGGTCTTATGTTTCATACGGCGAAATGCCTTACAATGCAGAATACGGTCCCTGTCCCGCTGGTATTCCGGCCGGATATCACAGAGAGGTTCCTGCCTGTCTCTGCCCTTTGTTTTTGCAGAAAAAGAGGCATACGGCTTAAAGTTACAAGTTCCAGTTCTTCCTGAGATTGTCTGATGTTCAATAAGTCACCCCGCTTTTGTGGCGAAAAGGCACTTTGCAGTCCTTTTTCATTTTCGCTATGTATATGTGTATGCTGGTCATTATAATTTTATGACAACTAATTAATTTATCGTACTATTTTTATAGTATAGCACATTTAAAAAACAGACGCCACCGGTAAAATTCCGATGACGCCTGTTTCATTATTCTTTATGCTATTTTGCTTACGCACAATTTCCTACAGTAAGCCTAACAGTGACGGCAGTCCCAGTGAAAGTACAGGAACATAGGTCACAAGCAGCAGACCGATGATGATCATTACAAAGTATGGCAGCAGGTGGCTGATGACACTTTCAATAGTAACGCCGCCTACCTTACAGCCTGTAAACAGGATGGTTCCTACAGGAGGTGTAATGGTACCTACGGACAGGTTGTAGCAAAGTACGATACCAAACTGAACTGCATTCATTCCAAGGCTTGTGCAGATCGGCAGGAAGATTGGAGTGAAGATCAGGATTGCTGGTGTCGGGTCCATGAAAGTACCTACAAACAGCAGGATGATATTAATTAACAGGAAGATGATGATCTTATTGCTTGTAATACCAAGAACAGCTGCAGCTACCATATCGATCGTAAATGCCATTGCCCAGGACATGATAGAAGAAGTCCGATCATGAAAGTAATGGTACCTGTGATCTTTGCGGACTCCAGTACGATCCTTGGAATATCCTTAATTTTAATAGAACCATAAATTAAGGAAAGAACGGTTGCATAAACAACTGCTACTGCGGAACCTTCGGTTGCGGTAAATACACCGCAAAGAATACCGCCGATTACAATAACGATCATTAAAAGGCTTGGGATCGCCTGCCAGAAAGTCTTTAATACAATGCTGCTGTCAGCTTTGCTTCGCCTCTGTAGCCTAATTTCTTTGCTGTGATGGTTGCCAGGATGATAACGCCTAAGCCCAGATGAGACCAGGAACATAACCAGCCATAAACAGTGCGGAAATAGATACACTTCCTGCAACCGTAGAATAAACGATCATAGTGTTGCTTGGGGGAATCAGCATACCAACAGGTGCTGATGCAACGTTTACTGCTGCGGAATAGTTCTTATCATAGCCTTCGGCCTCTTCCAGCGGTCCCATGGTGCTTCCGATGGCTGCAGCAGCTGCTGCACCGGAACCACTGATCGCACCGAAAAGCATGTTTGCGATTACATTGGACTGTGCTAATGCACCAGGCATACGGCCGCCGATGACCTTTGCACAGTTTACAAGTCTTAATGCGATACCACCGTTATTCATAATGTTTCCTGCAAGAATGAAAAACGGGATCGCGATCAGTGAGAATGAGTTGGAACCTGCGAAAATTCTCTGTGCGGATGTTGCAAACGCTACATTGGATGGCAGCATGCAGATCATGGAAACTGCGGAAGAAAGTCCGATTCCCACACCGATGGGCACACCTGCTGCCAGTAATAAAACCAGAAGAACGACCATTACCAGGGCAACCTGAACTGCGATAGACATAACTTACTCTCCTCCTTCTTTCTTGTTCAGTTCTACAGTGAGATTATAGATGCTGTAGAAAATGATCAGTACGCCACATACAGGAATGATACTGTAAATGGTTCCTGTAGGGATCTTAAGGATAGAGTCATACTGCAGCATGTTCATGGTTGTGATAACGGAACCACCATAAACCAGGATCAGCGCAGAGAAGAGAATAATAACTACTTCGATCGCAGCATCTAACAGTCTCTTGGTGCTGCCATTCAGTTTATCCTTTAAATAAGTAATGCAGATATGATCACGCTGTCCAAACACATAGGTTGCGGACAGAAGGATCAGCCATACAAAGCAGTAACGGGTCAGAACTTCGCTGACACTGCTTGGGCTTTTGAACACATAGCGGACTACTACCTGGTATACGGTAAGAAGGACCATAACGATAAAATCAACGATACAGACGAAAGCTAAAAAGCGGTCTAATCCATGTTTTAATGTTTTCATTATTTATTGTCCTCCTCTCTTAAAGCTACTACTGCGTCATAGATCTGCTTTGTCATGTCAGACTGGTTTGCGATCTTATTTAACAGAGGCATGCAGCGCTCACGCAGTTCGTTGGTATCCGGATAGCAGAACTGGGTTCCGGCTTCTTCGGCATCTTTCTTTGCTACTTCAATATCCTGTTTAAATGTTTCAAATTCTTCTTCAGTGGATTCCTTGATCAGTCTGTCGAAGATCTCTCTGTCTTCATCACTTAAGGAATTTAAGAATGCGGTACTTGCAAGTACTACGTCAGGATGTACAATGTGACGGGTGTAAGCATAGTAAGGAGCTACCTCATAATGCTTGAAGTCACGGTAAACCAGCTCACTGTTCTCAGCTGCATCAATAACGCCCTGCTGCAGTGCTGTGTAAACCTCAGACTGTGCCATAACGCTTCCGTTACCGCCCATCAGTTTTGCCATTTCTACATAGGTCGGGCTGTCATTTACACGAATGATCATACCTTTAAGATCGTCTGCAGAATTGATCGGTTTCTTTGCATATACATTTCTCTCGCCTGCTGTATAAACAGTCAGTACACGGAATTTGTATTTTTCAGTAGATGCAAACAGATCATCAAATACCCCGTTTAATGTTGCTTTTTCAAGATGATCGATATTATCATACAGATAAGGTGCACCTACGATCGCAAAGTCAGCGTCATATCCTTCCGGAACGGAACATGGCACAATTGCCATCTGCAGCGCTCCTGTACGGATAAATTCAGCCATTGCTCCCTGCTCTCCTAATACCCCGTTAGGATAAATGGTTACATGATAACGTCCGTTTTGTTTCCTTCTCAAATTTTTCCCCAAATGCTTTCATGGCACGATACTGCGGATGGTTCTCGTTCTGGTTGAAAGCTACGCGAATCTCTGTCACCTTCTGTTCGGAAGTACGTCCACAGGCTGTAAGCATACCCATAAGGCAAATAACCCCCACAGCCATTGCCAATTTTTTAAACATACCGGTAAATCCTCCTACTGGTTTTACAAATTGATTTTTCAAATATTTTCTTGCTGTTAACTTGCGTTAACGCATTTTTTAACACTTTTTTTTACGGATTTTTCCAATATTATAGCAGTTCAGCATATTGGCCCGAAAATCGTCTTTCAGGCCAGTATTACATGCTGAGCTGCTAAGTTTACTGATCTATAAAATTTTTATATACACAATTATCCTGTACGCAGCGACACTGCCCCCGTAATATAATTACAGCAGTGCTACGCTTACCTTAACTACAACCTTGCGCAGGTTCATAGCTTCGCCGGAGATAACCTGTGGACGATGGATATCGGATGGGAAGAATACACAGAAACATCCCGGACGGGACTCAATGTATCCTTCATCTTCTACAGACTCATAGAAGATCAGGTCTCTTTCCTTAATGTGCTCTGCTACTTTGTAGTTTCCGGTGTTCTTGGTAAATCCAAGACGCTCTCTTCCGGATACTAAGAACTGTACATCCAGATATTTCTCATGAGACTCCGGACGTCTGTCAGCAACATCTTCTGTCATGGCATCAAATACCTGAGCATAGATGTCTTTTCCCTGGATCTCATATACACCAGGTTCCATAGATGCGAAATCGTGGCTCTTTAAGTACTCTAATGCAGTCTGGATCGCTGCAGGGTACTTTTCAAAAGAATCACCATTCTTGATAGATGAAAAGATCATTTTTTCTCTCCCTTTATTTTATTTAAAGCCTTTATAAATAAAAGCTTTTATTTGTTTCTGCCTTCCATTGCATGTACAAGACGTACAATGCACTCATGGCCCGGAACTTCCACACCATACTTGTGTGCTGCACGTACTACAGCGCCGCTGATGGTATCAACTTCTGTTCTTCTGCCATCACGCAGGTCTGCACGGATAGAAGTACAGCCGTTTGGATTGTTGATGGAAGTATTTTTAACTTTTTCACGAACTTTTTCTTCATCGAAATTCAGTCCGGCTGCTGCTGCTGTCTTTACTGTCTCATGGATCAGCTGGCAGCACAGATCCCACGCATACTCGTTAGCTGCAATGTAGCCCATGTCTACCTGGAGAACACCTGTAAGGCACTTAAGGAAACATTGGTAAACAGCTTGTCCCAGATCAGAGTCTGGATGTTTTCATGGATCTTTACATTAAAACCACACTGGTCAAATGCTTCTTTTAACTGAGGAAGGAAACCTTCCTTGTCTTCTACCAGCATACCAACATTGGTAACACCGGTTCCGCCGCGGCGAACATGTCCCATTCCAAGAACAGCACCATTATCTTCGGTTGTACCGATAACGATATGGTCTTCATCAACGAATTCCTTTAACAGATCTTCGTGTCCCGCACCGTTCTGTAAAGTCATCAGGCGGGTGTTTGGTCCGATCAGACCACGGTTACCCTCTAATGCTGCCCTGGAGAACAGAGCCTTTACAAAGAGGATCACTAAATCTGCCGGTTCCTGTCCTTTCGTGTTGCTGACTGCACCTGGATGATAAGTATGAGTGGTTCCGTCTTCATCGATCAGAAGACCGTTGTTTGCAACCTGCTCTACTACTTTTTCATTGGTATCTACTAAAAGAACATCATTATGCTGGGAAAGATGTCCACCATAGATAGAACCCATTGCTCCTGCACCGATCACTGCAATACGCATTTTACTTTCTCCTTTTCCCATTCTTACGTTTAACGTTTACACTGTGCCTTAAAGCAGATTGCGCCCTGCATAAACTCTTCTTATGCGTGGGCGCAGTCTTTTAAAAGTCCGGGGTTTATTCGGAGAACTCAGCAAGTCCTTCAATTGCATATGCACGAACAGGGCTGGAATCCAGTCCAAGGATTGGAAGTGGGGAATAGCTCATGAAGAATACATCCTTCTTAAGCTGCTCTAAGTTTCTTAAAACTTCCAGGAATACAATGTTCTCTGCCATTAAGATGTCATGGAAAGGCTTAACATCTTCGTTGCAGTTTTCGATGGAAACACCATCACCAAAGCCAACAGCTTTTACCTTGTGAGCCTTGAACCACTCAGCGCTCTCAGCACCAACTAACAGACGCTGATCCTTGTCAGTGTTGGTATCAGGTGTAAATGGATACAGCTTGTAGGAAGAGTCGATGATAACGATATCTCCTTCTCTTACCTTTCCAGCTTCACGGTCTAAGTCAGCAGCGGTGATATGTCCACGCTTAGCAACAGTCTCCTTGAAGTCTACGTATACTGCACGGCCTAAGAAAGTGGTTAAAGGCAGCTCAGCTACAGATGGCCAGTTATCATCATGATGATAAGGGCACTCACAGTGGGTTCCCAGATGGCTCATCAGATCCATGTTGGTGTGGAAATCCGGGATAGCACCGCCGGTATTGAAGCGGAACAGATGGCATCTTCTGCTCTCTGTCTTTGGATCCAGGATCTTGGAAAGATCAACAATTCTTAAGTTACCCATTTCATAAACACACATTTTAGGTTCCTCCTTAAAATTGGTTTTTATTTTCTTTGTTGGCTTTTTTCTCGCCCATCTGTATACCAGTATACCGGTATGTCGGTATACTGTCAAGATTTTCAACGAAATAAAAGTCAACAAATTTTTAACGATGTTTTTGTGCATTTCTGATAATGCACTTTCTTATACCCTTGTCATATATATACAAAATAGATACTTTCAGTTTACAATAAGTTACTTTTCTATACAAGACTTGATTTGAAATATCCCCTATCCGGCAAAAAAATGGGGAAAATAATAGGAAAATCAATGGTTTTTCTTGACAGACATAACACTTTAGCCTTAAGATTGTATACAGAATTTGATTTAAATATAAAGGATATGGATACAAGAAATGAAAGAAAAAAGCTTCCTGCAGATGCAGGCCTACGATTCCATTAAAAACGGCATTTTAAACGGCGAACTAGAGCGGGACAGCTCTACTCCGAAACAAAACTGTCCGCAAAAATAGGAATTTCCCGAACCCCTATGCGTGAAGCCTCCAGTGTTTAAGCCAGGACGGCTATATCACCATTATACCAAGCAAAGGCTTTATGATCCGTCAGTTAAATGAAAAGGATATGAAAGACAGTATCCAGATCCGCTGCGCTATTGAAGGCTTCTGTACCACCGTGATCGCATCACAGACAGATACCAAAGAAGGAAAAGAGTTGCTGCGCAGTTTAAAAATGATCCTGGATAACATGGAAGAAGCATTAAATTCTGACGCTTTGGAAGATTTCATTTATTATGACCATCAGTTCCATCTGCTTATCGTCAACTATCTCCACAATGATGAATTCAACCAGATCTTCCAGCGCCTGCTGTACCTGATCCACTTAACCTCTCAGGATGCCCTTTCCACAGAAGGCCGTATCCAGGGAACTGTGGATGAACATCTGGCTTATTATAACGCATTGAAAGAAGGGGATGGCCAGAAAGCTTACAATATCATGATCGAGCATCTGATGATGCCTCTTAAGGTGCATGAGAAAGTACGGGAAAAGAAAAGTGAAAAGAAATAATATACGCCAAAAGCCGCCTGGATGGGCGGCTTTTTTGCGTTCACGATTGTTATTGCCAATCTCATGATCCATATTTTGCATTTTCTGCTTTTCAATTTTCCAGCTGACGCACCAGGTTTACCATTTCAATAGCACCAAGCACAGTCATAGCCTTTATTTCCTGCTTTTGTTCCTGCACGCTCAATGGCCTGTTCAATATTATCCGTGGTCAGAACTCCAAACATGACCGGAATATCGCTTGTTAAAGACACACTGGCAATGCTTTAGAAACCTCACTGCACACGTAATCATAATGGCTGGTTGCTCCTCTTATAACAGCTCCCAGGCAGATCACTGCATCATATTTTCCGCTTTTTGCCATTTAGATGCGATCAACGGATCTCAAAAGCTCCTGGAACCCATGCAAGA
>ENA-OQIG01000327-OQIG01000327.1-human-gut-metagenome-genome-assembly--contig:-NODE-327-length-28379-cov-5.340401_pt1 | contig 28379 bp, 34 predicted proteins | sample MGYA00242576_ERZ504741 | MGnify/ENA primary metagenome ERZ504741 (study PRJEB26092, sample SAMD00036436) | human gut metagenome | host: Homo sapiens | study: EMG produced TPA metagenomics assembly of... | reverse complement strand
TCAATTTACTCCTTCCTTTTTCTTCTTTTTTCATACACTCTGGATTTGTCAAAGTATGTTCTGTTTCCTTCACATATTTATCCAAAAACAGAATACAGTCATTTTATATACTGCAAAAAGTAACCGGGTACCACTTCTGTACCCGGCTACTTTACCACATTACCTTAGCATCACGCAAGTGTATTTCTTGTTTTTCGACATTTTTCCGCCATTTTATGGAATTATTACTGTTACCGTCCGGCAAAGACCTTCACAGTAACTGTTTTATATTTTTACACCCAAACAGGTACTCTGTCAATCAGAAATTTATCTGTTTCTGTCTGCCAGCCTGTTTACATTCTCTTTTTGCTGTATGTTTTCTGCCTGTCAGGGCTTTATCTTTTTTCAGATAAACATTCTTAATATAGGAAATCAGTACCTCTTCCCCATGATCATTAAGTATCCGCAGCAGTCCCTCCAGATCTCTCTTTGTCTTCGGATGGATAAACCACAGCTTTTCCTTACCTTTCAGATAATAGTCCAGCGGCTGATGCTGATCATACTTATCCCCCAGATAATTTCTGGAAGCACTGATCCTGTCCATCACCATTTCCGCAATATATTTACGGGGCATGGGCACACCATTGATGATATGCTCATCTCCCGGTGCATAATCTACCCAGTACTCAAAATGATGTTTGTTGCGCCCTTTATGATGAAGCCAGGATTTTGATATTCCTGTATCTTCTCTTTCTGCATTGTTGGGACTTCTGTCTCCCTGATAGTATTTACATCCAACCAGAAATTCCACAGGTGCATATTTAGACAGGTCATGAAGCAGTCCCTGTTTATACATACCAGCCGGAAACAATAATGCATAACCAACAGCTTATGTCTGGTTATTGTTTTAAAGTGCAGCCACGGATGCATCTTTCTTCTCCTCCTCTACAGCCATCAGCACCACGATCGTACGCGGTGTGACCTTCAGCTTTTTACTATAAGTTTCCTGTTCCTGCTCCAGGAAACCATTCTCTTTCACAGCACTGGTATCAATCACTTTCTTCCATTTTCTGTATCCTGCCAGATTAGGAAGCGCAAAAATACGATCTTCCCAGTGAAAGTTATATGCAACATATATGGAAGCATCCTCGCTGCCGTCTGCCCGGTGCGCATAGGCGCCACAATACATAATTCCAAGCAGTCTGGATGTGTTCTCAGAATTCATATACCATGCGCGTTCTCCATGAAGGGAAACATCCGGCAGTCCCCTGTCTGATAATCCACTCCGTACATTTCTCCCGGAACATGAAGAATCGGATGTTCTTTCCGGAAAGCAATGGCATTCTTTACAAACTGAAACAGGGATTCATTTTTCTTCAGTGCTTTCCAGTCAATCCATCCAACCTGATTATCCTGACAATAGGCATTATTATTTCCGTTCTGTGAATTTCCAAACTCATCCCCGCCATAGATCATAGGAACACCCTGACTGAGCAGCACCATAAGAAAAGCATTTCTGATCTGACGTTCTCTCATCTGTCTGATCTGCAGCCTTCTGCTTGGCCCTTCCACGCCACAGTTCCAGGAATAATTATAACTGCTGCCATCGTGATTATTCTCCTGATTTGCTTCATTATGTCTGTAATTATAGGTCACCATATCATTCATGGTAAAGCCATCCTGACAGGCCATATAATTAATGACTGCATAGGTATTTGGATTCCTTCTGATATGGTAAGCAGCCGCTGAGACCATATCCTCGTCACTTTTCAGAAAACGGCGCATATCCTGCAAAAATCCCGGATTATACTGTGCAATACATTTGTCTTCCGGTTTCTTCTTTTTCCGGATCTGGCTCTCATCAAATCGTGAAACATCAGCCGGGTATCACTTAAAACCCCGTCATGCATCAGCAATTTGGCAGAAACTCCCTCACCCAATACATGAAATCCGTCTACATGATAGTAAAGCTTCCAGAACTGCAATGCCCTGAGTGCTGTCACAGGATTACATTCTCGTGGAAAATACATTTCCATGATACAGGCAATTCCGGCCTGATGCAGTTTTTTAATGAATGTTTTAAACTCTTTCTCCGGATCATCTGTTGCACAGTAAGATCTCTTGGGTGCAAAATAATAGCCATACATATATCCCCAGAAATTAACACGTCCCTGTGTATGCTTCTCAGATACCATTTTCTCAAATTCAGAATTCTTACAGGTACCGCTTTCCATAAATTCATATGCAGGCATCAGTTCAATTGTATTGATACCAAGCTCTTTCCAGTACGGGATTATTTCCTCCAGTGCCTGAAAAGTTCCCTTTGTACCGGTTATCGTCCGATTCGCTTTTGTATATCCGCGCACATGCAGTTTATAAAGGATCATTTCGTGATATGGAATAGCCGGATTTTTGTCGTTCTCCCAGTCAAAAACTTCTTTTTTAAGAAATCCTCCCCTGACTTTGTGCGGATTCGTACCCACCTCTGCACCAAAGCGTTCCCGTCCCAGAATCCTGTACGCACAGGGATCAGTATACACCTTTCCATTTATCAGAAAATTGTACTCGTACTCTTTCAGATTAAAATCCGGAATATACATTGCATATACATTTCCGGTTCTGTTTTCTTCTGTAAAAGGAATCTCCACATAAGGTTTTGCTGATCTCTTTTTGTAGAGAATCAGAGATGCTTTGCTGTCTTCCGGTACCTCAACTGCAAAATTACAGCCATCTGCCAACGGATTTGCACCAGGCACAAGAGCCAGCCCCTTTTCTGTTTTCATCTTTCTGCTCTCAGCCATCTCTTTCTCTCCTTCATATTTTTTCTTGTTGCTCATTACACTTTTCAGAAACACTATACAACGCTATAATGTAATCTGAAGTTCTACCGGACAATGATCGGAACCCATAATTTCAGAATGGATTTCTGCGCCTTCAAGCTTATCCTTCAACTGTGGAGACGTGATAAAATAGTCAATTCTCCATCCTGCATTCTTCTCTCTTGCTTTAAATCTGTAAGACCACCAGGAATATCTGCCCTCTACATCCGGATAAAAATAACGGAATGTATCGATAAATCCACTCTCCAGCACCTTACCAAAGCATGCTCTCTCTTCATCTGTAAATCCGGCATTTTTCCGGTTGGTCTTAGGATTCTTCAGGTCGATCTCCTGATGTGCCACATTGAAATCCCCGCAGCAGATCACAGGCTTACTTTCCTGCAATTTCAACAAGTATGCCAGAAAATCCTCTTCCAGTGCATACGGTATTCCAGTCTGCGCAGTTCACTCTGGGAATTTGGTGTATATACAGTCACCAGATAAAATTTTTCATATTCCAGGGTGATCACACGCCCTTCTTTGTCATGTTCCTCAATTCCAATTCCATACGCCACAGACAGTGGCTCTTTCTTTGTAAAAACAGCAGTTCCGGAATATCCCCGTCTGTTGGCATAATTCCAGTACTGATAATATCCCGGAAGTTCCAGCTTCACCTGCCCCTGCTGGCATTTCGTTTCCTGCAGGCAGAAAATATCCGCATCAAGTGCTGCAAAGCTCTCTTCAAACCCTTTGCCAATGCATGCACGTATACCATTTACATTCCATGAGATTAATTTCATAATCAACTGATCCCCTTTGTTTTCTTATTAGCCCTGTTCAGCATTTGCTAACGATTCTCCCCTGAACGCTTCTGGTCTATTATAGCACGTTTCATGACTGTAAAAAACCTCTTTTTCTCTGGTTTCTGCTCATTGCATTTTTTTCCGGTTTCTGCTACAATGAACTGACATCAGATAAACATAGTCCCTGATAAATAAGAAAGAATGAGGAATATAAAATGAGTGACGAATTTACAGCTGGCGGATGTAACCCGAGTGACTGCGCTTCCTGCGGTGGTGGATGCAGTTCAGCCGGCGGATGCGATCCTGTTGAAAACCACAAGACAATCACCCTTACCATGGAAGACGATACAGAGGTAGAATGTGCGATCCTCACCGTTTTCCCGGTAGATGCGAAGGAATATATCGCACTTCTCCCACTTGATGAGAACGGTCAGAATGAAAGCGGCGAGGTTTACCTCTACGCATTTGCCCGTACTGAGAGCGGTGATCCGATGCTTTCCAACATCGAAAGCGACGAAGAATATGCAAAAGCCGCAGTTGCTTTTGACACAGTTCTCCAGAATGCAAAAGATTCTATGGATAAGATTGACTGATCTGTTAAAGAATTTCATATGTAAGACTAAAATAAGAACCATCATCATTTCATAAAATGTGTGATGGTTCTTATTTTTTATCTTATAGCAATTCCATAAAATAATGCAATCAAGACAGTTCAGCAGAGTGCGAAGGACAAGGAATATACCTGCAGGCGTGCTGACGCACGGCAAAGATATCTGACACAGGACTTCACGCTATGATGGACTGGATTGTTTGCAGTAAATATAAGAGGATTACTATACAGAATTTCGTCGCAAACTGCCATAAATACTGCTATGAATAAAGGTTATATATCATAAACACTGCGCACTTTCAGTCCATCCGGCTTTCCATCGAGTATCTTCACTCTGTATTCTCCTGCATTCATGTCAAAATAATTATCTTCAAGAATCAGGTCATCATTCTCATTCCGGATTTCCACACTCTTTGCATATGCTTCTGCCTTAACAACTATCTCATCTCCGTCTACGCGCACAGCCAGTCCGGGATTCAGATAGTGGAAGTATTTCGGATAGGAAAAAATCACAGTTCCCTGAGAAATAATCTGATCATTTTCCCATGCCTCATAACTTACATATTCATTAAAACAGTCAATCTGGGGAAGTTCGACCTTATCCATCCATACAGCAGACAATGCCGGTACTTCCAGCCACTGTTCTTCCTCCCTCAGAATTGTGGCATCTGTCTTTCGCACTGCCCATTTCACCAGAACCCTGTGAGCATCCAGCGTTTCATTGGTCACATTCAGACGGATGGATTTTTCAAATTCAAAATGCTGACGGTTCATATCCGCTTCCACTGTCATCCAGCTCTGTTCTTCACAGGAAAGCATTACAGGCGCAAAGAATCTCTTCGCATAATAATGAAGCGCTTTCCAGCGTCCGTAATAATCAATGGATGACCAGGAAATAACCGGCCAACAGTCATTTAACTGCCAGTAGATTGCACCCATACAACGTCCCCGGTTTCTACGGTAATGCTCGACTCCATATCGGATTCCATCTGCCTGGAGAAGCTGAGATGCATAAACAAAATCGCTGAAGTTCTCAGGATAACGGTATGCTGCCTGCATGTATTTGGCAATTTTTCCATTTCCTCCGTAATTTCTCTGATGTTTCTCCATCACATAAGAAAATGGATTCAATTCTTTCGGATCATCTGTTACTGTTTCAAGCGTTTTTACAGACGGGAATGACTGAAAACCAAACTCAGATGCATATCTGAAGAAATATTTACGATATTCTGAAAATGGCTTATTGCCATGCCATACTTCCCAGTAATGCACATCTCCACGATTCGGATCATTGGGTTCATCAAAGGAACCGCCTGATGACGGGCTTGCAGGCCAGTAGAAGGTATCCGGGTCGTATTCGCTGAGAACTTCCGGAATAATGCGCTCATACATAAACAGATAATCTCTCATTTCTGTCGGCTTTGTCACCCAGGTGCCCTGCTTTACAAACATTTCCATCTCATTGTTTCCGCACCACAGGGCAAGGGATGCATGATGACGGAGGCGTTTGATATTATCAATAAATTCCTGACGGATATTTGCCTCAAACTCCGGTGTCAATTCATAGACAGAGCATGCAAACATAAAGTCCTGCCATACCATCAGCCCCAGTTCATCACAGAGATCAAAGAACCAGTCCTCAGGATAATAGCCGCCACCCCAGACACGTACTGTATTAAAGTTCGCTCTCTTGCACTGAAGAAGTAATTCTCTGGTACGTTCTCTGGATGTTCTCTGCAGAAGATTGTCCTCAGGGATATAGTCAGCGCCCATGGCAAAGACCTGATAACCGTTTACTTCATGAGCAAAGCTCTCGCCCCACTGGTCTTTCTCTCTATGCATGGTCAGCGCACGGAGACCGATTTTTCTGCACCAGGTGTCTACAATCTTATCTCCGGCTTTCAGGTCTACCTGCACCTGATATAACGGCTGTTCTCCCAGTCCATTTGGCCACCAGAGCTGCGGATTTTCAATCTCCATTTCATCCGGACAGTCATCCCATATGGTTTTTGTTCCATTCGGTGCAGTTACAGTCACCTGATATTCCAGTGCCTGTGCACCTTCATACCCATCTGCTTCGCTCTCTTCCTCATCAACAGTCTCCACATCTACTTCCGGAACCAGCAGGACTTTGCCATCCTTATGTACCTGACGGATATACACGCTGTCCAGTCTGGCAGTTTCAATTCCCAGAAGTGTTACAGGACGGAAGATACCTCCATCCGGCAGACATGCACCCCAGTCCCAGCCGCACATATAGTGAGCTTTGCGCAGATGCATAAAACCCTCAATTGTGTCTTCATTTCCCCTGTTTTTATATTTCTTAAATGCCTCTGCCATGAACTTCAACGGAGAGCGAATGATAACGCGTAAAGTATTTTTGCCGTTTTCAAGCAGCTCTCCTACCGGGAATTCCCAGATTCTGTGCATGTTATCAACTTTCCAAGACAACATCCATTCAGATAGATGTCCGCAATCGTATCAATCCCGTCAAATCTCAGGATCACTTCCTGACAATCTTTAAACTGCGCTTCTTCATAATTAAATACCGTTCTGTATTCGTAATCCTCCTCCATCAGTGCTTTCGCCTGATATTCATTATCCCCAAAGAACGATCCGGCATCTTTCCGGTCTTAAGAAGTGCCGCATAAATATCCCCCGGAATCTGTGCCGGAATCCAGTCCAGTTGTCTGATATTGCACAACTGCCAGTTTTCATGAAGCTGTAATTTTATCATTTGTCTTATCCCTCTTTGATTATTTTTTACATATGTTTGCACTCAACTATATATATAGTATCATACTGCCCTTTTCTAAATCAACTCTGCAAAAGAAATCATTACTGTTCACTCCGTTCACAGTAACCCGTTTACAGTAACAGGAAATCTTTTGCTTGACATTCCCGGAAATTCTATGCACAATAAAGGGAACAGAAACTATGATGTATGGAGTATATAGAAATGAAAGAAAAGTTATATACCATTCCACTTAATGATGCGGTAAATGCCAGTGATGAGTGTCCTTTCTGTTTTATTGAGCGGGAACTGGAGCAGAACTCGCTGGATTTTGTACTGGGTAACAGTTCTTCTTATATGGAAAGTGACATCCGGGATCAGACGGATAAGGCGGGATTTTGCAGGGTACATATGAAGAAAATGTTTGATTATGGGAATACTCTTGGGAATGCATTGATTCTTCAGACTCATTATCATAAACTTCGGGAAGAGATGAGAAAGCAGTTTGATTCTTTTTCACCCGGAAAATCCTCGGTCCTCGCGCGTTTCCGCCTTTCAGATTCCAGCGCAGATAAGAATCCGATTGCTACATGGACTGCTTTTAAGGATTGCAGCTGTTTTATCTGTCAGAATATTGAGGATACATTTAAACGGTATATGGAAACTTTTTTCTGGCTGTATCGGCAGGATAATGAATTTAAAAATAAAATTCTGCGCAGTAAAGGCTTCTGTCTGCATCACTTCGGGATTCTGTGCAACGGTGCAGATAAATATCTGAATGATAAAGAAAAGGCTGAGTTTTATCCTGCCATGTTCAGGCTGATGGATGAAAACTTCCAGCGTATGGAAGAAGATCTGGTATGGCTGTCAGATAAGTTTGATTACAGAAATAAGGATGCTGACTGGAAAAACTCCAAAGATGCGCTCCAGCGTGGAATGCAGAAACTTCGCAGCGGATACCCGGCAGATCCGGTGCATAAGGCAAAATAAAATTCTCTCTTAACATTTATGAACCAATATACTTCATGATCATTTGTTAAGAGAGAATTTTTTATTACATTACAACTCCATCAATTTCTATATCAGCATCCACATCCTGAGTATAGTCGATATCTTCATATCGGAATCCAAACATATGATAGAAATCTTCCCAGTAACCATCAATATCGCAATATTCCTTTACAGTGTCTGTAGTAACAGCTTTCCAGCATTTTTTTACTTCTTCCTGAATCTCCGGCGTCAGTTCGTAATCATCCATACGAATGAAACCATTCTCATCTGTCTGGAAGCCTGTTGGTGTGTAGAGTTTCTGTGTAAATAGTCTGGCAATCTGCTGAATGCAGTTTTCATGATTTCCGGCTTTCTTCATTACTTTATAGAGGATTGCAAAATACAGCGGCACAACCGGAATTGCTGCACTTGCCTGAGTTACAAGGCCTTTATTTACTGATATTACCGCACAGACATCCGGGTGTGCCTGGTTGATCTCAGACATTGTTTTCTGTAAATGCTGTTTGGCAGTTCCGATGGTTCCGTGATAGTAAATTGGATAAGTAAGTTCCGGTCCGATATAGGAATATGCTACGGTTACTGCATTCTCAGTCAGTACATCTGCTGCTTTCAGCGCATCAATCCAGTCTGCCCAGTCTTCGCCGCCCATAACTTTGACTGTGTTTAAAACCTCTTCTTCAGTAGCCGGTTCTACTGTTTTCTCTGTAATCTCATTGTTTCGCAGATCAAGACTCTTTTCTGTGAAAGCCTCACCTGTAGTCTTCAGGCAGGAGGACCAGATTTTTCCTTCAGAATCTGTACGTCTTGGCGCTGCCAGACTGTAAACTACCAGATCCACCTTTCCCAGATCTTTTTTGATCAGCTCAATTGCTTTATCTTTTATTTCTTTTGAAAAAGCATCTCCGTTGACAGTCTTGGCATAGGCACCTTTTTCTGCTGCCAGGCGATGAAATTCCGCAGTGTTGTACCATCCCGGTGTCGCTGTTCTTCTGCCATTTGCCTGACGTTCAAACATAATCCCAAGGGTGTCCGCACCACAGTTTTCCAGTGCGCAGATTCGTGATGCGAGGCCGTAGCCTGTAGAACATCCGATGATCAGTGCTTTTTTTGTTCCGTTTACCATTCCCTGTTTACAGGCGTAATCTGCCTGATTGCGCACACTCTCTGCACATCCCTGCGGATGTGCGGTTGTGCAGATATATTCTCTTACTTTTGGCTCGATGATCATAACTTTTCTCCCTGAATTTATTTCTTTGCCTGATATTTTTTAGTCAAGCGGATAAAATCATCCGCTTCGTTACTTGTTCATAATCGAATAACTGTTCCGCAGTATATACGCTTGAATTGTATGTATTGCAAATATTTTGAATCTCAAAATATTATAACAAAGAAAAAGCAGAACGTAAAGTAAAAATCTCAGATTCATCCTATGTTCTACTTTTTTTACATTCTGGCTCTGATTTCATCTATAAACTTTGTGAAATATGCTCCGCCAGAACATTACATTACTTTTACCCACTATTTCGCAGTAGTACTCCCAAATCCTCCGTTACGGATTTCTGTAGCATCATCATCTACTGTGATTCCATACTCTACAAAGATTCCCTGCATGAATCCTGTATCTGCCGGGATTGTCAGAGTTTTGTTTTCATTGGAATCATTTGTGATCTTTGAGAAAATATGCCCTTCGTTATCTGAATAGAAATAATCACTGTCAATAATACCAACGGTGTTGTTGAGCTGAAGACGGTATTTGAACCCAAGTCCGCTTCTCGGATAACATTTCAGCACCCATTCCGGCTGCATTTCTACCCGGATGCCTGTAGGAATCTTCACTGTCTCACCCGGTTTCAGAGTAAATTCAGCAGGTGCAAAGAAATCATAGCCTGCGCTGCCTGCTGTTGCCCGCTTTGGCAGACGGATGGCTTCGTATACTTTCTCTGCTTCTTCCTGAGACTGTGCAAACGTATCCATCCAGTCTGCTGTAAAGCGTTCTTTACTTACTTTGTGAAATTTTGCGATTCGTTTCATCTGTTTTTCCTCCTGTCTGGTCATGCAAAGCTAACACACCTGCTTCGCAGTACACTCATAGCTGAATATTTGGTTACTGTTCACACACCACTATCCCGCGAGGTGTTTGGCATGAATATGCCAAAATCCCGAGACATACGAGCCAAAATTCCATTGCCGCAGGCAATCTGGAATGAATTTTGGCTACGTTACTGTAAACGGAGTGAACAGTAACAATATTTGTGATCATCACTGACTGATTCAGTAAAAAAGCAGTTCAGGTACACCTGACGTATACTTGAACTGCCTGTATATTTCTTATTTATGCAATACGACTTTTCCTTCATGAAGAGTTTTGGGAACATCGATCACTCTCTGATTGCTGGAACCTTTCCATTTAAGGGAAAGTTCTTTCTTGTCCACCTCAAATTCACCGTCTACGCAGACATCCAGATAACGCACAATCTCTTCTTTGCAGATCTCCTCCCAGAGGAAACCTGTATAAAGCCAGATTGTTTTGCCAGGATATCTCCTTCTGATCTCCTTCGCAAAGGCTGTTACCTCAGTGATATTTGCCGGGTGCAGTGGATCTCCACCTGAAAAGGTAATTCCGCTCACATAATCCTTATCCAGTTCCGCAAAAATCTCCTTGCGTTCTGCCTCACCGAAAGGCAGTCCGCCGTTTGGATCCCAGGTGACAGGATTCTGGCACTCCGGACAGCAGTGATTGCATCCTGCCACCCAGAGCACTACACGAAGTCCGTCGCCATTAAGCATATCGTCCTTGGTAATATTGTGATATCTCATAATTTTTACGCTTCTTCCGGTACATCCTTCATGCTGAAGCTGATTCTTCCCATCTTGTCTTTGCCAAGGCAGACAACCTTAACTTTATCACCAAGTGTGAGAACATCCTCAACACGATTGATTCTTTCTTTACAGATCTTGGAAATGTGTACCATTCCCTCTTTACCCGGTGCAAATTCAACGAATGCACCAAACTCTTTGATGCTGACAACTTTACCTGTAAAGATCTGTCCTGCTTCAAAATCAGTTGCAATGATCTTAACCATGTTAGCTGCCTCATCCATGCTCTTCTGATCAACTCCACAGATAGATACCGCACCTTCGTCTGTGATATCGATCTTAACACCTGTACGCTCGATGATCGTATTGATAGTCTTTCCTCTCTGACCTACAACATCACCGATCTTCTGAGGATCGATCTGGATCTGAATGATCTTCGGAGCATATTCGCCTACAGATGTACGTGGAGCTGCAATACATTTCTCCATAACTTCTGTCAGGATATATTCTCTTGCTTCTTTTGTACGTCTGATTGCTTCTTCTACGATCGGTCTTGTCAGTCCATGGATCTTGATATCCATCTGGATTGCTGTGATACCGTCATGAGTTCCGGCTACCTTGAAGTCCATATCTCCGAAGAAGTCTTCAAGTCCCTGGATATCTGTGAGAACAATGTAATCATCATCTGTATCGCCTGTTACCAGGCCACAGGAAATACCTGCTACCGGTTTTTGATCGGTACACCGGCTGCCATCAGAGACATTGTGGATGCACAGATACTTGCCTGAGAAGTAGAACCATTGGATTCAAATGTCTCAGATACAGTACGGATCGCATATGGGAATTCCTCTTCGCTTGGAAGTACAGGAACTAATGCTCTCTCAGCAAGTGCACCATGTCCGATCTCACGACGTCCCGGTCCTCTGGATGGTTTTGTCTCACCTACAGAGTAGGACGGGAAATTGTAGTGATGCATATATCTCTTTGAAGTTTCAAATTCGTCAAGTCCGTCAAGCTTCTGTGCTTCTGCAAGAGGAGCCAGAGTTGTGATGGTACAGATCTGTGTCTGTCCACGTGTGAACATAGCAGAACCATGTACTCTGGGGATAATATCTGTCTCTGCTGCCAGAGGACGGATCTGAGTAATGGCACGACCATCAGGACGTTTGTGGTCTTTTAAGATCATCTTGCGGACAGTCTTCTTCTGGTACTGATATACAGCCTCGCCCAGAACTGCAAGCCACTCTTCCTTGTCAGCAAAAGCTTCTTTCAGTTTCTCTGTTACCTGACGGATATTTTCTTCTCTTGTCTGTTTATCGTCAGAGAATACGGCAACTTCCATTTCTGCCGGAGGTACGATTTCTTTGATCGCTGCGAAGAGTTCTTCCGGAACTGCACATGATTCGTAGCTGTGTTTCGGTTTTCCGCATTCTTCTACGATCTTATCGATAAATTTGATGATCTCCTGGTTTACTTCATGAGCTTTATAGATAGCTTCGATCATCTTGTCTTCCGGAACTTCTTTTGCGCCGGCTTCGATCATGATTACTTTCTCTCTTGTGGAAGCTACTGTAAGCTGAAGGTCAGATACATCTTCTGTGCCATGGTAGGGTTGATGATATATTCACCATTGATCAGACCAACCTGTGTGGTTGCACATGGACCGTCAAAGGGGATATCGGAAATGCAGGTTGCAATAGCAGAACCCAGCATAGCCGGAATCTCCGGATTACATTCCGGATCAACAGACATAACCATGTTTACCAATGTTACATCATTTCTGTAATCCTTTGGGAACAGAGGACGCATCGGTCTGTCGATCACGCGGGAAGTAAGGATTGCATGCTCGCTTGCTTTTCCCTCTCTCTTGTTAAATCCTCCCGGGATTTTGCCTACTGCATACATTTTCTCTTCATATTCAACACTTAACGGGAAGAAATCGATTCCTTCTCTTGGCTCTTTAGATGCTGTTGCTGTAGATAATACTGTAGTATCACCATAATGCATTAATGCTGCACCGTTTGCCTGTTTTGCAACGCGGTTGATATCTACTGTCAAGGTTCTTCCGGCTAATTCCATGGAATAACTTTTGTACATATGTTCATTCTCCTTTTTTCATATTCTGGTTATTATTTTTTCAAATCTTTCTGTGAATTTTTGCCTTCCCCCAATCAGGACAGATATTCCTGTATCAGACGGCAATTTTCAAATTTACATGGTATTACAATGTCACATTAAAACAGGAGTCCGAAACAACTGAAAAAACTACTTTTTCAGTTATTTTGCAAAATAATCTTTTCAGTAGTCTCGGAAATAACTCCTGCTGCGTTTCATAGTTTCTGAATACGCATTGCATACACATTAAAACAACAATTCCACTTGCATAAAAAGGGAGGCGGATGGAAATCCGCCCCCTTCCGCATACTAAAAGGCTATTATTTTCTTAAGCCTAATTTTTCAATCAGTGCACGGTATCTTTCGATGTCTGTTTTCTTCAGGTAAGCTAACAGTCCACGTCTCTGACCTACCATTTTCAGAAGACCACGTCTGGAGTGATGATCTTTATGGTTGCTCTGTAAATGCTCTGTAAGTTCCTGGATTCTTGCTGTAAGAACTGCTACCTGTACTTCCGGTGATCCTGTATCGCCTTCAGTTCTTGCATATTCTTTCATGATCGCTGCTTTCTTTTCTTTTGAAATCATTGTGATTTCCTCCTGTATTCTATAATTATTATTGATTGACCGCCACACATTAAGAGATGGTCGGAGCATCCGGTCCCTGAACATGGGCTAAATTCACCTTGGTTAGTATAGCACATTGATTCTGGCGTGTAAACCTCTTTTTTACAAAGTTTCAAAATATTCCTGTCCCTTCACAGCATCCCTCTCCAGCTGTGCCTTCAGTGCCTCCAGCGAAGAAAACTTCTGTTCAGGCCTGAGGAATTTTTTGAAATCTACCTTGCAGTATTCTCCATACAGATTCTCATTGCAGTCAAACAGATATGTTTCCACACCAATAAACTTCTCGCCGCCAACAGTAGGCTTATGACCTACATTGGTAATTCCCTGATAACTTCTGTCTCTGAAATGGGATACTGTGATATAAACCCCGTTTGGAGGCATCAGTTTCTCTACCGGAGGGATCAGGTTGGTGGTCGGAAGCAGATATTTATGTCCCATTCCACGTCCATGTTCAACGATTCCTTCTACTGAGAAATCTGTTCCCATAAGGAAACGGAATTTTTCCATATTTCCTCTGTTCAGTTCTTCCCTGACAAAGGTACTACTAATCTTACGGCGTCCGTCCATTTCTTTTGGCAGGACTTCCGTATGAAATCCATATTTCTTTCCGAACTCTTTGAGCATGGCAGGAGTTCCTTTCCGCTCATAGCCAAAACGGAAATCCTCTCCAACTGCCACATAGGAAACCTGCAGATCTCCTATCAGTATTTCTTTTATAAAATTCTCTGCTTTCATGTGCCGTATTTTCTCTGTGAGCGGACATTCCAACAGTATATCCACTCCCATTTCTTCCAATATACGACATCTCTCTTCCTTTGTGAGGATTGTTCTTGAGGCAGTTCCAAGCGCAAGTACAACCGCCTGTGCACCTTCCTGTTTCTGCTCAATAATTTTCTCAACCAGTTTCTGATGTCCGCGGTGTATGCCGTCAAACTTCCCAAGTGTTACCGCACTGTGTGAAATTCTGGGAAAATCATTCTCAATCCTTAAATATTCCATCATGTCTCCTAAAACATTTTTACAGGGAAATACCTGTTTCTTTTCTCGTCCCACTGGTAAACTCCGGCAAAACTGCCTTCACTGCTGCACATACGGATCCATCCGTTTTTCTCCTGTGCATCGACCAGTGCCTGTACAAGAGGATTTCCATTAGCCAGAAGTCTGTCCCCTTCTTTTGTACAGCATACCCTTGGATACTCTGCAAGAATCTCCTCAATACCGAGGATTTTACTCTCTATGATTCCTTTCTGCACTGCCTCTTCTGTCTGCGCCAGGGTAATGGCATCATCCAGTGTAAATCTGCCCACCTTTGTCCGCAAAAGACTTTCCATGGCAGCTCCACAGCCCAGCTTTTCCCCTATATCATGGCACAGAGTACGGATATAGGTTCCCTTGCTGCAGGTCACACGAAAACGCACTAGCGGAAAACTGATATCCAGAATTTCTATCTCATAAAAATGTACAGGTCTTGGTTTACGCTCCACAGTCTTGCCCTCTCTGGCAAGTTCATAGAGTTTCTTTCCATTGACCTTCAGTGCTGAATACATTGGCGGCACCTGCATATAGTCTCCCACAAAAGAACTGACCACTGTGCAAAGCTCTTCTTCTGTAACGGAAAGCTCTGTAGTCTGTGAGAGAACAGTTCCGCTCATATCCTGGGTATCCGTAACAACACCCAGACGCATCACTGCCTCATAGGTTTTCTCTTTATCTGTGATCATATCCACCAGACGGGTTGCTTTTCCCAGAGCCACCGGGAGCACTCCTTCTGCATCCGGATCAAGAGTTCCGGTATGTCCGATTTTCTTCATATGAAGGATTCCCCGAAGCTTTGCCACCACATCATGAGAAGTGAATCCTTTTTCCTTACGGATTACAATTACTCCATCCATCAGACTTCCTGCTCCTGAAACTGTTTGCAGATCTGTTCTGTCACATTGTTGATCACATCATACACAGAACCCTGAAGATCACATCCTGCTGCTCTCATATGACCGCCGCCGCCAAAATATACTGCAATCTTACTTACATCCACATTTCCGTTGGAACGCAGGGAAACTTTGAAAGACTGAGTTTCCACTTCATAGATAAACATGGCAACTTCCACTCCCGCTGTAAGACGAAGCTGACTGACGATACCATCCAGATCCTTGCCATCCACACCATAGAACTCCATGTCTCTTTTTTTAAGATATCCGATAATACATTTTCCATCCAGAAGCAGGATACTCTCAGCAAGAACACGCCCCATTACCTGATTCTGCACATAAGTTTTCTGATAGAAAGATTCGTCAATAATCTTACTGAAATTGAATCCTGTCTTCATCAGTTCCCCGGCAATACGCATGGTCTCCGGTGAAGTTGAAGAGTACTGAAATACCCCTGTGTCATGAACCATTCCCGTATAGATCGGCACTGCAATGGTACGGACCACTTTCTCAGGATCAAAAAGCCCATAGAGAACTTCACAGGCAGAGCTTACCTCTCCCCTGATATGATTCACCTGTGCAAATCCGGAGTTACTGATATGATGATCAATACATGCTGTTCTTTTTGCAGTGTCAAAATATGGACCTGCAATGGCAAGTCTGTCTCTTGCACTTACATCACAGGTAACAAAAAGGTCATACTCTTTGTCACCGTCCAGCTCTGTTTTAATCTCATCCATACAGTCAATATGTCCGAAAACAGGTTTGGGATTATCCAGGTACACATCTGCCTGAATTTCCGGATAATAGGTTTTTACATATAAATATAACGCCATACAGGAACCAACGCAGTCACCATCCGGACGGATATGTCCGCCGATTCCCATTGTTTTCACACCTTCCAGTATTTCCGCAATATTTTCCATGTTCTCATCCTCTTTTAATTCTCATCCTGCTCCTCATCCTGTCTGTGGGAGTTGCTGTCTTTCTTGGTAACATCATCAATAAGCTTTGACATATTTACACCATACTCAATAGATTCGTCCAGGATAAAACGGATCTCCGGTGTATTTCTCAGGTTTAAATTACGCGCCAGCTGGCGTCTGATGTAGCCTTCTGCACTGTTCAGACCTTTGATCGTCGCTTCCTTTGCTTCTTTTTCACCCAGCACACTGATATATGCTCTGCAGGTTTTCAGATCAGGAGCCACTTCTACAGCCATGACAGAAGTCATCGGATGAATACGCGGGTCCTTGATCTCGTTGCGGATAATGGTGCTGAGTTCCTTCTGGACTTCCCCATTGATCCGGGTATTCTTAATACTGTTTTTTCTCATTTTAAGTTTTACTCCTATATATCCGGCAATTCTGTTAAATACTGTGAGCAATCCGGATCATCGACTATCCTGATCACATTATTTTCTGAATTACCACAATCAAGTCAAGGTGCGCACCACACTGTACCTGACACTATGAACCGCGCACCTTACCTCTATAAACCATTACTATCTCGGTACTTCTACCATGATATAAGCTTCTACTTTATCTTCCTCTTTCACATCGTTAAATCCGTCAAATACAAGGCCACATTCGTATCCTGCCTTAACTTCCTTAACATCGTCTTTGAATCTCTTCAGGGATGCAAGCTCACCTTCAAATATCTGCTCGCCTTCTCTGGAAATACGAACCTTGCAGTTTCTCTGGAAAATACCATCCAGAATGTAGCTTCCTGCAATCGTACCAACGCCGGATGCTTTGAACAGCTGACGCACTTCCGCATGACCGATAACTTTTTCCTCAAATACAGGATCAAGCATACCCTTCATGGCAGCTTCTACATCCTCAATTGCCTGATAAATAACTCTGTACAGACGAAGATCTACACCTTCCTGCTCAGCAAGCTGTTTTGCGGTTGCATCCGGACGGACATTAAAGCCGATAATGATCGCATTTGATGTAGCCGCAAGACTTACGTCAGACTCATTGATCGCACCAACACCGCCATGGATCACCTTTACAACCACTTCTTCGTTGGAAAGTTTGGTCAGACTCTGTTTTACAGCTTCCACAGATCCCTGTACATCTGCTTTGACAATGAGCGGAAGTTCCTTCAGATCGCTTGCCTGAATCTGATCAAAGAGATTATCCAGAGATAATTTGCCCTTAGTCTCCTCAAGAAGACGGTTCTTGTTCTCAGATACAAATGCACCTGCAAAGTTCTTGGCTTCCTTATCACTGTCAAATGCAAGAAGAATTTCACCTGCATTCGGCACATCACCAAGTCCCAGGATTTCTACAGGAGTAGAAGGACCTGCTTCTTTAATCCTGCGTCCCTTATCATCCATCATGGCACGAACCTTACCATTGCATGCTCCTGCTGCAATAAAGTCTCCCACATGAAGAGTACCTTTCTGGACAAGGATCGTGGCAACCGGACCTTTACCTTTATCAAGCTGAGCCTCGATTACAAGACCTCTTGCGGAACGGTTCGGGTTTGCCTTTAATTCACATACCTCGGCTGTAAGAAGGATCATCTCAAGAAGAGTATCGATTCCCTCTCCTGTATGTGCGGATACAGGAACAAAAATCGTACTTCCGCCCCAGTCTTCCGGAATCAGTTCATATTCAGAAAGTTCCTGTTTTACACGCTCAATATTAGCACTTGGCTTATCAATCTTGTTGATTGCAACTATGATCTCAACGCCTGCCGCCTTCGCATGGCTGATAGCCTCTACTGTCTGAGGCATCACACCATCATCAGCTGCTACAACCAGAACTGCAATATCTGTGGAGTTTGCACCACGCATACGCATAGCTGTGAAAGCTTCATGTCCAGGTGTATCCAGGAATGTGATCTTCTGTCCGCCAACCTCTACTACAGAAGCACCGATGTGCTGTGTGATACCGCCGGCTTCTCCACGTGTTACATTTGTCTTACGGATTGCATCCAGAAGAGATGTTTTACCATGGTCAACGTGCCCCATAACACAGACTACAGGTGGTCTTGAAACCATATCTTTTTCGTCTTCTTCATCCTCTTTGAGGAGTTCTTCGATAACGTCTACCTTCTCTTCCGGTTCTGCGATGATATCATATTCCAGAGCAATCTCCTGAGCTTTCTCAAAATCGATCTCATGGTTTACGGTAACCATCATACCCTGCATAAAGAGCTTCTTCACAATTACTGACGGCTGCATTTTCATAGCTTCTGCCAGTTCGCGGATCGTCATCTTCTCCGGAAGTGTGATTTCCTTAACCTCAGGTTTCTTCTCTTCCTGTTTTGGCTGCGGAGCCGGTTTCTGCAGAGCTTTCGGGATTCTGGAATTCTTATTGAATCCACCCTGATTTGGTCTGCGTCCGCCACTCTGTGTCTTATCAAAATCTTTTTTCTTGTTTTTGTTCTCTCTGTCTCTTTCTCTCTTGCTGTCTTTGGAAGTCTTTGTCAGTTCCGGTGCAAATGCCATATCGTCATTCTTTCTTGTATTCTGGCGCTGTCCCTGACGTCCCTGACTGCCGCCGAAGCGTCCGTCACGTCCTTCACTTCTGTTTCCGTCCGGACGACCCTGGCCATTGCCCTGCGGTCTTCCTCCCTGACGGTTTCCATCTCCCTGTGGTCTTCCCTGTCCGAAACGTCCTCCCTGACGATTTCCATCGCCCTGGAATCTTCCGCCCGGACGGCCCTGGCCATCGCCTGGATCTGCCCTGTCCGAAACGTCCTCCCTGGCGGTTATCTCCCTGGATCTTCCCTCGCCCTGAGGTCTTCCCTGACGGTTTCCTTCGCCCTGGTTTCTTCCCTGGCCAAAACGTCCTCCCTGGCGGTTATCTCCCTGGGATCTTCCTTCACCCTGAGGTCTTCCCTGACGGTTCTGTCCGTCCGGTCTTCTGTTGCCTGTACCTGGGCGGTCATTATTATTTCTTCTTGGTCTGTCACCGTCTGTTCTTGAACTGTCGGAATTTCTTCCTTCTGCATTTCTTGGTGAACCTGTTCTCTCGCCTTCAGCTTTCACAGGTTTCTTTCTTGTTTTTCCTCCGTCACTTGCATTCTGTGCATGAAAAACGCGGATAATATTTTTTTTCTTTTTAGGTGTTTCAGTTTTATCTCCTTCTGATTTTGCTGTTACAACCTTTTCTTCTGTCTTGGGAGTCTCCAATTTCGCAATATGCTCCTTTCCCCTGTTATTATTGTCTTTTCTGAATCTATTCTTTACTTCCGAAACCGCAGGCTCATCCACCATACTCATATGGCTTCTCACATCAACGCCTTTTGATTTCAGAAACTCGATTACTTCTCTGTTCTGTCGTCCAAGCTCTCTGGCCAGCTCATGTACTCTTAATTTTGACAATCGCTATACCTCCTTCATGATTGCTTTCGCAAAGTTCTCATCCTGGACAGCCAGACAGGCGCGGTACTCCTTTCCCATTGCTCTGCCTAAGCTCTCTTTATCTGAGAAGAAGAAAATCGGAACTTCATAAAAACTGCACATATTCCTGAATTTCTTCTTTGTATTCTCGGAGGCATCCTCAGCAACGATCACAAGCAGTCCTTTTCCGGTCTTTACAGATTTCTCTGTGGAAAATTCTCCGCTTACGGTCTTGCCTGCTTTGGTAGCCAGCCCTATCAGCGACAGTACTCTGTTATTTTTCAATATCTTCCAGCTCCTTCTTAAGTCGTTCGTATACCTCATCCGGAACCGCAGTTTTCAGTGAACGCTCAAGTCCATGATTTTTAATCGCTTTATCCAGACATTCTCTGGAAAGACACAGATATGCGCCTCTGCCGTTTTTCTTACCGGTAGTATCAAGCACGATCTCATCTTCTGTAGTCTTAAGAACTCTGAGCATCTCTTTCTTGCTTTTCATTTCCCTGCAGCCGGTACACTGGCGCATGGGAATCTTATTCTTCGTCTTCATTCTCTCCTGCTTCCTGAGCCTGTGGCTCTTCTTCTACAGGAACTTCCTCTGAAACTTCTTCTGCTTCGGTTTCTTCTGTCAGGGAATCTTCTGCTGAAGTTTCCTCTGCTGAAGTTTCCTCTGCTGATGCCTCAGCTGCATCTTCTGCAGTCTCGTCATCATCATAATCATAGAAATCACCGGCTTCTTTTGCCTGAGTCTCACTCTTGATGTCAATCTTAAATCCTGTAAGTCTTGCAGCAAGACGTGCATTCTGACCTTCTTTACCGATTGCAAGGGACAGCTGATAATCAGGAACAACTACCAGAGCTGTCTTCTCATCAGGATCTGCCATAACTGCGATAACCTTTGCAGGGCTCAATGCATTCTCGATCAGGATCGCAGGATTCTCATCCCAGTTGATGATATCAATCTTCTCACCGCGAAGTTCCTCAACTACTGCATTGACACGTGCGCCGTTCATACCTACGCATGCACCAACTGCATCTACATCCGGATCGTTGCTCCATACAGCGATCTTTGTACGGGAACCGGCCTCACGTGCGATGCTCTTGATCTCAACAGTTCCGTCTTTTACTTCTGCAACTTCTGACTCAAAGAGACGTTTCACAAGTCCCGGATGAGTTCTGGATACCAGAATACGAGGTCCCTTCGGGGTATCCTTGACTTCAAGAATATACACCTTTATTCTCTCTGTCGGCTGGAAGGTTTCCCCTTTCACCTGTTCATTCTCACTTAATACTGCATCTGCCTTACCAAGATTGATGCTTACATTCTTGCCCATCACACGCTGTACAATACCGGTTACTACTTCTTTTTCTTTTCCATAGTATTCATCATACAGCACTTTACGTTCTTCCTCACGGATTTTCTGCAAGATAACGTTCTTTGCATTCTGTGTCGCAATACGTCCGAATTCCTTAGACTGGATCGGAACCTGTATCATGCCTCCGATCTCAGCTCTTGATGTGATTTTCAAAGCATCTGCCAGAGAAATCTCCATTGCAGGATCCTCTACGTATTCTACGATACTTCTGTCTGCATACACTGAAAAATCGCAGGTTTCCGGATTAATAGTTACATGTACATTGTCAGCTTTTCCAAAATGGTTTTTGCAGGCCTGGATCAGAGACTGCTCAATTGCCTCAAGCAAAGTATCTTTGCTGATACTCTTTTCCTTTTCAAGGATATCCAGTGCCTCCTTTAACTCTCTGCTCATTTTTTTCTTATCCTCCGAATTAACTAAAACTCTATTGCGAGGCGTATCAGGCTGTGTCTTTCTTATCAAAAACACGCTCGGTTCCATCCTCATCGATTGTCACACTGTTACTATCATATGCGGTCAAAATCCCGCAGAACTCTTTTTGCTTCTCGATTGGCCGATAGGTACGGATTTCCACCAGTTTTCCCATGTTTCTCTCAAAGTCTTTGTCTTTCTTCAGCGGTCTGTCCAGTCCCGGTGAACTGATCTCCATGATATAACTGTCTTCAATAAAATCATTCTCATCCAGTTTGTCACTGAATGCTCTGCTGACTGTCTCGCAGTCATTTACTGTAATTCCGCCTGGTTTGTCAATGTATCCTCTCAGATACCAGTTACCTGCTTCCTTCACGTATTCTACATCAACCAGTTCAAAGCCGTTAAGTTCTACGATCGGTGCCAGAAGTTCCTCTGCGCGCTTTTCATACTCTTCCCGTCTGCTCATTTTCCCACCTGCCTTTCCATGCAACAAATAAGAGTGGGCTCACGCCCACTCCTTTGTCAACAAGTTCTAATTTAGATGTATTGTAACACCAATTTCCGGCAATTGCAAGGCTTTTCCTGCAAAAACCTTGATTTTAGCGGATTTGTTGGTTTTATATACGTGGTTTTATTCCTTTACTGTCCCGTTTGGACAGTTTTATCCTGTTGAGAACATAGGGTTTATCATGGTAAGTAATGGTATATTCCTGGCGGCTTTCCAGAAGATATGCATGATCCAGCTTATCTCCTTCTGCCAGTTTCATTCCACGCACCCCGATAGATGTTTTCTTCATAGCAGAAATATCCTGTTTCTGAAATCTTAAGAAATATCCGCCTTCACTCTGGAATACCACCTGTTCCATTTCATCCGCAGAACCCACAAAAATCAGAGAATCCTCTTCAGCAAGTTTCGTAGACACGATCGTTCTCTTCGCCACATCAAACTCTGCACCACTCACCAGCTTGCACATGGATGCAGCAGTGACAAACAGAAGTGTATTTTCTTTTACAGATGCCAGTGGTGTACATAGAGCATACGTTCCTGTGCACTGTCATAATTGCTCAGATTATCTGCCGGTGTCCCCTTATCCCTGAAACGAACCAGCGGAATATCTGCCACCTTGATACTGTGCATCTTTCCATTATCTGTAAAGATACAGATCTTATCTGTATTCATACAGTTAAACACATATTTGTTCTCTGCATTGGCAGCTTCTTTATTTCTCTCATATGCAGACTTATCAATGGTCCGCATATATCCGAAGCGGTCCATGAGGAATGTGACTTCCATTTCTTCCATCTTCTTTTCTTCATAGACAACTTCTTCTGCATTCTCGATCACTGTGCGGCGTTTCGTACCGTATTCTTTCTTGATCTGATCCAGTTCTTTCATGATCACTTCTGACATGGAATCATAATTATTCAGGATATCTTCATAAATGGCAATGTTCTTCATTGTTTCTGCATAGTCTGCCTGAAGTGCCTCGATCTCCAGACCAATCAGTTTGTACAGACGCATATCCAGGATCGCAGCTGCCTGTTTCTCTGAGAAATGCAGCTTCTGCGCAGCTTTCTCGCTTGATTTGCTCTTGAACCTGATTCCTTCTGTCACACCGTCAACCAGGCATTTCTTTACCTGTTCTCTGTTCTTGCTTCCTCGCAGGATCTCGATGATCAGGTCGATCACATCACATGCCTTGATCAGACCTTCCTGGATTTCTTTCTTCTCCTGCTCCTTATTCAGAAGTGTGGTGTACTTTCTGGTCGTGACATCGAATACGAAATCTACGTGATGCTCGATCACCTGCTTCAGACTCAGAGTCTCCGGTCTGCCATCCGCAACTGCCAGCATATTCACGCCAAAAGTATCTTCCAGCTTTGTCTTCTTGTAGAGCATATTGGTAAGATTCTCTACATCTGCGTCACGCTTCAGGTCAAGAACAATACGGATTCCCTCTTTGGAAGACTGATTGGAAATATCCACGATATCTGTTGTCTTCTTGTTTTCCACAAGAGACGCAATATCATTCAGGAATTTTCCGATATTTGCACCGATCATTGTGTAAGGAATCTCTGTGATCACAAGCTGCTGTCTGCCGCCTTTGAGCTTCACTGTCTCCACTTTACCTCTGACACGGAGCTTCCCTGTTCCTGTCTCGTAAATCCTGAGCAGGTCATCTTTATTTACTACCAGACCACCTGTCGGGAAATCCGGTCCCTTGAGATAGCGCATCAGCCCTTTGACACTGATGTCGTTATTCTTCATATATGCTTTTACAGCATCTACCACTTCACCCAGATTGTGCGGTGGAATACTGGTTGCCATACCGACCGCAATACCGTCTGCTCCGTTTACCAGCAGATTCGGGATTCTGACAGGAAGTACCACCGGTTCCTTCTCTGTCTCGTCAAAGTTCGGCATAAAATCTACTACATTCTTATCCAGATCTTCGAGGAAGACATCCTGTGTCAGTTTCTCCAGTCTGGCTTCTGTATATCGCATGGCCGCTGCACCGTCGCCTCGATGGAACCGAAGTTCCATGTCCGTCAACCAGTGTTTTACCTTTCTTAAAATCCTGAGCCATTACCACAAGTGCTTCGTAGATTGAACTGTCACCATGGGGGTGATATTTACCCATGGTGTCACCTACGATACGGGCACATTTTCTGTATGGTCTGTCATAACGAATACCCAGTTCATACATATCATACAGCGTTCTTCTCTGCACGGGCTTTAATCCGTCACGCACATCCGGCAGGCTCTGGAGATAATAACACTCATGGCATAATCTATATAGGATTTCTGCATGACCTCCGCATAGTCGGTGGGAATCACATTCTCCTGTTTTGTTTCCATTTAATCTCTTTCCTCCATCTCAGACACATATCCATGTATCTGTCTTAATTTCCACATAACACTCCGGCGAAATCAGATATCCAGCTCTGCATCCTGTGCATGCTCATAGATAAATTTCTTTCTCGGCGGGACATCGCTTCCCATCAGAATCTCTGTCACACTTGATGCAAGTCTCGCATCCTCAATCTCCACCCGCTTCATCATTCTTGTCTCCGGATTCAGAGTCGTCTCCCAGAGCTGCTCCGCATCCATCTCGCCCAGACCTTTATATCTCTGAAGAGTAAAGCTTCCCGGCTTATGGGCACGTCTGTATCTCTCCAGTGCCTTATCATCGTACAGGTATTCCTCCTGCCCCTTCTTAGGCATGACTTTATATAATGGCGGCATGGCAATATACACATGTCCCTCAGTGATCAGATCCGGCATGAAACGATAGAATAAAGTCAGGAGCAGTGTGGAAATATGCGCCCCATCCACATCGGCATCAGCATGATCACAATCTTGTCGTAACGAAGCTTCGTAATATCAAAGTCATTTCCGTATCCTTCGGAGAATCCACATCCAAATGCATTGATCATGGTCTTGATCTCCGCATTGGCAAGCACTTTATCAATGGTTGCTTTCTCCACATTCAAGATCTTGCCTCTGATAGGAAGGATTGCCTGATAATTACGGTTACGGGCAGTCTTTGCGGAACCTCCCGCAGAATCTCCCTCTACGATAAAGATCTCACACTGGGACGGATCCTTTTTCTCACAGTTTGCCAGCTTTCCGTTAGAGTCAAAGGAATATTTCTGCTTTGTCAGAAGATTGGTCTTGGCTCTCTCCTCTGTCTTGCGGATTTTGGCAGCTTTCTCCGCGCAGGAAAGGATTGTCTTAAGAGTCTCCAGATTTCTGTCAAAATAGAGTACCATCTGCTCTCCTACAACCTTTCCGGTTGCGCGTGATGCATCCTGATTATCCAGCTTTGTCTTGGTCTGCCCCTCGAAACGCGGTTCCGGATGCTTGATGGAAACAACCGCTGTCATTCCGTTACGGATATCTGCACCTGTGAAGTTCGGATCCTTGTCTTTAAGAACGCCAATCTCTCTCGCATAAGTATTCATGACTGTGGTAAATGTAGTCTTAAATCCAGTCAGATGAGTACCGCCCTCTGCATTGTAAATGTTATTACAGAAGCCCAGTACATTCTCACGAAATTCATTGGTAAACTGGAATGCCACCTCTACCTGAATGCCGTCTGCTTCCCCTTTCAGGTAAACCGGATCATGCAGGACTTCCGCACTGTGGTTCAGATCCTTGATAAATCCAATGATACCGTCCGGCTCATGATAGGTAATATCCTCGACCTCTGCACCTCTTTTATCCTCAAAATGAATGGTCAGTTCCGGATTCAGATATGCAGTCTCATGAAGTCTGCTCTTTACTTCTGTTGCAGAAAATCTTGTCTTTTCAAAAATCTCCGGATCCGGCAGGAAATTGATACTGGTTCCGGTCTGTCTGGTCTTACCCAGCTTCGGCAGCAGCCCTTCCTCAAGTTCAATGGTCGGGATTCCCCGTTCATAGTGATCATGATGCACATATCCGTCACGACTGATCTTAATGTCCAGATATGTAGACAGGGCATTCACAACCGAAGAGCCTACTCCATGAAGTCCTCCGCTGGTCTTATAGGCAGAATTATCAAATTTACCGCCTGCATGAAGAGTTGTAAATACAAGTCTCTCTGCCGACACTCCTTTCTCATGCATATCTACCGGGATTCCTCTTCCATTATCCGTAACCGTACAGGAACCATCCTTCTCCAGAATCACATGGATCAGACTGCAGTATCCTGCCAGATGTTCATCTACTGCGTTATCTACGATCTCATAAATGAGATGATTTAATCCTTTTCGTGAAACACTTCCGATGTACATTCCCGGGCGCTTACGAACCGCCTCCAGGCCTTCCAGGACAGAGATGCTCCCTGCATCATTAGGTTGTTTTTCTTTGCCATGTCTGTTACATTTCCTTTCTTTCTATATATCAACATCAACCAGATTGCTTACTGCAAATCAGGAAATAATTTTTACGTCGCAAACGTTTGTTCGTATTATAACTGAAATTTTATTTTTTTTCAAGCCTAAACATTCCTTGTCAATGGAATAAAATACAAAAAATAATCAGAACTGAAATTCTGATCCTTTTCTGACTGTAAGCCTGTTCTGTTATAATTTGAGTGCATTTATCTTATCATTGGTTTTTTCAGCTGTCAACTGTTTCATTTGCCCGCAAGGCTGTTTTGCATTATCTTTACAGTAGAAATATCTGTAAGAAGTTAAACTTTTATAGAGAAAGGGAATAGGTCAAAACCGATTGAGCAGAATAAACTCAATCCGGTTTTTAGTGTTAAATATTATAATCCTATGATTTCCTAATATTTTAATATTTTTTATTTCTTTTGTAGATAATAGAGTCAGAACAAAAGATGGCTGCCGGAATCGGTATCGCTATCGATCGGGACATTATTGTCATTTGAGTGATCAGTGTCGATTGGGACATTATTGTCATTTGAGTGATCAGTATCGATCGGGACATCCGTGTCGATTTGTGGAGGCTGCGGATCTGTTGGTTCTGGATCGGATAGGACGGATACCAGGGAATCGGAGTTGCTGTCGGAATCGGAGTTGCCGTTGGTTCCGGTGTAGGCGTAGCTGTCGGCTCTGGAGTCACTGTTGGTGTGGGCGTAGCTGTTGGAGTTACTTTTGGCTTTTTTTTCGCCAGTACTTTAACCTCACATTTAAAATACCGTGTTCCAACTCTTGCGTAAATGGATGTCTTTCCTTTGGAACGGGCAATAACGAATCCGCGTGAAGTAACAAGAGCAACTTTTTCATTTTTGGAAATCCAGGATATCTTCTGAGTATTACCATTTAATCTTAAGGGGTAATACTGACCTTCCTCTAGTGTGATAGATTTTTCATTCAGGAAAGGTTGTTCGACTTTAATTGTACAGAAATATTCTCTGCCAGCTGTATCTACCACTGTAATTGTTGCCTTTCCTTTCTTTATACCTTGTATCGTTTTATCTTTAAAAACAAAACAAGATTGAAGGCTTGTCACTGGAAATACTCTTAATAGAAGCGCCCTTTAAAGATAAATTAATGAAATCATTTTTGGCAAGAGTTACTTTTGTCATGCTCAATATTGCCTTAACAGTAACCCTGCATTGCAAAGTTTGTTTCCCTATTGTTGCAGTGATGATAGCTTTTCCGGCATTTTTGCCTGTGACTTTACCTTTTTTGGAAACAGATGCAATATTTTTATCAGATGAAGACCATTTTACAGCTTTGTCCATACCTGATACTTTTAAAGTGGTGCTTTTTCCTGAAAACAATGAAATCACAGTTTTGCTAAGCTTTGGAGTCGCCGCTCTTACTGATGATGAATCAAAGGATATGCCGATGACAAAATCAAGCAATGGCCAGGAATATGCTTAGTGTTTTTTTTAATTTTTCATGCGTCCTCCTTAATATTATTTTATAAATGACGTGTTATTCTTTAAGTATCTTTACAGTAGAAATATTTGTAAGAAACAGAAGCTATTTCTTGGTCTTGAATTTCTGCATTGTGGAGTATGGACTGTAAACTCTGGATTTATCCTTGGAGGTCTTATTCCAGGAACGTACTGTCACATACCAGGTGCCTTTCTTTATGTTTGTAAAGGTTACAGTTACGGTATTTTTGCCTTCTGTACGTTTCACATATTTTTTAACCGGATATTTCTCACCTGCGGAAGTCTTGTATTTGGTTCCAAGCAGGATCTCATAACCTGTGGCATTTTTGCATTTTGTGTAAGTAATAGTCACAGTGTTTCCTTTTACAGTAATATCCTGATCTTTGGCTGCTGTGGTGTGACAACAGTGATCTTAATCTTCTTAATCT
>ENA-OQIG01000326-OQIG01000326.1-human-gut-metagenome-genome-assembly--contig:-NODE-326-length-28382-cov-3.141603_pt1 | contig 28382 bp, 33 predicted proteins | sample MGYA00242576_ERZ504741 | MGnify/ENA primary metagenome ERZ504741 (study PRJEB26092, sample SAMD00036436) | human gut metagenome | host: Homo sapiens | study: EMG produced TPA metagenomics assembly of... | reverse complement strand
TGCGTTTAAAAACACCTTGATAATCTATACAACAGCTTAAAAAGCAATACCAGTCTATCCCTCTTGCCTGTAAAACATATTCCAAGTTCCGACACCCCATACCTCTTAATTCCAATAAAACAACCCATAGAACTATCTTTAGAAGCATTTACACTAATATCCCCATAGACATACTGTTCTTCATAACCATACATTCCATAATCTTCATGGATAAAATATTCGCTCTTCATTGCCAGTATATTTTTTATAATTTCCAATGCGTCTGTGGTAGGAAAACGAACACGCAGATAGTCAATCGTTAAAGTGAAAGGCTGAGTACAATTACAATAATCAAGATAATGCAAAAGTATATGTTTCATTTCTTTACTGGCTTTTGTTTTTCCGTTTTCAATTTCATTTAAGTTCTGCCTGCTGATTTGTAGTTCCTGTGCCAGTCGTGATTGCGAGTAATCACAGGCATTTCTCTTTTGCTTTAATGTTTCAATAAATTTTATATCATTCATGCTTTATTCCTCCAATCAAAAAAAGGCATATACTCATAGGAGCATACACCTTGTATCTTATATTTATTTTCTATTGATATGCTGTTTTAGACCTGTCGGGTAGAAAAAATAGGGTGTGAAGTGAAATAAGTTCTTATAACCTTATAAATCGTTGCATATCAGCAGTTTTGTATTTGTTTTTGCTCTTGTCTTTTGTAATAGTACCCCCCTGTTAGATAACGGGGGCTTTATGCTCGCTGACGCTCGCCCCACCGTCAGAGTGAACCAGCCGTTTGCCAGCAAAACTGGCATGCTTGATGTCTTACGACCGCCACCACATCTGGATCACTCCGGCGGTGTTGCTGTCTTGCCTACCATTTCCTCATTTTCCGTGTACTTATATCCAACACCTCTGACAGTGACGATATAGCGTGGTCTGTCCGGCTCCGGCTCAATCTTCTTTCTTAATTTCCGTATGAATGAAGTCAGATTATTAGGGTCTGCCGGATAGTCATATCCCCATACATTTTCATAAATCTGTTCTTTGGTAAAAACCTGCTCCTTTTTAAAATTCTTTTTTGTTCATAATTGACAAACTGATTTTCATTGAAACCAATAACATCAACAAAGCGATAATAATTGCAATAGCGATAAGAACTCCCATGCTTACAGTTGGCAAATTATCTAACAGACTAACTAAATCAATATTGAAAATGGCTTCTGCTCCTTTCACGATAACGAGAGTGATTACTGCCAGACCGCCAAATGCACCAATCATAGCAATTCTTCCTTTATCTCCACCGAATTTTAGCAGAAAAGGAAGCGTGATTGCTTGAACGACAATCATAATAGGTAAAATCATCAATGAACTCTGTACTAAGTCTGTAATAGGTAATGTATCTTTCAATACAGTTGTAATTATTCCTAAAACAGTTGCCAAACCCAACGACCAATACACCCCAATAATAGACCAAGAAAGTATTTTTCACTCACATAATGATTACGTGTAATAGGTAATGTAAACAGAAACGCATTTCCATTATCAAAATCATCATAACTGATTGTGCTTACTGTAAAAAGTGATACAATGAAACTCAGAAAACCTAATGGGAATATCACATCATCAGTAAATATCATCATTCCGATTACAATCGCCAAAATGAGCAACAGAAAATTTTTCTGTAACATCATCAATTTCAAATCTTTTACGAATAAACCTTTCATTGTTCTGTCCCCCTTATCATCATGGTAATGACTTCATCTATTGTACCTTTTTCAATGGCAATTTTAGGATAATTCTCCATATAATACTGTCTCTGATTTGTCAGACAGCTATATCCATATGTTTCTTTTTTGGAACGCAATATAAACTGTTTATCCAGCTTGCTGTATTGTTCTGCGTCTACTTTTAATAAAGCATAGTCACTAAGAAGAACGTCTGTATCTTCATGCAGAATAATTTTTCCGTCATGTATCATATAAAGGTCATCACATAGCGACTCCAAATCACTGGATATATGAGAGCTGATTAAAATGGAGCGTTCTTCATCTTTTTCCAGAAATTCTCTTAACATTTCAAGCAATTCGTCTCTTGCGATTACATCTAAACCTGCTGTCGGTTCGTCCAGTATCAGCAGTTTTGCATTGTGTGAAATTGCAACCAGCACTTTTAATTTTGCTTTCATTCCTGTTGAAAATTCTTTTATCTGTTTATTCATAGGTAGTTGAAATTTCTGTACCTGTTCTATAAATAGTGATTTGTCGAATTTTGAGTACATATTCTGCAATATAGGGATAATATCTTTTATCTTCAGATACCCACTAAAACCAGAATCCGACAATACTACACCCAATTCCTCTTTATCTTTTGCTGTGAAGTCTTTTCTGTCCTTTCCAAGTATGGTAATATTTCCGCCGTCAGTTGAAATCAAACCTAATATCGCCTTAAATGTTGTGCTTTTTCCAGCACCATTTTGTCCAATCAAGCCTGTTACACATCCAGACATAAGCTCTAATGAACAATCAAGAGAAAAATTATCATAATGCTTTTTCAAGTGTTCAATTTTTAACATACATCAACCCTCCAATATCAACTCAAATAAACTTTTATATCTTCATCACTAATACCACATCGTCTGCCTTTTTGGATAGCCTGCTCCAAATCCGCTTCCAATTCTTTTTTCTGTTCTTCCAAAAGCAGTTCTGTATTTGTAGCCGCTACATAAGTGCCTTTTCCATGTACTGTAACCGTAAAACCCTCACTTTCCAAATTGTCGTAAGCTTTTTTTACAGTTAAAGCACTTATTTTTAGTTCCTTAGAAAGTGTACGGACAGATGGAAGATTGTCGTTTTCCTTTAGTTCCCCGTTGCGTATGAGCATTTTAATCTGGTCAACAATCTGTTCATATATGGGAACCATTAGGGAAGTATTGATTATAATTTTCATTCTTTATATCCTTCCTTCTTTTCTTGATAACAGTATATAACAGTTGCAAACTGTTGTCAAGTGTTATATAGTGTTTGTTTTAAATTTTCTTTTGAAATTAAAAACATGCAAATCAATATAGAAATGCATGTTAAAAAATATAGTATTCTATTGTAATTCCTTTAACGCAAGCAGGTGTTTCATGGATTGTTTCTAATATCCTTTTGTTGGGGAAACTCCACACTCCCATTTCGATATTGTTTTATCACTGATTCCCAACAATTCAGATAATTGTTTCTGTGATACCCTTTTGCCTTTCTTTCATCAGAAATAAACTTTCCAATTTTTACCTGATCCATTGTTTTTCTCCTTTCTGACCACAGAATAGTATATAAAATAGATGTTTTACACCCACGGAACGTAGAGAATGGTGAATATATGCGGATTCTACGCTTCGTAGATTATAAAATATCTACTGATTTCCTGTTTAATCTATATCATAATATTACCATAAATCATATTGTTTCATAGTTTCTACATTTCGATATTCATGCTTCTCATAATATCCTATCAGCTTACCTTCATCTCTGAGTGCCACCATGTAAACATCTTTATTCAGTTTCTCATTGTGAAAAGTATAGACGAAATTATGGCTTTTATCTGCTGCAAACCAGTCCACAACTCGCTGTATTTTATCCCTGGATTCCGGATTATGACAATCTAACAGACTTCTTCCAATAAGTTTATCTCCACCTCGCTTCGCACAGCTGGTAACAGCTGCCGGATTCATGTAAATAATCTCATGTTTGAGATTGCATATAACAACGGATGCCCTGTCCTGATCAACAATACTTTTATAAAAGCTGACATAGGATTTAAACTTAATTACCTTTTCATTATCCAGCCGTCTTTGAAGTTGTGGTTTCTTTCTTCGATAATAATCGTATATCTCTCCTTCAGGTATCCAGATTTGTGCCTCATTTATCTTATCAATTACAACTTCAACAATCTGCTCATCTGCTAGTAAATCAGGTACTTTATCATACTCTGTTACATACTTCTGTATTCTTCATACACCCAGCCTGTAATCTTATCCTTCTGTTTCATCTTGAGATCACTAAACTTTTTATTCAGCTGTAAAAGCTGACCATCTATCTTTTTATGTATTTTTGTTTTTTACTTTTTGCCAAATTTCTCCCACCTTTATATAATTAACAACTTTTGCTAATATAACGCATGTTTCGCATTTATCTTTTCACATTATAACATCTATCATATTTATCCGCATTAAAAAAGGACGCAGAATCTCTCCCACGTCCTCAAATCTATCTGGCTTTATCTTCCTTACCTTCGAAACTTCCTTATATGCCGCTTCCTGCTTCACCTCATCCGCATCTCTAGCCTCAAATGCATCTGCATTATACTGATACTCCTGCGGCTCAGCGACCATCGGTGAATATACAACCTCTGCTTCTACTCGCTCAGCTTCTGCCCTCTCCGGCTCTGTCTGTTCCTGTGCTTTCGCATTCTCCATATGCTTTTCCTTATCAGGCTGCACATTCATAGCCAGATTATCCAGCTTATCAATAGATGCATCCAAATGAAGTTCCATTGATACAAGCATCTTTTTCACTGCTTTCATCGGAGCAAGTACTGCCTTTGTAATGGGATGTTTCTGCTCTTTCTGAGAATAATCCACCTCCGGCTTGTCAGCAAAAGTGCGGAATGCATTGGCTACTGTCTGCCCTGCTTCACGAAATCCTTTTGCAAGAAGTGCTGTCTTTGCTATATCCTTATCTGTGGTCTTGATTGCACCTCTTACATTCTCTCGAATATCCAGAAATCTTTTCTTAATTCCTAAGAACTCAGATACCCTGTATAATGCAGCTCTTCCCTTTTCCTTTGCTTCTTCGACTATGCCCTTAGCAGTAGATTTGACCTGTTCTTTCACTTCTAATACCTGTGACTTTATCTGCTCACATCTGGTATTAAGTCGCTCCTGTGCTTCTGACAATGCCTTTTTTGCATTATTGACAAGTGTATCTTCCTGCATTTCTTTGATCTGGTTCTGCATGTTGGTGAGTTCTTCCGTCATGGAATCAATCTTTTTCTCCAGTCCGTCCACATAGCTGCATATCTCAAATACATCGTTTGCCTTCTCTTTCATGGCATTTTTCTTTTAGTAATTCGAGAAGTTCCCTTATACCTCCTCATTGGTAAGTGTTTTTCCTGCTTCCATATCCATTCTGTTTCCTCCATTCTGTAAAAGGGGCAGCCTTGGCCGCCCCTGTACTCTGATTACTGATTATCGAAAGGGCGTCGCCTCTTTGTCCTTCTCTTTATCGGGATTGCCATGTTGTTTCTCTGCACTTTCTCTTGCCTTTTCGTTGCTCTTATCCTTTGCTTTCTCATATTCAGAGATAATCTCATTATAGAGTTTTTCCCTGAAATCCTTTGTAACCGGATAGCAGACATCCTGATAGATTGGCTTGCCCTGCTCGTCCACCTGCTTTGTCTTATAAGAAGGCATTGATACAAATATTTTCTCTTTGCCCTGCACGATATTGATGTTATTTACAATGAAACTGTTTTCAAAGTAAATACGGGCAAGTCCCTTGATGTTACTGCCTTCCCTCTCATAAGGTGTCACAGTTACTGAAAACTCCGGCATTTCCTGTGTACGCTCCTGCTTCTGTGTCTCCTCTTTCTCCGGTTCCTTGATTCTTGCATAGGCATCAAGAATATTGGTATAGAGTTCCTCACGAAACTCTGCTGTAATAGGATTGCACACATCCTTATAGATCACACCGTTGCTTTCATCACGCTCATTGGAGCGGTATCTTGGCATTGATACGAAAAGCTCTCCCTTGTCCTTATTCTCAAGGATTGCAATATTGGTGATCTTAAATGAATCACCGAATACCACTGTTGCAAATCCTTTGATATTGCTGCCCTCTTTTGCCCTTACTTCGTTTACCTTAATTGAATACTTCATATGCTATTCCTCGCTTTCTTTTTGTTCTTTGTTTTGCTCCGGTATGATAAACTCACACCAAAGCTGTTCTATCTGTTCACAAGACAATCTGCCATTTAACCAGTTGCCAAGTGTAACGACCATTCCGTCCTGCTCATAGTAGAGCCACTCCTGTGTTTCAATGTTCCCCTCATACACGATGGTCACATCAAAATCAGGCATAAATAATCCTTCCTCTGCATCCCATACACAGGCTATTCCCTGTCTGAGTGTCAGATTCAGGCTTTCGACATACACAGACCAGCCGCTTACGACTATCTGAAAGTCATCATCAATCTCAGCAATATCATCCTCGATGTCAATTCGCTCTTCCATTTCTGCTACTGCCTCTTCTATCTCACCTAACCGGTATCTTTTATTCATCCACACCTGCCTCCTTATATCTGCATCTGACCACAAAACGCATAGTACCCTTCTGTGAACAGGTAAAAAGAGTTAATTCCTTTTCCTCTCCCTGTGTCTTAATGCTGTTGTCATAAGGATTTACCACCTCTGTGTCTGTTACTTCATAGATATGAGTCTGTCCGTTTTTGTCGATAATTGTCACATCATCTCCTATGGAAATCTGATTTAGTGGTGTAAAAAATGTGCCATATCTGCTGCCATTGTGACCGCATAACACACAGTTGCCACTTCCTCCGATTCCTGCAGTCTCTTCTATATGACCAATCCCGGCATTAAGCACTTTACTTGTGGTTCCTTCCATTACCGGATACCTGATATCTAAGCCCGGTATCTCAATGATGCCGATAACACCGCCTTCTTTAAGAATGGCTTCATCCTCTTTACTAATGGAGGTTTGCTCTTCCTCCACATCTGTTTCTTCATCGTAATCATCCTCCAATGTCTGCTCAAATTCACTTATGAGCTGTTCTGTCTGTTTTTCTCCGGTTGCCCGCCAGAAAAAAGGGACTGCCATAATGGCAATCCCTGCTGTAATCAGTAGTCCTGCGACCACTTTTCTTATGCTCATATTATTCACTCTCCTATCGTGTTCTGCCCTCTCTGTCCGCTTGATAAGCACCTTTATCCTCTGCTACAATTGCTGCAGATTCCATTCTGTCATCAGCTTCTCTTTCTTCCTCCGGTCCGCTCAGGTCTGCATCCACAGCCTTTGCGTTCTCAAGGTCAAGCTGGGCATTCAGTTCACACTGCCTTGACAGCTTTTCTTCCAGTTCCTTGCTGTATGCAAATGGCTTGTCATACTCTGCCTTTGATGCTTCAAGGTCATTCTGGTACTGCTCAATCTTCTTTTCTAAGAAATCAATGTTCTCATGGAGTCCATTGAACAGGTTTTCCAGCTTTACCATGCTGCCGACCGGACTTGTGGAAAGTTCTGCCTTGTACTCAGTCTTTCCACGAAGCACCATATAATTGATACCAAGGAAGTTCTTTTCCACAAGCAGCTCAAATCCATGGAACTTGCCGATTGCAGTTGTCTCTCCGGTCTTACATTTGCTGATTGCTTCAAGCATCATCGTTCCTCCATCCACACGCTCTGTGTAGGTTGCTTTGCCTATGGTAATGGCAAATTCCGGATTATCAATCAGTTCTTTATCCTTGCCTTTACATCTTCTCTTACATTGGCAAGCTTTTCTGTTGCTGTCTTAATAAGCTTCGGGTACTTAATCATAAAGTTATCCTGCAATCCATATCTCTGATTGTCATAGGATGCCTTTAAGAGCTTTAATCTCTGGACATCATTGTCAATCTCCATCTTTTCCTTGATTAAAGGATTGCCTGTGGCAACCGCTTTAATCTCTGCATAGGAAAGTGTTGCCTCATCGATATCCTCACAGCTTCGGCTTACAGCCTTGCTTGTCATGACCTGACTGATGAATCGCTGCTTATTTTCAACAAGCGACCAGTTGTATGCATCAAAAGTTCCTTTGGTGACATATCTATAGATTGCCACCTCTTCATTTTCGTTGCCCTGCCTGATGCCTCGTCCTTCCCTCTGTTCAATGGAGCTTGGCTTCCAAGGACAGTCCACATGATGCATTGCAACCAGATGTGTCTGAACATTAACGCCAGTACCACATTTATCTGTAGAACCTATAAGCACTTTTTTCTTACCTGTTCTCATTTCCTTAAATAGTGCATCCCTCTGTGCGTCGGTCTTTGCATCATGGATAAATGCTATCTCCTCTGCCGGAATACCATACTGTATCAGTGTTTCCTTCAGATAATCGTAGATGGTAAAATCCTTATCCGGTCCCGGTGTGCCGATATCCGAAAAAATAAGCTGGCAGCCTATATGACCGTTGGCATTTCCTTTCTCATATTCTTTCCATACATTCTCCGCTACCTTATTGAGCTTTCCATCTGGATTATTTGGTGCGTCCTTATCAATCAGCCTTGCATCTGTTCCGAGTAATCTTGCCTCATGAGTAATCTTTAGGAAGTTGTCCACACTTGGATCAACTCCACCACCTCTGATACGCTCTGCCCTCACAACAAAGTCTTCCATAACCTGCTTTACATACCAGTCAGGCTCTGACTCCACTATGATAGGCTTGCCGCCACGAAGAGCCGGCACATCAAGGTCAAGCATGTCTGCGGTCTGCACATCTGCTACTTCACGAAAGATATTCATAAGCTCCGGCAGATTCGTAAACTTATTGAATCTGCTTTTAAAACGGAAACCGCTTCCCTCTACAGTAAGCTCCAGTGCTGTTGTCACTTCACCAAAGTTCGCTGCCCAGGAATCAAAGTGATAAATCCCCATCTCTTCAAGTGCCGCTTTCTGTAAGTAAAGCTGCATGACATACATCTCACACATGGTATTGGATATTGGCGTACCTGTCGCAAACACAATGCCTCTGCCATCATTTATCTCAGACAAATACTGGCATTTAAGCTGCATATCCGTTGACTTCTTCGCTCCACTGCTACTGATACCTGACACATTATTCATCTTGGAAAAAATCGCAAGGTTCTTAAAATTGTGCGCTTCGTCAACCATGATAGAGTCCACACCAAGTTCCTCAAAGGTTATAAGGTCATCCTTCCTGCTCTCATCTGATAAGGATTTCAGCTGCTCCTCCAGCTTTTTCTTCTGGCTTTCCATCTGTTTTACAGTCCAACGCTCCCCGTTACGCTCCTTCATCTCATCAATCGCATAGCTGATTTCATCAATCTGCTCATTGAGCATTCTTTCCTTTCTCTCTGCTGATGAATCGGGATTTTTCAAACTGCGAGTGCGACATGATGATACAGTCATAGTCACCTGTTGCAATCCTTGATACGAACTGCTTCCTGCGGCTCTTTTCAAAATCACGCTCTGTGGCAACCAGGATATTTGCTGACGGATAAAGCCTTAAAAACTCTGATGCCGTCTGACCGATAAGTGGCTTTGGAACAACCATGATCGTCTTATTGGCAAGTCCGAGTCTCTTCTGCTCCATACAGGCAGCCATCATCTCAAAGGACTTTCCGGCACCAACGCAGTGTGCCAACAGGGTGTTTCCTCCAAGAAGGATTCTTGCCACCGCATTCTTCTGATGTGGCTTTAACTCAATCGCCGGATTCATTCCCGGAAACTGTAAGTGACTTCCGTCATACTCACGCAGACGGATGTTATTGAATGTCTCGTTGTAATACTCCACATATTTCTGTCTTCGCTCCGGCTCTGCAAACAGCCATTCCTTGAACTTCTCCTTGATCATGTTCTGCTTTTCCCTTGCAAGCATTGTCTCGTTCTTATTGACTTCGTAATGATATTTGCCATCACCGTCATCAATCCTGTCCCTTACTGTTACAGTTTTAAGATTCAGCGTATCCTCAAAAATAGAATAAGCATCCATGCGGCTTGTACCATAAGTCTTAGTAGCTGCCACTGAATGCTTATCCATGCTCTTATTCTCGATGAACCATTCCATGCTCATCTTATTTAAGTGTACCTGAATGCCTGTATTGTAAAACTGGCTTCTGACTGCCCTTGCTCTTCTTGGTGTATTGAGAAGCTCATAGATAAACTGCTCATAATCAAGCGACTCAATCCATGTCGTACCAATCTTTACATCAATATCCGAGGCTTCAATCCATTCCGGCTGCACCTTTTCAAGTGCTGCCACATTTCCTGCAAATCTTTCTGCCTGCGGATTGTCTGTATCAGCCGCCATAGCCTTTGCTACACGAAGTTTGTCTCTCACATTTCCCGAAAGATACTCGTCTGCTGTCTCCCAGCCGATGTCGGGATTGTTCTCGTTGTAGCGGTCTGGATTTAGGAAAACCAGTCCGTCCAGCTCTTCCACAAGGACTGCCCTTCTAAGCTCTGCTAATGCATCATCACTTAGCGTTATCTCATCCACTGTCTGTCCGGACTTTTCTGCAAGTTCTTCCTTTGCATTTGTAATATCCGGCTCATAGATAGAAAGCATATAGGCAAGATTTACATATCCAAATTCATTGACGGATACATTTAATGCTTCCACAGCGGTCTCCACTCTGTCTATGACTGTCTTTGCCTTAATCGTCTGCTTATAAAACATATCCGCTTTTTTCACCTCCCCATCTTCGTTTACTTCCTCAAGACTGCAAAGAAGTGGATAATCGCTGTCATCCCTGAATGCTATTCTGTTTGCTTTTGAAGTAATGGCTCCATACTGCTTTACGAAGGCATCATATTTTACATTAAGAAGTCTCTGCTTATCAGAAAGCTCCTCCTCGCTGCAGCCATCCATCTGGATATCAATCAGCTCTCTTGTTATCTGTCTGATTTCATCAAGGCTTCGGATTCGCTCCTCGGCAGTCTGTGATACTTCTTTTTTTACCATCTCGGAATTTTCCCTGTAATAGAGTTTTCCTTCAAAAAATGTGTAAGTGTAGTTTCTCACATCCGGATCAGCCGGGATAACTTCCTCCGTCTGCTCCGCCTCATCTGCCACTCTCTCAAAATCTGTCATCTGGGCTTTGATATTACCGATAGCCTTATTGAGAGTCTCATACATATTGAAGTTCTCATCATTATTCACACAGACTGTATATCTGCTGTCCTGTCCGTAAATCCTTGTGTCATATTCCATAGATCCAAGCATCATCTCCGGATGCTCTGCAAAATAAGAGTTGACTGCAATGCCATTCTCAGTTACACCAAGGTGTACCCAGTCAGGTTCAATATCAATCTTTCTCTCCCTCTTCTGCAAAAACAGGATATCTGCTGTCACTTCGGTTCCTGCATTATCTTTAAATGCAGTATTCGGAAGTCTTACTGCTCCCACAAGCTCTGCTCTTTCAGCCAGATACTTTCGGATAGTAGGATTTGCCTTATCAAGTGTTCCCTTTGTGGTGATTACTGCAACCATGCCTCCCGGTCTTACCTGATCAAGTGCTTTTGCCAGAAAATAATCGTGGATACGGAAGTTATACTTGTTGTACTTTGGATCAAATACCTTATAATCACCAAATGGCACATTTCCGACAACCACATCAAAGAAGTTATCCGGATATGTGGTATTCTCAAATCCTGTGATACTGATATTGGCATTCTGATAAAGCTGCTTTGCAATTCTTCCTGAAATGCTGTCAATCTCCACCCCATACAGCTTGCTTCTCTGCATTGGTGCCGGCATACTTCCAAAGAAGTTACCGATACCCATAGATGGCTCTAATACATTGCCGCCTCTGAAACCAAACTGGACAAGTGCCGAATTTATGCACATGGCAATCTCCGGTGAAGTATAAAAGGCGTTATTTACTGTTGCCCTTGCAGCACTGTATTCCTCATCAGATAAAAGGTCTTTCAGCTCTGCATATTCTTTGCTCCAGCCTGCGTTATTCTCATCAAATGCCTGTGACAGTCCGCCCCATCCGACAAACTTCGACAGAGTTTTCTGTTCCTCAGGTGTGGCAAGCCTGTTCTCTGATTCAATCTGCTTTAAAGTGCGGATTGCATCCATATTCCACTGGTATCTGGTCTTAGCACCGCCTTTTTCCATTTCCCAGAGGTTATAGTGGAAATTGTGTTTCGTCTGCCCGGCAACATTCTTCTCATTTTCAAGACTTTCTACTTGCTGTACTGGTTCCTGCTTTGGTGTAAAATCTACAGTTTCCTGTGATTCTGTATCAGCCTGAATATCATCCACAGATACTGATACTGCATCATCTGAAACCACATGTCCATTCTCATCAATCTTGGTTTCCCAGCCATTCGCTATTGCTCTTTCCCTGGTTTCAAGACGATTGGCTTTTACACTATCCTCGATATCAAAGAATCTCTTATAGACCGGATTCATCTTATCCCTGTCAGCCTTCTGCTTTGTCTCCTGATAATACTTCTTCTGGTCTTCTCCGCAGTAAAATGGCTGTTTTACCATATAAGATAAGATTTCATATAACTCACGCCAATCGAGAGCACCTTCTTTACGCACACCATTCCTGTTCTTATAGCTGATCTTCACATATCCGCTTCTGATTGAGTACTCCACAAGACCATACTTATTGTTGGAATATGCTTTTCTTTCTGCATTATCTGTCCCTAATGCAATATCCCTGATAAGGTCAAGTTTATTGGGTATAAATGCAAAATCAGACTGCACCACATCCATAAGGAATGCCCTAAACGGAGTGTAGCAGCTGCAATCTGTTACAAAAATCTCCGCCGCATCACGCAGGTCTTCATCAAGCTCTGCAATACGCTTGGCATAATCAATCGGTGTAATATACTTAAGCTCTGATGGATCTTTTTCAGATGTTTCAGCTTCTATCTCGCACCATATTCTGCCTGGGTTATCATGCGATCTTCATCGGCAGTTTCCTGTGGTGTCATGCCATATGCAGATACATATGCTTCATTACTTTCCTCATGTGCATCTTCATGCGAATTTGCTACTTTTACAGATCGGTTAGAAGCATAGCTCTCTGGCTCATCCGGTATTGCATAATCATCAATCTCTGATTCTGCCTCTTCCGGTTCCACTTCCCGATATTCGGCATCAATGACCTCATCATCCTCACGGAGTCCGTCCATCGCAAGCTCATCAATACGAGGTGTCTCAGGCTGGTATTCCCCTGTAAGAATAAGGACACCAAGCTCTTTTTCGATATCTTTCCATGAAACATATCCTTCAACCTCTCCATCCTCATCTCGCCACTGAAAACGCAGTCCGTTCCCATGAAATGTGTCATATCCGTGCAGTCCCAGTCCGTCAACCGGCCAGCCTGCACCTCCCTGACCATATTCTGCTTTGATACGCTTTGCCCTGGTTCCTGCATCAATCTCTGTTTCAAAAATCTTGCATACCCTGCCCTTGCCACCGATAAAACCTGTACCTCTCATAAGCACCTGTTTGATATACTCACCTGGTACTGTTGCAGACTTTTTGGGATTCAGGTAATTGTATTTACCTGCTAATGCAGCTTTTCTGTCCTGCTCGAACTGACGCATAAACTGATTATTGTTTTCGTCCTCAGTATGAATGGTGCCAATGCTTGCCTGCCCATTCTGGTCGAAAAAAAAGGAAGCCTGTGTATATTCGGCTTCCTTACTAACACCCAATGAATTGATTTCATCAAGTTCCCTATTCAGTTCTGTATCATCTGATTCTAGTGGAATCGCATCACTATCTGATTCAGTACACTTCCTCTGCCTGCATCTTCGCCTGCTCTCTTATCTTCCACATCTCCATTGTCGATGACGGATTCTGTGGCTTGTGCTTCGCCAGATACTGCATCTCCAGCTGGTCGTACAGCTGGTTCGCTTCCTCCTCTACCGCTGACATCTTCTCGTACATCTTCCCGAATCTCATCAGCGTCTTGTATCTTGCCGGCTCGTTCTCCTTTAGATAGTTCATCGCCATCCTTCCGTATTTGCCCAGCTTCGTGAGATCCTCCGTCTCGTCCGGCATCTCTATCTGCGGATAAAGCAGTCCGTCCACTTCCTTGTAAGTCATTTCTTCTAACATATCCAATTCTCCTTTCGCTCTCGATTGCCTTTAAGTTACGACTAAATTCTCTAAGAACACTACAGGAGACATCGCATACAATGGAACCAAGACGGTAAATGATCTCTTCGTCTTTGATATTTACGATCTGACTGAAATCCTGTTCTTGCACAGATAAGTCAAATCCGCATCTCGTCCCTACAGCATACATGACACTTGCATATACAAGCTGCTCCATGTCCATTTCCTGCTGTAAGCCATTGCGTTTCTTACTTTCTTCCTTTATCACACTACCTGATAGCTGCATGAGCTCGGTCATTCGGTCTCCGAACTCTTCTTTTATTATAAGCCAAACATCTGTTCCTGTAAACTGTTTTAATATATTTTTTAGAGACTCCCTGTTGCTGTTATCGTACTGCTCAATCTGACCTTCTGATACGAGAAAATCCACATAATCTTTAAGATTTTCTCCCTCAAGGTCCCATGTCAGCTTAACATTCTTCCCTCCGGTATCACTGATATCAAATATATACCTCATGCGTGGATTCAGTGCCCTTGACGGAAGATAGCGCAGCCTTTCGCACCACGCTTTACATATCTTCCCACCTTTTTCCAGGTATCATAATCTGCCATGAGTGTGCTTTTTTCCGGAGGTCTCTGAGCTGTTATCATAACGATATTGTCAAATTCATAGCGGTATAACTGACCTGCGACCTTTAACACATCCTTCCAGTTCTTTTCTGATCTGGTGATGTTACCAATTTCAGAATCGTATATCGCTTTGACCTTCATATCAACGCCCATACCTTTGTCCTCCTCTACTTAAACATCTCTGCAAACAATCCCTTAAAGAGCTTTAACTCATCCTTATCCAGCTCGATTGCAAATTCATTGTCGATTGCCTGTTTTTCGCATTTATCCTTTTTCTTTGCAATCTTACGCACCACACGAAGAAGCACATAGCACTCCTTGGACTTTGCAATGCTCTGTTTAAAGGTCAGCTCATCCTCATCGACTGACTTCTGTGTCTGATAGATAATCTCTTTTAACTTATCATTGATACCATCTACTTCCTCAAGGGAAATAATAACGGATGCCTTAGAAGCACCCGATCTGTCCCACTCCTTATGAAGTTCCTTTACTAAAAACTCCATGTTCTTAATTACTGTTGTTGAATCACTTTTCATCTTGCTTTTCCTCCGTTTTCTTTTAATGAAGAAGGGAGCTGACCTTCGCTGATAGGCGCAAAATCAACTCCCTTCATGTCCTCTGCTCCAAGGACTATCTGCTCTGCATAATACATATCCATTGCCTTATTGATGGCATCGTCAAGCGACTCTGCCTTTACTTTCTGTACTCGTGAAAGCACTTCTTTTATCTCAACATCAAATTCCTGTTCCATATGATATCGCCTCCTGTAAAAATCTCATCACCGGCACTTTTCTTCCTTTACCTGTCTTTCCTTAAAGCCCTCATCGTACTTTCCATCTTCCAGCCTGTCGTAAAAACAGTCCTCTTCAATCGTTCCGAAATCCTCATACATCTGGTGAAGGAATCATTCTGCAGTTTCTTTGGCACATCATCATCCTTTGACATATCCTGATAAAAATAGAACTTCTGCTTTAGCTTTGCCCTGTAATCATAGATATCCTCTATCTTTTCCGGTGTGCCATACTCCCTCTTGTATGCCTTGAAATTCGTGGTTGAGAGTGTGGAACCGAGATAAATGCCATGCTCCCACGATACTCCGATTGTGGTATTGTCCTTTGTAGGCTTCTCATCCTTCGGATAACGCTTATACTCTGTCGCACCAAGGGCGATTGTAAGAGAACCTGACTTCATATCCATCACCACGAGATTCCTTGGTGATAATGCTTCAAGCACCATGTAATCATGGTCATTGAAGTTATGAAATGTCTGTCCCCTTTCAAATGATCTGTCCACACTTTCATAATGCAGGTTAAATCATCCACCCAGCCTTATCGGTCATTCCAATCTCCTTAAGCTTTGCAACACATTCAGAAGAACTGGCTTCTTTATCAAACCGAAATTCTTTGGAATCGTTATAAAGTCCCTGAAGAAAGTGCCCCAGCTGAATATCATCCAGACAGAATCTCGCAGATACAGTTACATTTGCTGCCCTGTAATACTCTGCGAAGTTATCTGCTTCACCAAGTGTCCTTCCAAGCTGCAACAAATTTTCTGCAAGCTCTGACATATCATCAACTGCTATAAAACTCTTATAATCATCCAGAGTCATCAGCATATTTGTCTCTGTTCCCCTGTCGTTTTCTGTTACCAGTATCATATCTTTTAAATCCATTCTTACCTCCAGTCTCAGAGAGGGACTATGCCCTCTCTGCAAATTTCCTGTTATGGTCTTCCTATCACAACAATCTTTCCTGTGCTTGCCACATCCCTGTAGACCACACCAAGACTTTCATTAAGCGCCTCTACCACTTTGCCATTTCCGACATATACTGCCACATGCTGATGTTCTTATATCTTCCGTTGCTTGTAAAACTATAAAAGATTAGGTCTCCCGGCTGTAACTCATCAAAGGAGACAGTCTTTCCGGCTTCATCCAGTCCCTGTGCCTCCGCTGCCGCTGTGGTTGCACCGCCGTAACTAATATCCACGCCTGCATCTTTCCACGAATAATAGGCTAAGGAGCTGCAGTCATAATAGTTACCGCTGTCTCTTAAATCCTGACTATATGGGAAGCCAACTCTGTGAAGTGCATAGGAGCAGACTGTTTTCTGCCTGCTGTCTGTAATTCCACTAAGGATGGCATTGATTTCATCCTCAGTCATGGAGCTTACTCCCGGACTTCCGCCTCCGCCGCCACTTCCGCTTCCGGCATATCCAAGCTGTCCCATAAACTCCGGACTCATGATCTGCTCAAGCATTTCCACCTGATCAGAATTAAATCCATAGACCGAAATCATATCTCTGTACGATTTCAGTGTGACATTCACATACAGAACCGACTTCGTGACAGTAGTTACATTACCGTCTGCATCTGTTTCTTCCACATCCTTTGTTCCTGTGCTTGTGGTGTATGAACACATATCATTTACTACTGCCTGCAGCCAGCCTTTTGAAATGTCATTCATGACTGTTGCAGTATCTCCGACACCATGCTTGACCATATAGACTGCCATGATGTCATAGTAATTGCTTGGGTTTTCTTCCATACCTTCATAATCCACATATACAAGCTCTCCAAGGTCATATCCGGTATGCTCATTCACTTTCGTATTCACATCCCGGTTAAACTCCTGCACATAAGCACTCGTTACTGTCTGCACGGTATCTCCTGATTCAAGTGGTGGCAGAAATAAAGCAAATGGAGAATTGTAAAGGATTGCTATCACCGCTATAACCGGAACCGCAATCATGGCAACTACAAGAACAAGTAATAAAAGCACCAATCCGATAATCGGTGCAGCTGCCTTTACCCAGGTAATCGCTTTTCGCACAATCAGATCCTTTACCAATTTTGCCACGCTGTCTGTCTGATTCTCCTGTGCTTTCATCTTATCCAGAAAGAATTTTATCTTCCTGCTCCGGTTGGTCATCTTTTCATCCTTGACCTCTATGGACACACCTGCAGCATATCCGGCTGCCATGCCGATTGCCGTGCCAACTCCCGGTGCAACCGCTGTTCCTGCCGCTGTAGCAGCTGCCTTTGTCGCAGTTTTTGTTGCAACCTTGGCAGTAGTCTTGGCTGTTTCTTTTGCCGTCTCTTTAGCTACCGCCTTGGCTGTATCTTTGGCAGCTTTCTTTGCTGTCTTTTTTGCCAGCTTCTTTCCTGCCTCTACCTTCTTGATACGCTTCTTTGCCTCGGCTGCCGCCTTTTTCCTGAAAAGTGCTGCGCCTTAGAAGCAGTTCCGGTAACAGGGCGGCTTGCTTCATATGCAAGATATGCTGCCTGCGATACCTCCTGCCCGCCTTCCACCTGCTCTGTTACTGCCCCGGCTGCAAGTGCTCCAGTTCTTCCTGCAATGTGAAGATTGGTATTCTTGGTCTTGATTGAAGTTCCTGACTCTCTGATGTTACGCTTAAACTTAGAAAGACCTTTATCCTTAGCCTCCGACTGATGAATGGTACTCTTTCTATAAGTACTCTTTCCATCAGTACTTTTCTGAAGCATCAATTTTGCAGATGCTTTTTTATCCATTTCATTGGCTTTAGCATCATGCACTTTCGGTCCTCTCTCTACTGTATAGATATTGCTGCCTTTAATCTTGGCACCCTTTGGCTCGTGGGCATGAATCTTGGCTTTCTCCTTGGTGTGAATGACCATTGGTTTGTCATCCACTTTCTTTATCTTCAATGTTCTCACCTTCTTTCACTCAATATGCAAAACAGCCACCCAGCTTCCCGGATGGCTATGCTTTGAGGTCGCAAATTGCGACCTCTATCAGCATTATTCGACATTGTTCTGCATTTCACGCTTCTTCTGTTCTGCAATCTTCTCATGAATATTGGTGTTATACAGTCTGTAAAGGTCTGTATCCTTGCTAATCTGATTATCAAACGGAATCACCACAGAGCCACACTTGATAAGTCCCATTCCCGATGCGGTATTGGTTACGAATCTAAGCTGTGCCTCTGATACCCCGATAACTTCCGCCATCTTGGAACTGTCTGTATTCGCCTGTTTTAAGAGTGCCACAAACTCAGAGTTTGCAAGCATTGTGGTTGCTGTATAGTTCTGCAACAGATCGACGACATTCTGCGTGATACCGGTACAAAGTCCTCCCTGCTTTCTTACTTTCTTCCAGAGCTGCTGCAGATATTTTGCAGAATACTCGGAATTAAGCAGGACGTGAAACTCATCAATATAGAGCCATGTTGCCTTGCCTCTCTTGCCATTCTCAACAATCCTGTTCTGAATAGACTCCATCATGACAAGCATTGTGATAGGACTAAGCTCCGTACCTAAGTCCCTGATGCCATATACTGTGAATCTGTTATCCACATCCACATTTGTCTGATGATTGAAGATATTAAGTGAACCATTTACGAAAAGCTCCAAAGACAATGCAATGTCCTTTGCCTCATCCTCCGGCTGTGCCATAAGGATATCGTAAAAATCACTCATCACCGGGATATACTTCTCTTTGCTCCTTGCAATGTCGATATACAGCTTTCTCACACAACGATCAATGATTGACTTCTGTCTTGAATTTAAGCTGTCTCCGATACACTGCTCACAAAGTCCAAGCATAAACTCGCCCTTTTCTCTTACCATCCTTTGGAATCATTCGGATCAAGACTCCATACGTCCATCTCCAGCGGATTCACATAGTTATCCGTGTAGGTGGACATATTTACTACAGTTCCACCATAAGTATCAGCTATATCAAAGTATTCGTTCATTGGATCTATGACGATTATCTCATCATCTCCCGACAAGAATACGCTGCCCATCTCCATCTTACAGAAGAAGGATTTACCGGAACCCGGCACTCCGAAAACGAAGCCATTTCCGTTGATGAGCTTCTTTCTGTTACCGATATTCACATTCTTGCTGATCTGGTTGATACCATAGTAATTGCCGGTGCTGTCATTAAGTTCCTGCACATTGAATGGCATAAGCACCGCAAGTGACTGGGTAAGTAGGGTACGCATTGTCTCCACCTGTCTTACTCCAATCGGAAGTGCTGTGTTGAGTGCTTCCCTCTGCTTTAAGTAGTGTGTATCAATCGTGCAGCTGTTACGTTTTCCGATAGTCTCCACAGTCTCACATACACTCTCAAGCTCCTTCTTGCTTTCTGCCATAAGAATAATAGTTACTCCCACGAAGAAAAGGCACTGGTCATTCTCACGGACATCATCCATGATTTCCTCAATCTCCTTTTTCTCCGTTCTCTTGGCATATGAGATTTCCGTAGAAAAATCGTTATTCTTATTACGGACTCTCTGCTGCTTAATGATATCCGACTCAATGCCAAGGTATTTCTTCTGAAGCACCTTTGTGGTCAAATCCTTGGGAACAGGCACCACATCAATGCTCGTGATGGAATGAACCGGAAGTGAAGTAATCTCATTGATGAATCTGTCTGATAAACTGCTCGGATACTTTTTGATGAAAAGTGCCTTGCAGAATTTACTCTCATCCTCAAAATGGTCTGGGAAATATTTCACCATGCCATTGCACAGATCATTTCTAAAATCTGCCCCGACCTTCTTAGCCTTTTTGATATCAAATCAAAGCTGCCCTCATCTCCAAGATGATAATAGTCATAGAGCACTTTCAGTCTCTCATTGCCATTAAGCGGTACAATCTCCGCACCAAGCTCAATGAAAGCCTTGTGTATCGTTGCCTCAAGGGTTGCAAACTGTGCCTTTGCCTCCTCAAAGTTCTTTCTCTCTATCGTGATCGTCAGGTATCTCTCCTGCTCAATCCCCTGTCTGCCCTCAATAATCTTCTCCTCAATGATGTCATTGTAGATACTTCTATAATTATTGAAGCCATCGTTTTTCTCAGCAATCAGAACCTTATCACGGAGTTCATCCATGTTTTTGTTCTTATTGTTGATCGTAATCTTATAATTACAGTCCAGCGAATTTAAGAACTTACAGTATCTCTCGAAAATACCGATCTGCTCATCCTCGGTTGCTGTCGTGTAATTGATGTCCTGAAAGCGGTAGCATTTGGAATACTTATTTTTGCTTACTTCAAAAATGCCGTTTTCAGCCACCGCCATAATCTCTATGGTTTCCTGAATGGATTTAGGTGTCTTATACAAAGGCTCACTCGCCTTCTTTAATAACTTAAATCCGTCTGTAAATAAACCCATGTCTCTAACCTCGCTTTCTTATAATGAAAGCCCGCCGGGAACTTCACCCTGCGGGCTGTGTTCCCGACCTTTCGGTCAGATACTATTCGTTTCTAATGCATTGCCTTATATGCTGCAATGCCTGCTGCTGCCGCCACAATGACTGCGACAAGTCCAAGCAGCATGTTTCTCGTCTTTTTCTTCATCGCTTCAAACTCCTCCTGCTTCTTTACAGCCGAATCAGCTGTTACAGTCTCCGGTTCAGCCTTTCTGCCTTTCTTCTTTACCTGTTCATTCTGTTCTGCTTCTAACTGCTTTATTGCAGGCTCTCCTTCTGTTGATACATAGGTAAGCGCCCTGTTGCCAAACATAAAATGCAGTTTCTTTCCCATATACTCGTAGAAATTCATCCCGTTAAAGGAATAGAATCCGCCAAGTGCAATCGGTGCCACACAGGGAATTGCCACATAAGCAGAACCCGTAAGACCGATATACTTGTAAAGAAGAAGGACGATACCGCCACCGACTACTACGCTTGCAATAGAAAATATAAGCTGCCTTGCAGTAAGTCCCATCGCAACCGATTCCTGATAGCGGTCAATATCCTTGTTTACTTCGATTACCATTGTCCCTGCCTCCTATCTTGATAAATCCTTTGTCTCCGGCTTTCTTGTCATTCCAATATTCGCCTCATACTTATCCATTCCATCCGGACACAGTTCTCTAAGCTTATCTACATTGAACAGATAAAGCGGATATTCGCAGAAACCACTCCTTTGCGTGAATCCTGTAAACTCTCCAAGGTCGTTATCTGTAATAAACTTTTCAATATCCGGCATGTCATTCACATTCAGATATCCGCAGTAATTTGGTGCTGCAACCGACAAATTCACAGTCACATCCCCAAAAGGCTCCTCATATCCATCTTCATTACACATAAGACCAATAAACATTGCCCTGTTATTCATATACTGCTGGATATCAAATGTCACCTGCGTTTCTCCGGTTATACTTGAATTATAAGTAACCTGTTTCTTTTCATTATCCATTTCTGCCTCCTTCTATAATCCAAATGCCTTGCTTGTAAGTGTCTGTGCACCCTTCACACTTCCGACAGTCATCGCTATGGTAAATGTCATCTCACACAGATAAATAAGTGTCTGTGCCCAGTCTGCATAACTTCCTGTAAATGCCGGAAGTCCTGCATTGATAAATGCATTACATACCACAATCGCAAGTGCCATTGTTACTGCCTCAAACACACATGACAGGAAATATTTGCAATAGGTAGCCATTGTATGACCGACCATTCTGTTTCCTGCCATCGTGGAACAGGCAATCGCACCGAGCGGCACAATAATCAGGATCTTTAAGAACCTGAAATACACTGTGTAGATGATGAAAAATCCACAGATAATAATGATGATTGCAAGCAAAGCTGTAAGTATCAGCATTACCAGACTTTCACCAAATCCGAGTTCCTTAATGATGTCTGCCTGTGTACTGTCAATGGCAAGCTGCGTCGTTGTCCCGGCAGATATAAGTCCTACCAGATTTCCTATGGAAGTAAAAAACGCTTTCATGATCGTGACATTATTTGCAACAAACCATTCTGCAAGTCCCAGTCGGATAAGCATACGAAATATAGACTCAAACCTCATCTCATCTTTTACATCTATGCTTTCCGAGCAGAAACCGATAACAAAGAACAGCACAACGAGGATGAGCCGACCGCTACAAAGACCGGCTCAATACCCTCAATGACTGCCCAGGGACCTCCGCCCTTGAAACTGACCGGTGACTGTCCAAGCATTGCAAAGACCAGGGATATCTGATTGTTCCAAAACCCAAACACCGCCTCAAGAAGTGCAAGGATCTTGTCTCCAAGCTTAAAAATATCCATACTTGTTATTCACCTCTTTCCTTTTACTAAAAGGGGAACTTTTTCCCCCATCTTAGAAGCCTAAGAATGTCAGTACTGTTGAAATACCAGCCATCATGACACCTGCTACAATTCCTTTCAGTGCAGAGTTCATGGTAGATGAATCCTGCTGCTGGTAGGCTTGTGCGAACTCCATAACATTCTTTGCAAGAATGATGACACCAACCGCACCAATGACTGCAATGATAAGTGTCTTTAAATTCTCAAGCGGCTGTGTTACTGCGGAAGTACCTGTACCTGCTGCAAAACAGGTAGTGCTCATAAGCATCACTCCCACAAGTGCTCCGGATAATGCCGGAACGAATCTCTTTTTTAAGTGAATGAATCTACTCTTCATGCCTTTCTCCTCCATCTGATTGTTGTTTGTTGTTGAAATAACCTGTTCTTTTCTCATGTTGTTTAATCTCCTTTTTTGAAGTGACAGAAGCGGAAAAAGCCAGAAAGGAATACACATATTCCAATCCGGCTAGCTTTCCGAACGGAATATATGCATTCCTTTCTGTCCTGTTGATAGTTACTCTATGATAATCAGGCAATGCCTGTTGTACTGGTTAATCGGGCTTTCCCCGATGCGTTTTTGCTGTGACCATCTCCTTTCAAGGTATGAAAAAAGCACCTTAACCATATGGCTAAAGTGCTAATTTACTCTCAAATTTGCTTTATTCTAAAAGCATTCCATCAATTATTGCAAACTTTGTCTTAAATATAGATCTATTCTGGCAATATCGTAATATGACATCCTGTACATAAGGTCTTGTACAATAACTGTCTACCACAATCTGTTTATCTTCCTCTTTCTCTATCCTCTTAAATATGCCTTTTGCATTCCAATCCGTCTTTACAGCATCTACTAAATCATTACTCATCTCAAGATGTGATAAAATCGTGGAATTCAACTCGGTTTCTTTAATTTCAGATATTTGTCCATAGTCATTAAGTTGCTTCAATTCTCTCTTAATTGCCTCCGTGTAACTTGTCATATTATTATCTCCTATCAATAAGTATTCAGGTGTTACATCTAGTGCCTTTGCTAGTTGTAAAAGATTATAACGCACTTGGCTCTTCATTGAGTCTACCTTGTTCATAACGTCGTATACTCTGAACAGATATATTTGTTATCTTACCCAGCTCTTCCTGTGTATAGTTTCGTATATTACGCAACTCTTTTAATCTATCTGCAAAAGTCTTTTCCGTATTCATCCTGTACCTCCAATATAAAATAATTTCTGTCTTTTGTAACTGCTCACATGTTAGTAGTCCAATAAGCTGAAGCATACTATGTGAGCAAATTATATCATATACTCTGTAATATATCTAAAAACATTACTGCTTCTTTCGATATGAACTCATCTTCTCCACAGTAACCTCCGGATAAAAGTAAGTAAGAATCGTTGCCTTCGGAACTCCTGCCGCAAGTGCCTTCTTCACTTCCTCTTTCTGCTCCGGTGTATATGACCAGTGCAGCATTCGGTTTGTGATTGTATCCTCCCACTTAGGCTTTTCCCTCTCAGGATTCCTTACAGGCTTAGTACCAGCACTTCCATTAGAAGAGTTAGCACATTCTGTAGTATCAGACTTCTGTGACTCATCGACATACTCAAGCTCATTTGCCTGCTCCCTGTCAATCTTTGCTTTCTGCTCTGCCTCATCCTGCATGGAGAATCTTCTGCTTAACTCCGCATCACCAAGCATCATAAACTGCTCATAGGTAAGAGAATCTATATACACATTCTCGCCCTTATCCCTCAGCTTTTCATAATACTTAACTGCCTTGTCTGAAAGAATCTCAAATGGTGGACCGATGAGATTATCTGCTCCCCTTATCTGATGAACATAAGGCTCTCCCTTGCCATCTGCTGTCTGGTTAAACATCGGATGATTGAATGGTATGAACTTATTGTCCATGATTGGATCAAAGCCACGGATAAAGATAATGCACTTCTTGTTATCCAGCTTTCTGACTTCATCGGGTGTAAACAGTTCTCTTCCTAATACATCATAGTTTCTTGAAGAGCTTCCCTGTCTGCCCTTTGTCTCTCCGCTTGACTTCTTATCAATCGTACCTTTTCCAAGCAGCTCTGACACATACTTGTGCGTACTCTGCTCATTGCCACCAAGGTAGATAAAAGTATCACAGTTGCCGGGAATTGTCTCCCAGGTATCTTTGAAAAGTGCCTTTAACTGGGCAAAGTTCTGAATGATGATAATACTTGAAATCTCACGGCTTCGCATTGTCGATAACAGCGAACAGAAGTCATCTGGCAATGCGACATTCGCAAATTCATCTAACATAAATGTCACATGGATTGGCAGTCTGCTCCGCAGTTAAAGTCTGCCTGATAGTACAATTCCTGAAATATCTGCGTATATAACATACCGATAATAAAGTTATAGGATTTATCACTATCCGGGATTACACAAAACAATGCTGTCTTTGTCTCACCATCCCCATTTACTCCAATACCGATATCGGACAGATTAAGCTCATCTTTTGAGAGTAGTCGTAATACCTGCTTATTCTCAAGAAATGCAAGTCTTGAGTTAGCACTGATTATGATGGAACGGACTGTATCTCCTGCACCTCTCATACATTTGTTGTACTGCTTTACTGCCGGATGATTAGCTCCGAGTGGGGAACTCTCCTCTAAGAACTTCATTCGCACATCCAGTTTCGACGCCTTTCCCTGCTCTGTCACTTCTGCTTCTCCAAGAAGCTTCAGTACTGTCTCAAAGTTTCTCTTTGCCGGCTGTACCTCCAGCCACACATAATAAAAGATAGACTGTAAGAACAATCCTTCCGCTTTTCCCAGAACGGATTCACTTGGTGTTGCTCCCTTTGGTGTCGTATTGCTGATAAGGTTTGTAATCAGCTTGACACATCTGTTTCCTCTCTGATATAGGAAAACGGATTGTAACAGTCTGATTTATCCATCTCTAACAGATTTATGACCTTCACATTGTATCCGTTATTCTTTAGCATCTGACCGCAGCTTCTAAGGATTTCTCCCTTTGGATCGGTACAGATAAAGGAACAGTTATGTGGCATCTGCATAAGATTCGGCTTTACTTCATAAAATGTTTTTCCTGCTCCGGAACCACCACAGATAAGTATATTTCCATTGAGCTTGAGTCTCCTAAAATCCAGCGACATCTTCACATTCTGGCTGAGTATCCGGTTGAAGTTTTCATCCTTATCTGCAAGTACCTTATTGACCTGCTTCGGATTTTCAAATCTTGCCGTACCAAATTCCTTACCCGGCATATAGTTTCTCTGACTGGTGTAATACATGACAATAGCCATCGCATAGATACCTAATGCAATGGCTACTGCTTTTACTGTATTGGAATTGTAATAGTTGGCAAATGGAACAGCACATACTTCATTGAATCTGTCCATAAATTCATTAAATGCTATTCCCTCTATCCACGCACCATTTATCAGATAACCAAGATACCCGGCTAACACTGCACCCACAAGAATGAATATCAGTGACGGCTTTTTCTTTGTTGTCTGCATAAGCTGTTACCTCGCTTTCTTTGTGGTAACAGTTTTCTTCTGTGTGGTCTTTTTCTGCTGCTTCTGCACTTTCTCGTAACGCTCCCTGACAGATGACTCCACCTTGTCATAGTGAGTATAAAGCTCGGTTCCTTTCTGGGTTGTCACCACACGATTCTGCTCATCGTAAAGCTTATAATCCTTGGTGGAATCAAGGAAGGTAAGCATTGTCTTTCCACCATGAATCTCCATGATGTTTTCCTTACGGAGCCATACATATCTTGCCTCTTCTCCCCATGTGCCGGGAACTCTGGTCTTAACAGCATGGTCATTCTCTTCGATAATCAGCTTCTTACTGATAGTCACATCTGATAAGTTCGCATTCTTTGATGCCGCAACCGCCCTCATTCTCTCAGCAAGGTCCTGATAGCCTCTGACACGATTGATAAATGCATCCTTGTCCATCATGACTGTATGGGTGCCATCCTCATTCTTGCTGCCAAGCACACCGATTGTCTCAAGCTGTCTGATGACACTTTCAGCCTGCTCACCATTGATGCTGAAATTCTCCTTGACCTGATCCACACTGATAGCTTTCTTTTCCATTGCAAACATTCCGACTTTCTCAATCAGTCCGTCAATGGCGGAATTAATCTTATCCCCTTCTATCGTGTGGCTTTTCTCGTTTCCCTGCTGTTTCTTCAAAAAATCCATCAGCTTGCCAAGGGACTTTTCATCTCCATTCTTCAGATAATCGTCAAATGTGGCAATCTTACCAAACTTGAGCTTCTGTATCATCATATTCACACGGGGAACTGCCTCTGTATGAAAGATTACCTCACTCAATCCGTCTTTCCTGTTACAATCCGGAAGTACCGAATACAGGATTCCATACTTCTTTGCCATCTTTTCGACCTTTTTCATATCTTCGGTATTAAACTGCAATACCTGTAAATCGCCACCCTTTAAGAGCAGCTTTCTCATAGATGTCTTACCAAGAGACTTCTCATAATCAAGCATCCCTTTTAAGAAATCTATTGCCTTCTGCATGGCAGCAATGCCGCCGCTTCCTACCTTCATGCAATCTCAATGCCATCATAAGCTACACGGATGATCTGCACCGCTTCCTGAATCTCTTCTGCCATTATCGCACCTCCACTTTCTCTCTGACTGTTGTTTTAAGTGTTTCTGTCTCTGTAGTACGGATTTCCTCGGCAGATACATCAATACCATAAGCAGTCAAAATATCTGCTAGATGATTGATTGCTTTCTCCTCCTCGATACGGTACATTTCAAGTGCCACAAGCAGGTTTTCCACCTGTTCCACCCATGCAGGCTTCATATCATATTTAGACCTGTATGTGACCATAATCTCGTCCGACTCAGCCTTATCCGCTGAATGTGCCAAAGCTTCAATTAGAGAAATCGTATCTTCCTTGCTGCCGCTTCTGAATGCGAACTGGACTACAAAGTTTTTCTCTTCCTCCGTAAACTGATGCTCCACACCATTCATCTCTGTTACTGCTTCATTTACTACTGCTAAATTCATAAGTTCCTCCTAATCTGCCATGCTGTTTTCAAGCACAGCAATCTCAATGATCTCCTTCATCTTTTCCGCTGAAATGTTGTTGTTTATAAGCTCTACAAGCTGTGACTCAGTAAGTCCCTTTTCTATTGCACTCTTAATCTGCACAAGCTGCGCCGGAACAAGGTCTCCCGATGCAACCAGCTTTACAATGTCAGCTCTTGATTTTTTCTTAAATGACAGTCTTGCAAAAAGGCTCGCCACTCCGCTGTTGCTGCTCTTTCTCACACTTCTCTCAATCGGAAGTCTCTGCACCACATTTCCAGTACCATCAACTACCGGAATCTGATAATAGACCGGTATCCCATTTGCCACAGCCTGCATATTCTGCGGAACTGCAACTGTATCTACCATCTTTTTATCTGCCTGTGATATGGACTGGCTTTCCTGCGGCTCTGCCTTACTTTCTGCCTCTTTCTTATTCTCTGTGGCAACACTTATGATCTTATCTTCCAATGACTCTATTCTGTCTCCCATACGCTTCATCTCCTTATCCTTTTTCTCAATATCATCCCTGAGTCTTGCAATCGTACTGCTTGCCTTATTCAGTTCATTCTGCTGACTGTTGATAAGAGCATCCTTATCCTGGTTCTCCTTGACCAGACGCTCCCTGACTTCCTCATCATCTTTGGAAGTCTCTATTTCAGAAAGCTTCTTATTCAGGGCATCATACCTTTCATTCTGGTGATTGATCTTTTCAACCACTTCATCCATCTGAGCTACAAGACTTTTCACATACTCTAA
>ENA-OQIG01000325-OQIG01000325.1-human-gut-metagenome-genome-assembly--contig:-NODE-325-length-28418-cov-2.639179_pt1 | contig 28418 bp, 22 predicted proteins | sample MGYA00242576_ERZ504741 | MGnify/ENA primary metagenome ERZ504741 (study PRJEB26092, sample SAMD00036436) | human gut metagenome | host: Homo sapiens | study: EMG produced TPA metagenomics assembly of... | reverse complement strand
GGCAACCAACATCTTCATAGAATGAACCTTCGTCTTTGAGAATTCAATCTCATCATAAATAACTACATCATAACGTCCTAATTCATTGGCTGTAATACTCGCATAAATAGGAACTTCGACATCTGTATCGGTGTCATCATCAAATGTAAACTTAATTTTACCTCCATTACTTCCACTAGTCATTGTACGCATAAAATCCATTGATTTTGCATAAGTAACTTTCAACGTCACTTTATATTTGCCAGCTATCAGAATTGGTGTTTTCATGGTAACGGAACCATTATATCCCAAATTCAAATAGATATGATCTGTATTTTTACAATTGATCCAGTCCGAGCCTTTTGTCTTCGGAGTTGCATAGCCCACGCGATAATATCCGCCGTTTTGACCATCTAGAGATGTAAGAGTGCTCCTGGCATCTACGGTGTAACAAGAGAGCGAAGAGACATCCGACTGGCGCTCTTTTTCATCTGCCGTCTGATACTTTTGGTCCGGATCACCATAACCACCATTCACCCAAGAAGCTACCTCCTCATAATCAGCAAAGTCCCATTCTACGCGCACCGGAATCTCGGATTCCCACAAAGGCAACCAGCTATCTATTTCATGTAAAATACCATTTTTAGCCTGTACATCGGAACCGTCTTCAACAAACATCGCTTTCACCGATTGACCATCAATTTCTCCTTTATAATTAAAATACAACTTATTGCCACTCTGCATAGATGCTTCCAATACTGCATCTGCTTTGGTAGTCCACAATCGTGTAGTTGCACCTCCACTAAAATTGTTGAAATCAAAAACAGAGTAACTTCCACCAATCACATGATATGCCACATAGCGAAATAATTCGTTTGCTTTATCTTTATAGTCTGTTCCTATTGCACCTACTTTAGCAGCCAGATCAGCAACAGAAGTAACTCCTTCAGAACGATAGGTATCATCTGATACAGCCAGCAACGTATAATTCCGTTTTTGCTGAATAACCGTATTATCTTCCTGCCTTATTTCATCGTAAATAGTACTCAAACTGTCTTTCCAACTTGTTTGTTCCAAAGCATCAACAAAAATGGAGTATTTATTACTACTTTCACTGATACGTTCATATAGGCTTTCCACCAAAGGAGACATCACATCATTCAATACATACACATATCCATTAGACACTTGGATAGCCAGTTCCTTTACATGCGCTTCTTTATTCACATAAATTGAATTAAATCCTCCAGCCTCCGAACTTTCATCAAAAGAGACGGAAAGATAATCATCCGAAAGAGTTTTAGCTTCCAGTTTACCTCCTTGAACAAAAGTATTCAGATTGATAGAATCATTCACGATATGATATTCAGCAAGACTACGGGCATAGTCTTTTCCCAATTCCTGAATAGAAGATACATTCTTTTTAGTATAGAAACTGCGCACAGCTTCATTTGTAGGAACCAATACCGTAAATAAGACGAAGCTGATTCACGGCATTAAACAAATCTGCATACTTCAATACGGTGATCCACTCGGAAAATTCATCAGAACGAGTTTCCAGATAAGACGATACCGGATTCATATCATAAACCTGATAAGTAGAGTCTTCATAGGGATCGTTGCATGCACTGAATAATGCAACCAATAATAATAAATATATATTTCCTAAAGTCTTCATAAATGGCTGTTTATTAATTATTACCTGTTATTCCATAATATGGATTCTGTACCAATAAGTTGTTATTTTCAATTTCATCCGCGTGAATTGGTAAATACCATGCATATTCATTCTGAAGAACTGAACGTATCCAACTAGCATTCGCTGTTGTATTGTATTGCTGAACCAAAGCAATAAAAGCTGATTTATGAGCATAGTTCTTACTTTTGGCATAACGTATCATGTCATACCAACGCTTACCTTCAGCCGCCAATTCAATATTACGTTCCGGCAATAAATAGTTTTCCATCATTGAGCTTTCATCCTCCTCATCTAAAGCTATAGTTTTTCAGGCAAGTTAGCACGAGTACGGATCTGATTTATAATATCAACAGCCTCCTGCCAATTTTCCTTTCCTTTCCAAATTAATGCTTCCGCCTTCATCAACATGACATCTGCCATTCTGTAAATAATCCAGTTAGCATCATCTTTCAAACGTATTGCATCCGGATTCGTTGGGTCGGTATCGCCCATCTCATATTTCCATATACAATGAACGATGTTCTCTCCATCAGTATAAGCTATAAAAGCACCAAATTGGCTACGGATTGCATCTTTTCCTGCCATAACCTCTTCAAAATCATTGACCAAATCCTCACCCATTTTAGTAGAATATCGATAATTGGGATTTGTACCAGTCGTATACATAGCACTTGGCCCTCCCGTCTGGCTATAGGTGTTGCCATCCCAGTTCACTTCAAAAATGGATTCATTACTATTCCCCGGATTAAAAATTGTATACCAGTTCTCCGGAATTGTAATAAATGCCGGACGACGTGATGCAGTAGCGTTGATTAATAGGTCTGCATACTTAATACAAGTATCATAATCTTCGGTCCACAAGGAAACTTCCGACATTAATGCATACAAAGCCCATTTAGTAGCCCGTCCTTTGGAAGCATTCCAATTATCATTATCATAAAATTCCTTCGCACCTCCAGAGTCAAGAGCTGTTTGCACATCCGCCTTAATTTGCTTCAAGATTTCTTCTTCTGAAGATTTGGCAATAGAAAACGGAGTAGAGTCATCCTCATAAGGAGTTGTTACCAAAGGCACTTCTTTAAAATTGCGTACCAAGTAAAAATACATTAATGCTCGCATGAAATAAGCTTCGGAAAGATGTGCATTCATTGCACCTTCTGTATAGGTGTCATCTATTTCACGTACTCCCGGAGCATGAGCGATGACCACATTGGCCATGTTGATCACTTGATACATGTTCTCCCATTTACAAATAGCTTCTGTTCCATCCAACTGGAAATTCTGCAACTTCATTCCATCCTTATCACCTGTCAAGGTACAAATAGATGCTCCTCGCAGTTCTCCCCATTTTAGCAATGACTGGCAGGAGGAACGCATATAATAATAACCGGAAGCAATGACCGCTTCTACATCTTCTTTCGATTTCCAGTAAGCGTCAGTCACTTGTTCATTTTTGGGAAGCAAGTCCAACCAATCGCTGCAACTACTGTTCAGCAGCAGGCTACCTGCCATTATCCCTATATAAATCAGTTTCTTCATGTCTGTAAATGTATTAGAAATTCAAATTTAAACCACAAGAAAAACGGCGAGAGCAAGGTGTATTTGCACTATCTTTCGACAGTTTAGAAGCCGAAGTAGGAAGAGACGCTTCTGGATCCTGTCCTGTGTAACCAGTCCAAGTTAACAAGTCATAACCAGTAACAAAGAAATTAAGCGTATTGATACCTAAATAATTGCACACCTTTTTAGGCAAGGAATAGCTCAACGACAAAGTCTTTAAACGAACATAAGAAGCATCTTCTACAAAACGATCTGACCCTAAATAGTTATATCCCTCATTATATAAAGCACGTGGAATATCCGTATTATCTCCTTCATTTCTCCAACGCCGCAAAACCGCTTTACTTTGGTTATTGGCATTATACATAGATTCATTATCCATACGAGTCGCATTAATAATTTTCTGTCCAAAACGACCATAGAATAATGCATTCAAACTTAGACGCTTATATTTAACGGTAAAGCCAAAACCACCAGTAAGAATCGGATTACAGTTGCCCAGATAAACAATATCGTATTCATTTATCACACCATCATGATTAATATCTTCATAAATAGCATCACCCGGACATACCTGCTTAGCACCATTCTTCATAACAATTGGTTTACCGTTCACATCATTCATAACATTTCCCTCTTTATCCCGTGCATAAGTAGCCTCCTGATTTTGGTAGACTCCTTTGTAACGATAACCATAGAAAGAACCAAACGGGCGTCCCTCTTCAATGCGAATAGCATACTCACCATTTTTAAAGGTATAAGGCTCCGGATTCATTGTTTCAGGCAGTTCGGTAATTTCGTTCGTGTTACGGCTCAAGTTAACATAGGCACTAACACGCCAATCTTTCTTTTCATACAATACACCATCGATACGGGCCTCCCATCCTTTATTCTCCATTCTTCCAGAGTTGTACCATTTATTCTTAGAGAATCCTGTAGTAGTCGGCATTTTCGGTTCTTTCTGCAGCAAATCTTTAATATATTTATTATACCACTCAAAAGTCAGCCTTAACTTGCCATGGAAAAAGCTAAAATCACCACCCAAATTATATTCTGTTGAAGTTTCCCATTTCAAATTGTTCAACTGCATTCTGCTAGGATAAATAGCAGACATATCCATATATTCTCCTCGTGAACTATAAGCTCCATAATAAGCGGCCGTCCCTTTGGGAGCATTACCACTTTGTCCGATGCTGAAACGAAGTTTGATTTCATCCAGCCAGTCTTCTGTATTTTTCATGAACGGTTCATTTTGCATATTCCAAGAAATTCCCACAGTAGGAAAAATACCCAAACGTTCTGACTTACCCATTGCAGAATTAGCATCCATCGTTGCAGAAGTATGAAATACATAACGATCCAACAAAGTATAGTTAATCAAACCGGTTCCGGAAATACTACGTGCTTCCGACTCCCCTGAACCCAGACTATAAACAGAACTACCTGTAATCGGATCTGCAAGACCAGATGAAGCATTACCATAAGAAGTACTTGTAGCACTAGAACTGGTAGCCTGCGTAGTACGGAATACAGCAGTTGCAATCAAATTATGTTTATCCTTCCAGTTTTTATTGAATATCAATTTGTTTTCCGTTTGCAACGTTAGACTCTCTGAAGAAGCAGCAGTACTTTGGTTGGCATATTCACTTGTCCAAGCCACTCCCGTAGCAACTTGAGGAAGGAATTTGTCTGTTGTAGTAGTCGACATCTTAAGAGAAGCATAAGCCGAATACGTCAGATACGGAAGTATTTTATAATCAATACGGAAATTAGCACGGCTATCACGTGACATAGTATTTTTATAACTCTCGTTTGCCATAGCTACCGGATTAAAATGAGAGGCACTATTGTTACTTGCCTTAAATTCACCTTCCCAATCCTTTGTCTGATAAGAAAAATACTGTGAAGAACGGTTTCCATTATCATCCATATAATAAGGAGATTTATTTGGCATCTTTTTAAACGCTTCCGAACGTACGTTGCTATCTTTTGGTGCCCAGTTATCATCCTTATCTGACTGTGTAAAGTAGAAATCTGCTCCAAACCTCAACTTATCCGAGAAATTATAGTCTACACGCAAAGATGAGTTGAAACGTTTCAGCCCTGTACCGATGGTTGTACCTCCTTCACTTAAATATCCCAGTGACAGACGATAAGTGGCCTTTTCACCACCACCGCTCATAGAAAATGTATTGTCTGTAGTAAATGCATTCTGACGTACCTCGTCCAACCAGTTTGTATCTACATTATATTCATTGAAATAGTTCCAATTGGGCGAGTAGTTAATTTCAGGTGTATCATACAAATACTTTAAATAAGTATCTGCATTCAAACCTGTATAATTAGCACTATTCCACAAAGCCTCCTGTACCATAGCAATGTACTCCGATCCATTTAACATTGGAATACTATTCGGTTCAAATTTTGCTGTGAACTTAGAAGAAAAATTAAATGTAGTCTTGCCAGTCTTACCTTTTTTAGTCGTAATTGACAACACACCGTTAGCACCTTTCGTTCCCCAAATAGCCGTAGCAGCCGCATCTTTCAAAACTTCTACCGATTCTATATCAGTAGGAGCAATATTCAATAAAGCACCTAAATCTTCTTCATTGGCAGTAGAAAAATCAAAGTCGTCATCTAACTCTTGTGTATAGGGAACCCCGTCAATCACAATTAATGGTTCGACAGAGCCATTCAGTGTACTGGTACCACGAATACGGATAGAACTCCGCGCTCCCGGATCAGCACTCAATGCAATATCTACACCACTCAACTGCCCCTGTAAAGCTTCTTCTACCGTAGCTATCGGAGCAGTAGCAATCAAATCTTCCATCATCACTTTCTGGGTCGCAGATACATTCTCTTTATGTCCGATACCCATATTATTACGTTCGATACGTTTAGCAGTGATAGCAACCTCATCCAATGTTTCCACATTGGATTCCAGTTTTACATTCAATACCTTCTGACCAGTATATTTGATTCGTTTCGTTTTCATACCAATGTATGAATATACCAATGTCAGATTGTTTTCTTGTGCAGGAATTTGTAAACGGTAGTCACCATCCAAATTGGTCACCGCACCTCCTACAGAACGGTTTTGAGCGTTCACAATATTCACATTCGCACCTACTATCGGTTCGATCTGATTTCCCAGCATTTCGGTCACCTTACCGGACACGACTTGTACCTGTGCGGCTACTTCCCCTGTCCCCAGAACAAGTATCGCTATCAGCATGTATTTTACTAATTTCATATTCATATTAAATTCGGTTATATCAAAGGACTGTATCAATCAACTGAAAACATCCGTCGTCAAACGCAAACGGGAAGAAATTATAATCAGATATCACGTTTGCCACTTTTCCATCTACCATTATGCTTAATGAACTTCCGGAATCTGTATACGTCAAAGACTTTCCACTAGCAGTAACATATGTAGAACTCTTCATAGCCGACCCCGGATAAGGATAAGAAATAAGTGCATTTTCCCTATCACGTATAAAATATGAAAGCAGGTATTGACGAAGTTTCGAACTACTAGTTACCGCTCCGGTCGCATCCATGCCCGGAATTTGCCCTGCAGCTATTGCTGTACTAATGGCTTCATTTGTCGGAATAAAACCTATAACATGAGAAGCTCCTGCTAGTCCGAATATATAGTTGCTAGACATTACCATATCAGCTTTCTGCAACAGCTGTGCAAACTGATAGTAAACATAACGATTATCATTACAAACGCTTAATTTATGTTGTAACCCATCACCTTCTTGCGCTTGAAACAAGGCTGTTCCACTATACATATAAGTTCTTCCATTATTCCAGTTGTCATTGCCGTTCTTTACTTCTGTAAATTCAGAGAAAGGTTCCACATTATTATCCGGTTCCAAAATTTGATTATAAGCTGCACTACTTGTTATCTTCCCGTCCTTCACATACCAATAATTAAAACCGGTTTGTGTAGCTAGAACCTGTGTCCCATTTGTTTTCAGTCCATCTACACCTGTAGCCGTATGTATGTTTACAATAGTTCTCATTACAGAAGAAGAAACATCTACCAATCCATCCTCGGTTTCTTGTTGTAACTTACTTCCATCCGCATAAGTTCTCAAGTAAATATCTTCTGACTCTATTTGTTCATTAGTAGGCACTAACAAGACATACTTCGTATCTTGTGAAGAATAGGCAGTTATCAGTCCAGTCCCATCCAACATGTAAAGATAATAATTACAATCTTTGTTACGGAAAGCCGGTCCGACTACAGAAGCAAACAAAATAGGTGTATCCATTGTATTTAATCCATAAAAGACACCATTGACACACATTGATTTATCAGTCACCTTAGAAGGATCGAAGTTAAAGACCATGTCATACATATTCTTAACTTTTCCACTCGTAATTTCATCAGGGAATGCAATTCCATCTTTATAAATAAATTGATTCAACATATATTTCATTGCTAAATCATCTACATCATCCAAAGATTCATATCCACCCTTTTCCCAATAATTATCAAAGAAATTATTCATAGCCACATCTGACGGTGCAAATACACTATATGCTTTTGAAGCATTATTGGCTACATCCGAATATTTCGTTGAATACCATTCTACTGCTATAGCAGGCAAAGAAGTACCATGTGTATGAATAAAAAGTGAATCGGCCCCCAAGCTGCTCCAAAATCTTTAGATAAGGTAGCGTCATACGTATAAGTGGTATTTTCATTATATAAGTTGAAAAAAATTGAATAATTTTCATTTGATTCCAACTGGGTATAAATGGTTTCCAAAGGTTCAATTACCTGATCAACAATATATACATAACCATTATCTGCCAAAATTTCATATTCACTAACAGCAGCATTGGAAACATTGAATCCCCCTGTCCCTTTCCATGTGGAATTAGGATAAAAATAGGTATAATTAGATGCTGCATCCAATTTTTTTGTATCCCAAAAACGGTAAGAGAAAACCGGAATAAAACGGTCCAGATGATAAACCATGCGTCGTTTACCCGTAGAAGCCTCTACTTCCATAGTAGGAACATTACTACTACGTGTACGAAACTTATAATACAGACCCGCATTTTTATTCATTTCCTCATCAGTTATTAAATCACCTTCCGGACGAAAATTCACCAACTTATTTTTATTGTAAGAATAATAAAGCAGATGAAAACCAATCACTTTTTTCAATTCATCCAAATTTATTTCACTGATGTCGGAATAGCCGTGCTTCTCCAAATAGGCCGAAAAAGCCGTATCATCCGGAGCCATCACAGTCAGGATACTTTTTCCCTCCATAATAGGCTTAAAACCTGCCAACTCTACTGCCTGCAAAAATAGCGAGTAGTTCCCTCTATCTTCCAGGACTTCCCAAGCACTACCTTTCAACCATTCAGGTTCTTCATAATGTTCATCTATCTTATCTGTACATGAGGAGATAAAGAAAGGCATGAACAGTATACAAAGTAGTACTGTTGTAAATGTCATGTTTTTCATATTACACAAATTGATTATTGTTTATTCTTATTAAGTTCATACTCATATTCATCAGGATATTCCAACGAAAGGGCATAATTTTCTATATTCAAATAGCCATTTTTAGCCTCTTTTACCGCATCTGTCGGATCATATTTGTCCAGTCCCCATGCATCTTCGAAAGCATCCGGCATCCCATCATTATCTGAATCCAGAGGTTTCTGTGCAGCATTTATTGTACCAGGACCTCCCAACGGAAATTGTTCTGTTTTACGTTCATCTTGAATAATCGTTCCTTTTCCTCCCAACGAAGTAAGTTCATCTATCAAGTATTTATCTACTTCATCACGTACCGGAAGATAAGCACCCACTTTTTCAACTACCCATTCATAAGCTTCCTGTGCACTTTTCTGACTGCGTATAATTGGATGTAGATCAGAACGAGCTTCAAGAAGTGTAGGAGAGCCACTACAATATTGTGACCAATTCACTTCTGTTATCTCTATTCCATTCAATGCTCCATCCTTGTCATAGTCATAATAGTTACCTTTACAATAACTTCTAAAATCACTGTTACCACCAGTAAATGGTCTTGCAGGATTCATTGGTACCTGTTGCGCCTCATATACTTTAGGTGCAATTTCCACATTTTGCCAATTATTACAGGGACCAACTATAAAATAGTTATTTTCAATAGTTGTTTCCGATTTACCTGAAGAATCACCACCCATATTATAAGCAGCTCCACTTCCCCAATTATACACAACGTTGTTAACAAACTGGTTTAATCCTTTAACTTTCGGATTTCGAGTTTTATTGTCAATATATAAATTGCGGAAGATTGTACACCCATTCGATATATCAGTTTGCATTAAGCCACCACACGAGTGATTCTGCAAACCCTGCCCGATTATAGAATTTTGTATTGTTATATTCTTTGGGGCAGTTCCCTTACCATCAGGATTGATAGAAAAACATTCATCTCTTCCCCAAGTCATAGAGCAATGGTCGAATATCATATCTGCTCCATTAGCTACTCCGCAAGCATCCAGTTCCGAAGGATATGCAGCTCCCATACGTATACGCAAGTAACGAACAATCAAGTTCTGTGCACCTGAAGCAGAAACACGTCCATTATAAAGAACAATCCCATCACCTGGAGCAGTATGTCCTAAAATTGTCTGATTACTTTTCAAAACAATAGGATTGCTACTCAATTTTATAACACCAGATACATCAAAGACAATAATGCGCCAAGGTTTGCTTACTGCATCACGAAAAGATCCAGGACCCGCATCATTCAAATTAGTCACATGATAAATTTCCCGTCCCTCACCTGCACGAGCACCTGTTACATTTTTCCCATATCCTTCCGCACCAGGAAAAGCAAGTACTCCATCATCAAAAACCGGGAAATTAAGCCCTGATCCGAACCTCCCCCTTGATCACCAAAATCCCCATTTTGCGCTTGATCTGTTGGCAATTGGGACTCAAATCACTTCTAGCATCCTTATCAACACATGCAAACAAAGTAGTAATGGAAAGACAGGAAACTGCCAATATTCCTACTTTTGCTTTTAATAATGTAATATTTTTCATATATAATTAAATTAAATAATAAACTACCATCAATATTTTTATTTAATGATTACACTAAAATTACGTTGTTTCACAATTTTGAATTAATATTTCCTCCCCCAAAAATTATTAGATGAAATTTATCATCTTTCAGCTATAATACGGCCCCATACCTTTTTATAAAAAATCAAGACTTTTTAGTTATAAGGTACAATGCCCATTGAGATGCATAAGCATCTTGAATTTCTTTAGTTTTAAAACATACAATCTCCAGATTTGAATAAAAATCAATGGTAGCATCTACATGCTAGGGAAGTATCTAATTCGTCAGCCGGATACCATTCTGAATATTCTCCGTCATTTTCTTTGTTTCTATAATAAACTGAATACCATGAAACTTCCGTTTCGCCAGACATAACGCCAATACTAGAGTATAGTTTGGCCCAAATTCCGTTAACAGAAATAATTTATAACCAATATCATCACCATCTGGTAATCTAACTGTTTTATCAAGCCAATTTACATTATTAACAAGCATTCCATTCTTATCAATAAAAAGATTTTGCTCAAAATCTTTACTATACCAATACTCTTTTTGAGTAGAATTGTATCTAACTCCAAGAATAAAGTCACAATAAACAGTTTGTGCCGATGTAATGTCTGTCCATTGATAATAAGTATACACACTAACGTTTCCGTTTACATAAGGACCAGAAGAGCCGTCATCATATGTTTCATCATAAAATCCTAATGTAATATCTAGTACGTAGTCATTGCTTTCAGCATAAGGAAAATCTACATCAAATTTAACTTCAAAAGAAGCATTTGTTATAGATCCTCCTTTCTCTTGAGAAACGACATCATTGAAAAGTACAATACTTGAACCCTTTGTCTTTAAAGTGACCAACGCATTGCATCTCTCAAATGGGTACGTGTATGATTTTCCACCATCAATTTGTATATCCAACTTAATTTGATGTTTCCCAAAAGATATTGGAATATTAGATTTCACATTTTCATCGCCACGTAAAGAAAGACGCCCTGTTAAATCCTCCTGATTATCAATATATACAAAGCATTCATCCACATGTTTACCTGTATTATACTGATAATCAAAATAAGGTTTTGTGAATAAGTTCAGATTAACCATACATATATTATCACTTGCCCCATCACTTAACAGTCCTTGCTGCGCATCTCTTTGCATCAATGCAGTCTCTTCATATTCCATAAAACCATTACCATCACATGAGATAGCAAACAAAGGAATAATTAAAAATAACATCGATTTGATAATTTGTTCTTTTTTCATGGTATTACATTTTATTAGTTCATTAATTGAAACAATAGTCGAAAATCTCTTATTATTTCTATCTTCTATATTATTTGTTCAACTCAATACATCCCATAATGAAAGGTCCTGTTGCTTTAGCATCATTATCTCTCATTTTCTCTCCTATATAATACTCGAACTGCCGTCACGGTAAGGCTTACCACCTAATCCACCACTTGGCAACATTTTGTCAATGTCAATGTTCCGTCCGAATTTGAGATTAGTAGTTTATCACACAGACCTTTAAAGCCTTTTCTGCAATGGCACGATACTGACTATCAATATATCCTTTATTCACTGCTTTCATATAAGCATACATACATTGTGTCGTAACAGAAGCTTCCGGGAAATTACCGGTACGTGAAGGTTGATCAATCACCTGATACCATAAGCCATTTTTATCTTGGTATTTTGAAAGAGTCTCCGCTAATTCCTTCGTCCATTTAATCATATCAGCATAGCCTGAATGATCTTGGGGAATATATTCCAAAGCATCTACCAAAGCCATAAACCACCAACCAATACTACGTCCCCAGAAATTAGGAGAATGGCCTGTTTCCGGATCAGCCAGCGCTGACTCCGGTCCTCATTCCATGCATGATAATAAAGTCCCGTCTTGGTATCGTATGTATGCTGATGGCAGAGAGTGAACTGTTTAACAGCCTCATCAATCCATTCCGGACGATTAAATTCAGCTCCATATCTAGCCATAAAAGGAGAAGCCATATACAATCCATCCAACCACATCTGATTAGGTATATTTTCTTATGCCAGAAACCTCCATCTGTTGTACGAGGTTGCTTTTTTAGCTGATCTATCAAATTCTCGATAGCCAATTTATATTTCTCCTTTTTGGTTTCATTGTACAAATCAAACAGAACTTTTCCGGAATTGATATAATCCAAATTATAGGTTTCTTTCTTATATAAATGAATCTCTCCTTTATCGTCTACCAAAGAATCAGCCCATGCCTCTACATAATCAAAGTACCTACGGTCTCCTGTTTTCTTCCAAACTTGTAACATCGCACAACAACCTACTCCTTGCGCATAACCAAAATACAGGCGTTTTCCATGATCCAGTTGCCACGCTTCCGGGAAACGACGAATTTCCGAATCGGCAAACAGACGATAATAAGTGTCGGGAGCAAAAGTATCCGTACGGAAAGGAACTGCCGGAAGTCCAGCTTTATTAAACAGATTCACTCTAAAGAAAGTCCCATAACCGTAGCGTACAGCTACAGGTGCAGAGACATAAGTTGAAGAAAGTGTTATCGAACTTCCATTAATCACAGCATCAGCCGGATAAAACCGCGCATCATTGCCGGCAATAAAAAATCCTTTTACCGGTTCATTGCCGGGTGTCTGCAGGCCACCTTCCGCAAATGCAAAATCTAATGTAATTTCTCTCCCATTCACTTTCATTGATTTGTAGAGAGGTCCTGAATAAACAATCTTTTTACCATATTGCTTTGCTAATGCCCAAGCTGCCAGCCGTTCGCCCGGTGCAACTTTATTTCGTGGATGTATGTCGGTAGAATCGGCTGCATCCGTCACTACTGCCATACCAATATTTTCAAGTCCACTTAACCATGTTTTTAATTGTGCTTCACGAATACCTGCCGGTTGCTTGTAATGTGGTGCAATCTGTACGAAATAGAAAGGCATATCCGGCTGATTCCATTCTTTCCGCCAACTATTAATCAGGTTAGTAAATACTTCCTGATATTTCTCATAACGAACAGAGTTGGATTCTCCCTGATACCAGATATTTCCTTTTACAGTGTACCCTACCATAGGAGCAATCATGCCATTCCACAAAGTAGCCGGAACCTTACACTTATCTTTTTCCCTACTCACCTTTTCTTTTGAATATTGTTTTAAGACATCAGCATACAGCGGATTGTTTTCCATCACTTTCATACTTGTCCAAGATTCAGCATGTGTTCCTCCCCAAGTAGACTGAATCAATCCAACCGGTGTACTCAATTCTTTATACAATTTACGTCCAAAGACAAATCCTACAGCAGAAAAGTCTTTCAGATTCTCCGGATTACAAACCACCCACTTTCCAACGCAATCTTCTTTTTCATCATCAGGTGCCAGTTGATGCTCTACATGAAACAGGCGGATTTCCGGGAAATCAGCATCTTTCATTTCTTCCGCTTCATTCAACATTCCTGTTTTCCATTTCACTTGCGGATTACGGGCTACGGGAAATTCCATATTTGACTGTCCCGTACAAAGCCAAACTTCACCTATTAATATATTATTGATCCGGATCTTATTATCACCTTTCAACATTACAGATTGTCCGGAAGTAGCAGCCGGTGTTTGTATCATCAGTTCCCAATGACCGTTTGCTAAAGCAGTCACCTTGTATTTCTTATGATCCCATGAAGTCTTTACCAAAATCTTTTCTCCGGGACGTGCTTTTCCCCAAAAACGTACTTTCGCATTTTGCTGAAGTACCATATTATCTGATAATATAGAGGGAAGTTGTATATCTGCATGAATACCTATTGGAAAGAAACAGACCAATAACCACAGACAAAAAATAATTCTACAGAATTTCATTGTATTTTATAGTTTTAGATTCAATATTTTACTGAATAAGCACATGTCAAAGATACCGCATTACATGGTAGAGTTAAAGAAAAGGAATATGGAGAATTCGACTTTCTTATGTAAATTCATATGTGTACAGCCCATCACACGCCTATTTTGTACGATTTTACAGGCTATGTACGATTTTCCAGTCTTTCTACCATTCTTTTTTAATTCACTTTATTTATCTCAACCTTTCTCATAACCAATGCATCAATAATATCTTCATCTATCTTCACATCTTTTTTAGCCGTAATAGTCAAATTGTCAAAACAGAAATTGGATAATTTATATTGTTTTGATTTCTCTACAGCAAAAAAAGGAATCACAATCCAGATGAATATTACGCATTGTAATATAGCTGGAATACGAGACTGGCATATCCTTGCGATCTTTCAAATCATAAAACTGTGTCCAAGGAGCAATAAAGATACAATTGCGGACATTTCCTTTTATGTCTTCAACGAGGATGTACTTATATTGTTGGGGAGTATCCGGACGCATTTTCAACCACAACAGGCGTTTAGCCTGATCCAGATTGCAACGTCGAAGAATTATATTATGATTATATATCGATTCACTACCGCAAGTCAGCACTCCGTGACAGAATCCAAAAGTACAGTCTTCAATGATAATATCACAATTGCCACCATTATCGGGATCTTGATCAGCCCATGGTCCTTTGCCACCTTTTAATGCAATTGCGTCATCATTAACCGACATATAGCATCCCTTGACAAGTACATTTTTACACGCATCAATATCGATTGCATCCGTACTTGGAGCCTTTACGGGAAAAGAAGGTGAAAAGATATGCAAATTCAAAAGTTTTACGCTATCACACTTATAAATGTGAGTTGTCCAAAACGGAGAATTAACAAGTCGCACATCTGAAACTTGTACATTATTGCTATGAGATATATGAAGTAGACGAGGACGCAATTCATCCATATTAGTACATTTAGGAATAACACGCCTCCGCAACCAGAATGACTTCCAATATCGTTCACCGTTTCCATCAACTTTTCCTTTTCCGGAAAGGGTGAAACCATCTACCTTATCAACATTAATCAAAGCTGAAAAGTACTTTAGGTTCTGTCCCTCCATACGTGTTTCTATTACAGGAAAGTTGCTAATATCGTCACTACCTTTTAATATAGCTTTCTCTTCCAAATGCAAGTGTGTTCCCGGCTTAAAGAACAGCGCACCACTAAGATAAGTACCTTCAGGTATAACAATGACTCCGCCTCCATTATTAGACGCCAAATCTATAACAGCCTGAATTTTCTCTGTCTGTAACAGTGTACTATCATTCACTACTCCATAGTCGGTAATCAAGAGACTCTTTCCTAATCCATTTATATCAGTTTTTTCATTTTTGTAAAACCAATCCGGTATAATTTTACCATCGGGAAATTTTTCCTGACTAAACAGTTGCAGACTGCAACATGTCGCTACTATTAAAAATGCTGACTTTATCATTTTCTATATCTCGTTACTTTTTTGCAAAAAGTACCGCATGTTTCCATTTGCCCCAAAGCAAAAGATATGGAGATATTGATTTTCTTATGGAGTTCTATACAAAGGATTCAAATACTATTTATCTATATACAATATTCCATATTCAGACTTATTTTTGTACATATATCGAATTAAAATAAAACGCTCTCTACAGTATCAAAAAAGCGCATCCTCTTTATAAAAGAAGACACGCTACGATAGAGTTAAGTTTTTCTTATATCATTTATTCCGGGATGAACAATCCGGTAGACTATTATTTTGTAAACACAATCTCTCCTTTACGTCCGCCACCACGAAGAAAGATTTCATAAGTACTATTTCCTGATTCTTTTATTTTCAGCAGATCCAAATCCGTATTCTTTGTTTGTTCCCCGCGTATAACCGTTTTTAATACCCCTCCTGTTGTCCGGTCCAGTTCCACTCTTTGACATTTTAAACACCCGGCTCCAAGTAGTACTTCCCGCAGTATAATGTTCCATTATCTCTGCTTCCGTCACTCGATATGTACCTTGCCGGATATATACAGTATCTCCTGCCATCACTTTGATTGTGCTTTACCCAACGTGGCAAAAGGCTTATCAATCGTCCCACTGTTTGAATCGCTTCCATTAGTAGCCACAAAATAATTCGTAGCCGAAAGAGAAAAGAGGAAACATCCTATAAAAAAAAGAAGAAGGCTAATACGTTTCATTGTATATTAAGTATTATGTAGCAGCAAAGCTACTGTTTTTTATACCATAGGAGCTGTAATATCGTACGTAAAGAATAGAATTTTGTCTTTTCTACTTCAATTATCAGACAAATTCCAGCATTAACAATCATAGTTCATAATAACAATAGTTTGATATAAGGATAAAAATGCATCCTTTATATACAAATTTGCAGGTGAATACTCTCCCAATCCACTTCCTTTGTAGAAAGAAAATATTCAATCTTTATAACAATATAATTATGAAAAACTTATTTTATGCGCTTACATTTTTTAGTTTTGTCACAGCTTGTAGTGATAATTCAGTCCAAAATCCAACACCACCTCCCGTGTCTGATAATGGTGATAACAATAATATGCAAGTTGTTGAGTTTCTAAGAAATCGTGCTATGGTGGCAAGTTATAACACTATCTTTCCTAATAAAGAAACAGAAAGAATAGAAAGAAAAGGCGTACTACTCAGCTGGAGATGGCTTTCCACCGATCCGGACGATATTGGTTTTGATATCTACCGCAAAGAAGGTAACTATAAATTCCAAAAGCTAAACAAAACTCCGATTATCAATAGTTCTAATTACAAAGATTTAACAGCAAACATTAATAAGATTCTCAAATACGAAGTTCGACAAGCAAATACCAATAATATTTTATGTTCATGTAACTTTACTCCGGAAATGGCACAGAACTTTTACCGGACGGTCCCATTAAACAATAATAATCTGCCATATCCCGATTTAGTATATAAAGCTTCGGATGCAGCTATTGGCGATTTAGACGGCGACGGAGATTATGAATTGGTTCTGAAACGTGAAGTGTCACCTCTTGACAATGGTAGCACGGGAATTGGAATTACTCCCGGAAGTTGCCTGTTAGAAGCATACAAGCTAACAACCGGGACATTTTTATGGCGTATCGATTTAGGCTCTAATATCCGGCAAGGTATTCATTATACTCCCTTCATTGTATATGACCTGAATGGAGATGGCAAGGCGGAGATCGCAGTCCGCACCTCCGAAGGTACCGTTTTCGGGGACGGAACGAAAATAGGCGATGTCAACCAAGATGGAATAACCGACTATGTAGACAGGGCTCCCCAAAGTGCCACTTATGGCAGAATTATCACAGGGCCGGAATTCTTATCTATCATTGAAGGCAGAACCGGAAAGGAAGTAGCCCGAACCGACTATATCTACCGTGGTGAAAAAAATAAATGGGTGACATATTGGGAGATAATTGGGCAAACAGGATGGATCGTTTTCTGATGGGAGTCGGACACTTCAGATCTCAAAAAGGAATTCCAAGCCTACTCATGTGCAGAGGATATTATAAGAACTACCAGATTGTAGCTTTAGATTTTACTGATAACAAAATAACAGAGCGATGGCATTTTGATACAGCTGACAACTATTCGGATTATATAGGGCAAGGTAATCATAATTTAGCAGTCGGAGATATAGATGATGACGGAAAAGACGAAGTCTTATATGGGGCATGTGTCATAGACCATAACGGTAAAGGGCTATATAGCACAAAATTAGGACATGGTGATGCCATGCATTTGGGCAAATTTGATCCTACACAGGAAGGGTATCAAGTAGTAGTCTGCCATGAAGAACCCAAGGAGTATGGAAATATTGGAACAGAATTCCGGGATGCCAGAACGGGCAGGATATTACATTATATTCCCGGAAACGGCAAGGACGTAGGACGTTGTATGGTCGCAGATGTTGATCCGGACAGTCCCGGATGTGAATATTGGTCGTCAGAACCGGACGGTGTCATGTATTCCTGCAAAGGAAATGAACTGACAGGTAAAAGGCACCTATAGCCAAAGGTGGTGATACATCATACAATATGACAATCTGGTGGAGTGGATCATTAAACAGGCAAATGCTTGATTACCTCGTTATTCACAGCTATACCGACGGACGTTTGTTCAATGGCAGCGATTGGGGTGTAAAAACAGCCAGCGGAACCAAAAACAATGCCTGTTTTTATGGCGATATTTGGGGAGACTGGCGGGAAGAAGTTATCTTCGTTGATGAAAATGATACAGAGCTAAGAATCTTTACTACTGATTTTGAAACCGACTATCGTTTCCATCCTCTAATGGACGACCATTTATATCGTTTAAGCGCTACACATCAGAACATAGGTTACAACCAGCCCACTCATCCGGGTTACTATATCGGTTCTGACTTGAACAAATAAAAAAGAAAGGCGTGTATGCTTTCCGCAAAGAACATACACGCTTTTTATAAAACTAACCCTATTCAAAACTCTATCATTTCCTTACCTCAATAAATATCAGAAAGCAAATACATATCGGGAGCTTACTCCAGTCTGTCGTATTTCAATCCATCAACTTTGGTACTTCCACTGCTTGTCAACTGTACTCCAAATATACTTGTATTATTACGCTCTGTAGACGACCAATAATACATGTCATTTTTCAGTCCGTCACTACCTGTTATTTTTCCCAACTGCGTATTCATCGTTTCCCAATTAGTTACCATTGCCCTCAAATCACCGACAGAAGGAATAAACCAACCGGAAGAAATACTCGGAGCAACCAAATTATAGTTATTCAAGGAATTCACTAAAAGTGACTTATTCTTTGCTTCCGCATATTTTTTAATTACTTCCGTGTGATTATACCCTAATCGCTGATCCCTCGACGTACCATTCAATGTTCCGGTAGACGCCGATCCATCCCATCCCATCGGACTTAAATCAATATAGGAATTTCTTTCGGCAAACTCTGTACGATACCAAACTCTTATTTCATCTTTCTCCCCAAAAACAATATTGGTATTCTCTTTCAGCCCAAAACCAATCCATGGGTACAGCCCGGATGATCACGCAATAATGCATCCTGACGTTCAGAATAAGTAAATTCATTATCTTCTGTAAAAGGATATAACACAGAAGGCATCGGATTACCAACAAAATAAACGACTCCTACACAATCATCGCTAACAGGAGCATTATCGTCAACAGAAGCCAACGCGCCATTAGAATATATCAGATCACCCACTTTCAACTCATGATCCACAGTTTGCAGTCCTCCGTCTATCTCACAATAAATATACTCTCCGGCTTTCAACTTTGTCGCATCTATCGAGTATTTTTTAAGCCCGTTGTCTACTGAACTGATAAAACTTCCTCCTATTTGCTCTACTTTTTTTGTCGGATTTACCAAAACACGGTAAGTCGTTGTTTCCTTATCATAATAAGGAATGATCACCTGCTCACCAATAGAAAATTTCACCTCTCTCAAAGATACACTGTAAGATGGCAGTTCAGGAGAAACCTCATTAGTGAAATTATAAGTAACAGAAGGCAGTTCGGCTACCATCAAGGCCATCCGATGATTCATTACAAAAGTTATTGTACTTCCGTCTGCTGAAGCCTCCCCTGTCATTAAATCATTATTTGTATATCTGTCACCACTCAGATCTGTGTCAACAGTCCAGTTCCCCACAATCGTTTCAAACGGATCCTCCTTCGTCATATCTATAGTTATATTTTCCTTATAAGGATAATACGCATAAAAAGTCACGGTTTCCAAATCTTCCGTACACGAAAGACGTCCTCCGTCAATTCCCCATATTCCATCATTATACGTCGCAAGGACATTTTTAATGAAAACTTCCTTATCACTATTTACCGCAAAAATACCAATCGCATCCCCGTCCGAAAAAGTTGTCTTGTAAGTCACATCAGTGACAGCACGACTTACATTGCCATTTTGTTGAATACTGGAATCAACCACCTCAATCTTTAATATATTACTATTGACGGCCAGCTTGGCATCCTCATCCTGCGAACATGCCACCATCAGAAAAGAACCGAGCAATACATAAATTACAAAAATGAATTTACAATATCTCATAATATTTCTTCTTTTAAATGTTTAATTATCATATAACTCCATACTTATTGACCTGCCCCCCTGACTCCACAATAGTTTGAGTATTTCCCCCATCCCATTGTACATCTCCTGGTTCAACTCCTGTAATAGTATTACCGTCACTTGTATTAATTTCCTGACGATCTCCTTCAACCCATCCCTGAACTTCTCCAGATTCGACAGTTACATAAATCGTTTCATCCCTCTCACTGATTATTACAGTGTACGGATGTATGTGTCCGGGAACCAGGTCCATCTCACCAATCTTCTTGATAAAAGATTTCCCGCCCATTTCTATCTCAAAAGTAACCTCTGAAACTTTTTGAGGAAATACAATCAATGAAGTCCGCATATTTTCACCGGCCATAACCTTCTGAGATAACGCCAAAGCCGGTGCATCTTCGACAACAGCGGTCGTGCCGTCTATTGTATTGAAAGTTCCTTTAAGTTTCAAGCCAATCAACGTATAAGTTATGTCATCCAACGTCAAACCGTCTTTTCCTTCAAAAGAAAAATCAATCCTGCTCATCTGATGCGAAAAAGCAAAGTTGACATCCGGATTGTTCCGTCCGGCTTCCGTAGTCGCATAAAGAAAATCAATGGACATTTGCTTTTCCTGTGTTTGTTTATCCGAAGTCGTTTCCACTGTTATACAATCGGCAACCATAACGGAAGTCTCCGTAAATGGATAATAGGCGGACAATACATGTTCCTGTTTTCCCAGGAAATAAATAGACTGATTCTCGTCAAATGCTGCAAACGAAGATAAATTTCCTGTATATTTATAGGAAATATTTACATCATCTTCACAAGTTACCCCTATACGATCACCATCAGTCCACGTAGTACCAACAGTCCGGGACTTCTCCACAACCTCCGTGATTGTTCCCGAGATTGCCGCTTTCACCCCGACGATATCATCGCCGGAGTAATCATAGCTGCTACATCCCCAACATAAGATAGACAATGCAGCAATAAATGGCATTTTTCTTTTCATAAGACTATAATTTAACAAGTTATATTTTCGGAATAAAGACTGTTATTGTAATGTTACGCTCATCAATCCAATCACTACATCATTAGCAACGGTTTCCAATGTCAGTTCTTTCAGAGTCTTATTCTTGTCCAACGGAATATCCAGCATGACACCGGCGCCACCTTCAAATCTGCGGTCGGCAGATCCGCGAAGTTTCAAAGCCTTTCCCAAATCACGACTCACGATTCCTGTTTTTAAATGAAACCGATACGGGCGAGGTCTGGGAGCATCAAAAGCAAAATCATCCAGATAAAAGTCCTGCTCAATCGGACACCAATTATCAGGGTTTACCAATTCCAGCACCTCTGAAGTTCCATCTGTATAATATACACGTACAATTCCGTTGGCTATCCGGCACTGCATATGATTGGTGCTCCCTACAAGCAACAAATAAGCATGGGAAGCTTTTCCAGAGAGAGGAACCTTCACCATATCCGGATAATTATCCCATAAAGAAGTGTAAGCGATATTGTTACCTTCTTTCATTACACGGAAAGGAATACCAAGTGAAGTTTTATACATATTATCCTTCACCAAGCTACGTAAGCCGGAATCATCAATTTCAGCAGTCAGCAATGGATGGCACCATTCTCCAATTCCCTGAGTCGGTAACTGCAAAGTTGTATAAGGAGAACGTGGAGATAAATACTCATTTTTAAAAATATCCGCTACAGAAGAATTAAACTGCTTATCCATGTTTACCACACGACATTTACCAGTTTCAATATTTTCAAATCCATTGTATACGACTTGAGGAACATTGACATAGACATTGACAGGTTGCCACCATTCCATATTCCCTTGACGAGTGTACACAAAGAAAGTATGATGTCCTTTCTTATCTTTATTCACTTTCGACGAAAGCTTGGTTGTGTTTACCTTCTTCGTTACCAGAACATTTTGCGGGTCATATACTTTAAGAAACGAAATACCCTGAGGAGCGTTCAAGTCTACCTGTCCTTCCAGCGTAGTAACAATTTCATCATTTGCAATCTGTTGTAAGACATTACCTTCCCATTGAATCTCGATTTCAGCTTTGGTGACAGCCGGTACAGAAACAACAATCAGAGGATACCCATTCGCAGCTTCTTCCGTCTTCCATTTCACAGCTTTTCCATTCACCTTTACCAAACGGATCTTATCCTTCACTGCATTCACTTGCAACGTCAAGGCCAATGGTTCTTTGAAACGTTGTGTCACATTATAAATATCCATATCACCCTTACGTAAGAATTCATAAGCTAAATCAGCCATTGACATAGACGCCTTATCCCACGCCATAGGAAATCCCGGCGGATCACCAATTTTCCATTCAGAGCATCCGGCGAAACGCCATACAAGCCCTGTATCAAAGTGCGGGATGTTATACCTATTTGGTCTGCAAAATCACGGTAAGTTTCCCGGCGAACAGCATCATACAAACTTATTTGTCCGAAATTGCCAGGACTTTTCCCAAGGTACATCCCATCCAGAATAGAACCTTTCAACAAATTAAAACCATCGTCTCCACGCCCTGCCTGAAAAAAAGCAAGCGCAGTATGCATCACCTCGCAAACGCCACATTATTCACACTCCACACATAAGGCATCCAGTTCGTAGTGGATAATGTTTCATAATCACGATCCAACCCATCTGCAAATACCGGAATATGCGGAATAGAGGTATCGACATACCGGGTTGCCTGATAAGCCTGGAAAGGATCGGCTGTTTCACTATCTATCGCGTGATAGATAGTCCACAAACCAGCGCTTTCATGTAAACGCTTATGCCCCATGAAATCTTGAAACTCGGCCAATGCCCTTTATCTTTTATCCAAAGCCTTTCATTCATCGCTTTCAATATCTTATCCGCCTCTTTTTCATAGGGAGTAGCATCTTCCCCTATCTTTTCAGCCAGCATAGCGGCCAATTTATTAGCACGATAGTTATACGCTGACGAATGAGTTACAGCTCCACTGTTATAATAAAGTGCATCACTGGCCCAAATACAGCAATAAGCATCATACAGCCCGTCATTATCAGGTCATAATTCAATTTTCCCATGCCAGATGACTAGTCAATACAAGCCACATTTTACGTACATAGTCCAAATCGCCGGTCCAGTTGAAATGCCAGAGCAACTCATCAATGTAGCAAAGATTCATATCATAATGATGCATTTGATCCTTTCGGTAAGGAGTACGGCAAATATACCCGTTACTGTAATGCGGGGTACCCATTTTTTACCGAACGTGCCAAATGTAAAGCAGTATCCTGTGTAGGATGAGGTATTGTCGCAGGGACATCCGTAACCTGACTTGCTGCATACGAATCGAAATGCGTACGAGCCTATCATGCCAGCCAATAAAATCACCGATATAAGCAGCACGCCAGCCATTTAATTGCGAACGCCAGCCAATAGCGCCGTGAAGCCATATTTTGCCATCCCATATTCCATCAGCGGCAGCCGCCAAAGCCCCTCCCAATGGATTAAAATAGGGATCCGGAGTAGAAATCTGAAGAGATGACTCTATCTCCGAACGCCACTTTTCAGACTTATCGTATAGGGAAGTTCCTTCAACAAGAGCTGGTAAACGTAACTCCTGATCTTCCACAACAATATAAGCAGTCGTTCCATCCAAACTCAATTTATAATGTTTCTGTTCTTTCGGAAGTTGGGGAGCATCAAAACTATCAGCACGATCAGCACCCATATCACCATTGCGGCTTAAATTCTTCGCTCTAATCTCTGAAATATAGCAATGTAAAAGAGCCCCCTCCGGCATATCCTTCATTGTAAACCGCCATATCCCTCCTTCTGCGTCAGGAAATGCCAGTACGGAGATATTTAATTCACCTTTGCCCAACAAAGGATCTGTCAGACGATAAGTACGCCTTCCCGCCCTGTATCTGGCCTCACAAAATTTTAAAGAATCAAGGGCTATACTTTGATTACCACATTGCAAGCGAAAACAGATATGCTTACTATCCTTCGGCTTATAAGTAGCAAACACAGGCCGGTCGCTCGTTCAATCCTAAAGTCTGTAATACCTCCGTACAATGCACGAGTATAGCGATTCTTGCCGTTCACACAAACAAAATCATTACCATCCGGACGATATTGTATAGTACGTTTTATCCCTTTTTTACGTTCAATTTGGGAAATTGTCTTTGTTATATGCGCCCCATCTGTCGCTGCTTGTACAACAAGTGAGAACGCAGAGCACATCAGAAAACCAATCAAACAACTTTTATTCATATTTTCCTATCCTATATTTATTACATTTACTTCAATTTTTAACGATACGCTTCATTTTGTACATACAGCCCCTCTTTCACTTTCATCTGCGAATCGGGAATAGGATAGAGATAAGTTCCATCCTTTATTTGCCGGATATACAATAACAAAGTCGGACGTATGACATTACCATTGGCATCCACTGCATATTCCTGAAATTTATCACGAACAGCTTGAAGATTATTATGACGTACCAAATCATGCCAACGGATTCCTTCACAAGCCAACTCTCTCCGTCTCTCCTTGTCAACACATTCCCGGAATGCAGCCGGTTCCTTTTCGGCATTTGTCAATACCGGTATTCCTGCACGCCGCCGTATCCTGTCGACCATATCAACCCCTTTTGAAGTTGGACCTACAATCTCGGCATACATCAACATCACATCTTCCAAACGAATCAACGGGAAATTCAGAGGGAAATAAGTACGATCCACTATCTGCGCATTAATATCATCATACCCCAATGCTTCTCTTTTCATTTTATGTTCCAGGAATTTGATAAAGAAATCCTCACCTGCATATTTCGTCACACTATTAGGATTGTCATCATTCACAAACTTGGTCGTATCAATAGTAGCCAGACACCGTACATCAAGAAAATGTCCTTCTTCATCTTGTTCCTCTTTCAATAAATTATCAAGCCCCTTCGCACAAGCAATACTATTACCGGACATTTCAAGAGTAACATATTTCGAAGGTAAACGAGGCACGGAGTGAAATACCATCGGATTACCATAATCTTTAGCGACTATATATTGAATTTCAAAGATGTGATATTTATTATCATTCTCATTTATCCACATTCTTTGCCATTCACTTGCATTTTTAGCCCAAAATTTACCGGTTGCATCCGCATAATCAATTACTTCTTCAAGAAGCTCCCTAGCGAGTTCCTTTTTAGTTTCATCATACAGAGGAAATCCCGCCATTGTCAGATAAACTCTTCCTAACAATGCCTTTGCCGCAGTCAATGTTGCACGGCCACTGGCGGATTTCCTTCCTAGATAATCCTTCGGTTCCTCCGTCAGGCTTCCGACAGCATATTCCAAATCAGGAATAATAACCTTCTCATAAATTTCTACAGCCTCCGACTGCGGAGTCGACATTGCTTCTGAAATAGTCTGAGGAACAAGCGTCAAAGGAACACGCCCGTAATAACGAACCAAATCAAAATAAGCTAATGCTCTCAAAAAACGCGCTTCTCCTATTTGTTGTTCCTTTATTCCTTCAATAGTATAATTCACCCATCTACCTTGGACAAAAACAAATTGGCACGCGAAACAATCTCAAACAAGTCATTCCATGCATCCCGAACTGTTGCAATGGTCGATATATTAGGATTAAAAGAACTGATGTCCATATAGTCACGCTGTGCCGTACTCAGTTCTCCGCACCATGTATTATCCGAACGAACCTCTGACATAAGTAAAGCATAAGTCGACAACGGAAGCAGTCCGTTATATACTCCTATCAACGCTTGCTCCATTTGCGACGGGGTCGTATAAAAGTTTTCAGTAGTACGGGTATCTACCGGAGTGACATCTAGCCAGTCACTACAAGAAGAGAATAACAATCCCATACTCATAGCTCCACTTAGTATATATTGATATAGTTTCATAGTTTCTTTTATTAGAATGTTACATTTACCCCTAAAGTAATAGTTCTAGCCTGCGGATATGAACCGTAATCATAGTCACTATTCTTTCCGTCATTATTTACTTCCGGAGAATAACCACCTTCATATTTATCCCACATCAGAAGATTTTCTCCCGAAATATAAACACGGGCATAATTAATTATCTTCTTATTTTTGATGGGAATACGATAGCCCAGCGTTACGTTTTTAATTTTAATAAAATCGGTACTATACAACCAGCGGGTATCGTACAGTGAACCTGTATTAGAGTTATTAATACCGGGAGTTTTCCCATCACCCGGCTGTTCCTCGGAAACCCACATATTTTTCCAACGTGACAATACATTGATAGATGCTCCCATACCCGGACGATCCATGCCACGACCGAGCAGACTATATATCATTCCCCCTGTCTGTCCAGTCAGTAATACAGACAGGTCGAAATCTTTATATTTAAAGGTATTTGTCATACCAAAAGTATAATCGGGATCCGGTTTACCAACCAACGTACGATCCTGGTCATTAATCTTACCGTCATCATTCACATCACGGTATCTCACATCACCCTGGATAGAATTGGACATTGTAGGATATTTCCTCAAATCTTCCTTATACTGATACACTCCTACAGCATCATACATATAATATGCCCTCAAAGGTTGTCCAACCATCAATACCTGTGTATTCGATTTATCCCATCCAATGAAAACCGTACTATTATCTTCTCCCAAACTCAACACCTTATTCTTATTATAAGCTATATTCAAAGAAGTAGTCCACTTGAACCTTCCTGTCAAGTTTGGTAGTCAGTTCAATCTTCAAACCCTTATTTTTTATTACTACCGATATTCCCCCATGCTTGTGTGAATCCCATTGTACCAGGAACAGAAACCTGATATAATAAATCTTTAGTCGTTTTATCATAATAATCGGCAGCAAGAGTTATCCTGTTATCAAAAAATCCCAAATCCAAACCAACATTCCAACTGTGTGTCTTTTCCCATCCAAGTTCTTTATTATCAATTGAACTGGGAGCAAAACCATTGGTCAGGCTTCCACCAATTGAATAGTTGGAACTACCCATCAGCCCGATAGCAGCGTTAGTAGAAATAGAATTATTTCCATTCATACCCCAGCTACCGCGTATTTTCATTTGATTGACCACAAACTTTTCCGGCCAAAACTTCTCGTTAGAGATTCGATAGGCAGCAGAAACAGCAGGAAACATCCCCCAACGATTATTCTTTCCGAAACGTGAAGAACCGTCGCGACGAATACTTGCTGTCAACAGGTAACGGTTATCATATTCATACTGGGCACGCCCGAAATAGGATAATAAGCGATTGGGAGTTGACAAGGTAGCTAACGCAACTTTTATAGCCTCATCACTTTGGTTGAAAACTTCAAGTGAATTATCCGGGAACTGTTGCGCAGACAAGTTTGTAGTGGCTCCCGAAGAACTTTCCATTGAATAACCTGCCATAGCGGCAATATTATGCTTGCCTAATTTCTTATCATAATTTAATACAGCCTGCAACAGATATTTGGATGACCGTATATCTATACGGTTGGCAGAACTATGATACCCTTCACCATCCGTCCAGTTCTTAATTACCGAACTCGGAGTAAAAGTGCGAGTCTGACGGCTTGTAAAATCATACGCACCTTTCACTTCCGCCCTCAATCCGTCAATAATATTGACTCTGATAAAAGCTGAAGAATTCAACCGGGCCGTTTCGATATGATTGGTGACCTGCTCCATATAGCAATAGGCTGATTTTTGTACTAGACCATAAATAAGAGGCATAAGGTTCCGCACCGGAATATATCCCAGCATCTGGCTCTGCAACTGGACACATTGTCAAAACCTGATTTGCCTGCTGATCTTTGCCATCCACACGCCCACCATCTTTCCAGTCCATTGACGGAGCCATATTAACGCCTAAAGTGATGCGATCATACAATTTTGTCTCCACATTAGCCCGCAGATTCAAACGTTTGTAAGCACTTACGTTACGTCCTAACTTCATTCCATACCGCAATTCGCCAACCTGAACGATGGACCCAGGCTTAGGAAGGAAGGCTTGACCGAA
>ENA-OQIG01000324-OQIG01000324.1-human-gut-metagenome-genome-assembly--contig:-NODE-324-length-28515-cov-4.128012_pt1 | contig 28515 bp, 38 predicted proteins | sample MGYA00242576_ERZ504741 | MGnify/ENA primary metagenome ERZ504741 (study PRJEB26092, sample SAMD00036436) | human gut metagenome | host: Homo sapiens | study: EMG produced TPA metagenomics assembly of... | reverse complement strand
CCCCAACCACTGCTTAAATTGCAAGTATCTACTCCAATAGGAAAATGTGAAAATTATATCAAACTAACAAACAATTTTAATGCTTCCAAAACAAATATTTAAACGAAAAAATTGTTCAGGTTCTGTACAAAAGCTCTTGTCAATTTTTTGACAATGTGTTATCATTAAGGCGTCAATTTTGTTAGGAGAAAAGGAGTATTAAGATTATGAGCAGTAAAATTACTATCATTGGAGCCGGCAGCGTCGGATCTACCATCGCGTACACTTTATCAAGCCAGGATATCGCATCTGAAATTGTTCTGATCGATATCAACAAAAAGAAAGCAGAAGGTGAAGTTCTGGATATTATCCAGGGAACCTGCTTCAGAGATCCTATCTCTATCATTGCCGGAGACTACGAAGATGCTAGGGATTCTGACATCGTTATCATCACATCCGGTATTGCCCGTAAACCAGGACAGACAAGACTTGAACTTACACAGACAAATGTAAATATCCTCAAATCTATCACACCGGAGATCGTAAAGGCAGCTCCAAATGCCCTTTATCTGATCGTAAGCAATCCGGTTGATATCATGACTTATGTATTTACAAAGATTTCCGGACTTCCAGAAAACCAGATCCTTGGTTCCGGTACAATTCTTGACTCTGCACGTCTGCGCTGCGGATTATCCGAACATTTCCAGATTGCACAGAGTAATATCCATGCCTATGTATTCGGTGAGCATGGAGATACATCCTTTATTCCGTGGTCTGGTGCCTATATTTCAGGTGTAAGTGTGGATGAATATTACGACCTTGAGAAGAAACTCGGTAAGGATATTGAACCGATTGATAAAGAAGCAATGCTTCAGTATGTACAGAAATCTGGCGGTGAGATCATTTCCAAGAAAGGTGCAACTTTCTATGCAGTATCCTCTTCTGTATGCAAACTTTGCAGCCTTCTTGTATCTTCTTCAGAGTCTATCTCTACAGTATCTACTATGATGCATGGAGAGTACGGAATCGATGATGTATGCCTGAGTACATTAACTCTGGTAGGACCAAATGGTGTACAGGGCAAAGTTCCAATGAGAATGACAAAAGCTGAGATCGAACAGCTTAAGAAGAGTGCAGATGCACTGAAAGAAATTATTGCTCAGATTGACCTTAATTAATAATATATCAGACAAAACATTCAGAAGTACAGGTACAGCCTGTTCTTCTGAATCCATATTACTGTTTACTCCTTTTTAATTATTAGCCAAAATTCTGTACTGTAAGCGGAAACAGACGAATTTTGGCTTACATATATCAAAAGCAAAAAAATATATAAATAATATTTTATTTAATTTTTGAAAGATACTATGATTGTGAGTAAATAGAAAAGCGGAAGATTTTATCTGCCTGAAAAAGATTAATTTAGATCAGAAGAATTGAGCAATGATGCGTGATAAAAAAATTATCAAAAACCTCTTGTTAAAATGTTGTCAATATGATATAATATTTTTCGGAAATCGAGCTGATACACTCCTTTAATTGCGGAGGAAGGGTGTGCGAACTCTTTTATTTTCTATGTCTCAACAAAGATATAAAAAGTAATTGTATTAGACTTGATTTATATTTTTGTCCATATATTGTTAAAAAAAAGACAAGGACTAGCGACTGTTATTTACGGGCGCTATATATCGGGGCAAATTGCTTTTGGACCCTGATATCATTATTTGAGCAACATGAATTTATCTGAACAACTAAGAAAGGATAATGTTAAGTATGAAGTACAGTTATTATCCGGGTTGTACCCTGAGAAACAAGGCGAAAGATCTGGACGAATATGCCAGAGCCAGCGCCAGAGCACTTGGGTTTGAACTGGAAGAGATCGAAGACTGGCAGTGCTGCGGAGGTGTTTATCCTCTGGGAACTGACGAGATCGCTACGAAACTTTCTTCCGTACGTGCTCTTAATCAGGCCAAAGAAAAAGGCAGGATCTGGTGACAATCTGTTCTGCCTGTCATCACGTGATCAAACGTGTCAATGAGACATGAAGAATGTGGAAGATATCCGCACCAGAGCAAATAATTACATGCAGCTTGACGAGCCTTATGCTGGCGAGACAACAGTACTCCATTATCTGGAAGTGCTTCGCGACAGAGTTGGCTTTGACAAGCTGAAAGAGAAAGTAGTAAACCCGCTTACAGGAAAGAAGATCGGAGCATATTACGGATGTCTCTTATTACGTCCGGGTAAGATCATGGCTTTCGATGATCCTGAGAATCCGACAATCATGGAAGATTTCATCCGTGCACTTGGGCAGAACCGGTAATCTATCCATACAGAAATGAATGCTGCGGCGGTTACATTTCTCTGAAAGAAAAAGATATGTCTCAGAACATGTGTCAGAAAATCGAAGATAGTGCGAAAGGCTTTGGCGCAGATATGCTGATCACAGCCTGTCCATTGTGTAAATATAATTTAAATAAAAACGCTTCCAGCGAACTGCCTGTATATTATTTCACAGAGCTCCTTGCAGAAGCCCTCGGAGTAAAAGAGGAGGTGGCAAAATGAGAAACCAGCATTCAGCAGCAGAAAAGATCAAAGAGATCTCCGGAACCAATCCGCTGAAATGTATGAAATGTGGAAAATGTTCTGCTACCTGCCCATCTTTCAATGAAATGGATATCAAGCCACATCAGTTTGTATCCTATGTTGTAAATGAAGATATCGAAGCACTTGTCAATTCAAAGTCTCTCTGGAAATGCCTTTCCTGCTTCGCCTGTGTAGAGCGTTGTCCAAGAGATGTAAAACCGGGAAAGATCATCGATGCAGCAAGACAGTTAGTTGTCCGTGAAAAAGGCGGCGATTATCTGAAAGCAGATGAGATACCACAGCTTCTTGATCCGGAACTGCCACAGCAGCTTCTGGTAAGTGCATTCAGAAGATACAGGAGGTAAGCCAGCGTGCAGAGAATTGGTGTATTTGTCTGTCATTGCGGAAGTAATATCGCCGCTACGGTAGATGTAAAAAAAGTTGTTGAATTAGCTGCCAAAGAGCCGGGTGTCGTTCATGCAGAAGACTACCAGTACATGTGCTCAGAAGCAGGCCAGGCTAAAATTCAGGAAGCCATTAAAGAGAAAAACCTGACAGGCGTTGTTGTCTGTTCATGCTCTCCACGTATGCATGAGGCAACATTCAGAAAAGCAGCTGAAAGAGCTGGCCTGAATCCATACATGGTGGAGATTGCAAATATCCGTGAGCATTGTTCCTGGATCCACAAGGATATGGAAGAGGCTACAAAGAAGGCCGTGATCCTTGCCAGGGCAGCAATCGCAAAAGTAAACTTAAACACACCTCTTCAGCCAGGAGAGAGCCGTGTTACAAAGAGAGCCCTGATCATCGGCGGCGGTATTGCCGGAATCCAGACAGCCCTGGATATTGCAGATGCAGGATATGAAGTAGATATCGTAGAGAAGACTCCAAGTATCGGTGGAAGAATGTCACAGCTTGACAAAACATTCCCGACACTTGACTGTTCTGCATGTATCCTCACACCTAAGATGGTAGAGGCAGCAGCACATGAGAAGATCAATATCTATACATACAGTGAAGTAGAACATGTCAGCGGTTTCGTAGGTGATTTCACCGTTGATATCAGAAAGAAAGCAAGAAGTGTAAATATGGACAAATGTACAGGCTGCGGTGTCTGCCAGGAAAAATGTCCGTCCAAGAAGATTCCGAACGAATTTAACAGAGGATTAAATAACAGAACTGCTATTTACACTCCATTTGCACAGGCAATCCCGAATGTTCCGGTTATCGACCGTGAGAACTGTCTGAAATTTAAAACAGGAAAATGTGGTGTCTGCTCCAAAGTATGTCAGGCAGGAGCCATTGATTACGATCAGCAGGATGAGATCGTAACACAGAAATACGGTGCAATCGTAGTTGCTACAGGTTTTGATACCATCAAACTTGACAAATATGATGAATATGCGTACAGCCAGAGTAAAGATGTTATCACATCCCTGGAACTGGAACGTATCATGAACGCAGCAGGTCCTACAAAAGGACACTTAGAGCGTCTTTCCGACGGAAAGGCTCCGAAAGAGCTGGTATTTATCCAGTGTGTGGGAAGCAGATGTTCTGATGACAGAGGAAAGCCATACTGTTCCAAAATCTGCTGTATGTACACAGCAAAACATGCAATGCTGATCCGTGATAAATATCCGGATACAAATGTAACAGTCTTCTATATTGATGTGCGTACACCTGGTAAGAACTTCGATGAGTTCTACAGAAGAGCCGTAGAACAGTACGGCGTAAACTACATCAAAGGCCAGGTAGGAAAAGTTATTCCACAGCCGGACGGAAGCCTTCTTGTACAGGGATCTGACCTGATCGACAACAAACAAATCCTTAAGAAAGCAGATATGGTCGTTCTTGCAACAGCCATTGAACCGAACCCGGATGTTCGTAAGATCGCTACTATGCTTACAGCAAGTATTGATACAAATAACTTCCTCACAGAAGCCCATGCAAAACTCCGTCCTGTAGAATCTCCTACAGCAGGTATCTTCCTTTCCGGTGTATGCCAGGGACCGAAGGATATTCCGGAGACAGTTGCACAGGCTGGCGCAGCAGCAGTTAAGGCAATCGGCCTTCTTGCCAAAGATAAACTGACAACCAACCCATGTACAGCAAAATCCGATGAACTGTTATGTAACGGATGTTCTACATGTGCAAATGTCTGCCCATATGGAGCAATTTCCTATGAGAATAAACAGGTAAATGACCACGGTATCCGTGAAACAAGAAGAGTAGCCGTTGTAAATACAGCACTTTGCCAGGGATGCGGCGCTTGTACAGTAGCCTGCCCGTCTGGTGCTATGGATCTGCAGGGCTTTTCCAACAGACAGATTATCGCGGAGGTAGATGCAATATGTCGATAGAAACAAACGAAGAATTCAGACCTAAGATTGTAGCATTCTGCTGTAACTGGTGTAGTTACGCAGGTGCAGACCTTGCAGGAAGCAGCCGTCTTTCTTACCCGGCTGACGTAAAGATCATCCGTGTTCCATGTTCCTGCCGTGTCAATCCAATGTTCATCCTCCGTGCTTTTGAGAAAGGTGCTGACGGTGTGATCATGTGTGGATGTCATCCTGGAGACTGTCATTACAGCACAGGTAACTACTATGCAAGAAGACGTATGACGCTTCTTTTCTCCATGCTCGACTACATCGGTGTGGAAAACGGAAGAACACGAGTAGAATGGGTTTCCGCTGCTGAAGGTGTGAAATTCTCCCAGACTATGAATGAGTTTGTAGAGAAGATCCATTCACTCGGTAAGAACGTAAGATTGGAGGATTTAAGATGCAGGAGCTGATAAATCGTGCAAAAGAACTGCTTGCTGACGGTACAGTTGCAAGAGTTCTGGGATGGAAAGCCGGAGATCTGCCTTACAATCCGGAACCGGCTTACTTTGAAACAGAAGAATCTCTGAAAGATTTTGTATATAACGGATTCTGCGGTGCAAACTTAAGCAAATATATGATCGAAGCTTCCAAACTGGAAGGCAAGACACTGGTTTGTTTAAAACCATGTGATACATACAGCTTTAATCAGCTGATCAAAGAGCATCGTGTAGACCGTGAGAAAGCTTATATCATTGGTGTTGGATGTAAAGGAAAACTGGATATCGAGAGAATCCGCAAACAGGGAATCAAAGGTATCGAAAGCATTTCCGGTGCAGAGATCACAGATGAGGCAGAAACACTGACTATTCAGACAATCTATGGTGAGAAGACCTGTGCATACAAAGATGCAATGCTTGAAAGATGTCACGTATGTAAAGGAAAAGAACATAAGATTTATGATGAACTGATCGGTGAGTCCAAAGACACAAAAGATGCAGATCGTTTTGCAGAAGTAGAGAAGATCGAAGCAATGAGCCCGGAAGAAAAATTTGCATTCTTCCAGAGCCAGTTAAGCAAATGTATCCGCTGCAATGCCTGCCGTAATGTCTGTCCTGCATGCAGCTGCCGTAAATGTGTATTCGACAGCAATAAGTTTGACAGTGCGCAGAAAGCAAACGTGGACTCTTTCGAAGAGAAGATGTTCCATATCATCCGTGCATTCCATGTGGCAGGAAGATGTACAGACTGCGGCGAATGCAGCAGAGTATGTCCTCAGGGAATTCCGCTTCACCTGTTCAATCGTAAATTTATCAAAGATATTGATACATTCTATGGTGAATATCAGGCAGGAGAGGATTCAACATCCAAGGGACCTCTTACAAACTTTACATTTGAAGATGTTGAGCCGAGTATTGTGGCAGAAAGGGGATAATGTATGTATAAGATAGCAGCAGAAAATCTGCAGGCATTATTCCAGAAAATTGCCGCAGATCAGGATTTATATTTACCTGTCAAAGTCAGTGATCAGGTAAACTTCAGAGCATGGAGCCAGGACGCAGAAGTGTGTCTTGACACCTTAAAAACCGTAAAATCACCGAAAGATGCTTTCTTTCCACAGAGTGAAAACCTCTATACCTGTAAGAAAGATGAGAAGAATATTTCCATTGAACCACAGGCATTACAGGAGAAAAATTTCGTTGTATTCGGTATGAAAGCCTGCGATGTACAGGGTGTAAAAGTTCTGGATAACGTATTTTTAAGTGATCCGGTAGATACCTTCTATGCAGCAAGAAGAGAGCATGGAACCATCGTTGCACTTGCATGTCATGAACCGGAAGAGAGCTGTTTCTGTAAGGTATTTGGCATTGACTGTGCAGATCCTGTTGCAGATGTTGCAGCATGGATGATCGAAGGCGAGCTTTACTGGAAACCTCTTACAGAGAAAGGCGAAGCTCTTACAAAAGCAGTTGCAGACCTTCTTAACGATGCGGATGAAGCAAAGGTAGAAGAAGAGAAAACTGCGATTCGTGCCATCGTAGAAAAACTTCCTTATTCTAATCTTTCTCTGGAAGGATGGGGACAGGAAGATTACATGGACCGTTTTAACTCTCCTGTATGGGAAGAGCTTTACAAACCATGTCTGGCATGTGGTACCTGTACATTCGTGTGTCCTACCTGCCAGTGCTATGATATCAAAGACTATGATACAGGACATGGTGTACAGCGTTACCGCTGCTGGGATTCCTGTATGTACTCTGACTTTACCATGATGGCACACGGAAATAACCGTAACAGCCAGATGCAGCGTTTCCGTCAGAGATTCATGCATAAGCTTGTTTACTATCCTGTAAACAATAACGGAATGTTCTCCTGTGTAGGCTGTGGTCGTTGCGTTGAGAAATGCCCGTCATCCTTAAATATCGTAAAAGTCATCAAAGCTTTTGAAAATCAGGGAGGTGAAAAATAATGAGCGAATGTACCTGCCATAAAAACTATACATTGGACACACTGATTCCAAAGGTTGGTGTGATCACAGATATCCGTCAGGAGACACCGGACGTTAAGACCTTCCGCGTAAATGCTCCTGAAGGAGGAAAGCTTTTTGAACATATGCCAGGACAGTGCGCAATGGTCTGCGCACCAGGTGTCAGTGAAGGTATGTTTTCCATTACTTCTTCACCTACAAATAAAGAATATCAGGAATTCAGTATCAAAAAGTGCGGTTCCCTGACTGATTATCTTCACAGCCTTCAGGTTGGAGATGAGATTACAGTCCGCGGACCGTACGGAAACCATTTTCCTGTAGAAGATAAATTAAAGGGCAAAAACCTTCTGTTTATCGCAGGTGGTATCGGACTTGCACCACTTCGTTCTGTTATCAACTATGTACTGGACAATCGTGCTGACTATGGAACAGTAGATATTCTCTATGGTTCCCGTTCTGCAGATGACCTGGTACAGTTAAAAGAAATCCAGGAAGTCTGGATGAAAGCAGAGGGAGTTAATGTTTATCTGACAATCGACCGTGAACAGGAAGGCTGGGACGGACACGTTGGATTCGTTCCTTCTTATCTGAAAGAGATTGGATTCGATACAAACAAAACAGCACTTGTATGCGGACCGCCCATCATGATCAAGTTCGTTCTTGCAGGACTGGAAGAACTGGGCTTCTCCAGAGAACAGGTTTATACAACTCTGGAGCTTCGTATGAAATGCGGTATCGGTAAATGCGGCCGTTGCAATATCGGTTCCAAATACGTCTGCAAAGACGGTCCGGTATTCAGATGCGACGAGATTGATGAATTACCTGCAGAATATTGATAAGCAATGAGCAGTGCAGAAAGTGATGTGAAGGAATGCGTCATGCTTGCATATAAGCATTCTTTCACAGAACATTCTGTAGGGCGAACGCCCTCAAGCGAGAAGTAGCGTAGCGGATTCGAGCTTGTATGTGCTGCTGACGACAGATGATATATATAGAAAGGACTGGTAATCTCAAATGGAAAAGAATATGGTAAACGTATATTTTTTCGGTAAGAAATACAGCGTACCTGCAGAACTTACAATTATGACTGCCATGGAATATGCCGGTTATACATTAAAGAGAGGATGCGGCTGCAGACACGGATTCTGCGGAGCCTGCGCAACAATCTACAGAATCAAAGGTGAAAACGAGCTGAAAACATGTCTTGCCTGTCAGACACAGGTACAGGAAGGAATGTATGTAGCAAGCATCCCGTTCTTCCCTACAGATAAGAGACTCTACAACATCGAAGACCTGAAACCGAATCAGCAGGTAATGATGGAACTCTATCCGGAAATCTACAGCTGTATCGGATGTAATGCCTGTACAAAAGCATGTACTCAGGACTTAAATGTAATGCAGTACATCGCATATGCACAGAGAGGCGAACTTGAAAAATGTGCAGAGGAATCCTTCGACTGCGTAAGCTGCGGATGCTGTTCTGTAAGATGTCCGGCCGGTATTTCCCATCCGATGGTAGGTCTTCTGGCAAGACGTCTCACAGGTAAATATATCGCGCCTAAGAGCGAACATCTGGAGAAACGTGTAGAAGAAATCCACGAAGGTAAATATGATGATCTGATCGAGCAGATCATGCAGAAACCAATCACAGACATGCAGGAACTTTACAACAACAGAGAAATTGAGAAATAGGGAGGGCGTAAAACATGTATGCACCATATCCAGAAAATATGATGGAATCCATCAAAAAGGTAGAGGCTACAAGAGCACAGCGTATGGCAACAGAGCCAAGACGTCTGACAGCTGAAGAGAAAGACGCTCTTCTTGAGAAATTTCATCCGGATTATAATCCAGACGCGTTTGCAGAAATCAAAGTAGGACCGAACAAAGGACAGAAAGCTCCTCTGGAACTGGCAGAAATGCTTCATTCAACAAGCCGTCTGATCAACGAAAAAATTGACCTTACAAAAATTGATTATGATGTAGATGTACTTGTGATCGGCGGTGGCGGTGCAGGTTCTTCCTGTGCCATTGAAGCACACAATGCAGGTGCAGACGTTATGATCGTTACAAAGCTTCGTATCGGTGATGCCAACACAATGATGGCAGAGGGCGGTATCCAGGCTGCAGACAAAGAGAATGATTCTCCTGTACAGCATTATCTGGATTGCTTCGGCGGCGGACATTTTGCTGCAAAACCGGAACTGGTAAAAAGACTTGTAATGGAAGCTCCGGATGCCATCAAATGGCTCAATGACCTTGGTGTTGAATTTGATAAAGCAGAAGACGGAACCATGGTTACCACACACGGCGGCGGTACTTCCAGAAAGAGAATGCATGCTGCAAAGGATTATTCCGGATCTGAGATCATGCGTACCATCAGAGATGAAGTTCTGAATCTTAAGATTCCGGTAGTTGAATTTACTTCAGCTGTTGAACTTCTGAAAGATGAAAAAGGACAGGTTGCAGGTGCAGTTCTTCTTAACATGGAAACAGGAGATTATTCTGTTGCAAGAGCCAAAACTGTTGTAATCGCAACAGGTGGTGCAGGAAGAATGCATTATCAGGGATTCCCGACATCTAACCATTATGGCGCAACTGCAGACGGACTTGTACTTGGATACAGAGCAGGTGCTTCCCTTCTTTATCAGGATTCTATCCAGTACCATCCAACAGGAGCCATCTATCCTTCCCAGATCATGGGTGCTCTGGTAACAGAAAAGGTTCGTTCCGTTGGCGCACAGCTTGTCAATGCAAACGGAGAAGCATATATCCATCCGCTTGAAACCCGTGACGTAAATGCTTCCGGTGTTATCCGTGAATGTGAAGAAGGCCGCGGCGTAGAAGTTCCGGGAGGACTGAAAGGTGTATGGCTTGACACTCCGATGATCGAAATCCTCGGTGGCGAAGGAACCATCGAAAAGAGAATCCCGGCTATGTTCCGTATGTACATGAACTACGGCATTGATATGAGAAAAGTTCCTATCGTTATTTATCCGACACTTCACTACCAGAACGGTGGTCTTGAGATTAACGGAGACGGATTCACAAAAGAAATTCCAAACCTGTTAGTTGCAGGAGAAGCCGCAGGTGGAATCCACGGAAGAAACAGACTGATGGGTAACTCTCTTCTGGATGTTATCGTATTCGGAAGAAATGCCGGTAAAAAAGCAGCTGCAAAATGCAAGAATGTAGAGCTTGGTGAAATGAACCTGGATCATATCTACAAATATGCAGATGAACTGGACAAAGCAGGCGTACATACTGATAAGGTATCTCCATTACTGCTTCCAAAATACGCTCGTCACGAACAGCGCTAATAAGATACTCAGAATGTAAAAAAGAGCTCCCGGTATCGATAAGGGATTACCGGTACCGGGAGCCTTTGATATAATGCAAAAGGGATATGTCACCTCCCGGTGAATATCCCCAAATGAAAGAAGGGAGCTTACCAGAATGCGTGAAGTAGAAGTAAGCAGACTTACAGATGTCATCGAAAAACTCTGTATCGAAGCAAATGAACATCTTCCGGAAGACGTAAAATGCGCCATCAAAACATGCCGCGCATGCGAAGACGGAGAGATTGCCAAGGGTATCCTTGACAATATTATTGAGAATTTTGATATTGCAGATAACGAGAACGTGCCGATCTGCCAGGATACAGGAATGGCATGTGTATTCCTTGAAATAGGACAGGATGTACATTTTGTTGGCGGAGATCTCACCGATGCGATCAATGAAGGTGTACGCCGCGGATACGACAAAGGATATTTAAGAAAATCTGTAGTAAAAGACCCGGTACGCCGTGGAAACACAGGGGACAATACACCGGCTATGATTTACACAGAAATCGTTCCTGGCGATAAAGTTAAGATCACAGTAGGACCGAAAGGTTTCGGAAGTGAGAACATGAGTCAGATCCGTATGTTCAAACCATCCGCAGGATTGCAGGGAATCAAGGACTTTATCCTTGAAGTAGTAGAGACAGCAGGTCCTAACCCATGCCCTCCAATGGTAGTTGGCGTTGGTATCGGCGGTACATTTGATAAATGTGCGCTTCTTGCAAAGAAAGCATTGATGAGACCACTGGATTCCCAGAATCCGGATCCATTTTATGCAGACCTTGAGAAAGAAATGCTTGAGAAAGTAAACAAGCTTGGAATCGGACCTCAGGGATTTGGCGGAAAGACAACAGCCATCGGCCTGAATATCGAAACAATGCCGACTCATATTGCAGGTATGCCATGTGCAGTTAATATCAACTGCCATGTAACCCGCCATAAATCGGAGGTGATCTGAGATGGAAAGAAAGAAAATTACACTTCCACTTACTAGAGAGCTGGCAAGAACTCTCCATGCAGGTGATCAGGTATTATTAACAGGTACTATTTATACATCACGTGATGCAGGACACAAGAGAATGTGTGAGGCCCTTGCAAAAGGGGAAAAAATTCCATTTGATCCTACAGATGCAACCATCTACTATGTAGGACCAACTCCTGCAAAACCAGGCGCAGTCATCGGCTCCGCAGGCCCTACAACCAGCGGACGTATGGATGCCTATGCACCACAATGATGTCTGTGGGAGCAAGAGGAATGATCGGAAAAGGTGCCCGCCTTCCGGAAGTAGTAGACGCCATGAAGAAATATGATGGTGTATACTTTGGAGCTATCGGCGGTGCAGGTGCGCTTCTTGCAAAATGCATCAAAAAGGCCGAACTGATTGCCTATGAAGATCTGGGAGCAGAAGCACTTCGCAAATTGTATGTAGAGGATATGCCTCTTGTAGTTATCATTGACTCAGAAGGTAATAATCTGTACGAGATGGGAAAAGCAGAATATCTCAAAGAACACGGAGATAAGTAATTCTGCAGATACATAAAAAAATAACTTCCATATGCTGTAGACATACAGTATATGGAAGTTGCTTTATATAGCCAAATTATATATATATTGTATCCAATATATAAAAATCATATATACAATAATATGAATTATATCTTTACATTTGACCTATAAACGTATAACATGATAATCAGGGTCAAAAAGGGACCCGCCAAACATGAGAAAGCAGCGATTTACGCAGTAAAGCAGCGGATTTCGAATGTTTGAAAATAAACGGTAAAAGAATAAAGGCAGTTATCCGTACAGGAGATAACTGCAAATAAACTTGAACGGGGAAAATCATGAAAGATCATAATCAACACGAAATACAAATGTCGGAAGCCTTTTTAAACAGTGCATTCCTGGCACTGTCAGGAGGTTTTCAGGATGCTTACACCTATAATGCAAGAAACGAAGTATTCTGTAATGCACAGACAGGAAACGTCGTTCTTATGAGCCAACATTTTATGGCAGGGGAAGTGACTGCAGGACTGGGGTACTTCTTTCCTATTATTTTCTTTGCACTGGGCGTATGGGTTGCGGAGAAAATACAGGCAAATTATAAATATGCGCAGAAGCTCCACTGGCGACAGGGTGTTCTGCTGGCAGAAATCCTGATCTTATTTACAGTAGGTTTCCTGCCAACCGAATACAATATGCTGGCAAATGCCATGGCATCCTTCGCCTGTGCAATGCAGGTACAGTCCTTCCGCAAGGTAAACGGATATTCCTATGCAAGTACTATGTGTATCGGTAATTTGCGCAGTGGTACAGCTGCGTTGTCAGTTTATTTTCGTGAAAAAAAATCAAAACAGCTAAAACAGGCGATGTATTATTTTGGAATCATCCTTATGTTTGCCTTGGGTGCCGGCATTGGTGGAAATCTGTCCATACGCTATGGAATCAGAATGATCTGGGTTTCCTGTGGATTCCTTATGATCAGCTTTCTGTTGATGTTTATAGAAAAATATAAGCATTTCCATGAGGAACATGAAATTAAATAATGCAGCCATTTCCAGAAAGGTCATTGAGAAGAAGATAATATTCTTTTCAATGATCTTTTTTTGTTTTGATATTGCTATTAAATTAACAACCCTGTTAAAGAAATTGCTTTTCATTTATATACATTTATGAATACTATACATCTATAACAAATTGTTATAAATTAATTTCAGAAAATTTCAAAAATGATATTGTGCAAAACAACTATATAATGTATAATATCAACAGCACATATGTTGAAAATAACTAAAGCTGCGTGGGAATCGATATATCGGTACTATATTAAAACCGATGTATCAAAATTACTATTTAAGGAGGGAACCGAATGTTAGACCAGTCTTATTACAGAAAAGCGGATGAGATCATCGAGCACTACGGACGTACAGCAGCATCGCTGATTCCGATCATGCAGGATATTCAGGCGGAATATCGTTACTTGCCGGGAGAATTGCTGACTTATGTAGCGAAAGAAATCGGAGTAAAAGAAGCCAAGGCCTACAGTGTAGCCACATTCTATGAGAATTTTTCTTTTGAGCCGAAAGGGAAATATGTCATTAAAGTGTGTGACGGAACAGCCTGTCATGTGAGAAAATCCATGCCTGTAAAAGAGGCTTTGATGAAGGAACTTGGACTGAGCAACAAGAAACACACTACAGATGACATGCTTTTTACCGTAGAAACAGTATCCTGCCTGGGTGCATGTGGACTTGCCCCCACACTGACTGTCAATGATGAAGTACATCCGAAGATGACTCCTGAGAAAGCTGTAGAACTTTTGAATAAACTGAGAGGAGAGTGCGTATGAGTATTAAGAGTAAAGAAGACCTGTTAAATAAGCAGGATGAAGTAAATGAGCAGATTAAATCTTATACCTGCCGCGTTCTTGTCTGTTCAGGTACCGGATGTATCGCATCCGGAGCGCAGAAGATTTATGAAGAGATGTCAGTACTCTGTGAGAGAATTGATGGAGTAACAGTTGAAATGCAGAAGGATGTGCCTCATGTAGGCGTGATCAAGACAGGTGCCAGGGATTATGTGAACTTGGACCTCTGATGAGAATTGAGCCATATGATTATCAGTATGTTCACGTACAGCCGGAAGACTGTAAGGAAATCGTGGAGAGAACTATATTGGAAGGGAAACCTGTAGAGAGACTGTTTTATCGCGATAATAATACAGTCTGTCCACATCCTGATGATATTCCTTTCTTAAACCAACAGACACGTATCGTTCTTGAAAACTGTGGAAAAATCGATGCGGAATCTATCGAAGAGTATATGCTGTGGGAGGCTATCAGGCACTTGCAAAAGTGATGGGAAGCATGTCCCCGCAGGAAGTTATTGATGAAGTAACTAAATCCGGGCTTCGCGGTCGTGGCGGTGCAGGATTCCCGGCAGGCAAGAAATGGTCTCAGGTTGCACGCCAGGCAGAGAAAACCCGCTATGTTGTATGTAATGGTGATGAGGGTGATCCCGGTGCATTTATGGATGGTTCCGTCATGGAAGGTGATCCATATAAGATGATCGAAGGTATGACTATTGCAGCCTACGCAGTCGGTGCGGAGAATGGATATATTTATGTTCGTGCAGAGTATCCTCTTTCTGTAAAGAGACTTAGGATGGCGATTGAACAGGCAGAAAAATATGGCCTGTTAGGTGATAATATTTTAAATTCCGGTGTAAACTTCCATTTACATATCAACAGAGGTGCCGGAGCTTTCGTATGTGGAGAAGGTTCGGCACTTACCGCATCTATCGAGGGTAACAGAGGTATGCCTCGTGTAAAACCGCCCCGTACAGTAGAGAAAGGTCTGTGGGGTAAGCCTACAGTTCTTAATAATGTAGAAACCTATGCTAATGTACCGAAGATTATTCTTCAGGGAGCAGACTGGTTCCGCACCATCGGTACAGAGGGAAGCCCCGGAACTAAAACCTTCTCACTGACCGGTTCTATCGAGAATACCGGTCTGATAGAGGTTCCTATGGGAACCACACTCCGCCACATTATCTATGATATCGGTGGTGGCTTAAAGAGTGGCGCCGCATTTAAAGGTGTCCAGATCGGCGGTCCGTCCGGCGGATGTCTGATCCTTGACCAGCTGGATGCACCTCTTGATTTTGATTCTGTCAAAAAATTAGATGCGATTATGGGATCCGGTGGTCTGGTAGTTATGGACGAGAATACCTGTATGGTTGAGGTTGCCAGATTCTTTATGAACTTCACCCAGCGTGAGAGCTGCGGTAAATGTGTACCGTGCCGTGAGGGTACCAAACGTATGCTGGAGATCCTGGAGAGGATCGTAGATGGCAAGGGTGAGATGTCCGATCTGGACGAGCTGGAAGAGCTTGCAAATATGGTTCAGAACATGGCTCTGTGCGGACTTGGCAAGAGTGCACCTCTTCCTGTTATCAGTACTCTCAAACGCTTCCGCGATGAATATGAGGAACATATCTGCGATAAAAAATGCCGTGCAAAAGTATGTACTGCTCTTCGTCAGTTCCACATCAACCCTGAGTTCTGTATCGGCTGCGGTAAATGTGCAAAGAACTGTCCGGCAGGTGCAATCTCAGGTAAGATTAAACATCCATATCACATTGATAACGACATCTGTATCAAATGCGGTGCATGTAAGGACAACTGTAACTTTGATGCAGTATATGTGGAAGCATAGAAGGAGGATACACTATGGCCATATGATAATTGACGGTAGAAAGGTAGAATTTACCGATGAAAAAAATGTCCTGTCTGTCATCCGCAAGGCAGGGATCAATATTCCGACACTGTGCTACCACTCAGAGGTATCCACTTTTGGTGCCTGTCGTTTATGTACAGTTGAAGACGAGAGGGGAAAAACATTTGCCTCATGTTCTGAACAGCCAAGAGATGGAATGGTGATCTATACCAATTCCGGAAGAGTCAAGAAATACAGAAAACTAATTGTAGAATTATTGCTTGCAGCACATTGTCGTGACTGTACAACCTGTGTTAAGAGTGGTGAGTGTGTCCTTCAGGAACTGGCACACAGGCTGGGCGTACAGACGATCCGTTTCAAAAATACCAGGGAATATCATGAGTTGGATACAAGTTCTCCTTCTCTGGTTCGTGATCCAAACAAATGTATTCTGTGTGGTGACTGCGTACGTGCCTGCGAAGAACTTCAGGCATCGGAGCTTTAGGCTTTGCATTCAGGGGAACTGAGGCCATGGTAATGCCTGCATTTAACAAAAAAATCGCAGAGACAGAATGTGTAAACTGCGGTCAGTGTCGTGTATATTGCCCAACAGGTGCGATTGCGATCAAGACACATATGGACGAGGCATGGGAAGCACTTGCTGATCCGAATATACGTGTAGTTGCTCAGATTGCTCCTGCAGTACGTGTCGCAGTAGGTGATCATTATGGACTGACCAAAGGTAGGAGTGTTATGGGTAAGATTGTCAATGCTCTCCACAGAATGGGATTCGATGAAGTTTATGATACTTCATTCAGTGCTGACCTTACTATTATGGAAGAGAGTGCCGAGTTTCTTGACAGAATTAAGAAAGGCGAGAAACTTCCGCTTCTTACTTCCTGCTGCCCTGCATGGGTGAAGTTTATTACAGACCAGTACAAGGACTATATTCCGAATCTTTCTACCTGCCGTTCTCCACAGGGAATGCTCTCAGCAGTAATCAAAGAGTACTTCCGCGATCCGGAACATGCCGGCGGCAAGAAAACAGTTATGATTTCTATTATGCCATGTACAGCCAAGAAGGCAGAAGCAGTTCGTCCGAACAGCTTCACAGACGGTGAACAGGATACAGATATCGTTATTACAACTACAGAGCTGCTCCGCATGATCGATAACTTTGGTCTTGACTTTGCAACTCTTGATCCGGAAGCCTGTGATATGCCGTTTGGCTTCGGCTCCGGTGGTGGTGTTATCTTCGGTGTTACAGGAGGTGTTACAGAAGCAGTTCTCCGCCGCCTGACTCCGGATCACAGCAAAGAAACCATGCATGAGATCGCAGAATGCGGTGTTCGTGGAGATGAGGGAATCAAGGAATTTACAGTTCCTTATGAAGGAATGAACCTTAATATCTGTGTTGCCAGCGGCCTTGCAAATGCAAGAATCGTTATGGAACAGGTTAAGAATGGTGAGAAAGAATATCATCTGATCGAGATCATGCATGCCGCCGCGGATGTATCATGGGTGGCGGACAGCCGACAAGATCCGGCGACAGAACCAAAGCTCTGAGAGCTAAGGGCCTGTATAATGCAGATAATACAACTATCATTAAGAAATCCGATGAAAACCCGTTAGTTCTGGAACTTTACAACGGACTTCTGAAAGGCAAAGAGCATCATCTGCTTCACAATGATTCCTATTAAGGAACATCTGTGATACCTGACAGTAACAATATGTCATTACTGTTCACTCCGTTCACAGTAATGTAGCCAAAATTCATTCCAGATTGCCTGCGGCAATGGAATTTTGGCTTGTATGTCTCGAGATTTTGGCATATTCATGCCAAAACACCTCGCGGGATAGTGGTGTGTGAACAGTAACAATATGTCCAAACGATAAATAGAATATTTTAAAGCTTCCTTGCATATTTTATAACAATACATGAAGGTTATGTGTAAATATGCAAGGGGGCTATTTTTATGGAAAATTTTCAGGTGTATCGTGATATCCAGGCCCGTACAGGGGGAGATATATACATAGGGGTCGTAGGACTGTCCGCACAGGAAAATCTACATTTATCCGCAGATTCATGGAACTTGTTGCATTGCCGCAGATGTCAGATACAAAGCAGGCAGAGATCAGAGATCAGCTTCCTTTAAGCGGATCAGGCAAAATCATCACCACAGCAGAAACAAAATTTATTCCCAAAGAAGCAGTTCCCATCACTCTCGGAGAAGATCAGCAGGTAAAGATCCGCCTGATCGACAGTGTGGGTTTTCTGGTAAAGGGTGCATCCGGGCAGACGGAGGACGGTAAAGAACGAATGGTAAAAACTCCCTGGTTTGAGCAGGCAATCCCATTTCGCGAGGCCGCACGCATCGGAACACAGAAAGTAATTCAGGAGCATTCCACAATAGGTATTGTGGTCACAACTGACGGAAGTTTCGGTGAACTTCCCAGAGACAATTTTCCGGAGGCAGAAGAGAAGACTATTCAGGAACTGAAAAAACAGCAGAAACCATTTATCGTGCTGATAAATTCGCAGATGCCATATAAAGATGCGGCTCTGAAAACAGCGGAAGAAATTCAACAGAAATATAAGGTAACTGCTCTGACAGTAAACTGTGACCAATTGAGAAAAGAAGATATTGCCAGGATTCTGGAGAAGGTTTTATATGAATTTCCTGTCAGTCAGATTCAGTTTTTTATTCCGCGCTGGGTAGAAATGCTTCCCTTGGAGCATGAATTAAAACAGCAGATCCTTTCACAGATCAGGGATAAAATGAAAAGTATGCAGCATATACGTGATATCACAAAGGAATCTGTAAAATTATCCGGACCTTATGTACAGGATTCCCTTCTGGAAGATGTAGGCTTATCCGATGGAACAGTAAAGGTAAGAATACGCATAAAGGAAGAATATTATTACAGGATGCTCAGTCAGATGAGTGGGATCGAAATGGAGAGTGAATATGAACTGATCCATACAATGCAGGAACTGGTACATATGAAAGAGGAATATGTAAAAGTGCAGGCTGCACTGGAAGCAGTGCGTGGAACCGGTTATGGTGTGGTTGTCCCGAATCTGGATGAGATTGAGATCGCACAGCCTGAAGTGATCCGACAGGGAAATAAATATGGAGTAAAGATAAAATCAAAGAGTCCGTCTATCCATATGATAAAGGCAAATATAGAAACTGAAATTGCTCCCATAGTAGGAACAGAACAGCAGGCAAAGGATCTGATCCAGTATATTGATGAAGGTAGCCAGAGGGGGGAGAGTATCTGGGAGACTAATATTTTCGGTAAATCCATTGAGCAGCTGGTACAGGATGGCATCCGAAGCAAGATTGCAGCTATCAGCGAAGAAAGCCAGGTAAAGCTTCAGGATACCATGCAGAAAATTGTCAATGACAGTAAGGGCGGGCTGGTGTGTATTATCATATAGCTGCCGTATAATATGGTTCCTTTTAATTTTGCTTTTTAGCCGAACTGTGAAACAGTTATTCAGTTACAGGCAACGGAGAGCTCAGGTTACTGCGTCAATTACCGGTTCGTCAGTTTTTTTACTGTCAGTACTTTTTTCCCCTTCAATAACGACTTTATTAGGGAGCATACGATGGTGCCTCCTTTTTCATCGATTGCCTTCTGTTTCATACACAGATGATCGGGGCATTGTGCAGAGATCATACGTGCCTGACCGTCTTTGATCTCACAGACATTTGTATCGTTGATTTTAATCGTCTGATCTTTTTCCAGAGAATAAGTTCCATATTCTTCTCCGTCTACAGTAATGCGGATGGAACCATGACTGCCCTTATTTATAAGAGACATTCCTCCCCACATCGCCAGTGCAAGAATAAGGATACCACCTATAAAAATAAATTCTTTTTTCTTCAAAATATTGTACTCCATCTTTCTATAATAGCAGTAAGGTTTGTGTTACTGTTCACTGATAATATCCTGCAAAGCGTATTACTGAGAACGGAGTGAACAATAACAGGTTTGTTTTGTCTGCATCATAACATGAATAAAAAAGAATAGCAACCTTCAGATGTTTGTGGTATGGTTATAATAACAACTCTGATTATCTTCAAAAAGCCCGGAAATACGGGCATTTCACGGGATATAAGAACTGAATTTACTACCGATTTACTACTTTCGGATTGAGCTTTGACACGCTTCTTCCTCCCGTGAAGCCCACCGCCCAAATAGTGACACATCGAAAATTGAATACGACACCGCAGACAGCGGCGTTCTCTTTTCCCCTTTGGGAGATCAGGACGCCGCTTTTTTTGCGCCCAAAACCAGAAAGGAGGCGACCGCTATGTACTTTACTTCCGGCAGCGACCGGGCCTTTGAACAGCTCATGCAGACGAGGCCGGGCGCAGATCATTTTGACAGCGGCGAGGCCGGAGCGCCGGAGGACTGCGGCACCTGCCGTTTCTACCGCCCGCACTGGAAGTACCAGTTTTGTGTGTATGAGGAATGTCCCTACCAGCCGGGCAAGCGCACCGCCCTTGACGGCGCGGTGAAATTTCAAGTGAAAGGAGTGGACGACGAGATGGCAGTTTTTCGAGTGGAGAAAACCGGGGCTACACGGTGATGTCTAACCACCACCTGCGGAACAAGGACTTGTCCCTGAAAGCCAAGGGCCTGCTGTCGCAAATGCTGTCCTTGCCGGAGGATTGGGACTTTACGCTGAAAGGCTTGTCCCTTATCAACCGGGAACAGATCGACGCGATCCGGGCGGCTGTCCGGGAGCTGGAACAGGCGGGCTATATCGTGCGTTCCGTGAGCGTGACAGCCAAGGCCGCCTGCGCGGAGCGGATTACATCATTTACGAACAGCCCCAGCCTGTGTCGGATTTACCTACATTGGAAAATCCAACATTGGATAATCCAACGCAGGAAAAGCCTACGCAGGAAAAACCAACGCAATTAAATAAAGATAGATCAAGTAAAGAGAAATCAATTACGGATGGATCAAATACCGATTCCATTCCTATCCTTTCCCCCCCCTCTCCCTTTGGGGGAAGAAGCGGCTGCGCCGCCGGAACGGAAAGGAACGGGAGCGAAATCACAGAGCGCCGTAGAGATTTATCGGGAGATCATCAAGGACAACATCGAGTATGAACACCTTTGCCAGTACGCCAAGGGGATTGACCGGGATATGCTGGACGAGATCGTGGACTTGCTGGTGGAAACCGTATGCAGCGCCCGAAAGACCATCCGCATTGCCGGGGACGATTACCCCGCCGAGCTGGTGAAATCCAAGCTGATGAAGCTGAACAGTTCTCACATTGAGTTTGTCTTTGACTGTATCAGCAAAAACACCACGGAAATACGGAACATCAAAAAATACCTGCTGGCGGTTCTGTTCAACGCCCCAAGCACCATCAACGGCTATTACACGGCGCTGGTGGCCCACGACATGAACACAGGCAGTTGGGGAACCCCGCAAAATCGGTGATTTTGTGGGGAGAGGAGGAACAGCGAAATGAGCGAGCTTTTCACGCTTGCGTGGAAACAAGCGATATGGACTTGTGACGACGAGAAAGGAGGCCGACCCTATGAAACAGGGTGCTTTGATTTTTGACGAGCAGACAGACCGCTACGACATCCGCTTTGACCTTGCGGACTATTACGGCGGCCTGCACTGCGGAGAAACTTTTGATGTGATGGTGGGCGGCAGATGGAGGCCGACCCGCATTGAAATGGCCGAGAACTGGTATCTGGTGGGAATCCATGCCGACGACCTCTCCGGCCTGCGGGTGCGGATTTAAGCCATCCGCCTGCCTGCTGACTTTCCAAAGGAGGGATAGCAGTTGCAGGAAGAAGTAGACCAGAAAACCATAGCGTTAGCGGTTAAGACGGGCAAGCTCACCGCCCAAGTGCTGCAAGCGGCCATCCAAAAATATCTGGCCGCCCGGCAGAAAGGGACGGGCAAGGCCCGTCACGGACAGCAGAACTTACGGCAGCTCAAAAAGGACGGTTCCGCCCTGTCCAACATTGAGATCACCGACGCCAACATTGGCTTATTTAAGCCCTGCGCCAAGAAATACGACATTGATTTACCCTGCGGAAAGACCGCACTACCCATCCGCCCCGGTATATCGTGATCTTCAAATCCAAGCAGGCGGACAATCTGGAACAGGCGTTTAAGGAGTTTACGGCCAAGAAGCTCAAACAGCAGGAACGCCCCTCCATCCGAAAGACCCTTGCCGTCCTGAAAGAAAAGGCAGCGGCCAGAAGTAGCCAGCAGGCCAAGGAGAAAATCAAGGAAAGGGGGCTGTCACGATGAAGCCGGAAATGAAAAAGCTGATAATCGCTAACCTGCCCTACCTGCTGTTTGTTTACCTGTTCGGCAAGCTGGGACAGACCTACCGGCTGGCGGCTGGGGCGGACTTGTCGGAAAAGCTATTGCACCTTGCGGACGGCTTTTCCCTTGCCTTTGAAAGTGCCGCCCCCAGCTTCCACCTGTTCGATCTGGCGGTGGGCGTGGCCGGTGCAGTGGCACTGCGCTGATGGTGTACTGCAAGAGCAAGAACGCCAAGAAATACCGCCGGGGCGTCGAGTACGGCAGCGCCCGTTGGGGAGGCCCCAAAGATATAGCCCCGTACATCGACCCGGTGTTTGACAACAACATCCTCCTGACCCAGACGGAACGCCTCACCATGAACAACCGGCCCAAAGACCCCAAGACCGCCCGGAACAAAAATGTGCTGGTGATCGGCGGTTCCGGCAGCGGCAAGACCCGGTTCTTTGTGAAGCCCAACCTCATGCAGTGCGTGTCCAAGGACTACCCAACCTCATTCGTGATTACTGACCCGAAAGGAAGTCTGATCGGCGAGGTGGGCCAGCTCCTTGTGCGGTGCGGCTACCGGGTAAAAGTGCTGAATACCATTAACTTTTCCAAGAGTATGCGCTACAACCCGTTTCGCTACATCCATTCGGAAAAGGACATTTTGAAGCTGGTAAACACGCTGATCTGCAACACCAAGGGCGAGGGCGAAAAGAGCGCCGAGGATTTTTGGATCAGTGCGACTCGTTCGCAGACGGTAAAAAGTCTGCGCACGAGCAACGGTTTTCCGTTGTTCGGAGAACTGGTAGTTTGATAGGTGGAATGACGGGGTAACGCCCTGAAACGCTACCTTGATGGGCGTGCATTAGCTGTAATGGCTGGTGTACGAAGCCCCATGACAAAGGCTGAGAGTAACCGTAACCACTGCTTAAAGTGGTCGAAAGCGGTCTGGAGGCAGACTGTGTTACCTATAAGCCGAGAGTCTATAAGATACCTATGGTTAGAATGTTCGCTTTGGCGGGCGGACTGACGAACCTGCGAATGTACAGGTCTAAAAGAAGACCACGCAGAAATGTGTGGGTGCGTTAATGCGCAGTCGGTGTGGTTTAGTAGAAATTGATCCTACGAACGACCATGCTGTGTTACAGGCACAGGCAAGCCGACAGGTCAATAGCAGGAACCTACGGGTATGTATGAACAGATAGAACTATCGGAACGAGGAAAGGCAGCAGATTCCGCAAGGAATAGTCTGACGAAAAACAATAAGCAGACGAACTGCTGCTGAAAAGTAGTGGTCGAACCTATGATGTGCTTGCGTTATGTGAGCTACGGAGGAATGGCCACAAGTCGGTTGAGATAAGCAGGCATTATTCAATCCAACATAAGGATTCGAGTAAGACCAAAAGGGTCACTTTCGCAAAAAGGAGGTGATGCCTTATGCCAAAGAAAAACAAAACTCTATGTGTAGATGACTTACGTCATGCCGAGTATTACGGTATGCAGCCAGTTTTTGATGAACTCTATCATCGAAGTTTGGAGGGAGAAAATTTTACCGACCTTATGGATTTAATTCTGAGCCGGGACAACATTCTTCTGGCATATCGGAACATCAAAGCAAACGGAGGAAGCTACACAGCAGGAACAGACAACAAAAACATCAGTGACATCGGGTGTTTACCGCCCGAAACAGTTGCAGAGAAAGTGAGGTTTATTGTCACAGGAAGTCAGCACGGATACCGCCCAAAGCCGGTAAGACGCAAAGACATTCCGAAACCAAACGGAAAAACCAGACCGTTAGGTATTCCCTGTATCTGGGACAGGCTGGTACAGCAATGTATCAAACAGGTCATAGAGCCAATCTGCGAAGCGAAATTCAGCGACAACAGTTACGGCTTTCGCCCGAACCGTTCCGTGGAACACGCCGTGCAGAAAACTTACACCATGCTTCAACGCATGAACCTGCATTATGTGATTGAGTTTGATATAAAAGGATTTTTCGACAACGTAAATCACAGCAAGCTAATGCGGCAAATATGGGCAATGGGAATACACGACAAGCAGTTGATTTTTGTTATCAAGCGGATTCTGAAAGCACCGATTAGAATGCCAGACGGCACTACACTCATTCCAGACAAAGGCACTCCGCAAGGCGGTATCATTTCACCGTTGCTTGCCAATATCGTGCTGAATGAACTGGACAAATGGGTTGAGAGCCAATGGCAGAACCACCCTCTTGTAAAGGAATACGGGTATGAGAGGAAAATCAGAAACTCGATTACTTTTGACCGGAGCAAGGCATTCCTCAAAATGAGGAAAACAGGGTTGAAAGAAATGTATATCGTGAGATATGCAGATGATTTCAGAATTTTCTGCCGGAATAAAGAGGACGCTTTGAGAACGAAAGAGGCTGTAACGGCATGGATAACCGAGAGGCTGAGGTTGGAGGTATCGCCAGAGAAAACAAGGATAGTCAATGTTAGAAAACGCTATTCAGAGTTTCTTGGGTTTAAGATACGAGTCAGACCGAAAAGCAGGAAGTACATCGTGCAATCTCATATCTGTGACAAAAAGTTGGAACTGGAAAGGCAAAAACTGGTGGAACAGGCGAAACGAATTGCCCGACCTTCAGAGGGAAAAAGACCTTTGGACGAAATACGGCTGTACAATTCAATGGTTCTGGGAATACAGAATTATTTTCAACTTGCCACCTGCATCAGCATTGATTGCAGGAAAATCCACAGACAGGTCATGACAGTTTTAACAAATCGGCTCAATACAGAAACCGGGTGCAGACTTGTTCGAGAGGGCGGCGCAATGACCGAGAGCGAAAAAGAACGGTTTGGAAAGTCGGCAATGATACGGTATGTATCTGGAATCGACCAACCTATCTACCTATCGCATACATCAAGAACAAGATACCGATGGCAAAGAAAGCGGCGGTTTGCAGTTACACGGTAGAGGGACGGGCATTGATACACACGAACCTAAGTATGAACTCATCTGTTCTATCAGGTTTGAGGAATCAACCGTCTATGGGGCGAAGCACAGAACTTACTGACAGCAGGATTTCACTATTCTCGGCTCAACGTGGAAAATGTGCGCTAAGTGGGGAACTCTTTGAAAATGCGGCTGACATAGTATGCTGGCTGAAAACACCGGCAGAATTGGGCGGCAAGGAACGCTATCGAAATATGATTTTGTTCCATAATAGATTTCTTCCACTCCTGCAAGAGTGTCCTAAGAATGAGCTAAAAGAGATAGCCGACACGCTCAAGGCAACAAAGGAACTGATGTTAAAAGTGAACAGTCTGCGCCAGCAGGCTGGTTTGTCCGCAATAGAAAACTAACATTTCATTTGGTGATTGATTAAATGCTTGTGAAAACAACCGATGGAACGCCGGATGCGGTGAAAGTCGCACGTCCGGTGTGGAGTGGGGGAAAATCCGGCGATAACTTCAAAGGATTACCTATCACTATAATCGGAACGCCTGCTGTATTCGGCCCTCATTGGCTATATCTGGTACGAAGCGCCGGACGATGAAATGAATTTCACCACGCTGCTTGAAATGATAAACGCCAGCGAAGCCCGCGAGGACGACCCGGAATTTCAATCCCCGGTAGACCAGATGTTTGAACGGCTGGAAGAAAAAGACCCGGAACACTTTGCGGTGCGCCAGTACCGTAAATTCCTGCTGTCGGCGGGCAAGACCCGCAGCTCCATCTTGATAAGCTGCGGAGCCAGATTAGCGCCCTTTGACATCCGGGAAGTGCGGGAGCTGATGGAGGACGACGAACTGGAACTTGACACCATCGGGGATCAAAAAACAGCCCTGTTCCTGATTATGTCGGACACGGACACGACCTTTAATTTCATTTTGGCAATGGTGCAAAGCCAGCTTATCAATCTTTTGTGTGACCGGGCCGATGACAAATACGGCGGGCGGCTGCCCGTCCATGTGCGGCTGATTCTGGACGAGTTTGCCAACATCGGCCAGATTCCAAACTTCGACAAGCTGATCGCCACCATCCGAAGCCGGGAAATCTCGGCTTCTATTATTTTGCAGAGCCAGTCGCAGCTAAAGGCCATTTACAAGGACGCGGCGGAAATCATTTCCGACAACTGCGACTGTACGCTGTTCCTTAGTGGCAGGGGCAAGAACGCCAAGGAGATTGCGGAGGTGCTGGGCAAGGAAACCATTGACAGCTACAACCAAAGCGAGAACCGGGGCGCGCAGACCTCCCACGGACTGAACTACCAAAAACTCGGAAAGGAGCTGATGAGCCAAGACGAAATTGCAACGATGGACGGAGGCAAGTGTATTTTGCAGGTGCGCGGCGTAAGGCCATTTTTCAGTGAGAAATACGACATCACCCGCCACCCCCGCTATAAATACCTCTCGGACGCTGACAAAAAGAACACCTTTGATGTGGACAGCTACCTGTCGTCCCTGCGCCGGAAAAAGCGGCGCGTGGTAACAGAGGACGAACCCTTTGACCTCTACGACATTGAGCTGTCGGATGAAGATTTTGCCGCAGAATAAAGCGGCCATAGAGAAAGGAGCGTGACCGATGGGACACTCGGACGAATGGACATTTGCGGATTATTTCAGGTATGAGAAAGAAATCTACCGGGCGATCATTTCCGCTGCGGTGCTGTGCCAGTGGATCGCGGAACATGATACCCCGCCCACAGACGGGGAAGCCGAAGAACTTGCAAGGGAAATAGACCGCAGACTGTGTGAAGCATGGGGCGAAATTTTTTCGCTGGCTGTGCTGGAATGGCGGGACGGCCAGTAACTCCGGGCCGTCTGCGGATTGTGAGGCTGCCGCTGTGAACGGCGGCTTTTTTTGCACCCAAACACCATCACAATCTGAATTTATGGAGGTAAATTTATGGAATTTTTCAATAGTGCAGTTGATACTTTGCAGACCATCGTTGTGGGCCTCGGTGGAGCGCTTTGCGTATGGGGCGGCGTCAATCTTTTGGAGGGATACGGGGCGGACAACCCGGCAAGCAAGTCACAGGGAATCAAGCAGTTCATGGCTAATTAAAGGGAACAAAAAGAAAGGAAAAGCACAATCCAGACGGTATCAGCGGCAGGCTACAAGAATAAATTGTGATTACACAAGATTGGTGTTATAATAAGAGAAAAGTTCCTGCCGGGGCAGCCGCCCCGGTGGTATGGATAGAAAGGCAGGAAAAATATGCACATCAGCTATAAACCACTCTGGCACACACTGTTAGAGCGTGATATGAGGAAAGAGGATTTAAGGCTTGCCGCTGGTATGACAACGAATATGATTGCCAACATGAGCAAAGAGGGAAAGCACATCAGCATGGACACATTAGCCCGTATCTGCGAAACGCTGAATTGTGAGATTACTGATGTAATTGAGTTAGTACCAGACGAGCCTGCTTCCACAGGAGGTAAGGAACATGAGCGAATTAAAACCAAGAATAACGGAAAACGGAATTGATTATATCCTTGTTGGAGATTACTACATCCCAGACTTGAAGCTGCCGGAGGAACACCGCCCCATCGGAAAGTATGGACGGATGCACCGGGAATATTTAAGAGAAGTCCACCCAGCCCGATTGAACACATTGACACTGACCGGGGAGTTATGGACATATCTTGCAGACCTGAATGAACAGGCACAGGAACGGTTAGACACTATCATGGAACAGATGAAAGCTACCGAGGGCGTGACAGAGGAATTAAAGCGTACCTGTCAAATGGAATGGGTGCAGCGTTGCAATAACATTCACAACCGGGCAGAAGAAATTGTTTTGCATGAGATGATTTATTCATAACGGTATGGATAGAGTGTTTTTTATTCAATCGGAAGTTAGTTGAGGTGTTGAATCATGAATGAAAGAGAAAAAATTATTCAATTGTGGTTTGAAATGTGGCTTACAAAACAGGATTTAGGTATTGATAATATTTTTACAGAAGATGTAATTTATACCGAAGTTGGAGTCCTCAATATAATAATCGTCAAATCGTAAAACACTGGTTTCAGGAATGGAATACCCGTGGCAAAGTCGTTGTTTGGGAAATTAAACAATTCTTCCACAAGGAAAATACGACGATTGTAGAATGGTATTTCAAAAATGAAATGAACAATGGGAATATAGAGGAATTTGATGGGATTTCTCTGGTTGAATGGACAAAGGATGATAAAATAAAGTCATTGAAAGAGTTTGGTTGTAATTTGAATAATTATAATCCTTATGAGCATAGCGACCAACCGAATTTAGGGAAGAAAGAGCAAGGTGGTTT
>ENA-OQIG01000322-OQIG01000322.1-human-gut-metagenome-genome-assembly--contig:-NODE-322-length-28547-cov-1.708832_pt1 | contig 28547 bp, 35 predicted proteins | sample MGYA00242576_ERZ504741 | MGnify/ENA primary metagenome ERZ504741 (study PRJEB26092, sample SAMD00036436) | human gut metagenome | host: Homo sapiens | study: EMG produced TPA metagenomics assembly of... | reverse complement strand
TTTTTCCGTATGAACTCGTTCGCATTATACTCTATTTTACTGCATTTTGCAAATCCCGACTGAAAATATTAAGAAATTATGTGTTTCTTCCCTGCTCGCTTTATGTTATAATAATAAAAGTGTGTCTAATACATTTTAGAGAGATCCGCTGCCCGGACAGTCTTATGCAGCTGTACCCGCTGGATCAGAAGGAGTGAGTTATGATTAGAAAGAATTCTGCAGCCCGCACATTTTTATGCCTGTTGCTTGCTTTTGTTTTTGCCGCGTCCTGCCTCCCGCAGACGATTTTTGCCACAACCGATAAAAAACAGTCACCACCTGGCCCGAAGGACCGGAAAACAATTCCGGCGCTGTCTGTTTACTCGATGCCGATACTGGTGCTGTTTTATACGATAAAAACATGGACGAGCAGCGCTATCCTGCCAGCATCACCAAGATTCTGACGGCTCTGCTGATCATTGAAACAAGCAGATGACCGACACCGTTACCTTCGGCGAACATGCTGTCAGCGAATCCATTCCGGGAAATGCCCGCATCAACGTTCAGCTTGGCGAAACGATCACAGTGGAGGATGCTCTTCACGCGATTCTTCTTGCCTCGCAAATGAGTCTGCACACAGCTTGCCATCGACATTGCCGGAAGCGAGGAAGGTTTCGCCGCCATGATGAACGAACGCGCCGCTGCACTTGGTTGCACGAATACCCATTTTGTCAATGCAAACGGTCTGCCAGATCCGAACCACTACACCAGTGCACACGATATGGCACTCATTATGCAGGAGTGCATCAAAAACGAGACCTTCTGCCGCATCGAGTCCGATCTGACCTACACAATTCAGCCGACCAATATGACCTCGACACCGCGTGATCTTCAGAACCACCACGCATTGCTGTTCCAGGACGGTCAGTGGGGATACAAGGGTGCTTTCGCCGGAAAGACCGGTTATACCGATGAGGCACACAACACACTCGTTACCGCTGCCAAGCGAGGCAATATGACGCTGGTCTGCGTTGTTTTAACCTGTGATAACCTCGATTATATCAACGATACCCGTACCGTACTTGATTTCGGTTATGATAATTTTACACATTATACCCTGAAGAACGCAAAAAAGGAAAGTCTTTCCGGTGTGGTAACGCTTCCAAAGAATGCGAAAATTGAAACTGCAACCTACACCGATCCGGACGGCGCTTCCGTTGAGGAACCGTACACCCGCCAGTATTTTTTCGATGATCACTTCATCGGAACAGCCGAGGTTTCCGCTCCATGTACTGTTTCCGACAGTTCTTCGTTCCTCCGATTCATCAGAAGAAACCGACAGCACAGATATTCCAACACCGGAAGAAACCAAGAAAATTTCTTTTCTCTCCACACTGCTCTATATTCTGCTTGGCCTGAACGGTGTCGCTTTTCTGATTCTGATCATTGTCGTGATCAACAACGCGAGAAAGAGACGGAAACGCAGAAACAGACGCCGCAATAACCGAAACAAACGGCACTGATCTTCTAATTTATAAGCAATCAGGACCTCCCGTCCAACGGGTGATCCTGATTCAAGAGTTCGACGGAAGTCGAACTTTCCTATAAGAAGTAAAGAATGGCATCGAAAACGCAACCGATTTCGATGCCATTTGGGTATAAAGCAGAGCTACCGCCAGAAATATTTGCTAGTGCGACAGCCCTTTTTGTTGCTTATTTATTTTCCAAGATACTGTTCTAAAATCTGTGGTTCGATTCTTTTCCAGTTTCTTTCCTTTACCGTCTCTTCTGCTCCCGTATCCAGTTTTTTCCTCAGTTCCGCATCTGTCAGAATACGCTCAATCGCCGCTTTTGCCTCCGCGAGATTTCCCTGCGGATAGAGAATACAGTTTTCCCCATCTTTCAGGTATTCCAGATTGCCACCGTTCGGCACAGCAACGACGTAGCCGCCGGACGCCATCATCTCAAGCGGCGGATAGGAAAAGCTCTCCAGCAGGCTTGTTTTCAGCAGGATATCACACGCCGCATAGACTTCCGGTGTTTTTTCATACGGAACCCGGTGTAAAAAGCGGTCCACACGGTACCAGGATTTCGGATTTCCATTGTAGGACATGTACCAGATCTCGAATTTTTCCAGATCCAGCTGTTCCACGATACGGAAGCTCTCGTCCACGTTTTTATGCTCCGCGCTGCAGTCTCCCTCGATCAGAATCCGAATTTTTCCCTGCAGATCCCGCCCCCGTTTCGGATAGAAGGACGGATCGATGCCGTTCGGAAGATAGACTGCTTCGGTATGGTATTCCTCCCGCAGCCAGTTCTGACACCATTTGGAAATGGTTACGTACTCCATCGGGCTCCTCATCCGGTAAGTCGCCGAAGTTGCGATCCGGTACGGGCTTCCCGGCGGATAAAATCCAACTTCAAAATTCTGCACCAGATATTTTTTCTTTCGGATCTTACTGGACTGTTCGACGAACTCTGCGGTATTCCACATCGTCGCTACCGCAAGATCCAGCGTTCCCTGCAGTTTCTCTCGCTCGGCCGACAGCACCGGAAAATGGAAATCACCCTCATGATACCACTCCGCCTCCCCTTCCAGAGTAAAGAGGCTGACCTGCGCTCCTGCTTTTACCAGCATTTCCGCATGAAGAAGTGCAACGCGGATGCCTCCGCTGATCTCCATCGCTGGAAGCACAAAGGCACAGCGTAGATTCCAGTGGCGCTCCACCCACTCGCAAATCCCGGTGGCATGAAAGATTGTGACACACTCGCGGCTGCACCGGCCATATGCCCGTCCGGCAATGGCTTTTCGTGCCGGTTCGTCGTCGATCAGCCACTGCAGTTTTTCCAACCACTCCGCTTCGTCTCGGCAGAGTACGCCGTCTTCTCCATCCTGTACCATCTCAGCAAAAGCGCCGAGATTGCTGGCTGCTGTCACGGTCTGCACCAGAGCCGCTTCCACCCATTTATTTTCCGATTTCGCACGGTTAAAAATCGTATCGGTAAGCGGAGCCAAGTTGATATCCACCGACGCAATCCGCTCCGGCAGTTTTTGGTAATCGACAAATCCCTCCATCTGGATCTGGGAAGCAAACAGTTTCAGCTCCACCGGGAGTTCCAGAATTCCCACGATGAGGAGTTCCAGGTTCGGATTTTTGCCAAGCAGCTGTTTCAGCACCGGAACGATCATCTCGATGTCGTCCAGATGCGTCGCACTGCCGCTGAAATAGCCAAGGCGTACTTTTTTCGCCGTTCCATCTGCTTCGTTCTTTTTCTGTTTTTCTTTTAACACCGCCTCGGACAGTAGCAGCATCTCATCTGACGCACAGTTGCGGTTGATCAGCACCTCCGGTACGTACTGCTTCAGTTCTTCTGCCAGCGCCGCTGTCGTCGTAACCGCCGCATCACAGAGGGAAAGCAGCTCGCCCATATTTCGGACATTCTGATCGTATGCCTGCCGTTCTTCCGGCTGCATCCGGTCGAGAAACGGAATCTGATCGGTGTATTTCGTATCGATCACAAGATCATCACATCGTACCACAGAGGCTTGTTCATCTGCTTGCCATTGTGGCAAATTCCCGCAGGGTGTCCGTCATCGGGCAGCGGAAAATCACGAACGCGCCGTAGCAGCGTACCATCCAGGGCTTCAGCTCCTGAAAATAAACCGTATCACACGTATATCCGCCTGCCTCCAGCTGCTCCATCTGATGCACCACGCGTACCGGTGTGGATGCGGCAGCTGTTCATTGCAGCCACTGATAAAGAGAATATCCCGGTAGACCCGGGATTTTTCTCTCTGAAACTCTTTTTCTTTTTTTGCCCGCGCAAGGTACCCTTTCGTACGCCCAGCCAGACCGCCGATTCCTTCTTCTGCAACAGCTTTTTTTAATTTTGCTGTCAGCACTGAAATTTTTTCCAAACGTTTCACCGCTTTCTTTCTCTGTTCCGCTTACCGCAATCCGTAGTAGTTCTGCAAGTACATCGGATAGATGATTCTCGCCCAAGTGAATGCCGCTAATGCCGCTGCCGCCACACAGACCAGAATACAGAACAATTTTTCATACTTCTGTAGTTTTTTCTCCCGTTTCAGGAACGCCTGCACACCCTTCGTCACGAAATACATCAGCGGAATCAGCATCGGCATGCTGTATCGTCCTGCGGCTGAAAATCAGAGCTGTAGGAATAATATGCATTCAGATAGTTTGGAATCAGCAGTGCAAACACATTTGCCCAGGTAAACCATCCTGTTTTACTCCATTTTCTCTTTGTTTTACCAGCAATCGCCGTCTGTGTGCCATCGGCATTCCAGAAGAAAAAGTCTCTCTGGCAACAGTTCCGCATCAGAATGAGGCCGATGCCAAGACAGCAGAGGTATGGAACAATAATCATTTTGGAAAGATAAATCCTATTATAGCCAAAAGCACCGACAAAGCTGTACAGCACTGTCACAAGCCAGTCATGCTCCAGATAAACTGGTCTGTAGAAGATCATACATAGCATGGAGTCGCCTTTTTTCTGGAATGTTTTGCTGTTCGATGGCTTGTACTTAGCTCTCGCATACAGTTCCGCACACGCACTCGATGTCTCTCTTCCCAGAAAATCCCCGTGATAGAGAATTGCATTTCGAATAAACCACCACAAAGCAATGACACAGACGATCACAAGAATAAAAAGACCTTTCTGGATCATCTCTTTCCAACGCTCTTTTGGTGCCTTTTCCTGATCGGTCAGCATCGTTCCCACAAAGAAGAAAAATGTCGTCAGGATAAATCCATACGCATTGTAATACGACAGGAAACAAAGGCCCATTCCAATGGCAGACACTGCACAAGTTGTCCAGTTCCATCCTTCCTTATACGCCTTGACCCAGGAATAAAAAATAATAGCCGTTGAACACATGGCGAGCGCATCGCAGTTGACGTAAGAATACAGAATCACATTTCCCGGCAGAAAGACAACCAGTGCGGTAAACATCCATGCATACCGCCTCGGAAACAACAATTTTGCTGCCTTCAACACAACCCATGCCATCAACGCTCCAAGCAGTACATTAACAAACCGGGCGGAAAGCAGCAGCATCCATTCATTTGTTGTAAAAAGACTCATGCCTTTCATCAGAACGGCTGATGCCATGTAAGAAAGGATGGGATTAAACGCATAGGAGGTTCCCCAGTCCTCATTCCGGATCAGTGGATCATCTCCGCGCGGAAGACTTCCGTGTTCATAGATAAACTGTGCAATCTGATAGCGCATTGATTCATCCGCCGAAAAATTGTATCGCTGCGTACAGGACCATAAAAAGTAAAACAGGAATACACCGAACACAAACAGAATTTCTATTCTGTGTTCTCTGCTCACATCCTTACTGCAGTTTTTTCTCATCTTCCTCAATTCCCTTTAACATGCTTGCATAAACTTTTTCTGCTTCTTTGTACCAGGAGGTTCCCTTTACGAAATCCATTCCCTTTTTGCGGATTGTAGCCAGCTCATCCGGGTGGTTGAAGTAATATTCCATTCTGTCTGCGATCTGGATCGGATCATAGTCAACCAGAATGGAGTTTTCCTCATTTACCATCCAGCTGCTGTTTGCACCCTTGGAGCAGACAGCGACCGAGTTGCAGGCCATAACCTCGAACGGTACGAGGGAAAGGTTGGTATTCGAAATAACAAGGCACATATCACAGATCGCATAGGAATCTGCCAGCACCTGCGGTGTTACGATACCTAAATTTCTGTGTTTGAACGGAATCTCATAGCCGCTGACATCCCATCCCGCGAAAACAACCTCGATCTCTGGCATTCTGCGGCACAGCTCATTGAGTGCCAGCATACCGAGCTCGAAATCACGTCTCGGGGTAACCGGGCGCGCATAGAAAAAGACTCTCTTTTCGTTGTCCGGTTTTTCTTTCGGCTGATATACTTTGTCATCGTAGGAGAAATGGAAGCTGTCTGCCTGCATGCCGTACTCATTTCTCATGATGTCTCTTAACCAATCACCTGCAGTGATTCCGCGGAATCCCATCTTATAGGTGTTCTCAGCAAATTCATACTCGGAACCGTGTGCATAGAAATGCGGCTCGAAATCCTGTACGAAGTAAAACTTCGAAATCGTATTCTGGAATTTTCTTACGTAGTAAGCGGTGGTCCAGGAGGTTGCTACGGTTGCATGTGCAAATTTCATCTGGGATACATCGCAGTAAACTTCTACTTCCGGCACAAGAAGCGGGAAGTACTCTTTTAGGAATTTGCGGATGGACGCATTATCCTGAAAATTCGGGGACATGTAGAGATAAACTCTACTGTGGAAACCGAGGCGCTCCAGGTTGGAAATAAAACGGAAAATGGTGGTATGACCGCCGGAACCAGGTCCCATTTCCGGTACAACCCAATTCAGGATCTTTTTCTTGTCGTTTTTATGTTTCTCATACTCTTTTTGATTGAACGGGATCGGATCGTTGTCTACGACAAATCTGTAAAATCCGATGACGTTGTTCTTCGGCGGTACAGCCGGCTCATTGCCCTGTTTTGCGCGCTCAATCGTTTCTTTTAATCCATGATTCTTCAGATACCGTAACGCACGGTATGCTACATTTGGTTTTTTCACGTTTCTTTTTCCTTTCTTCTATGCATGTCTCTGATCGTACTGCTGCGAAATGTGACGATCCAGGAACTGTTGTTTCCGTTTGGAATACAGATGGTATTTTCCGCCGAGATAGCCGCCCACAAAGCGGTCAAAATTGCGAAACAGGGAATAAAATGCCCAGTGGATTTTCTCTTTTTTACTGAGCGGCTGCTGACGGATATACACGCAGTCCCCTCTCACCTGCCGGTACAGCATGCCCGGAAGCTGCGTCCATTTCTGTGCAATCATATACTGATGAACTTCATATAATCCCTTCTGCTCATCATAATACCGTTTGAAATACGTTCTGAGTTTGAAATTGTGGGAATGATATACCGGTGCATACGGGCAGTATACTTTTTTGAATCCGAGTTCAATCATCTTTCTCGCCCAGATCTGATCCTCGGCAAAGTTGACATCCTCATACGGATATTTTTCAAAAATATCTCTTCGGATACAGGAGTTATTGTCGGAGAAAAACGCCAGATAATGACGATATCCTTCTTCTCTTTCGTAGCGTTCCGGATCATCAAGGTGGAAAATCGTATTAGTTTCTCCAAATCCTTTAAAATGGCCGTCCAGATCACGCTTGTCAAGCAGATTGCAGTCCGGATACGGATAATGAATCCCGAATCCTCCACGATTTCCGGGTCCATCTTCATGGCATCAATGAAATTCTGCAGCCAGGTATCGGTCGCTGGAAGCGCATCCTGCGTAATAAAGATGATATACGTTCCGTTTCCTTTGGAAGCACCATAGTTTCTCGTTTTTCCATGTCCAAATTCGGACGGCTCAATCTGAAACAAACGGCATGGATATTTGCGGATCACATCGAGAGTTCCGTCCTTTGACCCGGAATCCACGCAAATTACTTCATATTCATACTCTGTCTTCTGTTTGAAAACGGCATCCAGCACTTTTTCAAACAGATGCCCACCATTTTTGGTAGGAATGACAATGGATACATCCATAGTTATTTACTCCTTTTTATCACATGCTGCACTTTATCTGCCATACGCACAACCTTACGCTGGCGCATCCGCTCCAGCTCTTCCTCCAGAAACTGCTTCTGTTTTCTCGTTTCCTGGAGTTCTTCTTCCCTGTGTGCAAGTGCCGCTTTTTCTGCTTCGATTTCTGCCTGCAGCTGGCCTTTCCGATAAATCTCCCCGTTCAGTTCATCCCTCAGATCTTTATTCTGACGGATATATTGAATAAACTGGGACGTAACGCCATCGCCTTTGTAGTAAATCCGGTAATCAATCCGGATCTGTTCATAACCGGCATTCCGGAATTTCAGAACCGGCGTTCCAAGGAAATAATAGTCGTCGATAATCTCAAGCTCGGCGTTGTGCGAAAAAGCGATACGTTCCGTCTTTCCATCGCTGCATACGCCCGCGAGAGAACGGATTTTAATGACAGCCCCCTCCTGCATCAGCTGAAGGGAAAGCTCTCCGTCCGCGTCTGCCTTTTCAAGCATCATCACCTTCTGCTCATCCAAGCCGAAGCAGTCCTCATAATAGAGTTCTCTCTCCTCCGGTGCTTGTTTCGGTGAGCACAACCGTACATCATTTTTTCTTTTTCCCAGATAGAAAGCGGATAATTGTGCCGGTGCAGTTTTCCATAGAACGTGGCGAGCGCATTTGGCTCACCCTTTCCGGCCGCGAATTCCTGGAAGCACTCTTCCATATGGTAGTATACCGGAATCTCTTCCATGGAAATACCGCCAATGGCGTACAGTTCTTCCTGCTCTTCCTTCGTCAGTGCACTCGCCGCCTCCTGTAAAAAGACGCTCCGCGCATAGATAAATGCAATCGGTACGGCAAACGGGAATACCCACTCGTAGTCTGCCACCCAGACCTTTTCTCCATCCAGAAGAAGGTTGCCCGGAATCATGTCAATATTGGAAATCTCCGCTGCGGCAAGTCCTTCTTTCAATGCCGGATGGCCGAACACCTCACAGAACGCATCGGTTTCCACAAAGGATTTCTTCCCTTTTGCCGATGCAATGATCTGATACAGCAGTTCATAATCCTTTTTCAGCGATGCAAAATCTTTTTCTTTTCCATGACGGGAAATGCGCGTTTCCAGACTTTCCCCTTCTACAAAAGGAAATGCAAGCGCGCATTTTTCTTCATCCAGTTCGCATGGGCAGATCTGTACGCCCGCATAGGCGTACAGATGCTCCAGCTTTCTATAGTTTTCATACATATGCCGGATGTGGAGTTCTCCCTCTTTCTGCAGCGGAAGCTTCCACACACGCCGGATCCCATCCTCTTCTGTAATCCGGGTCATAATCTGAAATTCGTTCCGACGTTCTCTCGAAAATTTCGTATACAGAACTTTCCTCATACGTTTACTCCTTTTTCTCCACTTCAATCAGAAAGGAATTGGAAAAAACCGGAAACAGACCGGACTTCAGGATTCCGTCAAATGCTTTGCCTTCGTCAAAAAGTGTGATCCTGTCAGCATCAAAATTCCGCTGATTTTTTCTCAATTCACCCGGCTTCGGCAGATATTCATCCGAATAAATGACCGCCGGAAATTTGTAATCCGGATAGGGATAATAAAACTTGAACTTCGAAAAACCGTTTTCCTGCAGCATCTGCTCCAGCTCCGGTTTGCTGAATGTCTCGACAAAATCGATCCCCGGATATCCTTCAATTCCGACAAATTCCCGGCCCACATGGTCTTCCCTGCAGCCGGCAAAATACTTCAGTCCCAGACGGTTCTCAATCGCAATCAGGATTTTTCCGCCCGGTTTTAAGAGACGATTGATCTTTTCCAGATATTCCGGATACGGATTATCCTTTCCAATATAGCTTTTTGCATACTCCAGAACACCGATCAGTGTCACGTAATCGAAGCGTTCTTCCATTTTTTCTGCAACAACATTAAAGTTCCAACCATAATCTCCAGGTTGGACGCATCCTGATTTTTGTAGGCATTGATCGTACTGCGCCGCTTCGACAGATCGTTTGCCACTACCCGCTTGCATTTCTGCAGAGGCACGCCGGAAATGGCTCCGCAGCCGGCTCCGACTTCAAATACGGAAGCATCGTCTTTCCACTCATACCAGTCCAGAATATTTTCCCGTTCCGGAGAGAGATGATAAAAAATCGGCCAGCTTTTTTCTGTGAGGATTACCTTCTGGTAATCCTCTTTCGGCGTCGTCTTGACGATCTCCAGCAGCCGGTCCTCAATGCTGCCGTCGCTGTAAGCATCTTCGCCGTCATAATAATCCAGGTTCAAAAGAACATTTCCTATTGTTTCTTTCATATAACCCCCGTCGTTTATCCTCCGCATCCTACTCGTAGGTCACGGTAGAGTTCATATCAAAAAATCCTACGGTGTCTTTCATGGAGAAGACTTCCAGGAAGCAAGCATCGTACAGTCTGTGGTGGATCACCAGCTCTTCCAGATGGTAGCTGGTACATCCAAACGACATCAGATACTGTCCGCTCTGCAGCGGCATGATCTGGTCAAAGCATACCGTGACGGTCTTTCCCGCTTCCACCACGTCTTTTGTGTAATCCTCCAGCGCCGTATTCGTTCCGGTAATCTCCGTTCCCTTCCGGTCTTTGATCGAAAAGGCAAAAATCGGATGCTCCATCGTTTCATGGAACTTGATTTTCATCTTGATGCGGAATCTCTGGTTTTTATCCACAGAAGATGTAATCATACCTTTGTGGTCAATAATCGCAAAGTCCACGATCTCCGCAGCCTTGTCTCCATACTCTACCAGCTGCGCATTCGCAATCAGGCGTTCTCTCCAGAGGCCTTTTTTCGGCTTTTCTGCCGATACGGCACCGGATGCATCTGCTTCGGTTCTCTCTTCGGTCTGTTCTGCACTCTCTTCGGTCTCTTCCTCTTCTTTTGTCTCGTCATCGTACTGGTTGGCAAGAATCTTCTTGTAGACATCGACTGCCTCCGACGATTTTCCAACCATCACCTGTTTTCCTTTGTTAATCAGAAGACATCTCTCACAGTACTTGATGACGCTGCCCATATCGTGGGAAACGAAAAGGATCGTTTTTCCTGCTTCTTTCAGATCGTTAAATTTCCGGTAACACTTGGACTGGAAGAAAATGTCTCCGACGCTTAAGGCCTCATCGACAATCAGAATATCCGGATCCACATTGATCGCAACCGCGAAGGCAAGGCGGGCAAACATACCGCTGGAATACGTCTTAACCGGCTGATTGATAAAGTCACCGATCTCTGCAAACGCAATGATATCGTCGAGCTTTGCCTTCATCTCCTCCTCGGTATAGCCAAGCATCGTTCCGTTCAGGAAAATGTTCTCAATACCGGTATACTCCATGTTAAAGCCTGCACCCAGTTCCAGAATGGCACTGACTCTTCCCTTTAACTCCACGTTTCCGCTCGTCGGGTTTAAGACACCTGTGACGATTTTCAGCAGTGTGGATTTTCCGGAACCGTTCGTTCCAATGATACCGACACACTCGCCTTTGTGCACCTCGAGCGAGATATCCTCCAGCGCAAAATGATCGGTGTGATAGTTTTTATGTGTCAGTGAAAGCGATTCTTTCAGACGGTCCATCGGCTTTTCAAACAGCTTGTAGACCTTGCTGACATGGTTAATTGAAATTACTGTTTCTGTATTTTCTGTGCTCATTCCATCCTCCTATAATACATCTGAGAAATGAACCCGGAGGCGCTTGAACACTTTGGAACTGATTAGTCCTGCCATAAGCACAAAAGCCCAGAAGTAAAGGGTGTGCCATGGATGCTCGAAGAACCAGAGTCCATTCATAAAGCTGTCACGATATCCCTGGACAATATAGTACAGAGGATTCAGCTTCAGAAGGCTGTTCAGCCAGTTCGGAATATTCGGAATTGTTGTGGTATCCCACAGAATCGGGGTTGCCCACATGCCGACATTCAGAATTACATTGATAATCTGGCCGAAATCGCGGAAAAACGGTGTGATGGAACAGGTCAGATAGGAAAGTACAACGACGAGACAGATCACCGCAAAGGTATAGTACCCGATCTGGATAATCTGAACCGGCGGAAGTTTTCCCATCAGTGCAAAAATCAAAATAGCAAACACAATAAAGAACAGATGTACAAACAGGGAAGAAATCACCTTCACAATTGGAAGCACACTGATCTTAAATACAACCTTCTTTACCAGGTAACTGTATTCCAGCAGACAATTTGACGCACTTGGCAGTGCATCAGAAAAGAAGAACCACGGAATAATACCGGAAACCAGCCAGCAGATATACGGATATCCAGTGGCAGCTGGCTGTACACGCAGTCCGAGCTGAAACACGACAAAATAAACAGCAACCGTCACCATCGGCTGAATGAATGCCCATACGATGCCAAAATACGCTCCGGCAAATTTGTTGCGGAAATCATTTTTCGACAGTTTCCAGATCAGTTTCCGGTTCTGATAAAGTTCTTTGAATACGTTCATAAATGTTTTTTACTCCTTATTTCTTTAAATCCTTAATTCCGCCCCATTTATGATCTTTTTCCGAAATAATCAGATCTTCTTTTGTCATTCCTTCCGGCATCGGCCACTCCACGCCGATCTCCGGATCGTCAAAATACAGACCGCCTTCATCGTTTGGATGATAGAAATCCGTACATTTATAAGCAAATTCTGCGTAGTCAGAGAGTACGATAAATCCGTGTGCAAAATTCTTCGGAATAAAGAACTGTTTCTTGTTTTCTGCTGAAAGCAGCACGCCGAACCATTTTCCGTAGGTTTTGGATCCCTCGCGAAGGTCAACTGCAACATCGAATACTTCACCGTTTACCACGCGTACCAGTTTGTCCTGCGGGTAATTGATCTGGAAGTGAAGTCCGCGCAGGACACCTTTTTTTGGATGCAGACTGGTTATCCTGTACGAACTGGACATCAATGCCGGCTTCTTTAAAATCATTGTAATTGTATGTCTCCATAAAATATCCGCGCTCATCGCCGAATACGGTTGGGGTAATTACTTTTAATCCTTCAATTTCACAAGATTCTACTTTAATTTTTCCCATTTTTCTTTCCTTTCTCTTCTCCACAAAAATGTGAACAGATCTTTTTTTGACCTCTTTTGTGTCTACAATCTTTGCTATTATACCATTCTTTTCTGAGAAACTCAAGAACCCATTTTCACGCCCGCCCCGCCGCTTTTTATGTAAATTCCGGATTTTCATTTTCCACTCGTATTTTTTAAGAAAATACTATTTTTTTCGTAAAGTTTCTGTTATAATATCGTAAGTTCCCAGTTATATTTTATACCTAACGCTACCTGTTTGTTACCTATTATAAAACACTAAAGAAAACTGGAGGTTATTTACTGTGTCTCGCAAAAAAGTACAGCATGTTGGAAAGATACTTTTTTTCCATTCTTTCCGTTCTGTTAGGATTCCTTTGGGATCCTTCTTTTTACGTCTTCCCGCTGGATGCTCGCGACCTGGGCGCATCTTGATATGGAAGAACTTGTTTATCACTTAAAGGCACCCCTTGAGGGTACCAGCAAGGATGTGCTCTGGAGTTACGTCTGGTCCTGCGGCATGATCTCTTTTGCCGTTCTTGCTATTCTGATCGCGCTTTTTATTATCCTGCGCCATCGGAAGAAAGTGGAAATCATTCTCGGTTGCATCTGCATTGCCCTGGGAATCGCTCTTTCTTCCTATTCTCTTTATAATGTCTGGACGACGCTGGATATCGATACTTACCTGCACATTCAGAACAGCTACAGCACTTTGATCGAAGATAATTACGTCAATCCGTCCCAGACAACGATTACATTCCCGGAAAAGAAACGGAATCTGATCTATATTTATCTGGAATCAATGGAAAGCACCTATTCTGATAAAAAAGACGGCGGTGCTTACGACCACAATTTTATTCCCGCCCTGACTAATCTTGCCCTGGACAATATCAATTTTTCCAACTCCGACAAGCTGGGCGGCGCTTATCCGACAACCGGAACCACCTGGACCATGGGCGGTCTCTTTGCACAGACTTCCGGTCTTCCGCTGAAGCTTTCGATTCAAGGCAATGAGATGGCTTATCAGGACAGCTTTTTTCCGCAGCTTTCAACACTTGGCGACGTTCTCAATGAAGCGGCTACAAACAGTACTTTATGATGGGTTCCGATGCCGCATTCGGCGGACGGAAGAATTACTTCACTTCGCACGGTGATTATGAAATTGACGATTACTACTGGGCGATCAGCGAGGGACTGATCCCGGAAGGCTACTACCAGTGGTGGGGCTATGAAGATGCCAAACTGTTTGAGTATGCAAAAGATAAACTGACGGAGATTTCCAAGAATGACGAACCGTTCAACTTCAGTATGCTGACTGTTGCCACCCACTTCGAGGACGGCTACAAATGTGACGAGTGTGATGAAAAGCAGTACGGAGATGACCACTACGGTATGGTGATTGACTGCTCCAGTTCCCGTGTCAGTGAGTTTATAGACTGGATCAAGGAACAGCCTTTTTATGAAAACACGACTATAATTCTTTCCGGTGATCATCTGACCATGGACTCTGATTTTTGTGAAAACATCGATGAAGATTATCAACGTTCTACTTATAACGCTATTTTAAATTCACCCATTCTTCCGGTTCATGAAAAAATCGGATTTTCACCACGATGGATATGTTCCCAACTACTCTCGCAAGCCTTGGAGCTGTCATTGACGGTGACCGTCTTGGACTTGGTACGAATCTTTTTTCAGACAAGCCTACACTTGCCGAAGAACTTGGCTTCGATGAACTGAATCGCCAGCTCTCTATGGCTCCCGATTCTTCGATGAACTTGATGCTGATCTTACCCCCGTCTGGGTCGGCGATGGCGAATATCAGAAATTTTATATTAAGGAAGAAGATCGATTTGCCAATAACGAATGGGTAACTTACAATCCACATCAGCTCTGGGCTGACGGTAAGCAGTCTTATTTTATTGATAAGGACGGCCACGCGGTTTCCGGCTGGCAAAAGCTTGAGGATGGGAAATGGTATCATTTTTCCGAGTCGGATTACCATCTCATCGAGGGTCCTTGCGATACAAATCCTGAATTGGAAGAGGAAACACCCGACTCCACTTCGGTAAGTGACATTCCTCCGCTTCTTCTTTTACAGAAAACGATTTGGATTCCACAGTCGAAAGTTCTTCTTCTGGAATAGATGAGGACGATTTCTCTGAAAATGAGGATAATTCCAAAACCATCAGACATCTAGGCTCTTCTGCGGAAGATGATCCTCACGACCTGTCTCCTATCGATTATCAATAAAAATTTGATAACGATTCAGATCTATGCAATATAAAATAAAATCCCGCAGAAAAAGTTTTCATTTCTTTTTCTGCGGGATTTTTATTTTGCAAAATATTTAAAGCAGTATACGCTTAACTATTGTCTTACGTACAAAAATATGTTTTTCCCATTTTTTTCACCTGTGTAAGGATCCACTGGATCAGTAAGGCAACAAAAATCGCTGCTAATAAATACAGAATTTTTGTCTGTTCTACGTCCTTCGGCATATAATACCACCAAATATCACTTTTACATCTTGACCAGTCAAACTTCAAAAACAGCTTTGTGCCATTCGCAATTGTTCCGAAAGCAACTTTTACAAGTAAAAACCCAAAAACTGATTTTCCATAATCGAAAATGTGTTGTCTGCAAGAAGATTAATCCACTTTTTTCTTCCAAATACTGGTTCCATTATCGTTGCAATCCGCATCCAAAGTGCAATTCCCAAAAAACCAATAATAATTGGCATGACCGGTCCTTGATTAAAGTCATTGCACCACGCTGGCGTATAAGCCAACCTAGTTTTATAATGAAGAAAAATCATAAGTTTTGCAGCAAACACAATCGCAAAATACACTAACAGATGGAATCCTGTCCACATATTTCTCCAGTAATCTTTTATAAAAATACCCATTGCAATAAAACGGAGCAAAATACAGAATTCTGACCACTGTCAGCCACCAGCTGGTGCGATATTCCATAATCGCCAAAAAATTGCCGCCCATTCCAATAAGTACTGCCCCTGCAAAAAATATCCATTCCGGTATCTGCCATCCTTTTCGCTTAAAAAATGCCCGAATCATACAATTTAATATTTCTACCATAAACAAGGGCACAATATACCAGCCGGCCATATTAAGGACAAACTGATGCCCATCGTTTAAAGGTGAAATCAGAATATTGTGCAAATTAAATTTTCCACCGATTTGAAAGCCCCACCGATGTAATAACCTGACAAGCAGCCCATACGCAATCGTATACCCATACATTGGAAGTATCAGGGTACGAAGCTTTTTACAGACATATCTCCCCGGTCGTTTCAGTGCTGCATCTTTAAAAAAATATCCTGAACAAAAAGTAAACAGCGCCAGATGGATTCCCTCATACGGAAACCATTGCGCAAAGTCCAAAGAAATTCCACCACCATCACAATGTCCCGCAACAACCATCAGAATCGCCACAGCATATAATATTCTTAAAACGATAATCTATTTTTTCTTATTCATAATCAAAAGCCGTTCGTTTATTGTACGCAGACCCCCTATTTCAAAGGACAAGGACTGCTTAGCTGATATCGCTTTCTTTCCATCATCGGAACGTTTTACGGCAATGTATACACCAGTACTCCCAGGATAATAATCAGATTCCCAATCAGCTTTCCTTTTGATACCTTTTCTTTCAAAACGCCAAAGGAAAGCAGCAGGACAAAGACGTACGTAAAGGTATCCAACACCGGACCGTATTTCAAATCTACCTGTGTGTAGGCATACGTATTTAAAAGAAAGTACACTGCCAAAAATCAGATACGCCACAATCACGCGCCAGTTCAGATACTCGCGAAGTGCAGATGCATGCTCCTCGTTGGCGCTTTGTTTCAGCAGAATCTGTGATACTGACTGAAACATTGTACAGATCAGCATTAAAATCATATATTTATTCATATCGCTGCACCACCATAACTCCCACCAGCACAATCAGAAGGCCGATGATATTTTTTACCGTCAGATTTCATGAAAATGAGCACGGCCCAGATCTGGGACCAGATCAGATAGACGCTGCGGTTTGCATATGCGGTTGACAAAGAGAATTTTTTGATTACCTTCTGCCATGCAATAGCGTAAATGCCACAGTTTGCAACCATCAGAAATAAAAATACATATAATAGAGGATTTTTGATTCCTCCCCGTTCAGCTGAACCGATGCTGCTTTTGAGAACACACTCGTCAGAGAAAACAGCAGGATATTCAGGTGCAGCTGAATATAATCTTTTGCCTTATTCAAAAACAAGTCCTCCTTCTTACTTTTCTTCCAACGCGGAAAATGATATGCCCTTCTACTTCTCTTACCGGGATGCACCCCGCTGTTTCCACATAGGATACTGCCGCTGAACTGCTCGAAAGTACAATATACTCTGCATTCATTTCCCTAAGACTTCTGTAAAATTCTTTCTGATCCAGCGACAGATCCATCTGTGTGATAATCTGAAGGATCTTTGTTTCGTCTTCAATTTCCTGCTCGGTCAGTGCATCGGTTGATACCGTATTGGAGCCCTGATAGGTCAGAACCATATCGCGGTCCAGAACCAGTTCAAACGAAGCATCATACTGCCGCACGATCAGGTTGAAATCCGGTTCAAAGACAACTCTTACGGTTCCCTCTCCCGCTTCTTCGTGCAGCACCGTACAGACGGCCAGAAGATCATCTGGCATCTTGTACTGGTTATCCGGCAGCTTCGGCAGTCCGCCAGCCAGTACGGAATTTCCGCCAAAACAGATGACCGCTGCCAGCGCAGCCGCGGTCAGATACCGTCTCCAGCCTTTTTTCTGCCCGCCCACAACTTTCGTGCAGGCATATCCGATGGTCAGTACCATCGGCAGAATCCAGAAAAACCGGTAATAGACATTGACCATTCCAAGTTTTCCCAGGATATATTTCACCGCAAATGGATTGTATACCGTAAAGGCCAGAAAAACAGCGGTTGTTACGAACACATACCGCTCTTCCTTTTTTCCTTTTAAAGCGAGATACAGCACCGACAGCAGAAACAGCGTCAGTACGGTTGTGTTTCCTCCAAACGTCACAAAGACCTGTCTCACAAAATCGAGGCCGCTCTCATTCAGATTTATTCCGCCCACATTTTCTCCTTTCTACCGCACAACCGGAATCTGCAGGATACCGCGCACACCAAGGAGATAGACCCCAAGCACCAGCACACACGGTAGCACAGCAAGCAGATAGAGCCTGCTCTGTCCCCAGCGTTTTTTCCGCACAAGATTCGGCAGAATCACAGCACTCATGGCCACCGGTACAGTCATCATGGATGACATCGTAAGGTCAATCGCAGCGACGCCTGTCATGAAAAACAGCAGCCAGACTCTCTTTCCGTTTTTCTCCTGATACATGCGCAGACCAAGATAAAACAGAAACGGGAGGATGATATTGCACAATACGGCCTTTCCCTCGTATCCCCTCGTCAGCAGGAACGACGCATTTGAAAAGATCGTATGAAAATTCAGATTCACAACACTAATAAAGCACAGGAGCACCCATACCATCTGTTTTTCTTTTAACAGCGCCTTTCCGATCTGTGCATAGACGAGATAACTTAAAACTACCGTCATCATACAGAGAATCACCTTCGTCACTACGAGCGGATGAAGGCCCGTTAAACGGCACAGTACTGCATTTGCTGCCGGATACATGCTGAACACATAACGGATGTTAAAAAATCCAGTGCTTTTCCTGTATATGGGTCAAAGCTACTGATGGAATCTGTCGCAAGGTTCGTTGTCACACTTCCCACATAATACGCTGCATCCGCACTGCCGTTTTCCTGCAGTGCAGCAACAAAATACAGCTGGATTCCAATCAGCACCAGCATCACATAAAAAGCCGCCGTCTTTCCTCTCCAGAAACCGCCGCTTCTTTTTCCCCACTCTCTCCACATTCCCAGATGAAGACAGATGGAAGCAATTACAAGGACAGCCACAACAGCAGCCCATACCCATGCGAGCAGATGCAGCTTTGCACCGAGCACCATCATCGGCACAGAAATCAGTCAAATAAGAAGTAATATGCAATAAAGCCCAAACAGCACAGTTTCACCCAGATGTCCGCTCTCATACCTGTTTTCTCTGATAAAAAAAGAACCCAGGCAGCAGAACACTGCGAGCATTCCCAGAAACAGTGCCGGCATTTTTAATAAGGTAATCATGTTTGGTTCCTTTCTTTTCCTTACATTCCCAATCCCACTCATTCTAACATGATGCCCTGTCTGCGTCAAGTAATCGAAATTCTAATAAACATTGACTTTTCCCTGAAATTTTGTATAATTGTGATGTTGAGCGCTTATTTTCCACCCGGCTGTTTTACTTTTTGTTTTAATGATATATGTTACGAAAGGAGCCATTGATATGCCTTTTTCCCGGCATACCCGCAGATCCATGTTTTCCATTGGCGCGGCATCCCTTGCCGCTGCTTTTCTTTTTCTCACCCCGGAAAACACACATGCGGCTGATACTACAAGCAAAAATTCACATTCTGACACTCGGCAGCGGCTCCAATGCCATCGTTCTGGAAGTGTAGACGATATGGCCAGAAAATTTTCGGCATGGTAGACTCCGGCGAGGACTGGGATTACCCTGACGGATCTGATCCGCGTTATCCGCTGCGCAGCGGCATCACAACGTCGACCGGCTACGACGATGAGGTACTCTCCTACCTGGACTCCCTCGGTGTCACCTCCGATAATCTGCAGTTTTATGTTGCAACACATCCGCACAGCGACCATATTGGAACCGGCGATACCATCGTGCGGCTGTATTCCCCCGACCGGGTTTATCTGCTCCCGTATGATGACAGTTATATCTATAATACTGCGCGTCTCTGGGACAATCTTTATGTCTACGACCAGCTTCTTACTGCTGCAGAAGAGACTGAAGGCGTGACCCTGATCCAGCATCTGAATCCCGGTGCCGCCTCCGCAGAAGAAGGATCTCCTGATTTTGCTTTTGGAAATTTCCAGATCCAGATTGTCAACTACGAGGAAGATTATCTCACAAGTCCAAAAGAGGACGCCAACCAGTTCTGTCTTGGTGTAATTGCCTCCGCAAACGACCACCGCGCTTTTCTGACGAGCGATATCGACGACGTCGAGGGAGATGCCAGCCGGATTGTTTCGAACTACGGGCTGTACAGCATTGATCTGATGACTTCCAATCATCACGGATATCCGAATGCTGTCGATGCAGACTATCTTGCTGCCGTCAACCCGGAATATTTTATCCAGACCGGTGACTTCCGTATTATGGATAACGATACCGTCGAGACCCTGACCTCTCTGGGGCTGCGCGTATTTTCCACGACAGAATATTCCGGCGATCTTCCGGCAGTCATTGCTGACTTTTCCGGTTCCGCGGTCACTTCCAACGTGGATGATACCTATGAAATTTACCGCGACCGTTCTTCCAAGCTCGTTGCTTATCATGACGGCATCCCGTACAGCGGATTTTTCACCCGCGGCGGACAGAAATATTATGCAGACAGCAGCCATCTTCTCGTGTGCTCCACTTCCTGGCGCGACACAGAAACGGGCATCAAATATACCGCTGATGAAAACGGCGTGATCACAAACGAACGCCACGTCATCGGCTGGGTAAAACGGGATGGAAAATGGTATTACTACAACGATGATGAAACACCGTATACCGCTGGCTCACCCTCGACCACAAAACGTATTACCTCGGCGCGGACGGCGTTATGGCAACAGGCTGGCTTCTGCTTGACGGAGATTACTATTATTTTTCCGGCAGTGGTGAGATGCAGACCGGATGGCAGTTTATCAGCAACAACTGGTACTATCTCGCCAAGGATACCGGTATTATGTATTCGTCCGGATGGCACGCTGATCCGGAGACCAAAACGATGTACTATTTTTACACATGGGGAGGTGCCGCACGCAATACGACACTTACCTTAAACGGTTACCGCGTCAAATTTCTTTCCTGGGGCGGTATTTCCGGCAGCACCTGGCTGTACCATGACGGTGCCTGGTATTATGTACAGAAATATTCCTGCGTAACCAATGGCTGGTATCAGATCGATGGCGCCTGGTATTTTATGAATGCGGACGGTTCCCTAAAGCAGAACGAAAGTTTCCTGTATGACAACAATCTCTACTTTGTAAATAAGAGCGGAAAAATGTATCAGAACCAGTGGCTGAAATGGGATGGAAACTATTATTATCTCAGAAGCTGGGGCGGTGCCGCACACGAAGGCTGGCTGCTGCTTCAGAATAAATACTATTATATTAATGAGGACTGTACACGGAAAACGGATGAAGCCTTTACGTATGACAACAATCTTTATTTTGTTGATGAAAACGGCGTCATGCCGGCAAACCAATGGGTGATCCGGGAAGGTGTCTGGTACTTTACCTACAGCTGGGGCGGTGCGAGAAAATCGCAGTGGTTCTATTATAAAAACAACTGGTATTACTTCAACGATGATGCTTCCATGCAGACCGGCTGGGCAGAAATTGACGGAAAAACATATTATTTCCAGAGCTGGGGCGGATGCGTCACCGGGACGAAAAAAATTGACGGAACAACGTATGTGTTTGATAAAAACGGTGTTCTGCTTTCCGAAAAAGAAAGCTAGAAAAATCCATATAAAAATGCGGCAGAAACGAAAATCTCATTCGTTTCTGCCGCATTTTTTATAAATTTCTTTTCCGGAACAGTGCACGAACGCACTGCCGGTAAATTCCGGTTCCCAGAAACAGGGTCAGATAGGCGATTTTCCGCCCGTTCGTGAAGTGATCGCCTTCCAGTACCAGAAGCGGATGCTTTTTAAGCTCTTTTGCCAGCCTCTTCGCAAGCGCCTTTTTCTCCGCGTCCATGGTTTCCAACAGCATCAGCTTGTCCAGCACGAAAAACCGCGCCCAGCAGCAGCGCACACCTGCTTCTTTTTTCAGCGCCGGGTGGCGTTCTTCCACGACATTCTGATTATGATCCATACTTCCACCGAACCCAGATCTGACCAGCGAAAACCGCTTGTCGTGAGGCTTTCGCGCCGGTGCACATAATAGTATTTCTGTGCTGTGGAAAAGGCCACCTTCCGGCAGTGCTCCATTAACGGAACGATGACGTATGCATCCTCGGCGATTGTTTTCTCCGGATAGACAACGCCTCCGAAATCATCTCTCCATACAGCTTGCCCACGGCCAGTCACGCCGAACACGCGCGCCTTCATCACCTGGCGCAGTCCCTCCTCGCTGTCGGTCACAGATTCGATTCCCTCCTGTTTCAGATCCGGCACCGGCCTTCCTTCATAGAGATCGTATCCGCGGCAGATACTCATTTCGGCATCATATTTTTCCGCCAGACGATACAGTGTTTCCAGAAGATCCTCCGCTGCGAAATCGTCGCTGTCCACAAACGTGATATAACGCCCCTCTGCAAGCGCAACGCCCGCATTCCGCGCCGAACTGACGCCGCCGTTCTCTTTTTGGTGATAACGGATCCGCGCATCCTGTTCTGCGTATGTCCGGCAGATTTCACTGCTTTTGTCGGTTGCTTCCATCATCTACAAGAAGCAGCTCCCAGTCCGTAAAAGACTGGGAGAGAATGGAATCCACACATTTTTTTAAAAATTTTTCTGCCTGATACACCGGGTAATGATTGAAATTTCCGGCATTGTTTTATCCTCTTTCTTTATTTCTTACAGCAGTAGTGTATCCCCTTATACTGCTCATACGGATGATCGAGATCCAGAAACGCCGCATCGTGGTGGCCTTTCTGCTGTTCTTTCGGCGGCAGTTTCATATAATCGCCGAACGCCATGCGCAGATATGTGTCATATCCGACCGGAATCGGCAGGCGCTCGTTCTCGAACGGAACCTCAATCGCCGATGCAAAAATCTTTTTCGGATATTTCCGGAGAATCGCCTGCGGTGCGCACATCTCGGTGATGCCGTCCACCCGTGGGCTGTCGATATCAAATTTTGTAATATAGTTTTCTGCCTGCTTCCAGATCCGGTACCGCATCTTCTGCGTCGGAGCCAGCGCCAGCAGAATCGTTCCCAGGTAATGCATAAACGCGCCGTGGCGTTCTTTGGTCGGAATAACCTGCGTGCAGAAGAGCTGGAAAATCTTTCCCTCGATCACCTGCCATTTCCGCGCAAGGTTTCCCGGTGCATAGCTCGATCGGGAGAATATCAAGCGCAACGCCGTGGCAGAGATCCATATCGACCTGCTCCTTTTTCACCTGCGTGGTGCGGCTGTCGCGGATGTTCGCAAACGTGTGCGCATTGCAGAAGCCCTCTTTCGGGTACTCGAGCTTGTAGATTTTACTCTCCTCCTGCGTATCCCAGATTTTCAGGAACTTCTCGTAATCTTTCCGCGGCATGAAAAAGTCGAGATCATCGTCCCACGGAATAAAGCCGCCGTGGCGGATTGCACCGATACAGCCGCCGCCGCAGAGATAACAGGTCAGATGGTTTCTCTGGCACCAGTGGTAAAACATGACGGCCATTTCCAGATTTTTTTCCTGCAGCCGGCGCAGAATTTCGTCCTCGGTATTAAACATCTTTTTTCTCCTCTTCCTTTGCGTTCAGGCTGATCGTCTGTCCTTCCTCGAGCCTTCTGTGCTCTCCTTTGTGAAGACAATCTTAAAGGTTGCAAGAATCAGCTTCAGATCCTCTAAATCGAATAGCTCTCTATGTACATCAGATCCAGCTTCAACTTATCGTATGCGGTCGTGTTGTACTTTCCGTAAATCTGGGCGTAGCGGTAAGGCCTGCCTTTACTTTCAGACGGTAAGCAAACTCCGGAATCGATTCCTCATATTCCTTTGCAATCTCCGGCCGCTCCGGGCGCGGTCCGACGACGCTCATATCGCCCTTGAAAATGTTCAGAAGCTGCGGCAGCTCATCAATTCTCGTCGCGCGGATCACCTTCCCGACCGGCGTAATGCGGCTGTCGTTCTTCGTTGCCAGGCGCTACGCCGTCTTTTTCGGCATCCACGATCATGCTTCGGAATTTGTAGACATAGAATTCTTTTCCGCCGATCGTGAGACGTTTCTGTTTAAAGACACCGGGCCATGGTCATACAACTTGATGCAGAGCGCTGCGATCAGCATAATCGGCGACGTGATCACAAGAAGAATCGTCGATACGAGCAGATCCAGCAGGCGCTTGCAGAATCTCTGATCAAACGAAAGACCACTGTTTCGCGCGAGCAGAAGCGGTGTATCGAAAATATGGAGCGCTTCCGCTTTCCGTACCATAATATCCGACAGCTTCGGCGTCAGATAGACACGGATTTCTTTCGCATAGCAATATTTCAGCAGACGGTTGCGCAGCTCCGAATGAAGATCGCCCAGGATCACGCCCTCCTGACCGTATGCGTCAATCTGGCGGCAGAGCTCTTTCTCTCCCACTTCCACGCTCACCTTATGTGCTACAATATACTTGTCCGGCCGCTGGTTCATCTTCAGCTCCAGGCTTTCCATCGGGTATTCACCGTAAATCAGAAGCACCTCTCTTGGCGGAAAGAGACGCGCAAACGTCTTCTCAAAAAGCCAGGATACAATGCCTGCCAGCGCAAAGTCCACGAGTGTCATGCCGACCATCGGCAGAATGTACGGCAGGTGACGCCACAGCAGGATAATCTGCAGATACATCAGCGCATTGGCACAGAATGCCGTCATCATCTGGGAATAGATGATGCTGCTTCCCTTCATGTAGCCGATCTTCATGCCGCCGTAAATGTACATGAAAACCAGAAGAAAAATGCCGTAGATCACGACGATAATCTGATTTCCCTTATCCCAGAACGGCTCCAGCCACAGGTGGCTCGCATAGTATCTGTCCCAGAACACAGAAAAACAGCGCATTCCAGAAGCACAATCGCCGCGACCGCCAGGACACGCATCAGATGTTTGTACTGTTCCCTGTTTTTATAGTTCATCAATCTCTTCCTCTCTTTTTGCCCTTACCGTAATACTTCCGCACACCGTTTACGGCATAGCACGCAAAACAGTACAGGGAGCGGAACGTTCCCATTCCCAGCTCGCGGTAAACACGGTAAGTCATTCCTGCAGAATGCAGTTTATTCCCCGATTTTCCTGTGCTGGACAGCCGGTATTTCAGCAAAGGCTCATCCACACCGCAGGCTGTCCCGTATTTTTTCAGGATCCGCAGCCAGTCCAGATAATCCTCGTGGCACTCGTCCTTTTCCATCGGGAATTCCAGCAGAACGCTTCTTTTGGCCAGTACCGACGAGCAGCCGATCACGTTGCCGCGCAGCAGCATTTTGTAGGTGATCCGCTCCGGGACAGAAAAGATCTTCTGCTTTTCCGGTTCCTGATCGTAAATCAGCTCCCGACCCGTACAGCAGAGCACATCACCGGTCTTTGCAAGGGCTTTTTCCTGCTTTTCCAGTTTTTCGGGATCCCAGTAATCATCCGCGTCCAGAAAGGCAATGTAATCGCCCTTTGCGAGCTGTACACCGCGGTTTCTGGATGCGGACGCTCCTTTGTTTGTCTCATTCCGGATATACCGTACCCGGTCATTTTCTCCGTAACGCCCCATTTTTTCCAGCGTATCGTCCGTGGAATTGTCGTCGATCACCAGGATTTCCAGCGGGGTTTTTGTTGTCTGGCAAAGGACTGAGTCGATTGCCTGAAACAGTGTTTCTGCACCGTTGTACGAAGGGATTACTACTGAAATCATGTATTTTCCTCTCTTACTTTGTCTGCTGCATCTGTTTTTTTAATTTTCCAGCAGCAAACCTCCTACTTTTATAGCATATCTGCACGGGCTTGTCAATTTTACGCCGGGATCTGCTGGTTTTTCTTTCTTACATGTAATTCTATGTGAGCTTTAAAAACGCCAGTAAATAGAACAGAATTCCTCCGAACAGTGCTCCGTTTCCGCCGTTTTTCTGCCCCGTCTTTTTTCCGATGGCAGTTCCGGCATACATCGCCGCCATTCCGACCGCGAAGGAGGCAAAAAAGATCTGTCCTCCTGTCACCGGAAGATCCGCGGCAAAGACGCCGGAGACAATTCCATCCACCGACATCGAAACCGCCAGCAGGCCAAATTCCAGTGGGTGGAGCTGTTTTTCCAGATGTTCCAGTCTTGCTTCTGGTTTTCCCTGCTTTTTTCTTCTGCGTTTTCTCAGTTCCTCAAAATTTTCAGCGTTCCCATAAGAAAAAGCAGCCCGCACCCACTCTGGTTCCCCATTCCGGTCCTGCGGACTGCAGAAATCTTTTTCCAAACTGCGCGGAAGCAACCAGGGCAGCACTGCAAAACAGATTCAGCAGCGCCGTCATGCCTGGTGAAATTCTCGTATTGCTGCTTCCATATCCGATGCTTACTGCAAAGTTATCGGCTGAGAGCGCCGCAGCAAGCAGAAGCAATTCTACCATATGACACGCTCCGTCATTTCTCACTTTACAGTATTCGTCTGTTTTTCAAACCGTGCATCCCGGGAAGGCAGTTCTTTTTCTTATTCCACTGCTTTCCGGAATTCCCGGATTTTTTCTCCGAAGTGCGATACATCGGTGCAGAAAATGCTCGAAGTTCCCGCCACAAAAATGCTGGCTCCACAGGAACGCAGCGTCGCGCCGTGCTCCTTCGTAATGTTTCCGTCCACTTCTAAAATGATGTCCTCCCGGTGCATCTCCTGCAGAAATTTCTGCAGCTTTTCCGCCTTGCGCAGCGTACTCGGCACAATTTTCTGCCCGGCAAAGCCCGGATTCACCATCAGAAGATTGACGCCGTCGATATAATCAAGCACTTCCTCGATCTGCCCGATCGGTGTCGCCGGGTTGATCGCGAGGAACCGCTTGCAGCCGTACGGCACGAGGTAATCGAGCGCGCGCTGCACCTGGAAAGTGCTCTCATAATGAATCGTCACGATGTCCTCTTTGTGAATGCCGATCCACGGCAGCTTGTACTCCGGGTCTTTAATCATCAGATGAAGATCAAGCGGAATACTCGTCAGTTCCCGCAGTCCGCGGATGTAGTCGACGCCAAGGCCGAAGTTCGGAACGAACTCGCCGTCCATCACATCGATATGGAGATATTCGACTTTTTCTTTTTCAAATACATCGATCGTCGCCTGCAGATCCACAAGGTTTGAGCACATCATGGATGCCGATATCTGACTTTTTCTCATATTTTTCTACTCCCATGAAACCATTACTTTGCAGTATGGCTCTTTATGATTTTTCATCAGTTCCAGTCCGTCCATCAGCTTTTCGGACGGGAAACAGTGCGTGATCAGCGCCTGTGCCGGGATTTTCTTCTTCGAAAGCGCATCGAGTACCTCCGTCCAGTCGCAGGCTTCATCTTTTTCATAAGAAGAATTCCACGTTCCCATCAGGTTCAGCTGTTTGCGCAGTATGCGCCAGTACACGTTCTTTTCCATCGCAAGATCGCCCGATGGATTTCCCATCAGCACGATGCTTCCGCCTGGTCTCGCAAGAAGAACTGCACTGGAAACGGCCTGCGGCGTTCCGACCGCTTCTACTACAACATCCGCCTGAATCGCTTTACTCTCCTCTTCCATCACATATGAGATGCCCGGGATCTGTTCTGCGATCGCACGTTTTGCTTCGCCCCGTCCAATCACAAAAACGGTTTCGGCGCCGAGCGCTTTCGCCCACGCTGCCGCTGCAAAACCGATCATGCCCGTTCCGATCACTGCTGCGGTATCGCCCGGCTTCACACCGCTTCGTTTCACCGCATGAAGCGCCACAGAGAGCGGCTCCAGCATTGCTGCCTCGCGGAAGCTGACGTTTTCCGGCAGCTCCATCAGGTTCCAGTCCGGCACGGCTACGTATTCCGCAAAGCCGCCGTCCCGGCGCGAGCCGAGGTAATCGTAGTGTTCGCACATCTCATATTTTTTCTGCCGGCACTGCGGGCAGGTGCGGCATGGGATCAGCGGGAAAATGCCGACCCCGTTTTCCAACTCGCTCTTCCGGCACACCCTCGCCGTATGCGGCAACCACGCCTGAAAACTCGTGACCCGGAATCGTTGGAAAATGGTATGTTCCGTTTGTGAAAATCCGCGGAATATCGGAGCTGCAGATTCCTGATGCCTTTACCTGCACCAGAACCCAGCCGGATGGGATTTCCGGTTTTTCGATGTCTTCCCTTCTTAAATCATTGACTCCATGCAGCTCGTATGCTCTCATTTCGTTTCTCCTTCCACAATCGTACAGAAACGCTCCAGGTCGCTCCTTGTTGTAATCTTAAAGTTCCGCTCATCCCCTGGGATCATCGCCACATCCATTCCATGGCGGTAGGCAATTTCACTTGTTCCCCTTGTGAGGGACAGCTCCTCTTCCGATGCTTCCCGGTTGATCTTCGCGTACGGATGCAGCCGGAAGGCTTCCGGCGCCTGACCGGCAAACAGCGTGCTGCGCTCCAGCAGATGGTCAATTTTCGTTCCGTCGCTGCTCTGATAGATCGTGTCCTTCATCGGCAGCACCGGCATACAGCCTCATGATCGGCAAGCGCCGCAAGGCAGTCGCCAATCAGCTGTTCGCTCACCAGAGGCCGCACGCCGTCGTGGATGATCACACCGTCGTTCTCCGATACGGAATCCTCCATGCAGACGGTAAGGCCATTATGAATGGATTCCTGCCGCGTATCCCCGGCATCCGCAAAGGCGAGAAATTTCGTAATCCCGTCTTCTTCCATCCATCCGCGGATCTTCTCTCTCCAGGCATCTGCCGCCACGATGACGATTTTCTCAACGGCACTGCTTTTCTGAAACTGCTCCAGCGTATACAGCAGAATCGGTTTCTTTTCCACTTCCAGATACTGCTTCGGAAAATCCCCCATCTGCATTCTCGTTCCGATTCCCCCCGATAGTATGATTGCGTAATTCATCTTAAGCCTTTCCTTTGCTCTTTT
>ENA-OQIG01000321-OQIG01000321.1-human-gut-metagenome-genome-assembly--contig:-NODE-321-length-28594-cov-3.710331_pt1 | contig 28594 bp, 31 predicted proteins | sample MGYA00242576_ERZ504741 | MGnify/ENA primary metagenome ERZ504741 (study PRJEB26092, sample SAMD00036436) | human gut metagenome | host: Homo sapiens | study: EMG produced TPA metagenomics assembly of... | reverse complement strand
AAATACGTTCTGGCGGACAACACACATGCCGTCGGAGAAAGAAAAAATAGGAAGACTGTTTACCTGTATATTTATTGAACTGATAATCAATAGAGTTATGCCACCCGGCTACGAAAACAAACTGCCGTAGCTATCCGGCATAAACTCTACCTTTTTCTAACTAGTCACTTACCTTCTATATCTTTATAAATAGTTGCTTTTGTACAGCCCCCATACAATCAGATAATTGAATCCGATAAACAGAAGGGCGTAAATCAGAGAGGCCAGATGAGCATCGGGAAGAACGCTCCAAATAGAAGTGTAAATCTTCTCCTGCAAGCTACTCTCCCCAACTGTAATTACCTCCAGCAAAGTAGCTAACACACCGGCCACTATATAAATAAACAATGGATTCGTACCAAAAACATGGAAAGGATATCCCCATTTCTGCTTTTTACGAATATCAATCAGCCAGGTGAGAAACACAAGCAACAAGGAAGCAAAACCACAAGTCACCAGCACAAAAGTCGGACTCCATACTTTCTTATTCAACGGACAGCCGTAACTCAACAACCATCCTGCAAACAAAAGAGCAATACCCAGTATGGAGATCTGCAACAGCCGGTGATGGATTTCAGTCTTCTCCCGCAAAATATTTCCGCAGAAATAACCGATAATCACTTGCGCAATGCACGGCAAGGTACTCAACAGGCCTTCCGGGTCGAAAAAGATACGCCCGCCATCCGGCAACCACTCCCGATACAAATGGGCTTCTCCGAATAGTGTGCGATCTGTAACGGCAATAATATTCTGTTCGGAAAGTTCAAATCCGTGTCCCAAAGCCAGCAAGGTGGAATAACCTGCCAGAATGATCCCGGAGATCCATGCCAGATTTGCCGGACGCCGGACACCCACAATCAGCAAGGAACCAAAGAAATAAGCCAATGCCAACCGCTGCAACACTCCCAGAATACGTATGTGCGAGAAAGGTTGTTCTACTCCTGTGCACACCAACGAGAACCAGGAAAGAAAAAGTCCCAACAAAAACAAGATCAACGTGCGCCGTACCAGTTTGATGATAAAACCGCGACTGAAATGATGATCGAACCGGGATAAGGCAAAACTCATGGAAACGCCCATTATAAACATGAAGAACGGGAAGACCAAATCAGTCGGAGTCAGTCCGTTCCATTCGGCATGTCGCAAGGGTGCGTAAATGGATTCCCATGTTCCGGGGTTGTTCACCAAAATCATTCCGACAATGGTGATTCCCCGGAGTATATCTAATGAAAGTAAACGTTCTGATTTCATATTGTTCTTAGTGTACCAGGATTAAAGAAATCCCGGTTTGGTGAAATAGAATCCATTCGCATTCAACCATTTAACATGCCATTTCAGGCGATTGGTAAAATCAATCCAGTTACGGCTACTTCCCCACGCCAACTCCGAAAATGCTTGAAGAGAGGGAAACACGTGCTGGCCAAACTTCCGTTCATTAGGATCATCTCCGTCCATACACAAGCCTGGAAGCCTAACACATTTTGCTTCACGATGCCGGGAAACTGGGGTTCGAACTCGAAGTTATACAAAGAGCTTAATCCTTCGTCTGAAGGCGTTGCACTCAAATAGAAACGGGACCATTCCATGAATATAATCGGATACCCTTTCTGGGTAATCTTTCCCGGCTGATCGGGCAGCCAGTCACGCCAATAAGTATAAATCAAATCCTGTGGCTCTTTTTCAAGAAAAGCATCGTCCCATCCCATCACTTTCTTGCCTTTACCCTTCACATAGTTCGTCATAATCTTCACAAAACGGTTTTGCAGTTCATCCACTTTCTGATAACCTTCCTGCTGCATCAATCGCTGACAAACTTCACACTGTTCCCAGTTATCTTTCTCCACTTCATCTGCTCCGATATGGAAATATTCCGAAGGGAAAATCTCGACCATCTCATCAATGATGGACTGCACGAACTGATAGTTCTCCGGGCGCGAGGGACAGATAGGATAAGAGAATTCTTCTCCCCATCCGGCTTCTCCCGTGCACGACAACTCGGGATAGACTTTGATAGCCGCCGAGAAATGACCTGGCATGTCAATTTCGGGTACAATATCGATCCCTCTTTCCAACGCATAACTTACCAAACCTTTCATCTCTTCCTGCGTATAATGACCGCCATATTGAGAACCGTTTCTCACGAAACGGGGGATCTATCTCATAGTTATAATCCTGTTGGGAAAGTTCTACGCATCTCTTGTCATATTCGTCAAAGTCGCGCCAGCTGCCTTCCTGCGTCAGCAACGGATATTTTTTCACTTCAATGCGCCAACCCTGATCGTCCGTCAGATGCAAGTGAAGCTTGTTTATCTTGTAGAAAGACAAACAGTCTATCACCTTTTCAGATAATCAACCGTAAACATGTGGCGGACTACATCGATATGAAATCCGCGCCAATCATATTTGGGAGCATCTTTTATATCGACCATCGGAAGATATTTAGCACTTCCGGAAGTGAAGAAATTTGCTTGTTCGAGCGCTTGTCTCAATGTCTGGATTCCCCAGAGAAGTCCGGTTTCCGTTGAATAATAGACGCAGGCTCCCTCTTTGGTAACGGTGAGCCGGTAAGCCTCTTTAGCCAGATCGCTTCCTGTTTCACACGGATAAAGGCACGATCGTTGGAGGCATCACTGACGGAAAGAGAAAGTTTCTCTTCCAGGGTGGATTTCAACAGTTGCGACGTGGAAGCCGGAATGTTCTGGCTGACAGTCACATTCTGCGGAAGAGAGACAACCGATTCTTTATAATCGACTCTTTCCGGCAAAGGCATCACCGACAGGCGGGTGGCACTCGCTCCGGGTAGTTCGCGTTATCATTATCATTGCACGACAACGATGTGATCGCACCTATTCCCAACAAGAATAATATTCCGGTTCTTTTTATCTTATCATAGTTCATAACTTATCTACTTTTGTGGATTAATCTACTTTGAGAGTGCTTGTTACACTCTCTTTATTTAAATAAAACAGTTTCGCTTTCACAACGGAAGCATCACAGGCTACGGGAGCTTTCCAAAGTTCCGAACGAAGGGTCGGTTCCGTGCCATCGGTCGTATAGCGTATTTCACCTCCCCGGATAGGGTACTGGCATGGAGTTGCCCTTCTTTGATGCAAAGTCCGGGATGAGGTAAACGGAAATTGATACTTCGGGACGCCCAGTGAGGCATTTCTTTCTCACTCACTTTGGAGTAGAACAGGCCCAGTTCTTTATTGAAAGCCTGACGTTCTTTCTCTCCTGTTAAAGTGCTCCAGGCGGGAAAAGCGTTCCAACCGCGTTCCACCAATCCGAGGATTTTGGGGAAGGTGTAATATTCCACCCATTCAAAATCACGGATGGTTTCAGCAAATAATTGTGCCTGCACTCCCTGGATATGTTCCTTTCCGGAAGCGGTCAAAGTCGTTTTTCCCTTTCCTGCGATGTCCGGATCGACCGGATTGCCTGCCATATCGGTACGCGAAGAACGATAAATGCTATATGGAAGCATGGAGAAACCTTTGGACTCGTCGACATATCCCGCCCACGAGAGACCTCTTTCGTCGGGATGAGCGTCATAGGCCAAATCCAGATAGAAATTGTTCACGTTGCAGAGAATCACCGGATATCCTTTGTTGGCTATCTGGTAAGGTATTTCATCCGCTTCCCATTCAGGAACCGTATTCCAGCAATACACTCCTGCTGCAAGTTGGTTCAAATGACGATCGGTTGTTTCCGGATGTCCCAACGCTACTTCCTGCCAGCCGCTGAATTGCAAATGATATTGTTGCAGATAGTCTGCCATCTTCGTAATATAGTATTCAGACAGTTCGTGGGCACTTGTCATCCCGTTTTCATCCATAAACGTCCGGCAGACAGGAGAACCCATCCAGGCTCCTTCGGTACTTCATCGCCACCTAAATGAATCGTAGTCAAAGGTACCTCCGCTTCCTCATACATGGCTATCAACTCACGAATCACTTTTTCCATAAACCGGTATGTAGAAGGCAATGCTACATTCATGACATTATCCGTATAAGACTGCGCGGAAACATAACGGGAAGTGTCTTGTGCGTCACTTAATAAATATTCGTTGGCCTTTTCAGGGGCAGTATTCACATACTTATGATAGCGCGCTTTCATGGACACGATTGCCGCACGGGCATGTCCCGGAGACTCAATCTCCGGAATCACACGCACATGTCTTTGAGCTGCATAACGCAATAAATCGATAAATTCTTCACGGGTGTAATATCCGTTGCCGGAGGTAGCTGCAGACGGATCATAGTTGCCATCGTAGCCCGGATATAAACATTCCAGTTCATCCGTGGTATGTCCCCGGCGTGCGCCAACCGAGGTCAATTCTTCCAAGCCGGGAATCTCCAGACGCCAGCCTTCATCATCCGAAAAATGGAAATGCAGTACGTTCAGTTTATAAGAAGATATTACATCTACCAGCTTTTTCAGATGTTCAACAGTCGTAAAGTTCCTGGCAATATCGAGCATTTGCCCGCGATACGGCAAATCGGGATAATCGCGGATGGAGAGAGCTCCCAAACGGAACGGCTTTTCCTGACCTTTCAACAGGGAGAGCAAGGTTTGCGTCCCATTGAAAATGCCATGTGAAGTGGAAGCTGAAATATTTATCAGCCCGTTTCCCGTATCAATCCGATAATATTCGCCGTTCACTGCTGTTTCCCGTTCCGGCAAATAATCCAGATGAACTGTTACCGGTGCTTCGGATACAACTTCCAGGCCATGGATGGTTGCCAGCTTTTCTTTCAGTAATTCAGCTTCGTTGGCAAAATCGGGATGGAAAGTCAATTTTACTTTATTTTCTATAGCAAAACCCTCTTTGCCGGTAGCCGGCACCGCTTCTTTCACTGACGGAAAAATATCAGTTTGCTGCAACTGGGCTGTAGTCTCCAACGCCAAATTCGAAGCATATATCTTATCAGGTGCGGGATACCAGTCTTCTGTCTCCATTCCTTTCAGCGGCTGTATGGTCAGTCCGACAGGCAAGGGAATACCTTGCTTACTGCCTGACTGACTCACCCAGTAAGTGCCTTCGGGAGCATGTGACATTTTTTTCAATCCGTTGGTACAACAGAATTTGACGGTCAACGAATCTCCCGGAGCCAGTGGTTGAAAATTTTCTGCCGGATACATCCGGAAGAAGTTCGCATTCACCACTTCCACTTTGACCGGAGCAGACTCTTCCTGCAGAATCTCACGAGCAGCTGCGAATAATAGATGATCCAATCCTTTTCTAAAGGAACATCTGAGATGTTCTTCAGGACAAATGAATTCTCATAGTAACCGGGCTGTACTTCCACAGCTCCCATCTTCCAAGTCAATGACACGGGGGCTTTCGCCCCGTCAGTCGATTTACAACCGGAAATGACCAGCAGGAGGCACAGACTTCCCCATATTATATATAGCATATTTCTCATAGGCTTTCCTGTTTTTCTATATATCATTCTTTTAGGTATTAATCACTCAATCGTTCGATGTGCAAAGTTTCTTTGCCTACTCCCTGCGAGGCGTCGAAAGTCAGACGATAATAGCCGGGAACGAAACCGTCGCCACTCGTTATTCCATTGGAACCAGATAGTTCAATTCCATCCGTATCACCGGACAATGAACCCTCTTGCAGTAGCATGCCTTTATCTTTATTCCATTGCAAATCGCTGTAAATTTCAATTTCGAAGGATTCCCATTCATGAGTGTTACTCAAATACACGGTGGTCTGGTATTTCTGTTCACCGATTGGCACAATATATCCTAACTGTGATATGTCTTCCAAATTCCAGCCTCCACTATTATATGCTTCATTCCAGACGGGTGCGCATGTAAATCCGTGTCCTACCAGCCAGAAGCAAGTGGGAGCCGTATCACCCATCCGTGCCACCCAGATATAATTATACTTAGAAGAATAATAGATCTCCCAGGTTCCTGATTTGCGCAAGAAGGTAAACTTGCCATTATCCGGATTATAGCTAAAGAAGTCGCGATTGTAAGCGTGTTCCACATCTTCAAATCCACTCATTTCGAACTCTTCCCCCTGCGTAAAGCTAATCTGTGCACGGAAAAATCCCTCACTGGCTATCAACTCGGTTTCTTTAATTTTCAGGTTCTTTTGGTAGCCGACTACTCCCAGTTCAAAAGTCATCACATTGAAAGTGATTTGTTCGACAAACCAATCCCGGTATCAAAAGAAAGCTAGGGCCCGACGCTTCAATAAGAACTGCCGTATTGCTTGCTTCGGCAGCTCCCCAAATCAGTTTTGCATCATCCAATGATGCTGTGGTTGAGATCTTTCCGGATAGCTCCATCGGATAACCCTCTTCCGAATCGGAAACTTCCGTAAGGTACAGGTAAGGATTGTCCTCACTCCGGGTCATTTCTACCACCTCACCGTTATAGTGAAGATAAAGCACTTCGGGAATCTGCGGACGGGTGATATGGAAATCAAATGTTTGAGTGACTTCACTACCTTCCACATTAATGGCTGTCAGAATCACCTTCGCTTCCTGATTCTCTTCAAGTCCGGCTTCAAACGGGATATAAATCCCTTTTTCAACAATCGAAACATCAGTGCCTTTCGTACGGATCGACTGCGAACTGACCAAAGTTTCACCTGTCATCAATTTCACTTCCAGCGTAGACAAAGGAGTCTGCGGATCGTGAATCTTCACAGAAAAATAAAGAGAATCGGCAGCAGGTGTCTGATCGGTAGTTGAGAATTGCAGTTCCGATATTTCGGGACACGAATATGGATACGTCACCCGGCCATCTTCTTCGCTGCATGAAGCCAGCCAACAAACAGTCAGCCCCAGCAGCATAAAAACAGATTATTGTGTTTCATCATTTTTTCTTTTAAGTTTTACGTTCCTCTTTTCATTAATAGCCTTCATTTTGAGTCAGATTGGTGTTCTTATCTTTCTCTCCTTGAGGAATCGGCCACAACTGCCGAAAAGCCTGCAAACCTGCAAACAGCAATCTGCCGTCTTTGTCTTTATGCTTCTGCATCACTTCCAGCAAACGATTATTGCGTACCAGGTCGAACCAGCGTTGACCTTCCATATACAACTCTAATTGGCGTTCGTTCTCTACCGCCAGGCGTCCTCTGGCCTGCCCATATTTTCATCTAAAGAAGAAGGAGCAAAACCGGCACGTTCTCTAATACTATTTACAATCCGGATGGCTTCCGGGGTGCGGTCCAACTCTACCAGTGCTTCGGCTTTCAACAGCAGTATATCTGCCAACCGCATCAAAATGATATTGGAAGTCTTCTCGCGAATCTTATAAGACAACGGGTAACTGTCTGCCGGCCAATAGGTATCATAAGGCACTGATTTCCAAAGAATACTGGATGCATAACGGGTATCTTTCTCTTTGTCAAATTTAGCAACCAGATCATGAGTAGGTGTACAATAACGTCGCCAGGTTACTGATCCGTCATCTTCTTTCAGCAATACCCAGTAAGCCCAGTTGGGTGCATCGGAGGTGTAATAGACTTCGAAGATGCTTTCTGAAGAAAATTTCTTGTCGGGTTGCCACAACTCGTCAAAATTGCTGACCAGCGTATAGCCTTCTGCTATTACTTTGTCACAAGCCTCAACCACTTTGGTATAGTCGCGTGTTGATTTCTCCCCTCTCGTTGCTAACACTTTGGCACGTAAGGCATAGGCTGCTCCCTTAGTTGCCTGGAAAATTCCTTTATTCTTGCTTACCAGGTAACGAATGGTATTTTCTTCATTCAGGTCGTCCAGGATCTGGTCATATATTTTATCTGTGGCAGAACGTTCCGGATACATCACCGGATACCATTTATCGAGGTTTTCGGCTGTAATGGTCGGAATCAAATCCAGCACCATCGGGGCATCACCCCATAAACGGACAATATCAAAATACGCCCATGCCCGCAAGAACTTGGCTTCTGCAATAACACGATTACGTTCTTCTGCTACGGTAGAAGTAGGATCCATCATCTTCGTATTTTCAATTACACTGGTTGCAGTGCCCGCCATCGAATAATACTGTGACCAGACCAGTTCTACTTTATAATTGGTAGAGGTCAGTTTCAACAAATCAAACTCCTGTTCGGCCACACCATCTCCGCCGATATAACAATTATCGGACTGCACATCTCCAATAGTATAATTTTCCGACTGGAATATATCTGCTTTAAAACTCTCATACACACCCTGCAACTCGGCCTGTGCATCTGCCAGACTTCCATATTTAGACTCCTGATCTTCCGTTCCGGTACCTTCCTGCATAAAATCCGATTGCGGTTTCTCATCTAGGAAACTACTGCATGAAACGACTAATGTACAGAGTACGACATACACTAAATTTATTATGTTTTTCATTTTTGCAGCTATTAAAATTCAACATTCAAACCAAAAATTACCGCCCTCGATTGAGGATAAGTACCATAGTCCACCCCTTGAGCAACGGAGTCTCCGCCAAAAGCATTTACTTCAGGATCGTATCCTTTGTATTTTGTCAGTGTGAAGAGATTCTGTCCGGTGACGTAAGCCTGCAATCTGGACAGATGTATCTTATTCAACCATTTCTTAGGAAAATTATAGGATAAAGTGACTGTTTTCAGGCGCAGATAAGATCCATCTTCTACAAAACGGGAGGAGTTATGATTATTCTCTGTATTACCAACGCGGGGGACATTGGTAATCATACCCGGTCGTTTCCAACGATCCAACACACGAACCGACTGGTTTCTAAAGTCTGTCATGCCTTCCATATCAATACGCGATGCATTAAAAATCTTATTGTCCTGACTTCCCTGCAAGAATACAGACAGGTCGAAACCGGCATACGAAAATGTATTCGTCATACCGTAAATGAACTTGGGCTGGGCATTTCCCAAAGTAGTGCGATCTTCCGGATCGATAAAACCGTTACCATTCAAGTCACGATAGATAATATCTCCGGTTTCCGGATCAACGCCTTCTGATATGTAACCAAAGAATGTGCCTAACGGAAGACCTTCTTTCAGGATGACGGCTTTCTCCTTGGATTCGTACATTTCAGCATAATAATAGACTTTATTCAAACCGAGCTTCGTCAGCTTATTCCGGTTGAAAGATATATTGAAATCGGTATTCCACTGAAAGTTACCTTTAAAATTCTGGGAAGAGAGAGTGAACTCCATACCTTTATTCACCATCTCACCGTCGTTTCTTGTCACACTGCTCGGCACCACATTCTCCGGCAGGCTGACTGTCAATAGTAAATCGGTGGTCTTTTTGTAGTAAGCATCAACCGAGAAGGATAAGCGGGAATCAAACATAGTCAGGTCGAGTCCCAGATTCCATTGGCTTGTTTTTTCCCAGGTCAGTTCTTTATTGGCTGCCGAGCCGGGTTTAATGGCAAGTCCCGGATATAAGTTTCCCTCCGAAACGGGCAGTTTACTGACGCTCATGGAAGCCATGTAAGCGTAGTTTCCAAAACCGCCTTGGTTACCATTCATACCCCATCCGGCACGTAATTTCAGGTCGGTAACAATGTCTTGTAAAGGTTGCATGAACTTTTCGCCTGAAATTCTCCAACCTGCAGAAACAGAAGGGAAAGTACCCCAACGATGTCCCGGGGCAAAACGAGAAGAACCGTCTGCACGGAAGTTAACTGTCAGCAAATAACGGCTGTCGTAATTGTAGGCTACACGACCCAGAAAAGAGGCCAGCGTCCATGCGGAAGCAGAAGAACCGCAAGCATCCTTATCCAGTTGATTGGCGGCACTGATGGAATGAATATCGGGATAAGACTCTGCCAGGTCGAAACCTGCCATCCACGAACCGTTATATTGTGCACGCTGCTGGGTAGCCCCTCCCAAAATAGAAAGGTTATGTTTGTTGAATGAACAATCATAGGTCAGCAAATTTTCAAAAAGCCATTCGAAGTTTCGTGAGAAACTCTCTTCCACACGCCCTTTTGTACCCCGTCCGTCCGAAGTTGAAATCGGGTCCAGATAGTAGTCCCAATGTTCATTGGTCAGTTCAATGCCAAAAGTGGTTTTAAACTTCAGTCCTTTGAGTATGTCAACCGTGAAGCCGAGTGAGCCATTTATATGGTCTGTATTCGTGTTACTGTCTGCGGCATTGGCAGCCAGCGGATTCAGAATACGTGCACCGTAAGCCTGTTCATCATATTCGTTCGGATCATACGGATTCCGCTTCTGCATAAACGGAGGAGTATTCACAACGGATAAGATGGAACCGGCACGCAAAGAACTACGGCTTTCGTTCACCCATTGTCCGCCTGTATGCAATATGCAAAATTGAGTGCCATCTTTAGCCATTTGGTCTGCTCACTATCCAGGTTTGCACGGAAATTATACCGATTGAAATGTGCTTTCTCCACGATACCCTGTTCGTCGGAATAACCCCCGGAAACAAAATATTGCAGTTTCTCGGTTCCATTTGCCACAGACAACTGATAGTTCTGATTGACACCCGTACCGAAGAATAAATCAGTCCAGTCACATAGCGCGTTTCACTTTCGGGGATATTGGGGGCAACATCCGAAACTGCTTTCAAGTCTTTCATCAAGTCTTTATATTGTTCTGTATTCAACGCATCTATTTTTTTCCCTAATTTAGAGAAACCCACATAAGCACTCATTTTCACTTGTGGTGCACCGATCTTTCCTCTTTTAGTCGTAATCAACACTACTCCGTTTGCCGCACGTGCTCCGTAAATAGCTGCCGATGAGGCATCTTTCAGAATTTGCATGCTTTCAATATCATTCGGACTGATATTCGAAATGTCATCCGACGGCAAACCGTCCACCACATACAACGGTTCATTGGATGCCTGTACCGAAGTGGCTCCTCTCACCCGGATTGTCACTCCGGAACCCGGCATACCCGACGGCTGTACAACCTGAATACCGGCTGCCTTTCCCTGAATAGCCTGTGCGGCTGTCATAATCGGACGTTCTTCAATATCTGCCGTGGAAACGACAGATACCGCAGTCGTAATATCTTTCCGTTTCATAAAACCGTATCCCACTACGACTACCTCTTCCAGTACCTGCGAATCTTCGCTCAATGACACATTGTATATGTTCTGCTTATTGACCGTATGAGATTGGGAAACATAACCGATATAGGAGAAACTGATTTTTGCCCCCACAGGAGCTTCCAAAGAGAAACGACCGTCTATATCGGTAGCGGTTCCAATATTCTCTCCCTCCACTCTCACTGTGACACCAATCAAGGGTTCTCCCCTCCGGTCGGCCACAACACCGGTGATTGTTTTCTTATCGCCTTTCTGGGGGGCGTTCTGTTCACTTTTCAGAGTAAGCACCACTTGCTTACCCGATTCTATTTTATAACTAATAGATGATCCTTTGAAAACTTTTTCTAAAACCGCATCAATACTTTCATTACTCACTGTCAATGAAATTTTTTGATCTAATCCGGGAAGCTTATCCGTATAAAAAAGCTGTAATCAGCCTTCTTTTCAATCACTCGTATCGTCTGGCGTATCGTCTGATTCTTCACAGAGAAAGTGATCTGCGCACTTGCCTCTTGAGACACAAACAACAAGATACAACTGAACATAACAAGCCTGAATATGATATGTAATTGTTTTCTCATTAGTAATTAGCTTTAAATTCTTTAAAATATAAGTCTGAAAATTAGACTTTTTATTATCTTTGTAAAATCGTGAAGCAAAAAGGATTCCCTTTCCCTTATCCGCATAAGGAAAATTTCTTTTTTACTATCATGTATAAACCGTATTTGATTTCGGGGTGGAATTATGCTGCTACATAATTCTACCCTCTTTATTTTATTATGAGGTGTCTTCCATAAATTGTCCTTTTTAGTTAATACTACTTCCTATTCTCACCGTATCTCCTTCTAACTCATAGGTTAAAGGATAAGTAAGGCTTATAATATAAAATACATTATGCAAGCTACTGTTCCGGATGGTTCCGGAAAATAGCACGTTCTTCAGTTTCTCGGAGTCAAACACGACTTTCACTCCGTACATCCGCTCCAGCGTAGTCGCGATCTCCGCTAAAGAGGATGAATTAAAAATCAACATATTGTTCCGCCAAAAGTCGATTTCACGCATATCCGAGATTACAGATTTAGTAAATGTCTGCTTGCTCTTATGGTATTCTACCTTTTCCCCGGGTTTCAACAAGGTTACGTCCGTTTTATTAGAAACCTTGACGCTTCCTTCTGCCAGCAGTGTTGTGACAGAATGATCGTCACAATAGCCTTTCACATCAAAGGTGGTTCCCAACGCTTCTATCTCCAGATCATTGCAGCAGACGATAAAACGTTTATCTTTGTTTTTCGCCACTTCGAAATAGGCTTCTCCGTCCAAATAGATTTTCCGGTCGGATTTGTTGTACTCCGCATCATAAGAAAGATGAGTAGCCGAATTTAACCAGACTTTCGTTCCATCGGGCAAAGTCAGATTCGCTTTCTGTCCATAATCGACAGCCACCATGAAAGGGTCCTGTGACACCTTATTCATGTGTTCTACCCCAAAGTAAGTGGCCAGTCCCAAACAAACCGGTAATAAGATAGTGGCTGCCACCTTATATATAATAGGTTGCCAGCGCCGTTTCTTCGGAGATAGTATCTTGGCTCATCCAGATTCCTCTGCAGATGGTTCCACATTTCTTCTTCCACTGTCTTATCGATTTCGACGGCTGCTTCTTTCCACATTTGCTCGCAAAGCAGATTAAACTCATTACGAATTCCGGGTTTACGAATCCATTCAATAAGTATCCTTCTTTCTTCAGAAGAGGCCTCCTTTTTGAAGAATTTTTCCAATAGTACTATGTAATCGTGTTGCTCCATAATTTTCCTGTTCTATTTATACTAGTCTTGAGAGACAGAAAAGGACTACAGAGAAATCGAAATAGTTCAGATATTAACTTTTATTAAAACTTCTATATTAGATATCATGTAAGAAGAGAGAGACTGAAAAGGTAATTATTCCCAGTTTGTCACGCAAGAAATCCAAAGAACGGTGTACCTGTGTGGCAACAGTCTTTTCCGAGATATTCAATTGGTCGGCTATCTCACGATAGTTCAACCCTGATTTCCAGTAAAGCATAAAAACTTCCCGGCGCGCTGGAGGCAGTTCTTCTAAAAGTTTCAGGATATATTCTTCCAAAAACAAATAATCCAGTTCTTCATCTATCTCTACGGATTCGTCAGATGACTCATTCGCAAGCCTGTCTACATAATTTTGAAGCAGGAGTTCGCGTCTTACATAATGATATACCATGTTTTGGGATATTTTAAAAAGATAGCCGTCAAAATTCCCTTCCAGATCGATATTAAGCCGCTTCTCCCAGATATGGAGAAAAATATCTTGTGTGATATCTTTCGCCACCCCGGCATTGCTCACCATAGAAAGGACAAAATTATAAATGCGAGCATTGTATCCACGATACAATGCCTCAAAAGCATTTTTATTTCCTTCTTTCAATAATTGAAGTTGCTGGGTGGTAATCATTATAAAATAAGGTTAAATCATATATCGATTCAAAAATAGCGAAATAACTAAAGCCGACAACCAAAGCACTTGTTAAAATTTCAATAAATCAATATCATAGCATTTAAAAGGGAATAGAATACAAAAACACATCCTTGACATATCATATCATAAATTCAGCCATTTTGCTATAAAATTAATAGAAATTATTAATCAACAGCTACAATTTCGAACTTTTATTCCTACATTTGCGGTCAAATGATAACTTATTAACAAATTTCATAAATACCATGGCTAAAATAACGAAAGAAGCCGCTTTGCTCTATCATTCACAGGGCAAACCCGGTAAGATTGAGGTAGTGCCTACCAAACCTTACAGTACACAAACCGACTTATCACTCGCATATTCTCCCGGTGTAGCAGAACCTTGTCTCGAAATTGAGAAGAATCCGCAAGATGCGTATAAATATACGGCTAAAGGTAATCTGGTAGCCGTTATTTCCAACGGTACAGCCGTACTCGGACTGGGTAATATAGGTGCATTGAGCGGTAAACCTGTAATGGAAGGTAAAGGTCTGCTTTTCAAAATTTACGCGGGCATCGACGTTTTCGACATCGAAGTGGATGAAAAAGATCCGGAGAAATTTATTGCTGCAGTAAAGGCTATTGCTCCTACTTTCGGAGGTATCAACCTGGAAGACATCAAAGCTCCCGAATGTTTTGAAATCGAACGTCGCCTGAAAGAAGAACTGGATATACCTGTCATGCACGACGATCAGCACGGTACTGCTATTATCTCCAGTGCCGGTTTGGTGAATGCCCTGCAAGTGGCCGGAAAGAAAATCGAAGATGTAAAAATCGTTGTGAACGGTGCAGGTGCATCTGCCGTATCTTGTACTAAATTGTATGTGTCACTGGGTGCACGTCTCGAAAACATCGTCATGCTGGATAGTAAAGGCGTTATCAGCAAGGCGCGCACGGATCTGAACGAACAGAAAAGATTTTTTGCAACCGACCGCACGGATATTCACACGCTGGAAGAAGCAATCAAAGGTGCAGATGTATTCCTCGGCCTGTCGAAAGGAAATGTGTTAAGCCAGGATATGGTGCGCAGCATGGCTCCGATGCCGATTGTGTTCGCATTGGCTAACCCGACACCGGAAATCTCTTACGAAGATGCCATGGCAGCACGTCCTGACGTACTGATGGCTACCGGACGTTCCGACTATCCGAACCAGATTAATAATGTAATCGGTTTCCCGTATATCTTCCGCGGTGCTTTGGATACTCACGCTAAAGCTATCAACGAAGAGATGAAGATTGCAGCCGTACACGCTATCGCTAATCTGGCAAAACAGCCGGTACCCGATGTAGTTAATGCGGCATACCACGTGAACAACCTCTCTTTCGGCGCGGAATACTTTATCCCGAAACCGGTAGATCCACGCCTCATCACCGAAGTTTCCTGCGCAGTGGCAAAAGCTGCTATGGAAAGCGGAGTGGCCCGCACTGAAATCAAAGACTGGGATGCTTACTGTGTTCACCTGCGCGAATTGATGGGTTATGAATCCAAGCTGACCCGCCAACTGTATGATACAGCCCGCCGTTCACCGCAACGTGTCGTATTTGCCGAAGGTATCCATCCGAATATGCTGAAAGCTGCCGTTGAAGCGAAAGCCGAAGGTATCTGTCATCCTATCTTATTAGGAAATGACGAGGCTATCGGAAAACTGGCAGAAGAAATGGATCTTAGCCTGGAAGGTATTGAAATCGTCAATCTCCGTCACCCGGACGAATCGGAACGCCGCGAACGTTACTCACGCATTCTTGCAGAAAAACGTGCACGCGAAGGCTTTACTTATGAAGAAGCCAACGATAAAATGTTCGAACGCAACTACTTCGGTATGATGATGGTGGAAACAGGAGATGCGGATGCTTTCATCACCGGACTTTATACAAGATATAGCAATACGATCAAAGTGGCCAAAGAAGTAATCGGTATCCAACCGGGCTTCAAACACTTCGGAACAATGCATATCCTGAACTCCAAGAAAGGTACTTACTTCCTGGCAGACACACTGATTAACCGCCACCCGGATACGGAAACATTGATTGACATCGCTAAATTGTCTGATAAAACAGTTCGCTTCTTCAATCACACGCCGGTTATCTCAATGTTGTCATACTCCAACTTCGGTGCTGATACTGCAGGTAGCCCTGTGAAAGTGCACGAAGCTGTTGCCCACATGCAGGAAGAATATCCGGAACTGGCTATTGACGGTGAAATGCAGGTAAACTTTGCCATGAACCGCGAATTGCGTGATACCAAATATCCGTTTACCCGCCTGAAAGGAAAAGATGTAAATACATTGATTTTCCCGAACTTGAGTTCAGCAAACGCCGGTTACAAACTGTTGCAGGCAATGGACCCGGATACGGAATTCATCGGCCCTATCCAGATGGGATTGAACAAACCTATTCATTTCACCGATTTCGAAAGCTCTGTCCGCGACATTGTCAATATCACAGCTGTAGCCGTGATCGACGCCATCGTTGACAAAAAGAAAAGAGGAGGTAAATGAAACGTCCGTTATCCAAATCACAAATAGTTTGCATCAGCCTGCTTTGGTTGGCGCTTTGCTATCTAGTTCTGACAAAAGCCGAACGAATTGACGGGATGACGGTGGTAATGCTTGGCATTTCGGCAGCATTAGTATTTATTCCTGTCTATAAGTCGATCAAAAAGAACAAATAAATATCTTTTTTCCTATTTTTAATGCGATAAAATATCAAATTTGATGTTTTATCGCATTTTTCTTTATAAAATGTTTGCTAGTTCAATTTTAATCTTTACTTTTGCAACCGAAAATAAATATCCGATGTACCCATACGCAGATGTGCAAATCTGTATATAGCACAAAAGCACATAGTCAAACGGTATATTAGCAAATTGTCAAATTAGCACTTTATTTATATCAACCAATTAAAGAAAGAAAAGATTATGAATGCAGCAAAGGTATTAGACGATCTGAAAAGAAGATTTCCCAATGAACCGGAGTATCATCAAGCAGTAGAAGAAGTACTTTCTACTATTGAAGAAGAATACAACAAACATCCGGAGTTTGATAAAGTAAACTTGATCGAACGTTTGTGTATTCCTGATAGAGTATATCAGTTCCGTGTGACTTGGATGGACGATAAAGGTAATATTCAGACCAATATGGGTTACCGTGTTCAGCATAACAACGCAATCGGCCCTTACAAAGGCGGTATCCGTTTCCACGCATCTGTGAACCTTTCTATCTTGAAGTTCCTTGCCTTTGAACAAACATTCAAAAACTCACTGACTACTCTGCCAATGGGTGGTGGTAAAGGTGGTTCCGACTTCTCTCCTCGTGGAAAGTCAAATGCCGAAGTAATGCGTTTCGTACAGGCATTCATGCTGGAACTGTGGCGTCACATCGGTCCTGAAACTGACGTTCCTGCTGGTGACATCGGTGTTGGTGGCCGCGAAGTAGGTTTCATGTTCGGTATGTATAAAAAACTGGCTCATGAATTTACCGGAACATTTACAGGTAAAGGCCGCGAATTCGGTGGTTCACTGATTCGTCCGGAAGCTACAGGTTACGGTAACATCTACTTCCTGATGGAAATGTTGAAGAGAAAAGGAACTGACTTGAAAGGTAAAGTTTGTCTGGTTTCTGGTTCTGGTAACGTTGCTCAATATACAATCGAAAAAGTAATCGAACTGGGTGGTAAAGTAGTTACTTGCTCTGACTCTGACGGTTATATCTACGATCCGGACGGTATCGACCGCGAAAAACTGGATTATATCATGGAACTGAAGAATCTGTACCGTGGCCGTATCCGTGAATACGCAGAAAAATATGGTTGCAAATATGTAGAAGGAGCTAAACCTTGGGGTGAAAAATGTGATATCGCTCTTCCTTCTGCTACTCAAAATGAATTGAACGGTGACCACGCTCGTCAGTTGGTAGCAAACGGTTGTATCGCTGTATCTGAAGGTGCTAACATGCCTTCTACTCCGGAAGCTATCAAAGTATTCCAGGATGCAAAAATCCTTTATGCTCCGGGTAAAGCTGCTAACGCCGGTGGTGTATCAGTATCAGGTCTTGAAATGACTCAAAACTCTATCAAATTAAGCTGGAGCGCTGAAGAAGTAGACGAAAAGCTGAAGAGTATCATGAAGAATATCCACGAAGCTTGCGTTCAGTACGGTACAGAAGCTGACGGATACGTAAACTATGTGAAGGGTGCTAACGTAGCCGGATTCATGAAGGTTGCTAAAGCAATGATGGCACAAGGTATCGTATAATCAGCAAAAGATATATAAGCTATAGTTTATTTAAAAGCTCCCGTCTTCCGTGAAGGAAGTGCGGGAGTTTTTATGCAATAAAAAGATGTACGCCCCCCGGGTGTCAGCACAATAATCTTTGTAGAAAAATAAATAGCAGACAATACACACACAATTCATAGTTATTCTCTATCTTTAGATAGAAATTATCTGTTTGACAAGCGAGCAAAAGAAGCCTATCTTTGTTATATATTATAAACCCCGGATGAAAGAATAAAAGGAAACAGTCTGCTTATACTTGTATCCGACTAAAAAATCTATTTATGGAAAAGAAAAAACTTACTGCAGCGAACGGTCGTCCTATCGCTGACAATCAAAACTCGCAAACCGCAGGTCAACGCGGACCTGTAATGTTACAAGATCCCTGGCTTATAGAGAAGCTTGCCCATTTTGATCGTGAAGTAATTCCTGAAAGACGTATGCACGCTAAAGGTTCGGGAGCTTACGGTACGTTTACTGTCACCCATGACATTACAAAGTACACCCGTGCTGCTATTTTCAGTAAGTCGGAAAACAAACAGAATGTTTTGTCCGTTTCTCCACCGTAGCCGGAGAACGTGGAGCTGCTGATGCAGAACGTGACATCCGTGGTTTTGCTATGAAATTCTATACGGAAGAAGGTAACTGGGATTTGGTGGGTAACAACACTCCTGTATTCTTCTTACGTGATCCGCTTAAATTTCCGGATCTGAATCATGCCATCAAACGAGATCCGAAAACCAATATGCGTAGCCCGAACAGTAACTGGGACTTCTGGACGCTTTTACCGGAAGCATTACATCAAGTTACTATCACTATGAGTCCGCGTGGTATTCCTTATTCATATCGCCACATGCACGGATTCGGCAGTCATACTTATAGTTTTATCAATGCAGAAAATCAACGTATTTGGGTTAAATTCCATCTGCGTACCTTGCAGGGTATCAAGAATCTGACAGACCAGGAAGCAGAAGCAATAGTTGCTAAAGATCGCGAATCTCATCAACGTGATCTCTTCGAGAGCATCGAAAAGGGCGATTATCCGAAATGGTTATTCCAGATTCAGTTAATGACGGAGGAAGAAGCGGACAACTATCGTATCAACCCGTTTGACCTGACTAAAGTATGGCCGCACAAAGATTTCCCTCTACAAGATGTTGGTGTCCTTGAACTGAACCGCAACCCGGAAAATTATTTTGCTGAAGTGGAACAAGCTGCTTTCAACCCGATGAATATTGTAGACGGTATCGGTCTGTCTCCCGACAAAATGTTACAAGGTCGTTTATTCTCTTATGGCGACGCACAACGTTATCGTCTAGGGGTGAATGCAGAACAAATTCCGGTCAACAAACCTCGTTGTCCTTTCCACGCCTATCATCGTGACGGTGCTATGCGCGTAGACGGTAACTACGGTGCTACTAAAGGGTATGAACCGAACAGTTACGGCGAATGGCAGGATTCTCCTACTATGAAAGAACCGCCTCTTAAAGTTACCGGTGAAGTTTACAACTACAATGAACCAGAATATGATGACGACTATTATAGCCAACCGGGTGACTTATTCCGACTGATGCCAGCTGAAGAACAACAATTATTGTTCGAAAATACAGCTCGCGCCATGGGAGACTCCGAATTGTTTATCAAACAACGTCATGTGCGCAACTGCTACAAAGCCGATCCTGCATATGGAACAGGAGTTGCCAAAGCGCTGGGTATTGACTTACAAGAGGCTTTGAAAGAATAATCTGCTATCACTTTCCTCTACAGGTACTCCTTCTTCCCAAAGAAAGAGTACCTGTTTTCTTATACCCCATAAGGTATAATTCATAAATCTACAACTAAATTTATACCCTAAAGGGTGTAAAATAGAAAATTTACATTATCTTTGTACCAAAAGGGTATAATATGAACGATAAATCATTATCAGAATACGTCAAGCAAATGCGTAAAGAACATAACTTGACCCAAGTAGAGCTGTCCGAAAAATCAGGAGTCGGGTTACGTTTTGTACGCGAACTCGAACAGGGGAAACAGACTTTGCGTCTTGATAAAGTAAATCAAGTGCTTAGTCTCTTTGGAACGGAAGTGGGTGTTGTACCAATAAGTAAATTCAACAAGCTATGAGACAAGCACTCATATACAACCAAGACCAGTTGGCAGGATTGCTTACAGAAGATGAAAATGGCTATACCTTTCAATATGATACAGCTACATTAAATCCAGCGATGCGGAATCTATCAGCCTCACACTGCCAATCTCGGAAAAGCCATATACAAGTCTAATATTATTCCCATTCTTTGACGGTCTTATTCCTGAAGGCTGGCTTTTAGATATTGCTGAAAAAAGTTGGAAGATAAATCGACGTGACCGTATGTCACTACTGCTTGCCTGTTGCAAAGATTGTATCGGTGCAGTTAGTGTGATTCCCATCTTAAATAAAGAATAATGATGAGCAGATGCCTATATTGTTATCAGGAACTTGGCGAGGGAGAAACTGATTTTCACCCTCAATGCGGAAAGAAAATATTTGGGAGCAAAACAGTTCCTCTCCTACCTTATACAAAAGCGGATATTAAGCAACTTGCCGAACAAGTCATACGCTCACAAACCACACTTACAGGAGTGCAAGCAAAATTGTCTCTCGATATATCATCGTCCCCCAACCAACCGCAACGCTTTACTATCGTTGGTTTATGGGGACGTTATATTCTCAAACCGCAAACGGAACAATTTAAATACATGCCTGAAGTTGAGGATTTAACGATGCATCTTGCCGAATTGGCTAAAGTGAACGTTGTCCCTCATTCATTGATTCGTTTTGCCGATGGCGAATTGGCCTATATCACTAAACGCATAGATAGAACCGCAAAGGGTGAAAAGTTGCCAATGGAGGATATGTGCCAGCTCTCGGAACGCCTCACAGAGTATAAATATAAGGGTTCTTATGAAAAGATAGCAAAGATAATTATGCAATATTCCTCTGTGCCAAACTTGACGTAATAAATTTCTGGGAACAAGTCGTTTTCTCATGGCTGACCGGAAATGCGGATATGCATCTGAAAAACTTTTCACTTTATAGTCAGCGTAAAGGCTATTATTCACTGACCCCGGGATATGACATGATCTCTACGGCACTCCTCATGCCGGAGGACACTGAAGAATTGGCTTTGACACTTTATGGAAAAAGACGCAAAATCAAGCGTTCTGATTTTGAAGTTGCCATGAATAGTTGCAGTTTAGAGAAAAAGATCATAGACAACCTATTTTCTAAATTTACCAAAGTTGCCGAAAAATGGTTAGAGTTCATAGATATTTCTTTCTTGCCTAAAGAAATGAAGCAACAGTACAAGCTGATTGATTATAACAAGAAAGTATCAATCCTTCTTTGATGCGCAAATATAAAAACAGGCTAATACAACGAAATGACATGAAACTTAGAGAGGATAAAATTCTAAACATAAGGATCTATTAATTAGATATTTAATAGTTCCTTTCCTCTCGCTTTAAGAAAGAGGGCTTCCGAAAAGAAGCGGACAGCCTCTTTTATATATCATTACCGACAACTCTGATTTTTCTTTTAACATTCTACAGAAATAGCCACTCAACTATTTTAACTATCTTTGTCCCCTGTATAACCCCTTAATATTTATAACAGACTGATGAAACTAAAAAATTTATTCGCCGGAATGATATTATGTCTGGCAGTTGCTTCCTGCATTCAGGATGAAGCTCTAAACGTTGAAGCAGCTATAGACGGATGCAGCGGAAACGATATTCAACAATGTTTGATTGATCCAAACGAGTTCACTGTTCAGCTATATGTATCAAGAGCTGCCGATCCGTCTAAGATAAACATCAATTTTGACCTTCCTGCCGGAGCTTCCATAGCGCCTGTCAAACAGCTAGCCGAAGACGGAGTTAATACTTATAATTTCAAAGATGAAAATAACCCTAGAGAATTTAAGGTTACATCAGAAGATAGCGACTTTTCTGCTACCTATACAATCAGACTTTGGCAAACAGAAATGCCTATCACATACAACTTCGAAACGCTAAGTTCAGACAATCCTTACCATAAGTTTACTGAAGAGAATCCCTCCGCAGGAGCTATCATTCGTAGATTGGAATTAGCTAGCGGAAATCCTGGATTCGAACTGACTAAAATGGCAAAAACACCAGAAGACTATCCGACAGTACAAGTAAATGGAGGAGTTGATGGCGGTAAATGTGTAAAATTAGAGACTAAGAATACCGGCAGTTTTGGAAGCATGGTAAATATGCATATTGCAGCTGGTAATCTTTTCATTGGTTCATTTGAAGTAGGGCAAGCATTAAGCGATGCAATGAAAGCCACCCATTTCGGATTTCCATTCTTCTACTATCCACTTGAACTGAAAGGATCGTATAAATACAAGGCAGGTCCTATTTTCTCATCAAAAGGAGTACCAGTGGAAGGGAAAAAGGATAAATGTGATATTTATGGAGTATTATACGAAACAGATGCCAATGTACAATTTCTCGACGGTTCAACCTCACTCAATTCACCAAATATTGTAGCTTTGGCACGGAATCTTGAAAAGCTTCCTGAAACAGACAGTTGGACAGAGTTTAGCTTCAAATTCGAGCCAAAAAACGGCAAATCTATTGATTCCGACAAATTAGAAAAAGGTATCTACAAACTTGCCATCGTATTCTCATCCAGTGTAGACGGCGCGAAGTTTGAGGGAGCTGTAGGTAGCACCCTTTATGTAGACAAAGTTAAAATTGTTCAAACTTCTGACCCGAATGAATATCCCGCAAATTAATAATAAACCCAATCAATTGATAAAATAATGAAGAAAACAATATATTATAAAGTAGTAGGGATTGTATTCCTCACAATACTTTTTTCACATGTGGCATATGCCCAAAACGAACGTAACAAAGCTCTTATCTACTCATACTTACATGGATGGGAGTATAGTATCAAAGCAGGATTAAGCATTGGAGGTACTTCTCCTCTACCCTTACCTAAAGAAATACGTAATATTGATAGCTACTCTCCCAACATAGCTATCGCTATTGAAGGAAATGCTACAAAGTGGTTCGGTAATGACAAGAAATGGGGAATGACTGCGGGTATACGTCTCGAAAACAAAACTATGACAACCGAAGCTACCGTAAAAAATTACGGAATGAAGATCATCAACACTAATGGCGGCGAGCTACAAGGTCTTTGGACTGGTGGTGTAAAGACAAAAGTGAAAAATTCATATCTCACCATTCCTGTATTGGCTAATTATAAGATAAGTGACCGTTGGAAAGTATCACTTGGTCCTTATGTTTCTTATATGACTGAAGGCAACTTCTCCGGCCATGTATATGAAGGACATTTACGTACGCCTGATGAAACCGGTCAACGGGTAGATTTCAGCGGTGAAAGTGTTGCAACTTACGACTTCTCTGATAATTTACGCAAGTTTCAATGGGGAGCCCAATTAGGCGGTGAGTGGAAAGCTTTCAAACACCTTAATGTTTATGCAGATCTGACATGGGGGCTAAACGACATCTTTAAGAAAGACTTTGATACCATCACGTTTGCGATGTATCCTATCTATTTGAATATTGGGTTTGGATATGCGTTCTAAAGCTTATTACATAATAATTTTATCTAAAACTTTCATAATTGTCTAATTCCAACAACTTAAATTGAAGGTGTGTCAAAATGCACACCTTCTGTTTTTTACGCACAAAGCCCCGACTTTCACAAGCTGGGGCTTTGTTATTACCTAAAGATTTTGTATCTTTAGGCATAAGAATTTCACTATGACAAAGATACATTTTCGTCCTTACAATCCCAACCAAACCGTTCTTTTTCCTCAAAGAATTGATGAGGATATTGCAGAAAACGATCCGGTGCGCATGGTTGACGCCCTGGTTGAGGGCTTGAATCTTGAAAGTTTCAGAAAGCTGTATAAGGAATGCGGGCGCAGCCCTTACCACCCAGGATGATGCTCAAGGTCATTCTGTATGCCTATATGAACAACATCTACTCCTGCCGGAAAATTGAAAAGCTCCTTCACCGTGACATCCATTATATCTGGCTGGCCGGATATGAGAAACCGGATTTCATTACCATCAACCGTTTCCGCAACCGGGTGAAGAAGGAAATCAACGAGGTGTTTACGCAAACCGTAGTTCTTCTCTCTTCCAAAGGCTTCATCAGCCTGAATGTGGAATACATTGACGGGACAAAGATCGAATCCAAAGCCAACAAGTACACTTTCGTCTGGCGAAAAACGGTTGAGCGGAACCGTGAACGCCTGATGAAGAAGATACATGTCCTGTTAGGGCAGATAGACGATGTCATTGCCCGGGAGAAGTCATCAGAGAACAATGAGGAGGTTGGGTTCACTCCGGCCATGCTGACTGAAATGGCAGGAGAATTGCGTCATGCACTGGAACAGGTTTCCGAGCCATCCGCGAAAGAGGAAAAGACTGAACTGAAAAAGAAACGCAAACAGTTGAAGGAACTGGAAGAACACAGGGACAAACTGCAGGAATACGACTGCCATCTGGAAACGCTGCAAGAGAGGAATTCCTATTCCAAGACGGACAAGGACGCTACTTTTATGAGAATGAAGGAGGATGCCATGCGCAACGGACAGACGAAGCCCGGTTACAACCTTCAAATCGGCACCGAAAATCAGTTCATCACCGATTTTGCACTCTTCCCGAACCCTACGGATACACTGACCCTGATTCCTTTCCTGCAATCTTTTTCAAACAGGTATGACCGGATGGCCCATACGGTGGTTGCTGATTCCGGCTATGGCTCCGAAGAGAATTACCGCTTCATGTCCGAAAACGGCATGGAAGCCTACGTAAAGTACAACTATTTCCACATGGAGCAGCGGCCGAGATTCAAACCGGACCCGTTCAAGGCCGAAAACTTCTACTACAATGAAGAACATGACTTCTGCATCTGCCCTATGGGGCAAAGGATGCGGAGGATAGGCACCAGGAATGTGAAAACCGCATCCGGATATGTCAACGAAAATGCACGGTACAGAGCTGTCAGGTGTGAAGGCTGTCCCCTGCGATGCCGCTGTTTTAAAGCAAAAGGAAACAGGACGATAGAACTGAATCATAGGCTTAGACAATACAAGCGGAGAGCCAAAGAACTGCTCTGCTCTGAGAAAGGACTGAAACACAGAGGCAGAGATGCATAGAACCGGAAGCCGTGTTCGGACAAATTAAAAACAATATGAACTACAAACGTTTCCGACATTTTGGAAAGGACAAGGTCTTCATGGACTTTGCCTTCCTAGCCATTGCCTTCAATATAAAAAAGATGTGTGCAAAACTGACAAAAAAGGGTATGAACTGGCTGATTAGACTGTTTTATGAGCTTACAACTGCTGTTTTTAGATGCTGGGAACACATAAATCAAAGAAATCTTCAAAAGATCGCAGCTTAAAGAAAGTGAACAGATTTGTATAGTGATGAACAAAAAAAGAGGTGCATCGTGCATTACGACACACCTCCTTTTTTATTACCCTTCCATTCCCTGCACTTCCACGTCCTTCACCTTACGGAGCAAGTCGGAAGCAAAGATAAAGTTATTCAGTCGTTCATTGGTAGAAGTAAAGATATCATCTTTCGTACCTTCCCACTCTTTATGTCCCTCATAAATATAAATCACCTTCTCACCAATTCCCAATACAGAGTTCATATCATGCGTATTGATAATGGTCGTCATGTTATATTCCTGCGTAATATCGTGGATCAGATCATCAATCACCAATGACGTTTTCGGGTCCAGCCCCGAGTTCGGCTCATCGCAAAACAGATATTGCGGATTCAAGGCAATCGCACGCGCAATAGCCACACGCTTCTGCATACCACCACTGATTTCTCCCGGAAACTTATCTTTCGCTTCCCCCAGATTCACACGATCCAGACAGAACATCGCCCGTTTGATCCGGTCACGCAAGATATCGTTGCTAAACATATTCAGTGGAAACATCACATTATCAAATACGGTCATAGAGTCAAAAAGAGCCGCACTCTGGAAAATCATTCCCATTTCCTTGCGAAGCATCTTCTTCTCCTTCTTCCCCATCAGCACAAGGTTACGTCCGTCATACAAGACTTCCCCTTTCTCCGGAGTTAACAATCCTACAATACATTTCATCAACACCGTCTTACCGGAACCACTCTGACCGATAATCAAGTTTGTCTTTCCATTTGCAAAGTCAGCATTAATATCACTCAATACTGTCTTGTCATCAAATGATTTATAAAGTCCTTTAATCTCAATCATCCCATCAAAAGTTTAGTTAATATCAAGTCTGAAAACAGAATTAATACACTGCTGGATACTACGGCATCCGTAGAAGCCTTTCCTACAGCAATCGAACCTCCCTCTACCGTGTATCCGAAGAAAGCGGACACACTTGCAATTATAAACGCAAAAAAGAGGGATTTGATGATACCCGCCCAGATAAACCATTCGTTAAACATATACTGCAAACCATATTCGAGATCGACAGCATTCATAACCCCGGCAAACCAACACGTGCAAAAGGCACCGATGATTCCGGCAAAGATACTAAACGTCACTAGAATAGGAATAACAGTCACCATCGCCGTAATCTTAGGCAAAATCAGGTAGTTCGCCGAATTGATACCCATAATTTCGAGCGCATCAATCTGTTGCGTCACCCGCATCGTTCCTAATTCCGAAGCGATATTCGACCCGACTTTTCCGGCAAGAATCAAACACATGATGGAAGAAGAAAATTCCAGCAACATAATTTCACGTGTCACATATCCCACTGTCCAGCGGGGCATCCATGGACTTTCGATATTCAACTTAATCTGGATGGTAATCACTGCGCCGATGAAAAACGAAATCAACAGCACAATACCGATGGAGTTCACACCTAGCTGCTCCAACTCGTTAAGGTATTGCCGGAAGAACATACGCATACGTTCGGGGCGGGAAAAAGTCCGACCCATCAGCATGAAATATCTCCCGACGGTTCTCAATGCTTTTATCATAACTCACACTATTTGTCTGCAAATGTACATTATTTCAGCTTATTTTTACTACATTTGCGCAAAATAACTAGAATATGGAAGAAAGCAAGATGGTGCTCCGCACGGAAGACCTGGTTAAGAAGTACGGTAAACGAACCGTTGTAAGCCACGTTTCCATCAATGTGAAGCAAGGTGAGATTGTAGGTTTGCTGGGACCGAACGGTGCCGGTAAGACGACTTCATTCTATATGACTGTAGGGCTGATTACTCCTAATGAAGGACGTATTTTCCTCGATGACCTGGAGATTACCAAATATCCGGTTTACAAACGCGCACAAACGGGAATCGGCTACCTTGCACAGGAAGCTTCCGTTTTCCGCCAGATGAGCGTGGAAGATAATATCGCCTCTGTACTGGAAATGACCAACAAGCCCAAAGAATATCAAAAAGAGAAACTCGAAAGCCTGATTGCAGAGTTCCGTCTGCAAAAGGTACGCAAAAATAAAGGTAACCAGTTGTCGGGAGGTGAGCGCCGCCGTACAGAGATTGCCCGTTGTCTTGCCATCGACCCCAAATTCATCATGCTTGACGAACCTTTTGCCGGTGTCGACCCGATTGCCGTAGAAGATATCCAGCAAATTGTATGGAAACTGAAAGACAAGAATATCGGAATCCTGATTACCGACCACAACGTACAAGAAACGCTTAGTATCACAGACCGCGCCTATCTGCTGTTCGAAGGAAAGATCCTTTCCAGGGAACACCGGAAGAATTATCGGAAAATCAGATTGTACGTGAAAAATACTTGAGTAACAGCTTCGTGTTACGCCGAAAAGATTTCCAGTTGGAAAAATAAGTCTACTACAAAGCAATACAAGATCTCACAGAGATATATTTATAAAAAGACACGGATTGTCTCTATATATATTCTATATAATTGAGACAATCCGTGTCTTTTTTATTTATTTCTGTCGAATATAAATATTAACCGGAGTACCTGTCAGATTCCATTTCTCACGCATCTTATTTTCGAGGAAACGTTTGTATGGCTCTTTCACATACTGCGGTAAGTTGGCGAAATATACAAATGAAGGCACCTGTGTATTCGGCAACTGTGTGATATATTTAATTTTGATATACTTACCTTTATTTGAAGGAGGCGGATAAGCCTCGATCAACGGAAGCATTTCTTCATTCAAACGTGCGGTCGGGATCTTTGTCGTCCGGTTCTCATACACACTACGTGCTTCTTCAAGCACTTTCAGAATACGTTGCTTAGTCAGTGCAGAAGCAAAGATGATCGGGAAATCGACAAACGGAGCAAAACGCGAGCGAACAGCTTCCTCAAACGCTTTCTGTACTTTCACAGATTTATCTTCCACCAAATCCCACTTATTTATAACAACTACCAGACCTTTCTGATTCTTCTGAATCAGAGAGAAGATATTCAAGTCCTGCCCCTCAACACCTCTTGTAGCATCCAACATCAGAATACAAACATCCGAACCTTCGATAGAACGAATCGAACGAACGACTGAATAATATTCCAAGTCTTCATTTACCTTGTTTTTCTTACGGATACCGCTGTATCCACCAGGTAAAATCAAATCCGAATTTATTGTAACGAGTATAGATAGAGTCGCGGGTAGTTCCGGCAATCTCTGTTACGATATTACGTTCTTCCCCAATAAATGTCATTACAATGGAAGAC
>ENA-OQIG01000320-OQIG01000320.1-human-gut-metagenome-genome-assembly--contig:-NODE-320-length-28712-cov-3.827672_pt1 | contig 28712 bp, 27 predicted proteins | sample MGYA00242576_ERZ504741 | MGnify/ENA primary metagenome ERZ504741 (study PRJEB26092, sample SAMD00036436) | human gut metagenome | host: Homo sapiens | study: EMG produced TPA metagenomics assembly of... | reverse complement strand
GGAAGCGGTGTATCCTTACAGACCGGAAGTATGCCTCCTTTCTGAAAAAGGGACCAGTACCCGACGAAAGCATTGTGATGGCGGAAACGGATCACAGCCGATCAGTTGGAAGTCTGGATAATATTGTACAGATCCACAGAAGAAATCTGGACCTGAAGCATATAAAAGATCTTTGTAAGACATTGAAGAGCGTTTTCCGGAAGTTTCTGCCTATGCAAATCTGTGGAATGGTGATATTGTAGCCAGAGGTGTAGATAAGGCAGTTGCTGTAAAATGGCTGAAAGAACATTTTCCGCAGATCGAAAAGATCCGTTGTATTGGAGACAGTGTCAATGATCTGGGAATGGTACGGGCCTACCAGGGAGCAGTTCCGGATGTAGCAGATCCCGAAATCAAAAAAGAGGCAACGCAGATCGTAAAGAGTGTAGCAGAGTTTCTTGAGAATTTTTAAATAAAGATCCTGATCAGAATTTCAGATCAAAGTTTAAACTAAAAAGCCGTTTCCGGGTTTGAAAGTAAAACCAGGGAAATGGCTTTTTGCTATGTTGTTTGTTATATTAGGAATACGTCACCGCCAGGTGACAGCTCCGTTGGAAACAGATCTTTATTTCGCTAACAGATTTTCTGCAACGACTTCCAGGTTCTTTCTGATGGCAATGTGCTGCGGGCATACAGACTCGCATTTACCACACTTAATACACTGGTCAGCAGCTTTGCGTCTATGACCGCCTACCAGCCACTGTTCCTGATGAGCTGCCATTCCCTTATCTTTGTACAGGGTCAGGTAGTTCATAGCAGTGAAGGAGCCGGAGATACCGATATCCATTGGACAGACTTTTGCGCAGTAGTTACAGGTAGTACATGGGATCAGAGGGATGCGGGCTAATTCTTCCTGAGCCTTTTTAAGGGTATCCTTCTGAGCGTCAGTTAAGCCGGTGAAACTCTTCATATAAGAAAGGTTGTCAGCCATCTGTTCTACATTGCTCATACCGGAAAGGACAGTGATCACACCTTCCAGGTTGGCAGCAAAACGTACAGCCCAGGATGCTACGGAAGAGTCAGGTTCAGCAGCCTTTAAGATATTTGCAACAGACTCCGGAGGATTTGCCAACATTCCGCCTTTTACAGGTTCCATGATGATCACAGGTTTTCCGTGTTTTCTTGCTACTTCATAACATCTTCTGGACTGAACAGCCGGATTTTCCCAGTCAGCGTAGTTGATCTGCAGCTGTACAAATTCCATTTCAGGATGTTCTGTTAAGTTTCCGGTTTCTTTATGATATTTTTACCGTCCGGTCACTGCATCCAGGGAATTATCTGTATTAGAAGAGATAAAACGGATGCTCAGTTTATGAGGCAGGCAAACGATGGTTCCGGCCCATGGGAGTGGATCCCCTGTTTGACGCAGATCTGGTCTCTGCAGTCTGCTTCAATCACACCGATCCCTTTTGGGAGATCTGGATGGTATTCTGTTCTCCAGGTTCTCCAAGGGTAAAGGTTTCCGTTTCCTTTACCGTACTTAAATCTACGGTGCGGATGTCTTTACCCTGATAGGTGATGACTGCAACTGCAGCGTCGTTTTGCCGGTTTTGCCGGGCTGTCCAAAAACTGGCAAAAGCGGCACAAAGCAAAAGGACAATGACCAGAATAAGAGTCTTTTTACGGGATGGGTTCATTTTCATTCCTGTATCACCTCAACATTTCCGCCAGTAGTAACGCTGCAGTGGTCTGCAAGACCGGCGGTTACCATAACAGTACCATCCTCTTTCATCATGATCGCATCAAAGGTGTCTCTGTGTTTTTTCCAGAAACTGGAAGCCTCTTCCGGCCCCATGATAAAAAGAGAGGTGGAAAGGGCATCTGCCAGAGTTCCGTCAGCGCTGATAATGGTAACGGAGATCAGTCCGTTTTCAGCAGGATATCCGGTCCGTGGGTCAATGATATGGTGGTAGGTCTGTCCATTTTCCTCAAAATAGCGCTGATAGCCGCCTGAGGTGATCACTGCCTGGTCAGCTACTTCTACTACAGCAAAGGTAGAGTTCAGATCATGTGGATCCTGAATGCCTACGCGCCACATATTTCCGTCCGGTTTGTGTCCTAAAGCCTGTACGTTTCCACCAAGGGAGATAATGCCGCTGGTAACACCATTTTCACGGAAAATATCCATTACACGGGAAGAAGTAAAACCTTTGGCAATACCTCCAAGATCCAGGCGGACATCTTCGGGAATGGTTACCGTAGAATTTTCCAGATCTACCTGTTTATAATCCACGTGGGATAAAAGTTCCTCCAGTTCTTCTTCAGAAGGGATACGGAAATTCTGGGTGGTAAAGCCCCAGGCTTCCATAACCGGTTCAATGGTACAGTCAAACAATCCGTCTGTCATCTGGGAAAGTTCCAGGGAACGACTAAGAAGAGCATTTACATCTTCTGAAACAGTTCCTTCTTTATCTGCATTGATCCGGTAGATCTCTCCCTTTTCACTGGAAATGGATAACAGACTGTCCAGGCGGTTGATCTCAGAGACAGAAGCTCTAAGGCAGCAGAGGCGTTGGGACCATAGGCAGTCAGGTTCATAACGGTATCCATAGCATAAAGCTCGCGGGAAAGGCTTTCGTCTGCTGCCAGATCTTTGCTTTCCTCCTGTTTTGAACCGGAAGCTTCAGAAACAGAAGTTTTGGAGCCGGAAGAGGGAGCAGAAGCAGGATGGCAGGCCGATAAAGCCAGGCAGACAGTTGTAAGCAGGATCAGATTTCGTTTTTTCACAGGTTGCACCTCATATCAGTATGTTAATTACATCTAAATCATAGATTTAACAAAGATTAGCAAATGCTAATCTCTCTGTGTCACATCTTAACATTGAGCAAAATGGTTGTCAATTCATTACTTTGCAGGGACAGATACTTTTGGAGTCTTTAAAAACAGGAAAATCTGACTTTTTTTTTTCAACAACTTTCTAATGAGAAAAAAACAACAATAAAGAGGGGCAGGAATGGGGACGAAAGATTGACTTGTATTAATAAAAAGTTTATTTTTTATAAGAAAGTTAGTAATAACTAACTATAACAGGCATGTTTTTATGCCGGGGAATGGAGGAACCTATGAAAAAGAATATTACGAAAAAAGCAGCCGTATTTCTGCTGTCTACCATCGTTGCAGCTCAGTCAGGACTGTCTGTACAGGCTGCAGCTTTAACAGAAGGAAGCTGGGAACAGACCAGTGCCGGATGGAAGTTTTTAAATCGTGACCGTCAGCCATATACAGGCTGGATCCACACAGCGTCAGGCTGGTATTATCTGAATATGGAAGACGGAAGTCTGGTAACAGGCTGGAAGAATATCAATGGTCTGGATTATTATTTTACTCCGGCAAATGAGGGGATCGAAGGCCAGATGAAGGTAGGCTGGTATCAGTCACCACAGGGAGACTGGTATTTCTTCGATAATACCACAGATACTCATGAAGAAGGAAGCGCTGTCACAGGATGGAATTGGATCGACGGCTATTGCTATTATTTTGCCCGTACAGAAGCTGGAAAAGGAGCAAAAATGGCAGCCAACACTACTACACCAGACGGCTACAAAGTAAATGCAGATGGTCAGTGGGTAAATGAAGACGGCGTTGCACAGTACCGTCAGTCTGGCGGATACCGCACGAAAGCAAACAGTACAACCACGGTTACTTCCAAGAGTTCCGGATCAGGTTCCGGCTCCAGTTCAGGTTCCGACAGTGACTCCGGTTCTACTACGCCTGCTACACCGTCCACTCCGGATACCCCATCTACTCCAGACACCCCATCAACCCCGGATACTCCAGATGTAACAGAAGAATATCAGTATCTGTTGATGAACATTCCTTATGCAGACTTTTATGACAGTGAAGTAAAAGGAAACGATGAGGATGTAGATGCCGTTTCTTCTGCAACTTTAAATAAAACAAGAACAGGAAGCCTGGTTGGTGGTTCCTATCATGAAGACCCAGAAGGAAGCGAGATTCGCGGCGTTACATTCCCTGTAAGAGTAAAGAAAGGAACCGATCTTTCAAGTTTTAAGAAAGTAACGGATGAAGACTCTGTAGATATTACTGTTACAAACCGTGGACAGACAAACACTACAACTTACAAAGGAAAAGATGCTTTATTTGAAAACGAGGATTTTGCTTACTATGAATTAAATGAGGTTCCTTCCTATTACAAAGAACTGACAGTTTCCGGTGCTGTACTGACATTCAGCGAAGTAAAGGGTACGGCTAAAAATGTAAGCGGTGTAAGTGCAACTGTATCAGCCAGCAGCTCTTATGGCGATTATCAGCTGTATATGACCGGACTTCCGGAGTCTCTGTCTAATGACAGCACAACTGTATATGGCGTAGTGATCCATACAAAAGAAGGTACTGATTATGGTATGCGTCATCTGGAAAATATCTGGCGTAAGACCAATATTGCCTGGGCAAGCGGTTTTACAGAGACAACTCATGGCAATGAACTGTCACCATATCACTATGAGTCTATGATGGGACAGAACATTACAGGTGTTACATATTATACCAGTGAAGGAACAATGGAGATCACATTTACAAATGCTGTGTATGTACCTGTAAAATTTGAACAGGAAATCTCTGTAGCAGAAGGCGCAAAAACAGATGATATTGATGTAGCTGTAAATGGACTGGATGCCCTTCCTGTGGACTATGACGCAAGATATACTGTTTCCGGACAGGACAATGATGACAGTGTCATGTTTACAGTAGTAAATGGAAAGATGACATGGACCGGCAGCCCGGTTGCAGGAAAGTATACTTTGAAGATTGAAGATCAGTCCGGAAAATATGCATCTGTAGAAGTTTCTTTTGTTTTAAGCACAAGCAATGTTCCGGTTCAGGTTCAGGCAAATGAAGATGGAAGCTATCAGCTGGCTGCAACAGAAAATGTAAGTGAAAATCAGGTTAAAGCATATGTAAAATCGATTACAGCCGTGAAGGTAGGAGATACTACCTATGCAGCGACCGGAAGAGGAGCTGTTAAGATCATCAAAGATGACGGTACCATTGATCTGTCTGCAAAAGCAAATGGTAAATATATCTTTGAAAGTGAAAAAAATACCAACATTTCCATTACAGCAACAGGTTATCCACAGGTTGACGGAACGGTAACAGCGCCGATCCGTTATCAGTATGTACTGATGAACATTCCATATGCTGAGTTCTATGCAAATGAGTCAGAGAACAATACTATTGAGGCAGATGCAGTATCTTCTGCAACAAAGAAAAAGCCTTTAAATAAGAGTATGACAGCAGGAACCTACCATACAGAACTGGATGGAAGCGTTATAAGCGGCGTTACCTATCCTGTAAAGATCAATGAGAAAGCACTTGAGTCCTTTACAAAGGCTAACAACGAAGATGACTTGTATGGAAATGCAGATCATGCATATTATGTACTGGACCAGGAGCCATCTTATTATAAAGAAGCAACAGTTGAAAATGGTAATGTTTCCTTTGGAAAGAATGTAAATGAAAAAGAAGTAAAAGAATATACTTCTGATGCAAATGTAAGCATGACACTGTTAGAAGGTAATCACAATATGCATGGAGATTACGAAATGCGTTTCAGTGATCTGCCAGATGACTGCATTTTAAGAGATACCAATACAGTTGTATATGGTGCTGTTCTCCATACTTCTTTAAATGGTATAAGTAAAGATTATGGCCTGCGTTATCAGGAGAATATTTTCCATCATAAGAAAAATAATTTTGAGATCGCTTGGGCAACAGGAAGCGGTGATGGTTTCCAGACAACTGTTAAAGGGGCAGAACTTTCTTATGAGCCTTATGCAGATATGATGGGACGCAGCTTAACCGGTCTTACTGTATATACCGATCAGGGAATTATTGAGATCACTCTTCAGAATGAGAAATATGTACCGATTAAACAGAATTACGATATTACAGTAACTGCTCCGGAAGTGAATGCAACAGAAACCACATATGCAGGAACAGAGCCGTTTGCAAATGCACAGATTACAGTAACGGATGCTGATGATCAGGAAGTAGAAGGAATTACAGTAGATACAGTTAATAAAAAGATCAGTTGGACAGAAGATCTGGCAGCAGGAACTTATAAGCTGGTATTTACAGATCCAAGTGGAAAATATGCGTCTATCTCTGTTCCGTTTACCGTTAAGTTCAGCACTGTATATGTACTGATGAACATTCCTTATGCAGACTTTTATGATAGTGAGATAAATGGAAATGATGAAGATGTAGATGCCGTTTCTTCTGCAACTCATGCTAAACCTAGAACGGGAAGCCTGGTTGGCGGTTCTTATCATGTAAATTCAGATGGAAGTGATATAAGCGGTATTACATTCCCTGTAAAAGTATCAGATGCTGCAGAACTTGCAGGTCTTAAGAAAGTAACAGATGAGGACTCTGTAACGATCACTGTAACAAATCGTGGACAGACCAATACTACAACTTATACAGGAAAAGATGCTTTATTTGAGAATGAAAACTTTGCTTATTATGAATTAAGTGAAACTCCTTCCTATTATAAAGAACTGACAGTTTCCGATGGTGAACTGACTTTCAGCGAAGTAAAGGGTGCAAAAGAAGATGCGGATAATGTAACTACCCGCTTATTAACAGACAGCTCATATGGTGATTATCAGTTATCTATGTCAGGACTTCCGGATTCTTTATCTGAGGATAGTACAACCGTATATGGAGTAGTACTGCATACAGAAGAAGGCAGTGACTATGGTATGCGTCATCTGGAAAATATCTGGCGCAAGACAAATATTGCCTGGGCAAGTGGATTTACAGAAACCGTTCACGGCTGCCCGTTAGCACCGGATCATTATAAGTCCATGATGGGCAAGCATCTTACGGGTGCTACTTATTATACCAACGAAGGTATGATAGAGATTTCATTTGAAGAAAAGGTATATGTACCGGTAAAATTTGAACCGGTTATTGAAGTGCCGGAGGTTAAGGCAAGCAGCAAGGAAGCAAAGATCAATGGACTGGAAACTCTTCCTGAGGGTTATGTTCCGGAATATGTTGTAACAGATGCTAATGGTGAAGAGGTCTCTGAATTTAAGGTAGATAATGATACGATCACCTGGACAGACGGCATAGCAGCAGGAAGCTATACTTTAAATGTAAGCGACCAAAGCGGTAAGTATGCATCCTTTGAGAAAGATTTTGTATTATCCAGTTCCGTTGAGAGCGTTACGATCAAAGGAAATAAGATCGTAATAGACGAAGATGAATTAGATGCTTACCGTAATGCTGTTTCCACTGTTATTGTGGATGGAAATACAGTAGCAGGAGTCAAGGGAACAGAGCTTATCAATGAAGATGGATCTATCAATTTTGATGTAAAGGCAGGTACTCATGGAAAACCTTCAGCAGTATTTGCAGAGGGAGCAGAGGACAATTACAAACTGGAGATCAAGGCTAATGGATATCCGGATGTAGAAGCAACAGATGTTGGCAAAGATTATGGACCAGATGTGGAAATTGAAGCCAGCGCAGAAGTAGAAGACTTTGAGTATACTGCAAAAGTAAAAGTAACTGTAAATTCCAGAGGCGAAGTTGTATCTGTAGAAGATAATGATACAGACACAGATGGAAATGATTCATTCTGGAAGAGAGCAAAGAAAAAATTTGATATCTTTAAGGGTGCAACCAAGGATACGATCAGTGATGTGGATGTAGATATCAAGAGTGGTGCTACATATTCACTTACAGCAGTAAAGAAGGCAGTAGCAAATGCTCTGGGTGCAGATATTGATACACAGCTGGCAGCAATCAATATTTCCGCTGCTCCTGCAGAAGTTAAGTTCTACAAGAACGAAGAAGTTGTAAAGACCGTAGAAGTAGATGCAGATGAGTTAGATGCACTGGGAAGCCTTGAGATCCTGGATGCAGCTCTGGATCCTAAGTACGAGAAAGACTGGAATGAATTTACAGTAGTTGTTGTAGATGAAGAAGGCAACGAACTGGAGAACGAAGCAACTGTTGTAGATGATACATTTACAGTAATCTTTGCAGACGGAAGAGAGATCGTCATCAGCTTTAACTTCGACACAGAAGAAAAGGAAGCAGAAGAAGTTCCTGCAGCTGACAAGCAGAAGAAGTTTCTGACTCAGAGGTTTCTGATCCGAAAGATCCTGAAAATGAAGTAAAAGAGGAAGAAAGGCAGATGATCCTTCTTCTGATGAAGAAAATGAGGATGCTGACGCAGCAGATGATCAGGATACCGAAGAGAAGGAAGATACTGAGGAAGCAGAAGACAAGTCCGAGGAAACTGAGGATCCTGCAGAGGATGTAGCAGAAGAGGATAAGTCTGAAGAAACTGAGGATTCTACAGAAGATGCAGCTTCTGATGATAAGGAAGATGCACCTGAGGTTCCGAAAGTAGGAGAGTCCACAGAAGGCACCGCTGTAGAAGAGACAGAAACTCTTTCTAAAGATGGCGAATAATCAAACTGCGATAAAAGAATAGTAATTTTATACAGGGCTTTTGGAAAAAAATTCCGGAAGCCCTGTATTTGCAGGAGGAATCATATGAGGAAAAATCTGAAAAAACAGACAGCTGTACTGATCGTATCCGCGGCATTGGCAGCTCAGACAAGCCTGGCAGGTTATGGCGCACCCCTGACACCAGGAGACTGGAAACAGGAAGATGGAGCGTGGAGATTCTGTGATCCTGAGCAGAACGCATATGCAGGCTGGGTCCTTACATCTTCTGGATGGTACTATATGGATCCATCAGACGGGAAAATGGTCACTGGCTGGAAACAGATCAACGGATCCCGGTATTATTTTGAGACCCAGCAGGGAAAAACAGAAGGAAAGATGCATACCGGCTGGTATCAGGATGAGCAGGGAAAATGGTATTTCTTCAATAACAAGTCAGGTGAAAAGACAGAAGGAACCATGGTCACCGGCTGGAAGTGGATCGATGGCAAATGTTATTACTTCTCAGAAAATGAAGATGCAGGAGTTCTGTATGTAAACACAGTTACACCGGATGGATTTTCTGTAAATGATCAGGGACAGTGGGTAGATGAAAATGGAAATGTTAAGACCCGCAGCGAGTCTGACTTACTACGATCCAGAAATCAACCACGACGGTAACCAGATCTTCAGGATCAGGCGGCGGAAGTAGCCATAGTAGTTCCAGCAGTTCAGGAACTCTGGCAGCTCAGATAACTCAGGCAATAGCAGTAATTCCGGTAAGGATGACACTGGCAAGGATGACACCGGCAAGGATGACACTGGCAAAGATGATTCTGGCAAGGATGATTCTGGAAAAGATGACACCGGCAAGGATGATTCTGGAAAAGATGATACCGGCAAGGATGACTCTGGAAAAGATGATACTGGAAATGGCGGAGACTCCGGAAAAGATGACTCCGGTAACACAGACAAACCAGATGATAAGCCAGAAGAAACAAAGATCCTGACAGGAGAAGCAGAGGTAGCAAGCAATGAATATGGAAGTGTAAGCGGCACTTATCAGGTTAAGGTTAAAGTAACTGTAGATAAAGATGGAAATATCATTTCCGTAGAAGATGACGGAACTGAGCCGGGAAAAAGAAATTCATCATTCTGGGAAGATGCTCTGGAGTTATTTGAAGAATTTGGCGGTGAAGAGGGAGCAAAGACAATAGAAGAAGTAGATCAGGTCGAAGCTGTATCAGGAGCAACGATCTCTTCCAACGCTATTAAGGCAGCTGTAAAGAAAGCGCTTCAAAGTGAAGATCCAACAGAAAAGCCAGATGCACCTGCTATAAAAACTGCAGATCAGAGGACCCGTTTTGTTTTCAGCGCAGCAGAGCCGGCAGACCTGCTGATCACAGCACCGGAAGGCACACAGATCCGTTATACAACAGATGGAAGTGATCCGGCAGGAAACTCCCAGGCATTTGTTGCAGAAGGAACCGGAGCAGAAACAGCTGTTTCCGTTTCAGCAGCGGAAAATGCAACGGGCACTATGATATTAAAGGCAGTGGCAGTAAAAGATGGTCAGGCATCTGATGTGACAGAAAAAGAACTTTCCTTTATCCAGATTCCGGAAGTACAGGAAAAAGGTATAAAAGTCTATGAAGCAAGTGGAATGATCACATCCAAGACCAATAAACCATATGAAGGCAAGATCCGTATTACCGTTGTAAACGGAAAAATAGCCAAGATCGTTGATAACGGAACTGTACCGGTAGCTCTTCAGGATGAAGTATACTGGGGTTACCTTTTCCCAAGCAGCAGCAGCTTTACAGGTATTTCAACGAAATTGCCGGCAAAGACCTGTCTGATCTGATCAATGCAAAGACCACCCCAGGTGGAGGCGATGAATATGCTGCAGACGCAGTAAGCCGTGCGACTATTTCCACAGATGTGATGAAATATGCTGCGATCCAGGCACTTCAGGGTGAGCCGGTAGAGTCAAGTGATGAAGAAGTTCTCGCTCCAAAGATCACCAGCAGATATAGATTTTACAGCAGCCCAAGTTCTACGATTTATATGAGCATTGATAAGGCAGAGAATACAACTGTCCGCTACACAGAGGATGGAACAGATCCGGATGTCTCCAGTACAAAGGCGGAAACCAATTCTGTATCATTTTACAGCAATACTCCGGAATTCAAAGAAGTACGTTTTGCAGCCTTTGATGAAGAAGGAAACCGCAGCAAGGTAGTGACTGTATGGTGCTGCTTTATGAAGAAAGGACCGGCTGTATTAGAGCGTGGAAGTTATTCAGCAGAAGTGGATGGAATTACAGTATCTGTTGATGTAAATTATTCCGGTTATATCTCATCAATTCAGTTAGATGAGGCATCACAGGAAAAATACAGTGAATTCCTTACAGAGCTGCTGGCGCATGTATATTATGAGCAGTCAGCAGATATTGAAATACTGTCGCAGTATGAGGAAGAAGGCAAGAAGGAAGTACTTTCTGCTGTGGGGGCAGCTATTAAAAAGGCAATCAGCGCAACTCCTGTATTTACAGTAGACCCGGTAAAGGGAACTTCCAGTACAAGATATGGAACCTATGAATATGAGGAGAAGCCGGTGGCAACCATCAGCTGCCTGGCAGAAGGCACAGAGATCTATTATTACATAACAGATACTTCCTCTACTGTAAAACCGGATAAGGATACCTGGACAAAATACGAAGGACCCGTGTCTGTTTTATTTGATAACGAAAAGGGCGGCTCTAAATATCTCTGGGCAGCAACGATCACAGATGACGGTGAAACCTGGCTGAAAACTTCCAAGATCCAGTTTGTATACAGCAAGAAACCAGTGGAAGATGCAGTTGTGATCGGGGATCAGGCTTATACAAGCTTTGAAAAGGCCCTGGCTGCAGCACAGGACGGTGATACACTTATTTTAAATGATGATGTAGAGCTTACAGACGAAGTGACAATGCCGGAAGCTTCTATTTCTATCCAGTCAGGTGAAAAAGGCCCTTATCTGATCAAGTCAACCAAGCCATTAAACTTAAATGGTGACCTGACCATATCCGATGTCAGCTGGAATGCAACCACTTATGCAAACGGCTATAATTTCACAGCAGGAGAAAATGTAACCTGCTCTTCTACAAAAGACATTTATGCCGGGTCTGCATCTGGAACAGCGCAGGCAAAGGGAGAAGATAACACCTGCTATATCACTCTATCATCAGGCAAGTTCTATGTATATGGAACAGGCGCAGCTGGCAGCACAATGGAAGGTGATGTAGAAGTCCTTGCAGAGAAAGAAGCACAGCTTCAGTTTGCAGGAACAAAGGGCAAGTCTGAATTAAATGGTGATTTTACAGTTACGGTTGACGCTACAGAGGGAAATGCAGCTTTAAGTTCTTCCTATGGACGTACTTCATCAGGAACTGTTTCAGGAGAGTTCACTCTGACTATCAAAGGAGCTCCGAAGCTTTCAGGAACTATTTATGCAGTTCAGTATAATTCTTCTGCAAGCTGGGGTACTCTGGACGTAACAGAGGCAGAACTTGAGGAGCTGGAACTGGATACTCTTGAGAAACTGAACAAGAAGTTCCAGGGCTTTGAGACCGTAAACAGCGAATTTGATGAGGAAGACGAAAAGACAGAGGAAGAAGTTGCTGCAGAACTTTTGTCAAAAGTGAAAGAAGATGAGCAGGAAAACAGCCAGGAGAAAAAGGAAACAGAGACTGTGATCCCGGCAGAAGATCCTGAGACAGAAGACAAAGAAGAGGCTGAGGATAAGTCTGAAAATGAGCTTGAAGATAAGTCCAATGAAGATAGATCCGATGCAGCAGAAGATGTAAAAGAAGAGGAAAACTCTGACGAAGAGGATAAATCTGCAGAAGAGGAGGATCCTGAAGAAACAGAAGATGCAGATTCAAAAGAGGATGAGGAAGAAGATGCACCGGAAGTTCTGGACGCAGATGAAACCACAGAGGATACTTCTTCAGAAGAGGCAGAAACCATTTCTCAGGATGAAGAATAAAAAATTATCTGAAAAAACGGTTTAAACATGGAGGGCGGGGCCGATTGGCCCCGCTCTTTTGCCATAAATCTGCCTAGCAAGTTTGATGCCAAAAAAGATTAGTATAAGGCAAAAAAATTTAGTCTTCAAATCCATTGAAAATTTATGCAAGGTATATTATAATGCTATCAATTTGGGCTGAGGTCTATAGCAGCGCACACATTTGGAAGCGCAATCGGATGTCAAGCTTGCTTGTAAATCTCCCCCTACACAACATAAGAAAGGACAGGTATTCCCCCTATGAAAGCATACCTTATATTGGAAGACGGCACTGTGTTCACTGGTACCAGTATTGGTTCCCAGCGTGAAGTGATCAGCGAGATCGTTTTTAACACATCTATGACCGGTTATCTGGAAGTATTAACTGATCCGTCATACGCAGGACAGGCCGTTGTTATGACCTATCCTCTGATCGGTAATTATGGAATCTGTCGTCAGGATATGGAGTCTTTAAAGCCCTGGCAGATGGTTATATTGTAAGAGAATTATCAAGGATCCCAAGCAACTTCCGTTGCGAAGACACAATTCAGAATTTCTTAGAAGAAAATGATATTCCTGGTATCTGTGGTATCGATACAAGAGCCCTCACAAAGTTATTAAGAGAAAAAGGTACAATGAACGGTATGATCACGACAAAAGAGTATTCAGACCTGTCTGAGCCTATCAGCCGTATGAAAGCCTATACAGTAGCCGGTGTTGTTATGGCTACTACAACCAAAGAAAAATACGTTCTTCCAGGAAATGGAAAGAAAGTAGCTTTAATGGATTTCGGCGCAAAGAAGAACATTGCCCGTTCCTTAAATGAAAGAGGCTGCGAAGTTACCGTATATCCGGCAGATACACCTGCAGAAGAAGTGCTGGCAGCAAATCCGGACGGCATCATGCTTTCCAATGGCCCTGGTGATCCAAAGGAAAATGTTGAGATCATCAAAGAGATCAAAAAATGTATGACTCCAATGTACCGATCTTTGCAATCTGCCTGGGACATCAGTTAATGGCACTGGCAAACGGTATGGATACCTACAAATTAAAATACGGCCACAGAGGCGGAAATCATCCTGTAAAAGATCTGGAGACCGGAAGAGTTTACATTTCTTCCCAGAACCATGGTTACGCAGTAGATACCAACACTGTAAAGCCTGAGATCGCAGTTCCTGCATTTGTCAATGTAAATGACGGAACCAACGAAGGTTTAAAATACACAGGAAAGAACATTTTCACGGTACAGTATCACCCGGAAGCATGCCCTGGACCACAGGACTCCGGATACTTATTTGACCGTTTCCTTAAAATGATGGAGGTAAATGACTGATGCCAAAGAATCCTGAAATTAAAAAAGTACTGGTTTTAGGCTCCGGCCCGATCGTAATCGGACAGGCAGCAGAATTTGACTATGCAGGTACACAGGCCTGCCGTTCTTTAAAAGAAGAAGGGATCGAAGTTGTCCTTTTAAACTCCAACCCGGCTACCATCATGACCGACAAGGACATTGCAGACCGTGTATACATTGAGCCATTAACCGTAGAAGTAGTAGAACAGCTGATCTTAAAAGAAAAGCCGGACAGCATTCTGCCAACCCTTGGCGGACAGGCCGGATTAAACCTTGCAATGGAACTGGAAGACGCAGGATTCTTAGAGAAGCACAATGTGCGCCTCATCGGTACCACTGCTCTTACCATTAAAAAAGCAGAAGACCGTGAGATGTTCAAGGAGACCATGGAAAAGATCGGTGAGCCGGTTGCACCTTCTGACATTGTAGAAGATGTAAAACATGGTCTGGAAGTAGCAGCACAGATCGGTTACCCGGTAGTTCTTCGTCCTGCTTATACACTGGGCGGTTCCGGCGGCGGTATTGCACAGAATCCGGAGCAGTGTGCTGAGATCCTGGAAAATGGTCTCCGTTTATCCCGTGTAGGACAGGTTTTAGTAGAGCGCTGCATCGCAGGCTGGAAAGAGATCGAATACGAAGTAATGCGTGACGGTGCAGGAAACGTGATCACCGTCTGCAACATGGAAAACCTGGACCCGGTTGGCGTTCATACAGGTGACAGTATTGTTGTGGCTCCTTCCCAGACATTAGGGGATAAAGAGTACCAGATGCTGCGTACTTCTGCATTAAATATCATCAGCGAACTGGGTATCACCGGCGGCTGCAACGTACAGTATGCTTTAAATCCAGACAGCTTTGAATACTGCGTAATTGAGGTAAATCCTCGTGTAAGCCGTTCTTCCGCACTGGCATCTAAGGCAACTGGATATCCGATCGCAAAAGTAGCTGCAAAGATCGCTTTAGGATATACTCTGGATGAGATCAAAAATGCAGTAACAAAGAAAACTTATGCAAGTTTTGAGCCAATGCTTGACTACTGCGTAGTAAAGATGCCAAGACTTCCATTTGATAAGTTTATAAGCGCCAAGAGAGCCTTAGGAACCAGATGAAGCAACTGGTGAGGTCATGAGTATCTGCACCAACTTTGAGGGCGCCCTGATGAAGGCCATCCGTTCCCTGGAGCAGCATGTAGACTGCTTGATGTCCTATGACTTTACCGGACTTTCCTATACAGGACTGGTAAAAGAGCTGGAGATCGTAGACGATATGCGTATCTGGAGAATTGCAGAGGCTCTGCGCCGCGGCTTCCCATATGAGCTGATCCATGAGATCACCCGTATCGATATCTGGTTTATTGACAAGCTGGCTATCCTGGTAGAAATGGAGAAAGAATTAAAGGCAGTAGGAGAAGGAAAGAAAGAGCTTACTACAGAGCTCCTTGCAGAAGCAAAACGCATTGAGTTCCCTGATAATGTAATTTCCCGTCTTACCGGTATTCCTCAGGAAGAGATCAAGAAGCAGCGTTATGACAATGGCATCCGCGCTGCATACAAAATGGTTGATACCTGTGCAGCTGAGTTTGCTGCAGAGACACCATATTATTACTCCTGCTTTGGAAGCTTCAATGAGGCTGAAAAGACAGAAGGAAGAAAGAAAGTCCTGGTTCTTGGTTCCGGTCCGATCCGTATTGGACAGGGAATCGAGTTTGACTTCTGTTCTGTACACAGTACCTGGGCCTTCAGCAAAGAAGGATATGAGACCATTATCATCAACAATAACCCGGAGACTGTAAGTACAGACTTCGATATTGCAGATAAGCTGTATTTCGAGCCTTTAACACCAGAAGATGTAGAGAGCATTGTAGATATTGAAAAGCCAGACGGAGCAGTAGTACAGTTTGGTGGGCAGACTGCGATCAAGCTGACTGAAGCTCTGATGAAAATGGGTGTGCCTATCCTTGGTACAGCAGCAGAAGATGTAGACGCAGCAGAGGACAGAGAGCGCTTTGATGAGATCCTGGAGCAGTGCATATCCCGAGACCTGCAGGACACACTGTATTTACCGCTGAAGAGGCAAAGAAGGCTGCAAATGACCTTGGCTATCCTGTTTTAGTACGTCCTTCCTATGTACTGGGTGGACAGGGCATGCAGATCGCTATTTGTGATGAAGATATTGACGAATTTATCGGCATCATCAACCAGATCGCCCAGGAGCATCCGATCCTGGTAGATAAGTACATTATGGGTAAGGAGATTGAGGTAGACGCCATCTGCGACGGAACCGACATCCTGATCCCTGGTATCATGCAGCATATTGAGCGTACCGGTATCCACTCCGGAGACAGTATTTCCGTATATCCGGCACAGGATATTACACAGCATAATGTTGACACCATTGTGGAATACACAGAAAAACTGGCTAAGGCCCTTCATGTAAAGGGAATGATCAATATCCAGTTTATCGTAGACGGGGATGACGTATACATCATCGAGGTAAACCCACGTTCTTCCCGTACCGTACCATATATCAGCAAGGTAACCGGTATCCCGATCGTTCCGCTGGCAACCCAGATCATTTGCGGCCATACCATTAAGGAACTGGGTTACAATCCAGGTCTGCAGCCGGCAGCTGATTATATCGCTGTTAAGATGCCTGTATTCTCCTTTGAGAAGATCCGCGGCGCAGATATCAGCCTTGGACCGGAAATGAAGTCTACCGGTGAGTGCCTTGGTATCGCTAAGACCTTTAACGAGGCTCTTTACAAGGCATTTGAGGGCGCTGGCATCCGTCTGCCGAAGTACAAGAAGATGATCATGACCATCAGAAAGAATGAGCAGGAAGAGGCAGTGGATATTGCCCGCAGATTTGCAAATGTAGGCTACCAGATCTTTGCTACCAAGGAACTGCAAGAACCTTAAATGAGCATGGAGTAAAGGCCTTTGAGATCCGCAAACTGGAGCAGGAGTCCCCGAATATCCTTGACCTGGTATTAGGACATCAGATCGACCTGATCATCGATATCCCGGCACAGGGCGCAGAAAGAAGCCATGACGCTTTGTGATCCGCCGTAATGCCATTGAGACAGGTGTAAATGTACTTACAGCCCTTGACACAGCAAGAGCTCTTGTAACAAGCCTTGAGAACCGTGCAAAAGAGCTGACACTGGTGGATATTGCAACTGTGAAGAATGCATAAAGGTGTATAAATATAAGCCCCGCCGAAGCAACGGGGTTTGTATGCTGACGATAAAAACAAGTGAGAGAGGACCCGCGCCAGGCGCGGGTTCACTTGTGCAGACGTGCAGTGGAAGAAAAACTGCCGGTGACAGGTTCTTTAAACGAAAGAAAAGCACATGGAAGCAGGTTTTAAATGCCTGTTTTCATGTGCTTTTTGTGCTTTTGCTGTTGTTGTAATGCACGTTTACAAATCCTGCGTTTTTGCCCGTGGCTGCCTGCAGCAGGCGGTTTGTCGGTTAATGGTTTGAGAAAATTATGCCACAGAAACGTCACTTGCATACTTCTCCGGATGATTGACCGGATAAGTCACTTTGCGGCCTTCTAACACCTCTGTAATGCCAGAGCGGCTGATAAGACAGCCGTTCCATAGCCTGCTTGCTTAAACCTGCAATATGTGGCGTTGCAATTACCTGATCCATGTGCAGCAGCGGGTCGTCTGCATCTGGGATCTCACCTTCAAATACGTCCAGTGCAGCGCCTGCCAGACGGTTGGAAAGCAGCAGTTCCCTTAAAGCAGCCTGGTCGACTAATTCACCACGACCAAGGTTTAAAAGATACGCATCTGATTTCATAAGTTCCAGCTTTTCACGGCTTACCAGATGGAAGGTATCTTTTGTATATGGCAGATGAATAGAAAGAAAATCGGAATTCCGGATCACTTTGTCCAGATCACTTGTAAGAATGCCATAGTCCGCGCAGATATCTCCTGGAAGGTTTCTGCGGTATCCTAACACTTTCATTCCAAAGCCATAGGAAGCTTTTCTGGCAACTGCAGTGCCGATCCGTCCCATTCCAAGTACCCCTAAGGTCTTTCCTTCCAGATCAAAGGTAGAGATCTGTGGGCGGATGCTCCAGCCTTCTTTGCGTAAGCCGTCACGGCTTTGTGGAAGCTTCTTTGCAAGGCTTAAGATCAGTCCAAGGGTAAATTCTGCAACAGAACCGCTGTTGGCGTCAGCTGCGTTTGTTACCTGGATGCCCAGCCGTTCGGCAGCTTCTACATCAATACAGTCTACACCGGCACCATGCATGCCGATGACCTGCAGCTTCGGGCAGGAATTTAAAACACGTTCTGTAAAATGACCATTTCTTGTAAGAACGCCGTCTGCGTCATGTGCCTCTCTCATAAGGGTCTCTTCGTCATATCCGGTGCCCATGACCACCTGGTATCCATGGTCCTGAAGCAGAGTAATGCCTGCAGGGTCTACAGCTTCTGTGATTAAAATTTTTTTGCTCATATACATTACCTCCTACCGGAAAAATCTTCTGAAAACAATGACCAGAACTGGCCGATCAACCTCATTTGCCAATAGTCTAGCGAAAAGTTAGTTCTAAAACAAGTTGCAAACTGTACACCAAATGCGTATAATAATGGACATATTGTATATCTTGCTGTTTTCACATGAACACATTTCAACTTGCAGGTATCCGGAAAGGAGCACACTATGGCATTTCTTGTAAAAGACCTGGTGGACCGGCAGATCTTCGGCGGAGTCAGGCTGGTAGCAGGCGTTTTAAATGTTTCAAACCCTATTTTATGGGTCAATGTAATGGAAATACTGGACACTCCCAGATCTTTAAATGAGGGTGAGTTAGTGGTGTCTACCGGGTATGGCCTGGAGGATCAGTCTCTTCATAAGGACCTGATCCACCAGCTGAAAAAAAGAGGGGTCAGCGGTCTGGCGATCCAGCCGGGCTATTATATCGATCAGATACCGGAATACATTATAGAAGACGCAAACAAAGAAGGGCTGCCGGTGCTGGAGCTGCCGGAACGGCTGTCATTTTCAGAGATCCTTCATGTGCTTATGGATCAGATCACGGAAAACAATCTTATTTCCAGAAAGCTGGTCCAGGGACTGGACACACTGCGCATTGCACTTGGAAAAAAATTAAATATCAGTGAAAAGAAACTATTTGAAAAAGAACAGCAGGTATATCTTTTTCTCATCTGCCTTACAGGAAAAAACAGCCGGGACGAGGAAAGTCTCCGGCAGGGAATGGGAAAAGTAGGCTCTTTTCTTTCTTCTATGTCAAAAACCTGTATTGGTGAGACCTTGCCAGATGGAACCGGTATGTTTCTGGCGCCCTTTTCCGATGGAGAAGCATTTACAGATGCCATGTATGATTTCAGCATTTTCCTTACCTTTCTTTCGGAAAATGAAGAGATCAACTTTTATGTAGGTGCCCAGCCTTTAAAAGAAAGCAGGATCTGCCTGACTGCGTAAAAGAAGCCTACGATCATATCTGTTTGCTGGACCGGATCGGGGCAAAACGGGGGATCTGTACCTTTGATAACCGACTTTTAGTGGAACTTCTTGGGACGCTTCATCAAAATGAGTATTCTATTGTATTGGGAAACCAGGCATTACAGAAACTCTTGGACCATGACCGGTATAATCACACAGGCTATGTACATACCATCCGTATCTATCTGGCACACAACTGCAATGCTACGAAAACAGCGGAACATCTGTACATCCACCGCCATACACTGATGAAGCGGCTGCAGAATATTTCCGCTCTCTGCGGCATTAATTTTACGGATTATTACATGCGTGTATACATGTCTTTAGCCATTCTGATCCATGATTATTTTACTTATTGATCCATAGGGGCTACAAAATATTTCAGAGGGTGAAACGAATTTTTTTACCAAAACTTTAGTAAAAAACTTGACATCACCTAAAAACTGGTGTATCATTCGACACATCAAAAATAAATAAGCAAACGGAGCCGAAAAGGCATAAATGATTTCAAAGAGGAAATTCAGAACAATAGTCTGAGTTTCCTCTTTTGTTTTATCTGAAATCTTCCCGGCGGACCGCCGGGAGCGGTAGTTATCATTTGTTTTCAAGGCTCTGGGCAAGGAGGAAATGATTATGAAAAAAGGTTATGTGTATGCAATGATGGCTGCAGTTGCAGCAATGACAGTTTCCGGGTGTTCTTCCTCTTCTTCCGCACCGGCTTCTACAGCAGCGGAAAGCAAAACTGAAGCAGCAGCTTCTTCAGAAAGCGGCACTACTGCAGCGGACACATCCGATGTAAAGGCAGCGGTGGATACCATTAAATTCGGTCTGGTAGCTCCTCTTTCCGGTGATAACGGTGCTTATGGTACCAAGCAGGAAAAAGGTTATGAGCTGGCAATGGAAGAGATCAACGCAGCTGGCGGTGTGTTGGGAGCCAAGTTAGAGCTGGAAACATACGATGACGGCGGTGATGCTTCTACAGCAGCCAACGGAGCACAGAAGTTTGCAGATGATGACTCCATTCTGGCAATCGGCGGTTCCTGCCTTACCTCCTGTACAGCAGCCATGCTTCCTATTACAGGGGATGCAGAGATGCCTCAGTTGGTAGTAAGCTCCAGTGCAAAATCTTTAACAGGCATCAGTGATTATTTCTTCCGTATGGCGGTTCAGGATGCGGCAGTTGGTCCTCAGATCGCAAACCAGTTTACAAAAATGGGCAAGACCAAAGCAGTTACCCTTTACTGCAACAACGATTACGGCTCTGGTTTAAAGGACAGCTTCAATGCACAGTTTGAAGCAAACGGCGGACAGGTTCTTGACTCCGTACCTTATCAGGCAACTGACCAGGATTTCGCAGCGATCCTTACTACTGTAAAGAGCCTTGATCCTGACTGTATCGCTCTTTGCGGAACTACAACAGACGGAGCACTGATCATCAAGCAGGCAAGACAGATGGGAATTGAAGCACCGATCATGGGACAGCCTGGACTTTACAGCCAGAATGTCATCGACATCGCAGGAGATGCTTCTGAAGGCCTTCTTTGCAGCGGCGTATTCGTAGCAGCAGGCGCAGATGAAAAGGGACAGGAATTCGTAACCAAGTACGGCGAAAAGTACAGCGGTGAAGTTCCGGACGGATTTGCAGCATTAGCTTATGACCAGATGTATGTACTGGCAGATGCAGCAGAAAGAGCCATGAAGGAAAACGGCGGTGAACTTACAAGACAGACTCTTGCAGAAGCATTAAAGGCAACTGAGTATGAAGGCGTTACCGGTACCGTTACCTTTGATGACAACGGTGACTGGGTAAGAGATTACCTGACACTGACTGTAAAAGACGGAAAGTATGTATTATATGAAGAGTAATTCTTCAGGAAAATAGATCAAAACAGTACAGGTGGTGACAATATGTTGGTATTTTTGCAGCAGGTTATAAATGGTCTGGCACAGGGAGGTATCTACTCCCTGATCGCCATAGGCTGGACAACGGTATTTGGAATTGTAGGAGTCATTAACTGGACCCACGGTGAGATCTATATGCTGGGTGCATATACAGGTTATTTTGTAACAACTTATCTGGGACTTCCGCTGATCCCTGCGCTTCTCATTTCCATGGCAGCCGGAGCACTGATCGCAATGGCAGTAGACCAGTTTGGCTATAAGCCATTAAGAAAGAAAGGGGTTCTGGCAGCAACCGGATTTATTACCGCTTTAGGTATTTCCACGATCCTGCGCTATACTGCCAACGCTGTATTTACAGTCAACCCCAAAGCGTATCCACAGCTGGTAGACCAGAAACTGATCACCATCTGTACTATTTCAGGTCAGCCATTAACCATCAGCTCCCTTCATTTATATATCCTCATTGGAACCATTATCATCATGGTATGTCTGGAGCTGTTTATCAAGCATACTCTTACAGGAAAGGCTATGTTGGCTGCTTCCCAGGATATGCAGACCTTAGGCCTTATGGGTGTTAATGCAGAAAAGCTGATCAAAGTTACCTTTGCGATCAGCGGTGCCCTTGGAGCAGCAGCCGGTTTCTTTATTGGTACCATCTACGCCATTAACCCAACCATGGGTGCTTTAGCAGGTCTTAAAGGCTGGTCCTGTGCCATCCTTGGAGGAATCGGAAGCATCACAGGCTCCCTGGTAGGCGGTATTATCCTTGGAATTGTAGAAAACCTGACAGCAGGCTTTATTTCCACTGGTTATAAGGATGCCATTGGATTTGCGGTAATGATCCTGGTACTTCTCATTAAGCCTTCAGGACTTATGGGATATAAATTTGAAGAGAAAGTTTAAGGAGGCAGCATATGAAAAAAGAACGTTTTTTCGGAAAAAACGGACAGACTGCCTTCCTTGGAGCAGCAGTTCTGGTCTTACTGATCTGTTATATTGACAATTTCCATGGTGGAAGCGCCTGGATCCCTACTTATTTTCAGCATGTGGCAGTTAACTGTCTGATTGCAGCCATCCTGGCATTAGGATTAAACTTTGTATCCGGCTATTTAGGCCAGACTTCCTTAGGCCATGCAGCATTTTATGGCATTGGCGCTTATACAACAGCCGTATTATTAAAATATACCAACATCAGTTTCTGGATCACCATTCCTGTGGGATTTCTTCTGGCAGCTCTTGTATCTATTCCACTGGCAATGGCTTCCCTTCGTGTAAAGGGACAGTTTTTGATCGTTATCACCTATGCATTTTGCGAGATCTTACGTTTCATCGCCATTAATACAGCAGCTTTAGGTGGAACAGCCGGTATACCGGGACTTAAATCCCCGGAGATCTTTGGTATTAAGATCACCAAGCTGGCAGCTTCCAGCAAAGGCGGTTACATCCTGATCCTGTTCTTGATCGTAGCAGCAGTAGCATTTTTCGCATGGAAAACAGAACATTCCAGGATAGGCTATGCTTTTTCAGCCATCAGGGAAGATGAGATCGCAGCTGTTGCCATGGGTATTAACACTAAGTATTACAAGGTACTTGCCATGGTGATCTCAGCAGTGATCTGCAGCATTGCAGGAAGTTTTCAGGCAGTGTTTGCAAGCATGGTCAGCCCGGAGCTTTTAAACTCTACCAAGTCCATTTCCATTCTTACTATGGTAGTTATCGGTGGACGCAGAAGCATCAAAGGTATGATCTTAGGAGGTATCCTTCTTACCATTCTTCCTGAGTTATTCCATTCCGTAAAAGACATTGCAGGACTTCCATTTGACCCATGGATGATCCTTTACGGCTTCCTTCTTGTATTTATGATGCGTTTCAGACCGCAGGGCATCTGGGGCGTGACTAAAAAGGAAACAGCAGAAGTGGAAGAGGGGTGATGGATATGCTGCTTGAGACAAAAAAAAGTAACGAAAATATTCGGCGGACTTCACGCCAACAGTGATATTGATTTTTCCATTGATGAAGCGAGATCGTAGCCATCATCGGACCAAATGGTTCAGGCAAGACTACATTTTATAATGTACTTACAGGAATTTCCCCTGCAACCAGAGGCCAGATCATTTTCAAGGGCAAAAGCATAGAAAAAATGCAGCCGGAAGCTATTACCCGCCTTGGCATGGCCCGTACTTTCCAGAATATCCGTCTTTTTGGAAATATGACAGTAGCGGAAAATATCATTATTGCCCGCCACTGCAGAAGAAAGACCGGTATCTGGGACTCTTTAATAGGAAGTCCAAGACTTAAAAAAGAAGAGGCGGAAAACCAGGAATACATTAAGAAATGTCTGGAATACGTAGGTATTTATGATAAAAAAGACTGGCTGGCTAAAAATCTTCCATACGGCATGCAGTGCGACTGGAGATCGCCAGAGTCCTGGCAACAGAGCCAAGCCTGATCCTACTTGATGAGCCGGCAGCAGGCATGAACCCACATGAAAAGGATGAGCTGGTGGAGATCATCAATCGCCTGAAAGCAGAGAAATATTCCATTATCCTCATTGAACATGCCATGCGTATGGTCATGAATATTGCAGACCGGGTGGTAGTATTTGACCACGGACAGAAGATCGCAGAAGGACTGCCACAGGATGTAAAAAATGATCCTGTTGTGATTGAGTCTTATCTGGGAAAGGGGGCATCTGCAAATGGCGATGCTTGATGTAAAAGACCTGAATGTATATTATGGCAAGATCCATGCTATTAAAAATATAAGTCTTACAGTAGAAGAAGGAGAGCTGGTCTCCCTGATCGGGGCAAACGGCGCAGGAAAGACCTCTCTTTTGACGGCTATTATGGGCCAGATCCCGTCTACAGGCCAGATCAGCTTTGAAGGCCAGGCAGTCCACGGAAACGGAACCATGGAGATAGTAAGAAACGGTATGACCATGGTACCGGAAGGCAGACGTGTATTTCCAAGAACTTCTGTAATGGACAATCTGCTGTTAGGCGCTTACAGCCGTAAGGATAAGGAAAATGTAAAAGGCGACTTAAACAAGATCTTTGAAATGTTCCCAAGACTGTTAGAACGTAAAAACCAGCTGGCAGGCACCTTATCCGGCGGCGAACAGCAGATGCTGGCTATGGGGCGCGCACTGATGTCAAGACCAAGACTTCTGCTCCTTGATGAGCCGTCTATGGGACTTTCACCAAGACTGGTTGACCAGGTATTTGATACCATTGTTTCTATTAATAAGTCAGGAACCACCATTATGCTGGTAGAGCAGAACGCAAACCAGGCTCTTCGTGTGGCAAAAAGAGGCTATGTAATAGAGACGGGTGAGATCGTTCTTTCGGATGATGCAGATAAGTTATTGTCCAACCCGCAGGTGAAGGAAGCATATCTGGGTGGTTAAAACACGGGAGTAATTGGAAAAATCTGGAAAATACCACTTGAAAATTGCAATCTGGGAAATAGGATCTGGAAAGGCGGGAGCAAAGGTGAAAGTACTGGTATGGTGTGCTACTGCAGAGGACTGCAGGGTATTTGAACAGTATAATATGGGAAGAATTGAGTTTGAATATACTCCGGATACATTAACAGAGGAAAATGTTTCCTCCTGTAAAGGCTATGAAGGGATCGTGATCCAGACCAGGTGCATGATCACGGAAAAGGTAGCAGCCCTTTTGGCAGAGGCAGGAGTAATATTTATCGCCTGCCGTTCCGCCGGTTTTGACCATGTAAACTTGGCAGCCATAAAGAAATATGGCATCAAGGCCTGCAATGTTCCTTTGTATTCTCCAAATGCCATTGCGGAATACGCCGTCATGGCATCTATGATGCGCTGCGGAAGGTAAAAAAGCAGCTGCACATGACAGAAAAAGGAGATTATACCTTAAAAGGTCTGCGCGGCCAGGAACTGCGTGACCAGACCATTGGTATTATCGGAACCGGCCGGATCGGCATGGAAAGTCTGAAAATATTTTCCTCTTTCACAAAGGATATTTTACTCTACGACCCTTATCCAAGAGAAGACGCGAAAGCATGGGAATCTATGTTTCTCTGGATGAGATCTACGAAAAGTCAACACTCTTAGTATTTCACTGTCCTTTTACAAAAGAAAATTTCCATATGGTAAATGGTGACAGCATCCGTAAAATGCGCACAGGTGTGGTCCTTGTAAACCGGCAAGAGGGGGACTTTTTGATCATCAGGCTGTATTAGAGGGCTTAAAAGAAGGAAAGATCGGTGCCCTTGCAAATGGACGTTTACGAGGATGAAAAAAATTATCTGCGTAAGGACCTGAAAGGGGAAAGTACAGGTGATGCTGTATTTGACCAGCTTATTTCAAGAGAAGATGTGATCTATACTGCCCATACTGCTTTTTATACAGACCGTGCGATCTTTAATATGATCGAGACCACAGTGGAAAATCTCTGGGAATACGGACAGACAGGAAGCTGTGCTCATGAACTGACCTAAGAGAGCGTTTACAGGGATAAAGGGTACAAAATCAGGGAAAAGAGGGACCTAGATATGGAAAAAGAGTTTGATATATTAACGGGTGCAAAACGACTGGATGAAGTACGGTTTTCCAAGATTCGTACAGTAATGGATATGGTAGCTGACCTTCGTGCCAAAGGGGAGAAAGTGCTGGCATTAAGCGCCGGAGAACCGGATTTTGACACACCGGCCCCTATTAAAGAGGCAGTGATCAAAGCCTTGGAAGAAAATTATACCATTATGGCTCCAACAGAGGCTATCCGGCTCTTAGAAAACTTCTGTCAGAGAAACTGGAAAAAGAGACAGGGGTTTCCTATGATCCGGAGACAGAGATCATTTTCACCACCGGCGGTGCAGAAGCCTTAAACAATGCCTTTATGGCAGTGGTAGATCCGGGAGATGAGGTGATCGTATTTTCACCGGCTTTTATCACCTATGAAAATCTGGTCCATATGTGCGGTGCAAAACTGGTAAAAGTGCCTTTAAAGAAGGAAAATAACTATCAGATCGATATGGATGATCTGAAGGCTGCTGTTACAGACAAGACAAAGCTTCTGGTGATGAACAATCCAAACAACCCAACGGGCGCTGTTTACAGCAAAGAGTGCTTAGAGCAGGTATGTGAGCTGGCAAAGGAGAAGAACTTCCTGATCCTTTCTGATGAAATGTATTCCAGACTGGTGTATGGAGACGGAAAATTCTATTCTATTGCCTCTTTCCCGGATATGAAGGAGAGGACCATTATCATCAATGGTTTTTCCAAGACCTATGCAATGACCGGCTGGAGAGTAGGCTACGTGGCAGCTCCTGCAAAGCTTCTGCCAAGTATCTTAAAGGTACATCAGTACTGCAGCACCTGTTGTCCTACCTTTATCCATGTGGGTCTTGCAAATGCACTGGACCTGCCGGAAACAGAAGAGGCAGTGTGCAAAATGGTAGATGCGTTTGCAAAGAGACGGGAAGTGCTGATTGAAGGACTGGATCAGATCCCGGGAATTACCTATGTGAAGCCGGAAGGCGCTTTTTATGCCATGGTGGATGTATCCGCTTTTGGGGTAGACGGAGATACCTTTGCAGCAAAGCTTTTAAAGGAAAAACATGTGGCAGTGATCCCGGGCTCCGGTCTTGGGGAGAACTGCAAGGACGCAGTGCGTATTTCCTTTGCAGCATCAGAAGATACCATAAGAAAGGCAACAGCGCGGATGAAAGAGTTTATCCAGGAGAAAGCTTATGAATCTTAGTGCAGTGATTAACCTTCAGCTGGTGATGTTTGCCCTGTTTATCTGTGGCTTTATCCTTACAAGAAAAGGAGTCATCAACAGTGAGCGGCGAAAAGGCATGTCTGACCTGCTCATCGATCTGTTCCTTCCGGCAAATATTATCTGCGCCTTTCTGACGGGCATCAGCAGGGACGTATTTGCAGAGGCCTTTCAGGTGCTTGTGATCGCTCTTGGGATCCAGATCATTTCCTATCTGTTGGGACTGATATTATATAGGAAGGAAGTAAACGGGCGGAGAATGGTCCTGCGCTATGCAACTATCTGTTCCAATGCCGGATTTATGGGAAATCCGGTAGTGGTAGGGATCTATGGTTCCCAGGGCTTACTGTATGCTTCTGTTTATCTGATCCCCTTAAGAATCTTTATGTGGTCTGCCGGTCTTTCCTGCTTTACAGTGGCAAGTCCAAAGGATATTGTAAAAAAACTGGTCCATCATCTGTATCATTGCAGTAGTTATCGGTATGGCCCTGATGCCATTTCCTGATGTTGTTCCAAGTTTCCTGCTTCAGACCATGCAGTCCTGCAGCAAATGTGTTCTTCCTGTTTCCATGATCGTCATTGGAAGTATTTTGTCGGAAGCAGATATCCGTAAAATGTTAAAGGGAAGCACCTTATTTTACTGTGTCGTGCGCCTTCTGGGAATTCCGGCTGTTACCATGGTCGTATGCCGTCTTCTTGGAATGGGGGCGCTGGTAACAGGTGTATGTACCATCTTAGCAGGAATGCCTGCAGGAAGTACCACAGCGATCCTTGCGGAAAAATATGACGGGGATGCAAAATATGCTTCTGAATGTGTCTTTCTGTCTACGGTACTTTCCCTTTTTACCATGCCTCTTTTGTATATGATACTGGCCTGAATATTTTTGCTGAACTGTAACGAAATAGTGCACAATAGCAGCCGGATTGTAATTAGTTAAAACTAACAAAAATAAAGAAAACTGCCTGCCAGCTCTGACATTTTTCGAAAAATCGTGCTAAACTGAAACAGGAAACTGTGAATGTGAAGCATGAGAAAATCTGGGAAAGTCTCAGATACAAAAGAAAGCAGGCAAAATTTTATGTACGAGAAAGGACAATATATTGTATACGGCATCCGTGGAGTCTGCCAGGTAGCAGACATTATCACCATTGATCATCCATCGGCCCAAAGGGCGTCTTTATTATGAACTTCATCCTATAATCAGAAGGATGGGAAGATCGTCACACCGGTAGACTCGGAGAAGACCATTACTAGGCTGTTGCTTACCAGACCGGAGGCAGAGGCGCTGATCCAAGAGATCCCTCAGATCAAAGAAATGACCGTGGCAAATGACAAACAGAGGGAAGAACGGTATAAAGAGGCTTTAAAACCTGCGACTGCGTGTATGGTGAGTATGATCAAGCGTTGTATCTGCGAAACAGGACCGGATCGAGCACAAGAAAAAGGTGACGGATCTGGATGAGCGGTATTTTCGCATGGCAGAAGATTATCTGAATTCAGAGCTTTCCCTTGCACTTGATATATCTAAGGAAAAGATAAATGAATATATTAAAGAACGGATCGTGGTGTGAAAGCCACGGTCCTTTTTTACTTTATAGGAAAGACCGCCGCCGGCGCTCTTTTGAATTAAAAATGCCCGCCGGTAGGCGGGCAACACAAATAGACGATCTAGGGATTAAAAAAGATAAAAACCTTCCTCACCAAATTCTT
>ENA-OQIG01000318-OQIG01000318.1-human-gut-metagenome-genome-assembly--contig:-NODE-318-length-28774-cov-2.587077_pt1 | contig 28774 bp, 33 predicted proteins | sample MGYA00242576_ERZ504741 | MGnify/ENA primary metagenome ERZ504741 (study PRJEB26092, sample SAMD00036436) | human gut metagenome | host: Homo sapiens | study: EMG produced TPA metagenomics assembly of... | reverse complement strand
CTGAGGCAGCACCTGGCACGGCTGGGACGGAAGTCGCTGTCGTTCTCAAAATCGGTGGAGCTGCATGACAAAGTCATCGGGCATTATCTGAACATAAAACACTATCAATAAGTTGGAGTCATTACCTGATTTTCGGAAATTATTTATATTCACGAAATTAATAAATTACCACTGGTTTAATTTACTAAATTTTCTTGCATGTAAAATTTCACGCAACGTCTCCCCATCAGGAAACACCAACTCCGGCGCGATTTCAAACAGCGGCCACAGCATAAATCCACGATTCTTCATATCGTAGTGCGGAACGGTCAGGCGTTCGGTATTTATTACTTCATTACCAAACAGCATGATGTCGAGATCCAGCGTGCGCGGTCCCCAGCGTTCAGCTTTACGGACGCGACCTTGCTGCAATTCAATACGCTGTGTGTGATTGAGTAGCTCTTCAGGTGCAAGAGAGGTTTCCAGCGCCACGGCTGCGTTTAAGTAATCGGTTGATCTTGCGGCCCCAGCGGTGGGGTGCGGTAAAACGAAGAAACGGTAAGAATGTGGCTTTCAGGGATATCGCCTAATGCTTTCAGGGCAGCATTGACCTGCTCCAGCGGAGAGGCCAGATTGCTGCCTATGGCAATATACGCCACTGTCATGCGGTACCCTCACGACGTGGTGCGCGTTTGCGTGGACGACGAGTACGACGACGCGGTGACGGTTCTTCATCCAGCTCGTTGAGCATCCCTTTTTGGTCTGGTGGCGCGGAAACCTGGAACTCACCCCACCATTCACCAGACGCTGCAGTTCAGCGTTACGTTCAACTTCAGCTCGCAAGGCCAACAGGTCATAAGCCGCACGGAACTTAGGATGCTCCAGCAGTTTCCATGCGCGTTTACCCTGACGACGGGACATACGCAACTGCAACTGCCAGATATCGCGGGTTAACGTCGTCAGACGTTTCGGGATTGCCAGTGAACGGCAGGCTTCGTCCAGCACGTCGTTCATCGCCAGCGCGAAAGCGTCGTGATAGGTCAGGCCGCTTTCCTGGGCGATCTTCTGTGCCGTCTCCAGCAGTGGGTACCAGAACATGGCGGCAAACAGGAACGCCGGGTTCACGCGCATATCGTTATGGATACGCGTATCGGTATTCTTCAGTACCTGCTCAATAATGCGCTCCATCGGGCTGTCGCCATTTTCCGTGAAGTAGCGGGTAATGGTCGGGAACAGCGGCTGGAACAGATGATATTCACACAACAGCTTATAGGTTTCGTAACCGTAGCCCGCTTGTAGCAGTTTAAGCGATTCTTCAAACAGGCGTGCCGGTGGGATATCGTTCAGCAGGGTAGCGAGGCGAGGGATCGGTTCTGCGGTTTCCGGGCTGATGCGCATACCCAATTTGGCGGCAAAACGTACCGCGCGCAGCATACGTACCGGATCTTCACGGTAGCGCGTTTCCGGGTTACCAATCAGACGGATAACGCCGTCCTTCAGATCCTTCATGCCGCCAACGTAATCACGGACGGTAAAATCCGCTACGCTGTAATACAGGCTGTTGATAGTGAAATCGCGGCGCTGGGCGTCTTCTTCGATGGAGCCGAAAATGTTGTCGCGCAGCAACATGCCGTTTTGCCCGCGTTGGGAGGTCGTGCGGTCGCTGATGTTACCTTCGTGGTGTCCACGGAAGGTCGCAACTTCGATAATCTCCGGGCCAAACATCACATGAGCCAGACGGAAACGGCGACCCACAAGGCGGCAGTTACGGAACAGTTTGCGCACCTGCTCAGGCGTGGCGTTAGTGGTTACGTCAAAGTCTTTCGGCTTTTTGCCAAGTAACAGGTCGCGCACGCCGCCGCCAACCAGCCAGGCTTCGTATCCCGCTTTATTGAGCCTGTACATTACCTTCAGGGCATTTTCACTGATATCTTTGCGGGAAATAGCATGCTGCTCACGCGGGATCACCGTCACCTGTGGACGGGCGACTGCCTGTTCAGCCTCGCTTTCCTCGCGGCTTAGCACCTTGCGGCAAAAATTAGCGACTCGGGTAAAAATAGTACACCTCGGTAGTGTCAAACATCATTCAGGACAAAAAAATAGCGGCTAATCATAGCTCAGCATGACGCATTTGAGAATGTTGAATTTACAATTGCTGACTCAGGCACGGCGGTAAGCCGCCAGTTTTTGACGGCTGACTGGAGGATTTGCTCGACGCTGAAATCCTGCCAGTGTGCTTCTGCCTGCTGACCCAGAAATTGAAGTGCCGCGATTAGTACCGGGCGTGGATCGCTTTTCGGCAACGCAGGCGCATGATTCTGCTTGGAAAGTTTAGCGCCTTGTGGATTAAGCGCCAGCGGCAGATGAATGTAATCTGGCACTTTCCAGCCAAAAAGCTGGTACAGCGAGATTTGCCGCACTGTCGGTTCGATCAAATCTGCCCCGCGGACAATTTCGCTCACGCCCTGGAAGTGATCATCCACCACCACCGCCAGGTATAGGCAAACAAACCATCACGGCGATGAATAATAAAATCTTCCCGTGCCAGTTTTTCGTCGGCGTGAATAATGCCGCGCAGCTGGTCAGTAAATTGCGTGACCGGATGCTGCTGGCGGATACGCACTGCGGCGTTGTCTGGTCCATGATGCAACACCCGGCAATGACCGTCGTAAATACCGCCAATGCTTTGAATACGCGCACGCGTGCAGGTGCAGTAATAACTTAGCCTTGCTCATGTAACCAGGCGAGTGCTTCACGATAGGCGTCGTGACGTTGCGATTGCCAGAGAACATCGCCGTCCCAGTGCAGACCGTAATGTTCCAGCTGGCGCAGGATAGTTTCTGCGGCACCGGGAACTTCACGAGGCGGGTCGATATCTTCTATACGTACCAGCCAGCGACCTTGCCGGGCGCGAGCCTGCAAATAGCTGCCAAGCGCAGCAATCAGAGAACCAAAATGAAGCTCGCCGGAAGGAGAGGGGCGAAGCGGCCAATATAGTGTGTGTCTGTCATCTCTTTGAACAAAAAATAAGGCGGGAGCATTTCCCGCCTGTGGTAAACGTGATGGAACGGCTGTAATTAGCCAGCCATCTGTTTTTCGCGAATTTCAGCCAGCGTTTTGCAGTCGATGCACAGATCGGCTGTCGGGCGCGCTTCCAGACGGCGAATACCAATTTCAACACCGCAGGATTCGCAGTAGCCGAAATCTTCGTCTTCCACTTTTTTCAGCGTCTTCTCGATCTTTTTGATCAGCTTACGCTCGCGATCGCGGTTACGCAGTTCGAGGCTGAACTCTTCTTCCTGGGCTGCACGGTCTACCGGGTCCGGGAAGTTGGCTGCTTCATCCTGCATATGTGTAACGGTGCGATCGACTTCATCCCTGAGTTGATTACGCCATGCTTCCAGAATACGACGGAAGTGCGCCAGCTGGGCTTCATTCATATACTCTTCGCCCGGCTTCTCCTGATATGGTTCCACCCCAGCGATGGCGAGAATACTCAGGGACGATGTTTTACTGGTTTTGTCCCTTCTTGCATGTTGCTTCTCCTTAACACGCACTATCGATCCCCATGTTCGGGGGAAAAATGAGGCCGCTATAAATAGCAGATGCTTTTCCGGATAGCAATTATCTAAACGTAACACTTGACAACTGTGTGAGGAAAAGCGTATTTGCGCACGCGACCAGAATGTAAATTAACCAGTTACTTACTTTACTACAATGTAACCGGCAGTGATTTTTTAAGAGCCATGCTTCAGCAGAAATTTCCGCTTTGTAAGCCAGAATTTCTACCCCCCTCTGTTGAGCTTCTGACAATAGTTGCGCGTATTTCTCATCGATGTGGCGCGCGGGTGAAAACCGTGTAATGGCTGAATGCAGCACGGCGAAAAAGATAACCGCACGCTGGCCTTCAGCCGCTACGCTCATCAACTCCCGAAGGTGTTTCTGACCTCGTTCAGTGACCGCATCGGGAAAATATCCCTGTTCGTTCTCCGCTAACGTAACCGATTTCACTTCAATATAGCAGTCTGGACGCGAATCCGCCTGCAATATAAAGTCAATACGGCTGCGTTCTGCGCCGTATTTTACTTCGCTTTTCAGCGAGCTATAGCCTGACAGTTCTGAAATTGATTCATTAAGGATAGCCTCTTTCGTCAACCTGTTAGCCCAAAGCGTGTTGACGCAAATAAATGCGCCGCTCTGGCTTTGAGTTAATTCCCAGGTGTGTGGGTATTTCCGTTTGGTGTTGTCTGAAGTCGAATACCAGACGGTATCGCCAGGCGTTGCACAACCGGTCATCGCACCCGTATTCGGGCAGTGTAGCGTTAATTCGCGACCATCGGGTGTGATCACATCGGCTAAAAAACGTTTGTAACGCTGAATTAGCGTCGCGCGCTGTAGAGGGGGAGAAAATTCCATTGCGACAATCCTTGTTATTGCGTTAGCGCCCAGCGTTTTAGCGGCGTGTAGCGTGTGCGTCCACGGGCAAACGAGGAGGCGTAAAGGGTGAACTCCGTCACCGCATAAGACCAGTTAAAACCCGGCGGCGGGATTGTCACCGCCTCGCTGGCGTCGCGCAATAAGGTAATATGTGGATGAAACGGACGATTGCTTTGAAAACAACCGCTGCGGGCAGCCTGTGAACGGAGCATATTCGCCAGCTGGATTAAGCCGCGTGGAGGCTGACGCATCCCTAACCACACCACACGCGAACGCAGCCATTGTCCGGCGTCATCAAGCGTGAGTGTGAAACCAGGTTGACGAATCCGTCCGGCTAAAAGAGAAAGCGCCTTCTCTTTCTCGGCGCTCACTTCGCCTAAAAATGCCAGAGTCAGATGCAAATTATCGGCGGCGACCGGACGTCCCGCCTCAGGTGGGAAGTGTTTGGCGCGCCAGTGGATAATCTGTTCGCGGATTTCTGCAGGTAAGTCGATAGCAAAGAACAGACGTTGCGGTTCAGACATGTGAGGCACTCGGTTATGAATTACCGCGATGCTACAATGTGGCGCGAAGAATGTTAACCCTCTGGAGCGTTTTGTGTCGTCGTTGCCCGTTGCTGCCGTCTTACCTGAATTACTTACCGCTCTCGATTGTGCGCCGCAGGTATTATTAAGTGCGCCGACCGGGGCCGGGAAATCAACCTGGCTGCCGCTGCAATTGCTGGCGCATCCCGGCATTAACGGAAAAATTATCCTGCTGGAGCCGCGTCGTCTGGCGGCGCGTAACGTCGCGCAACGGCTGGCGGAGCTGCTTAACGAAAAGCCAGGCGATACCGTTGGCTACCGGATGCGTGCGCAAAACTGCGTCGGGCCGAATACCCGCCTGGAAGTAGTTACCGAAGGCGTGCTGACGCGGATGATCCAGCGTGACCCGGAACTGAGCGGTGTTGGACTGGTGATCCTTGATGAATTTCATGAGCGCAGCTTGCAGGCGGATTTGGCGTTGGCGCTGTTACTCGATGTGCAACAAGGTCTGCGTGATGACCTTAAACTGCTGATTATGTCGGCTACGCTGGACAACGACCGCTTGCAGCAAATGCTGCCAGAAGCGCCCGTCGTCATCTCAGAAGGGCGCTCGTTTCCGGTTGAACGCCGTTATTTACCGCTGCCCGCGCATCAGCGTTTTGACGAAGCCGTCGCGGTTGCCACCGCCGAAATGCTGCGTCAGGAAAGTGGATCATTACTGTTATTTTTAACTGGCGTCGGAGAAATTCAGCGTGTGCAGGAACAACTGGCTTCGCGCATCGGCAGTGATGTGTTGCTCTGCCCGCTGTATGGCGCGTTGTCGCTGAACGATCAGCGAAAAGCGATCCTCCCGGCACCGCAAGGGATGCGCAAAGTGGTGCTGGCGACCAATATTGCTGAAACCAGTTTAACCATCGAAGGTATTCGTCTGGTGGTGGATTGTGCCCAGGAGCGTGTGGCGCGCTTTGATCCGCGCACGGGGCTTACGCGGCTGATTACTCAACGCGTTAGCCAGGCATCCATGACGCAGCGTGCCGGGCGCGCCGGGCGTCTGGAGCCGGGTATCTGCCTGCATTTAATCGCCAAGGAACAAGCAGAACGCGCCGCGGCGCAAAGTGAACCGGAAATATTACAAAGCGATCTTTCCGGTTTGCTGATGGAATTACTGCAATGGGGATGCAGCGATCCGACGCAGATGAGCTGGCTGGATCAACCGCCAACGGTGAATCTACTGGCCGCGAAACGCCTGTTACGGATGCTGGGGGCGCTGGACGGTGAACGGCTTAGTGCGCAAGGGCAAAAAATGGCAGCGCTGGGTAACGATCCGCGTTTAGCGGCAATGCTGGTTAGCGCGAAGAACGACGACGAAGCTGCTACCGCGGCAAAAATTGCCGCCATTCTCGAAGACCGCCACGGATGGGCAATAGTGACCTGGGCGTGGCGTTTTCGCGCAATCAACCAGCCTGGCAGCAACGTAGTCAGCAACTGTTAAAACGCTTAAACGTACGCGGCGGTGAGGCAGACAGTTCGCTTATCGCGCCGCTACTTGCCGGGGCGTTTGCCGATCGCATTGCTCGCCGCCGTGGGCAAGATGGACGCTATCAACTGGCAAACGGCATGGGAGCGATGCTCGATGCCGACGACGCGCTAAGCCGCCACGAATGGTTGATCGCACCGTTATTATTGCAGGGCAGCGCCTCGCCGGATGCGCGGATTTTACTGGCGCTACCGGTCGATATTGATGAATTAGTGCGACGCTGTCCGCAGCTGGTGCAGCAATCTGACACCGTGGAATGGGATGACGCGCAAGGTACGCTGAAAGCCTGGCGTCGGCTGCAAATCGGTCAGTTGACGGTGAAAGTGCAGCCGTTGGCGAAACCGTCAGAAGACGAGTTGCATCAGGCGATGCTTAATGGCATCCGTGATAAAGGTTTAAGCGTGCTCAACTGGACGGCGGAAGCGGAACAGCTACGCTTGCGTTTGTTATGCGCCGCAAAGTGGTTGCCGGAATATGACTGGCCAGCGGTTGATGATGAGAGTTTGTTGGCGACGCTGGAAACGTGGCTGCTGCCACATATGACTGGCGTACATTCACTACGCGGCCTGAAATCACTCGACATTTATCAGGCACTACGCGGATTACTTGATTGGGGAATGCAGCAACGTCTGGATAGTGAATTGCCTGCGCATTACACTGTGCCGACGGGAAGCCGGATCGCCATTCGTTATCATGAAGATAACCCGCCCGCGCTGGCGGTGAGAATGCAGGAGATGTTTGGTGAGGCCACCAATCCGACGATCGCCCAGGGGCGCGTGCCGCTGGTGCTGGAGTTGCTTTCCCCTGCCCAAAGGCCATTACAAATCACACGAGATTTGAGCGCCTTCTGGAAAGGAGCGTACCGTGAGGTGCAAAAAGAGATGAAAGGGCGTTATCCCAAACATGTCTGGCCGGACGACCCGGCAAACACTGCACCGACGCGACGGACGAAAAAGTATTCGTAAGGTTGGTTTTCTCCCTCTCCCTCAAGGAGAGGGGACCGATCGAGCACAAATTTTGAGAGATATCTTCTTCTGTCTTGTAACAGAAGAACAGAAAATCGGGCTTTTGCGCCTGAATATTGCGGAGAAAAAGCATGGCCGGGAATGACCGCGAGCCAATTGGACGCAAAGGGAAACCGACGCGTCCGGTCAAACAAAAGGTAAGCCGTCGTCGTTACGAAGATGACGATGATTACGACGATTATGATGACTATGAGGATGAAGAACCGATGCCGCGCAAAGGTAAGGCAAAGGCAAAGGCGTAAGCCTCGTGGCAAACGCGGCTGGCTATGGCTACTGCTAAAACTGGCTATCGTTTTTGCCGTGCTGATCGCCATTTACGGCGTTTATCTCGATCAAAAAATTCGTAGCCGTATTGATGGCAAGGTCTGGCAACTGCCTGCGGCAGTTTATGGCCGAATGGTCAATCTTGAGCCAGACATGACCATCAGCAAGAACGAGATGGTGAAGCTGCTGGAGGCGACCCAGTATCGTCAGGTGTCGAAAATGACCCGTCCTGGCGAATTTACCGTGCAGGCAACAGCATTGAGATGATCCGCCGTCCGTTTGATTTCCCGGACAGCAAAGAAGGGCAGGTGCGTGCGCGTTTGACCTTTGATGGCGATCATCTGGCGACCATCGTCAATATGGAGAACAACCGTCAGTTCGGCTTCTTCCGTCTTGATCCGCGCCTGATCACCATGATCTCCTCGCCAAACGGTGAACAACGTCTGTTTGTGCCGCGCAGTGGTTTCCCTGATTTGCTGGTGGATACTTTGCTGGCGACAGAAGACCGTCATTTTTACGAGCATGACGGCATCAGCCTCTACTCCATCGGACGTGCGGTGCTGGCAAACCTGACCGCAGGTCGCACGGTGCAGGGTGCGAGTAGCTGACGCAACAGCTGGTGAAAAACCTGTTCCTCTCCAGCGAGCGCTCTTACTGGCGTAAAGCGAACGAAGCTATATGGCGTTGATCATGGATGCGCGTTACAGCAAAGATCGCATTCTTGAGCTGTATATGAATGAGGTGTATCTCGGTCAGAGCGGCGACAACGAAATTCGTGGCTTCCCGCTGGCGAGCCTGTACTACTTTGGTCGCCCGTAGAAGAGTTGAGCCTTGACCAGCAGGCGCTGTTAGTTGGCATGGTGAAAGGGGCGTCCATCTACAACCCGTGGCGTAACCCGAAACTGGCGCTGGAGCGACGTAATCTGGTGCTGCGTTTGCTACAACAACAGCAGATTATCGATGGTGAACTGTATGAAATGCTCAGCGCGCGTCCTCTGGCGTACAGCCGCGCGGTGGGGTAATCTCTCCACAGCCAGCCTTTATGCAACTGGTGCGTCAGGAGTTGCAGGCGAAATTAGGCGATAAGGTAAAAGATCTGTCCGGCGTGAAGATCTTCACTACCTTTGACTCGGTGGCCCAGGACGCGGCAGAAAAAGCCGCCGTGGAAGGCATTCCGGCACTGAAGAAACAGCGTAAGCTGAGCGATCTGGAAACCGCGATTGTGGTCGTCGACCGCTTTAGTGGTGAAGTTCGTGCGATGGTCGGAGGTTCTGAGCCGCAGTTTGCGGGCTACAACCGTGCGATGCAGGCGCGTCGTTCGATTGGTTCCCTTGCAAAACCAGCGACTTATCTGACTGCCTTAAGCCAGCCGAAAATCTATCGTCTGAATACGTGGATTGCGGATGCGCCAATTGCGCTGCGTCAGCCGAATGGCCAGGTCTGGTCACCGAAGAATGATGACCGTCGTTATAGCGAAAGCGGCAGAGTGATGCTGGTGGATGCGTTGACCCGTTCGATGAACGTGCCGACGGTAAATCTGGGGATGGCGCTGGGGCTGCCTGCGGTTACGGATACCTGGATTAAACTGGGCGTACCGAAAGATCAGTTGCATCCGGTTCCGGCAATGCTGCTGGGGGCGTTGAACTTAACGCCAATCGAAGTGGCGCAGGCATTCCAGACCATCGCCAGCGGTGGTAACCGTGCACCGCTTTCTGCGCTGCGTTCGGTAATCGCGGAAGATGGCAAAGTGCTGTATCAGAGCTTCCCGCAGGCGGAACGCGCTGTTCCGGCGCAGGCGGCGTATCTGACACTATGGACCATGCAGCAGGTTGTACAACGCGGTACGGGTCGTCAGCTTGGGGCGAAATACCCGAACCTGCATCTGGCAGGGAAAACAGGGACTACCAACAATAACGTAGATACCTGGTTTGCGGGCATTGACGGCAGCACGGTGACCATCACCTGGGTCGGCCGTGATAACAACCAGCCGACCAAACTGTATGGAGCCAGCGGGGCAATGTCGATTTATCAGCGTTATCTGGCTAACCAGACGCCAACGCCGCTGAATCTTGTTCCGCCAGAAGATATTGCAGATATGGGCGTGGACTACGACGGCAACTTTGTTTGCAGCGGTGGCATGCGTGTCTTGCCGGTCTGGACCAGCGATCCGCAATCGCTGTGCCAGCAGAGTGAGATGCAGCAGCAGCCGTCAGGCAACCCGTTTGATCAGTCTTCACAGCCGCAGCAACAGCCGCAACAGCAACCTGCTCAGCAAGAGCAGAAAGATAGCGACGGTGTAGCCGGTTGGATTAAGGATATGTTTGGTAGTAATTAACATCTAAGCGTGAAATACCGGATGGCGAGTTGCCATCCGGTAAAATAACATCCCACCCAAAGTATTAACCCTTTCTTTTCATCTGGTTGTTTATTAACCCTTCAGGAACGCTCAGATTGCGTACCGCTTGCGAACCCGCCAGCGTTTCGAATATTATCTTATCTTTATAATAATCATTCTCGTTTACGTTATCATTCACTTTACATCAGAGATATACCAATGGCGCGTTCCAAAACTGCTCAGCCAAAACACTCACTGCGTAAAATCGCAGTTGTAGTAGCCACAGCGGTTAGCGGCATGTCTGTTTATGCACAGGCAGCGGTTGAACCGAAAGAAGACACTATCACCGTTACCGCTGCACCTGCGCCGCAAGAAAGCGCATGGGGGCCTGCTGCAACTATTGCGGCGAAGCACTCTGCTACTGCGACTAAAACGGATACACCAATTGAAAAAACGCCGCAGTCTATTTCGGTTGTGACCCGAGAAGAGATGGATATCAAACAACCCGCAACGGTAAAAGAAGCTCTGGATTATACGCCAAGTGTCTTTTCAACGCGTGGTAGTTCAACGACGTATGATGTTGTTTCTATTCGTGGATTTACTACACCCAGTACAGTAAATACCAACCAATATCTGGATGGCTTAAAACTTCAGGGGGATAACTACTCTGAAGCCTCTATTGATCCTTATTTCCTTGAACGTGTGGAATTACTCCGTGGCCCAGTATCCGTACTGTACGGTAAAAGTCATCCGGGCGGAGTAGTAAGCATGGTCAGCAAACGTCCTTCAACGGATCCGATTAAAGAGATCCAGTTCAAAATGGGAACGGATAATCTTTGGCAGACCGGATTCGATTTTAGTGATGCAATAGATGATGATGGCGTTTGGTCATATCGCTTGACTGGATTAGGACGTAGTAGGATGCGCAACAAAAGTATGCAAAAACTACACGGTATGCAGTAGCTCCCTCATTCAGCTGGCGTCCTGATGATAAAACGGATTTGACTTTCCTGAGTAATTTCCAGAGTGATCCCGATGCAGGCTATTATGGTTGGTTACCGCGCCAGGGAACAGTTGTTCCCTATCAGGATGCAAATGGTAGCTGGCACAAATTGCCAACAGATTTTAATGAAGGCGAGAAAGACAATAAGATGTCTCGTCGTCAACAATTAATTGGCTACAGCTTTGCTCATGAATTTAATGATACTTTTACTGTACGTCAGAATCTGCGCTATACCCGCATTCATACACTCTACGATGCAGTATATGGCAATAGTTACATCGCGCCAGCGCAAATTAGCCGTGCTTATGTACGTTCAGATGAAGATTTAAATTCATTCACTGTTGATACGCAACTACAGTCTAACTTTGCTACCGGTGCTGTAGCACATACCTTGCTTACTGGCGTGGATTACCTGCGCATGCGTAACGATATTGATGCGAACTATGGTACTGCAGATCCAATTAGCATGCAGGATCCACAGTACGGTAACGCCAATATCAATATCAATTTCCCATATGCTGTAATTAACCGTCAGGAACAGACAGGGCTTTATATTCAGGATCAGTCTGAGTGGAATAAGTGGGTATTGACGCTGGGTGGTCGTTACGATTTTGCGAAAACTTCTACCTATACTCGTTCGACGAGTTCTTTGGATGAAATTAACGATCAGCAGTTCACCTGGAGAGGTGGCATTAATTATCTGTTCGATAACGGTATTTCACCTTATTTCAGTTATAGCGAATCCTTCGAGCCAGTATCTGGAGCGACTAAAGAAGGAAAACCATTTGATCCTTCTCGCGGTAAGCAGTACGAAGCAGGTGTCAAATACGTACCGAAAGATACGCCTGTCACTGTCACTGCCTCGGTATTCCAGTTGACGAAAGACAAAAATCTGACTGCAGACCCAAGTAATATTTTGTTTAGCGTACAGGGGGGAGAGATTCGTTCTCGTGGCTTTGAAATTGAGGCGAAAGCAGCTCTCAACGCTAATATCAATGTGACTGCGGCATATAACTACACCGATGCTGAATACACCAAAGACACACTGTATAAAGGTAAACGCCCGGCAGAGGTCCCTCGAAATATGGCGTCGCTGTGGGCAGATTACACTTTCCGCGAAACAGCTCTTAGTGGTCTGAGTTTTGGTGCAGGGGCACGTTATTTTGGCGACACTTCAAGTTTCTACACAACGGGTGAAAAGGCCAATCAGACATTCAATGTTGGGGGGTATACCCTGGTTGATGCAATGATAAAATATGATCTAGCTCGTTTCGGTATGCCTGGTTCTTCTGTTGGTGTTAACGTAAATAACCTGTTCGACCGCGAATATGTCTCCAGTTGCTATCGTGATTATGCATGTTACTGGGGCGCAGAACGTCAGGTCGTTGCAACCGCAACCTTCCGTTTCTAATTTCTCTTTTGGGGCACGGATTTCCGTGCCCATTTCACAAGTTGGCTGTTATGCAGGAATACACGAATCATTCCGATACCACTTTTGCACTGCGTAATATCTCCTTTCGTGTGCCCGGGCGCACGCTTTTGCATCCGCTGTCGTTAACCTTTCCTGCCGGGAAAGTGACCGGTCTGATTGGTCACAACGGTTCTGGTAAATCCACTCTGCTCAAAATGCTTGGCCGTCATCAGCCTCCGTCAGAAGGGGAGATTCTTCTTGATGCCCAGCCGCTGGAAAGCTGGAGCAGCAAAGCGTTTGCCCGCAAAGTGGCTTATTTGCCGCAGCAGCTTCCTCCGGCAGAAGGGATGACCGTGCGTGAACTGGTGGCGATTGGTCGTTACCCGTGGCATGGCGCACTAGGGCGCTTTGGTGCGGCAGATCGCGAAAAAGTTGAGGAAGCTATCTCGCTGGTTGGCTTAAAACCGCTGGCGCATCGGCTGGTAGACAGCCTCTCTGGCGGCGAACGTCAGCGGGCGTGGATCGCCATGCTGGTGGCGCAGGATAGCCGTTGTCTGTTGCTCGACGAACCGACTTCGGCGTTGGATATCGCCCACCAGGTTGATGTGCTGGCGCTGGTGCACCGTTTAAGTCAGGAGCGTGGCCTGACGGTCATTGCCGTGCTGCACGATATCAATATGGCTGCGCGTTACTGTGATTATCTGGTCGCCCTGCGCGGCGGTGAAATGATTGCTCAGGGAACGCCTGCGGAAATTATGCGCGGCGAAACCCTCGAAATGATTTATGGCATCCCGATGGGTATTCTGCCGCATCCGGCGGGTGCTGCACCTGTGAGTTTTGTTTATTGATGAGCGGCTTACCTCTTATTTCGCGCCGTCGACTGTTAACGGCGATGGCGCTTTCTCCGTTGTTATGGCAGATGAATACCGCCCACGCGGCGGCTATTGACCCAAATCGTATTGTGGCGCTGGAGTGGTTGCCGGTGGAATTACTGCTGGCGCTCGGCATCGTGCCTTACGGCGTGGCGGACACCATCAACTATCGCCTGTGGGTTAGCGAACCACCGTTACCTGAATCGGTGATTGACGTCGGTTTGCGCACAGAACCTAACCTTGAACTGCTGACCGAAATGAAACCGTCGTTTATGGTCTGGTCGGCAGGATATGGCCCTTCACCAGAAATGCTGGCTCGTATTGCGCCGGGGCGTGGATTTAACTTCAGCGACGGCAAACAGCCGCTGGCGATGGCGCGTAAATCGCTGACGGAAATGGCGGATTTACTTAACCTGCAAAGCGCAGCAGAAACGCATTTAGCGCAATATGAAGACTTTATCCGCAGCATGAAACCCCGCTTTGTGAAGCGTGGTGCGCGTCCGTTATTGCTGACGACGCTTATCGATCCGCGCCATATGCTGGTCTTCGGTCCAAACAGCTTGTTCCAGGAAATTCTTGATGAGTACGGCATCCCAAATGCCTGGCAAGGGGAAACCAACTTTTGGGGCAGTACCGCCGTCAGTATCGATCGTCTGGCAGCGTATAAAGACGTTGATGTGCTCTGTTTTGATCACGACAACAGCAAAGACATGAATGCGCTAATGGCAACCCCGCTGTGGCAGGCCATGCCGTTTGTCCGCGCCGGACGCTTTCAGCGCGTTCCGGCGGTCTGGTTCTATGGCGCGACGCTTTCGGCAATGCACTTTGTGCGTATTCTGGATAACGCCATCGGAGGTAAAGCGTGAGTAAACGAATTGCGCTTTTCCCGGCGTTATTGCTGGCGCTGCTGGTTATTGTCGCAGCGGCGCTCACCTGGATGAACTTTTCGCAAGCGCTGCCGCGTAGCCAGTGGCGCAGGCTGCCTGGCGCCGGATATTGACGTCATCGAGCAGATGATTTTTCACTACAGCTTGTTGCCGCGTCTGGCGATTTCGCTGCTGGTGGGCGCGGGCCTGGGGCTGGTGGGCGTGCTGTTTCAGCAAGTGCTGCGTAACCCGCTGGCGGAACCGACGACGTTGGGCGTTGCAACAGGCGCGCAACTGGGGATTACCGTCACTACGCTCTGGGCGATCCCAGGTGCTATGGCGAGCCAGTTTGCTGCGCTGGCGGGCGCTTGCGTTGTTGGCTTAATCGTCTTTGGCGTCGCGTGGGGGAAACGGCTTTCGCCGGTAACGCTGATCCTCGCGGGGCTGGTAGTGAGCCTTTATTGTGGGGCAATCAATCAGTTACTGGTTATCTTCCACCATGACCAACTGCAAAGCATGTTCCTGTGGAGCACCGGAACGCTGACGCAAACCGACTGGGGCGGTGTTGAGCGTTTATGGCCGCAGTTGCTGGGCGGTGTGATGCTGACGTTGCTGCTACTTCGTCCGTTAACCCTGATGGGGCTTGATGATGGCGTGGCGCGCAATCTCGGGCTGGCCTTGTCGCTCGCGCGTCTGGCGGCGCTGTCGCTGGCGATTGTCATCAGTGCGCTGCTGGTGAACGCGGTGGGGATTATCGGCTTTATCGGGTTGTTCGCGCCACTGCTGGCGAAAATGCTGGGGGCGCGGCGTTTGTTGCCACGGTTGATGCTGGCATCGCTGATTGGTGCGTTAATTCTGTGGCTTTCTGATCAAATCATCCTCTGGCTGACTCGCGTGTGGATGGAAGTGTCCACCGGTTCGGTCACTGCGTTGATCGGTGCGCCGCTGCTACTGTGGTTGCTGCCGCGTTTACGCAGCATTAGCGCGCCGGATATGAAGGTCAACGATCGTGTCGCGGCTGAACGCAACATGTGCTGGCGTTTGCCTCGCGGGCGGCGTGCTGCTGTTGATGGCTGTGGTGGTGGCGCTGTCGTTTGGTCGTGATGCGCACGGCTGGACGTGGGCGAGCGGGGCGTTGCTCGATGATTTAATGCCCTGGCGCTGGCCGCGAATTATGGCGGCGCTGTTTGCGGGCGTCATGCTGGCGGTGGCGGGCTGTATTATTCAGCGACTGACCGGCAACCCGATGGCAAGCCCGGAAGTGCTGGGGATTAGTTCCGGCGCAGCGTTTGGCGTGGTACTGATGCTGTTTCTGGTACCGGGTAATGCTTTTGGCTGGCTGTTACCCGCGGGAAGTATCGGTGCCGCGGTGACGCTGTTGATTATTATGATCGCCGCCGGGCGCGGTGGATTTTCCCCACACCGCATGTTACTGGCGGGGATGGCGTTAAGTACCGCATTCACCATGCTTTTAATGATGTTGCAGGCGAGTGGTGACCCGCGAATGGCGCAAGTGCTGACCTGGATCTCTGGTTCGACCTACAACGCCACCGATGCGCAGGTCTGGCGCACCGGAATTGTGATGGTGATTTTGCTGGCGATTACCCCGCTGTGCCGCCGCTGGCTGACCATTTTACCGCTGGGTGGTGATACCGCGCGGGCCGTGGGGTTGGCGTTAACGCCGACGCGAATTGCGCTGCTGCTGTTAGCGGCTTGCCTGACGGCGACCGCGACGATGACCATTGGACCGTTGAGTTTTGTTGGTTTAATGGCACCGCATATCGCGCGGATGATGGGCTTTCGACGGACGATGCCGCACATCGTGATTTCGGCGCTGGTGGGTGGTTTACTGCTGGTGTTCGCTGACTGGTGTGGGCGGATGGTGCTGTTCCCGTTCCAGATCCGGCGGGGCTGCTGTCGACCTTTATCGGCGCGCCATATTTTATCTATTTGCTGAGAAAGCAGAGCCGTTAATAGAATGCCTCGCCCGGTGGGCGAGCAAAATCATCACAACTTCGCAAACACCCGACGTGCAGCATCGATGGTGTTATTAATATCTTCCATGCTGTGCGCCACAGACATAAAGCCCGCTTCAAACGCTGACGGTGCCAGGTAAACACCTTCATCCAGCATCATATGGAAGAAACGCTTAAAGCGCTCGACGTCACAGGCCATCACATCCTGATAGCACGTCACGGACCCGGCGTCGGTAAAGAAGATACCGAACATACCACCGACGTGGTTAACGACCAGCGGAATTCCCGCTTCTTCTGCCGCCTCCAGCAGACCTTCTGCCAGACGCGTTGTCAGCTCATCCAGCGTTTCGTGAACGCCCGGCTGCGCGACTTCATTCAAACAGGCGAAACCGGCTGCCATCGCAATCGGGTTACCGGAAAGCGTACCCGCCTGATAGACCGGACCGTCGGGGCCAGCGCATCCATTACATCACGACGACCACCGAATGCGCCTACCGGCATTCCACCGCCGATGATTTTTCCGAGGCAGGTTAAATCTGGCACTACGCCGTAATAATCCTGTGCGCCAGCTAGCGCTACGCGGAAACCGGTCATCACTTCATCGATGATCAGCAACGCGCCAAATTCGTCGCACAGCGCGCGCAGACCTGGCAGGAAGTCTGGCAGCGGTGGAACACAGTTCATATTGCCTGCCACCGGCTCGACGATAATACAGGCAATCTCTTGCGGGTATTGCTCAAACGCGGCGCGTACAGAAGCCAGATCGTTATAAGTACAGGTTAAGGTATGTTTGGCGAAATCTGCCGGAACGCCCGGCGAGTTTGGCTGACCTAACGTGAGTGCGCCAGAACCGGCTTTCACCAGCAGGCAGTCAGCGTGACCGTGGTAGCATCCTTCAAATTTAATAATTTTGTCGCGACCGGTAAAACCACGGGCCAGACGGATGGCGCTCATCGTCGCCTCGGTGCCGGAGTTCACCATGCGCACCATATCCATGGTCGGGACCAGTTCGGTCACCAGTTGCGCCATTTTCACTTCCATTTCGGTTGGTGCACCAAAGCTTAAACCACGCTCGGCGGCTTCAATCACGGCATTGCGGATCGCCGGATGGTTATGGCCCAGCACCATCGGCCCCCAGGAACCGACATAATCGATATACTTTGCCATCAACATCGTACAGATAAGCGCCGTCCGCTTTTTCGATAAACAGTGGAGTGCCGCCCACGCCAGTAAAGGCGCGAACAGGGGAGTTCACACCGCCAGGGATCAGCTCGCGCGCTGCGCTGTAAAGATTTTCAGACTTACTCATGGAGGGTTCCTGATTCGTAGAAAAAGTGAATGGCTGCTATTCTATGTTATTCATAACAAGTTAAATACTCGTCAAACATCAGGCTGCTTGTACTGGTGCAATCCTGATTTCTTAGAGTATAAAAGTTTTGTGCATTTGAAACATTACGCTTTGCAAAGGATTTTCATGGAACGTGCGAGTAAAATGCCGTCATCTTATTTGTATGACCAATAAGTGATCATTGGATGAAAACTGATACTCCCTCTTTAGAAACACCGCAGGCCGCGCGCCTGCGACGCAGACAACTGATTCGCCAACTTCTTGAGCGCGATAAAACCCCGTTAGCCATTTTGTTTATGGCGGCAGTCGTCGGCACGCTTGTCGGGCTGGCTGCGGTTGCTTTTGACAAAGGTGTCGCCTGGTTGCAGAACCAACGTATGGGGGCGCTGGTACATACTGCTGATAATTATCCGCTTCTGTTAACCGTCGCTTTTCTCTGTTCGGCGGTGCTGGCGATGTTCGGCTACTTTTTAGTGCGCAAATACGCGCCGGAAGCAGGTGGTTCGGGGATCCCGGAAATTGAAGGGGCGCTGGAAGATCAACGTCCCGTTCGCTGGTGGCGTGTATTGCCGGTGAAATTCTTTGGCGGGCTGGGGACACTCGGCGGAGGCATGGTGTTGGGGCGCGAAGGGCCAACCGTGCAGATCGGCGGTAATATCGGCGGATGGTACTCGATGTTTTCCGCCTGAAAGGTGATGAAGCTCGCCATACGCTGTTGGCAACCGGTGCGGCGGCGGGTCTGGCGGCGGCCTTTAACGCGCCGCTGGCGGGTATTTTGTTTATTATCGAAGAGATGCGTCCGCAGTTTCGCTATACGTTAATTTCGATTAAAGCGGTATTTATTGGCGTCATTATGTCGACCATTATGTACCGGATTTTTAATCATGAAGTTGCGTTGATTGACGTCGGTAAACTTTCTGACGCGCCGCTTAATACGCTGTGGCTTTATCTGATCCTCGGTATTATTTTTGGCATTTTCGGCCTATTTTTAATAAATGGGTGCTGGGGATGCAGGATTTGCTGCACCGTGTGCACGGCGGCAATATTACCAAATGGGTGCTGATGGGCGGTGCGATTGGCGGTCTGTGTGGATTGCTGGGGTTTGTGGCACCAGCAACGTCGGGCGGCGGTTTTAACCTGATTCCTATCGCTACCGCGGGGAATTTCAGCATGGGAATGCTGGTGTTTATCTTCGTCGCGCGGGTCATTACCACCTTACTCTGCTTCTCTTCCGGCGCGCCGGGCGGTATTTTTGCCCCGATGCTGGCGCTGGGTACTGTGCTGGGAACCGCTTTCGGAATGGTTGCCGTTGAGCTGTTTCCGCAATATCACCTTGAGGCGGGGACGTTTGCTATTGCCGGAATGGGGGCGTTACTGGCGGCATCTATTCGCGCGCGTTAACGGGGATCATTTTGGTTCTGGAGATGACCGATAACTACCAGCTCATTTTGCCAATGATTATTACCGGTCTTGGCGCAACACTATTAGCGCAATTTACCGGCGGGAAACCGCTATACTCGGCGATTCTTGCGCGCACGCTGGCGAAACAGGAAGCTGAGCAACTGGCGCGAAGCAAGGCCGCATCAGCCAGCGAGAATACTTGAACGAAATACCAGGGTATTAGATAATGGCGATTATTATTGGGTTAGAATTTGCCCAATTGCCGATGTCGTTTGGAGCAAAATATGAGTGATGACGTAGCACTGCCGCTGGAGTTTACCGACGCAGCAGCCAACAAAGTTAAAAGCCTGATCGCTGACGAAGATAACCCGAATCTGAAATTACGCGTGTATATCACCGGTGGCGGTTGCAGCGGCTTCCAGTATGGTTTCACCTTTGATGATCAGGTGAACGAAGGCGATATGACCATCGAAAAACAGGGCGTTGGCCTGGTGGTTGATCCGATGAGCCTGCAATATCTGGTCGGCGGTTCCGTTGACTATACCGAAGGTCTGGAAGGTTCTCGTTTCATCGTGACCAACCCGAACGCGAAAAGCACCTGCGGTTGCGGTTCTTCCTTTAGCATCTAATCTGTTGTTCATGTGCCGGATAAACTATCCGGCACATCTTCTCTCTTCAACGCCCATTCTCATCCAGCGCAAACGTCGGTAGCTTAAGATGCCAACGAATAGCCGCCAGCCGAATCAATAGCGTCACGACCATGCCCATCATACTGGCTGTTTCCAGTGGTACGGAAAATGTGTAATAAGCCGTAGCGTGGACAATACCGCCGATAATACAGGCAGTTGCGTAGATTTCTGTACGTAAAATCATGGGGATTTCGCGGGCCAGAACATCACGAATGATCCCGCCGCCAACGCCAGTAATGACGCCCATACAAACCGCGATTAACGGACCGGCTTCCGCATTAAAGGCTTTATTCACGCCAATGCCGACAAACACCGCCAGACCAACGGCGTCCAGCACCGGCAACATCCATTTTGGTAAGCGTCTTGGCTGGCGCACCAGCACGATGGTCAGCATGCTGGTTACCATTGCAACGACCAGATCGGTGGGATCTTTCACCCAAAATACCGGGCCGTGATCCAGCGCCATGTCGCGAATTGTTCCGCCGCCTACTGCGGTAACCACGCCCAATACCAGAACACCAAAGTCCATACGCAATTTTCCGGCTAACAAAACGCCGGAGATGGCAATACCGCTGTGCCGACTATATCCAGCCAATAGACGAGCATTGTTCAATCCCCACTGAGCACCTGAAAAGGTCAGGCGCTAATCTACCTGTGAAAGCGCATTACAGAGCTGTTGTGCAGCGAGGATAATACGTGGGCTTGCACGTTCAAACCAGTCACTCGTGAGAGGAATAACGGGAATTTTGAGCTGTTCACCCCAGTATTGTTTGATTTTAGGAATTTGGTCCGGTCCGCCTGTAATGACAATCGCCTGTGGCGAGCGTGCTAACACCTGTTCGCGGCTAACTTGCGGCCAGGGAACCCGGCTGTCTTTAAAGATGTTTTCTCCGCCACAAACTTCGAGTACCTGGTTCTGAATCGACTCTTTTCCACTGGTAAATGGCGGATTAATGCCGAATTGCAGAAAAACACGTTTTTAGATTTATCAGCATATTGCGCTTTCAATTGCGCGTACTGATCCAGCAGGGATTGCGCGGCTTGTTCGGCCTTATCCGGTTGCGGACTCCAGGGAGCCAGTTGACGTAACGCATTGGCAATTTGTTCAATGCTTGTCGCATCGACCCACATCACTTTTATTCCCAGCGAAGCCAGCTGGTCAACCTGCCGCTCGGCATTACCTCCACGCCAGGCAATCACCAGATCGGGTTTCAGCGCGACAATGCGTTCCAGATTCATCCCCTGCCAGGTGGAAACCTGTTCAATCTTTTGCGCTTGTGGAGGATAGTCGGAATAGCTGCTGACCCCAACCGGCGTGATCCCGGCGGCAAAGGCAAGTTCAGTGTTGGCGGGAGAAAGCGTGATGACGCGCGGTGCCGCGTTGAGCCACAGTGGCGCGAGAAAAGACAGGGCGACCAGCGCCCTGAACAGTGACTTAGCCATGTGCCAGTTTCTGCACCAGTGACTCAACCATCAGGCTGGACTGTTTAGCGGCAACAGCCAGGAACTCATCGAAGCTAAGATGAGACTGTTGATCGGCCACGTCGGAGATGGCGCGTACGACAACAAACGGGACGTTGAAATTGTGGCAGACATGGGCGATTGCCGTCGCTTCCATCTCTACAGCAATGGCCTGTGGGAAGTTGTGGCGGATTTTCGCCAGACCAACAGAACCGTTGATGAAAGCGTCGCCGCTAACAATCAGGCCACGTACAGCGTTAAGATTCAGTTCGGCAATGCAGGCCTCAGCGGCAGCGATCAGTTTATCGTCAGCTTTAAAGCCTGCCGGACAGCCTGGTAACTGACCGTATTCATAACCAAATGCCGTGACATCCGCGTCGTGATAACGTGCTTCGTCCGAGACAACGATATCGCCCACTTTCAACGTTGGTGCCAGGCCACCGGCAGAACCGGTGTTAATAATCACATCTGGCTTGCAGTGTTCCAACAGCAAAGTGGCACCCAGCGCCGCAGCGACTTTACCGATGCCCGATTTCAGAAGCGCAACCTCGGTTCCATTCAGTTGGCCGGTATAGATTTCGCAACCGCCGAGACTGATAGTTTGACGGTTTTCGATTTTGTCACGCAGCAGCGTAACTTCTTCTTCCATTGCACCAATGATGCCGATTTTCATAGATTTACTCGCGATAAGCCGATTTGAAGGCATAGTTTACCATGCGCTTACGGGGAAGCGTATTTCTCACGCGGGAGAGGACATGGCACAGATTGATTTCCGAAAAAAAATAAACTGGCATCGTCGTTACCGTTCACCGCAGGGCGTTAAAACCGAACATGAGATCCTGCGGATCTTCGAGAGCGATCGCGGGCGTATCATCAACTCTCCGGCAATTCGTCGTCTGCAACAAAAGACCCAGGTTTTTCCACTGGAGCGCAATGCTCCGTGCGCACGCGTCTTACCCACTCGATGGAAGTCCAGCAGGTGGGGCGCTACATCGCCAAAGAAATTTTAAGCCGTCTGAAAGAGCTTAAATTGCTGGAAGCATACGGCCTGGATGAACTGACCGGACCTTTTGAAAGCATTGTTGAGATGTCATGCCTGATGCACGATATCGGCAATCCGCCGTTTGGTCATTTTGGCGAAGCAGCGATAAATGACTGGTTTCGCCAACGTTTGCACCCGGAAGATGCCGAAAGCCAGCCTCTGACTGACGATCGCTGCAGCGTGGCGGCACTACGTTTACGGGACGGGGAAGAACCGCTTAACGAGCTGCGGCGCAAGATTCGTCAGGACTTATGTCATTTTGAGGGGAATGCACAAGGCATTCGTCTGGTGCATACATTGATGAGGATGAATCTCACCTGGGCACAGGTTGGCGGTATTTTAAAATATACCCGTCCGGCGTGGTGGCGTGGCGAAACGCCTGAGACACATCACTATTTAATGAAAAAGCCGGGTTATTATCTTTCTGAAGAAGCCTATATTGCCCGGTTGCGTAAAGAACTTAATTTGGCGCTTTACAGCCGTTTTCCATTAACGTGGATTATGGAAGCTGCCGACGACATCTCCTATTGTGTGGCAGATCTTGAAGATGCGGTAGAGAAAAGAATATTTACCGTTGAGCAGCTTTATCATCATTTGCACGAGGCGTGGGGTCAGCATGAGAAAGGTTCGCTCTTTTCGCTAGTGGTTGAAAATGCCTGGGAAAAATCACGCTCAAATAGTTTAAGCCGCAGTACGGAAGATCAGTTTTTTATGTATTTACGGGTAAACACCCTAAATAAACTGGTACCCTACGCGGCACAACGATTTATTGATAATCTGCCTGCGATTTTCGCCGGAACGTTTAATCATGCATTATTGGAAGATGCCAGCGAATGCAGCGATCTTCTTAAGCTATATAAAAATGTCGCTGTAAAACATGTGTTTAGCCATCCAGATGTCGAGCAGCTTGAATTGCAGGGCTATCGGGTCATTAGCGGATTATTAGAGATTTATCGTCCTTTATTAAGCCTGTCGTTATCAGACTTTACTGAACTGGTAGAAAAAGAACGGGTGAAACGTTTCCCTATTGAATCGCGCTTATTCCACAAACTCTCGACGCGCCATCGGCTGGCCTATGTCGAAGCTGTCAGTAAATTACCGTCAGATTCTCCTGAGTTTCCGCTATGGGAATATTATTACCGTTGCCGCCTGCTGCAGGATTATATCAGCGGTATGACCGACCTCTATGCGTGGGATGAATACCGACGTCTGATGGCCGTAGAACAATAACCAGGCTTTTGTAAAGACGAACAATAAATTTTTACCTTTTGCAGAAACTTTAGTTCGGAACTTCGCGCTATAAAACGAATCTGAAGAACACAGCAATTTTGCGTTATCTGTTAATCGAGACTGAAATACATGAAAAAAACCACATTAGCACTGAGTGCACTGGCTCTGAGTTTAGGTTTGGCGTTATCTCCGCTCTCTGCAACGGCGGCTGAGACTTCTTCAGCAACGACAGCCCAGCAGATGCCAAGCCTTGCACCGATGCTCGAAAAGGTGATGCCTTCAGTGGTCAGCATTAACGTAGAAGGTAGCACAACCGTTAATACGCCGCGTATGCCGCGTAATTTCCAGCAGTTCTTCGGTGATGATTCTCCGTTCTGCCAGGAAGGTTCTCCGTTCCAGAGCTCTCCGTTCTGCCAGGGTGGCCAGGGCGGTAATGGTGGCGGCCAGCAACAGAAATTCATGGCGCTGGGTTCCGGCGTTATCATTGATGCCGATAAAGGCTATGTCGTCACCAACAACCACGTTGTTGATAACGCGACGGTAATTAAAGTCCAACTGAGCGATGGTCGTAAGTTCGACGCGAAGATGGTTGGCAAAGATCCGCGCTCTGATATCGCGCTGATCCAGATCCAGAACCCGAAAAACCTGACCGCAATTAAGATGGCGGATTCTGATGCACTGCGCGTGGGTGATTACACCGTAGCGATTGGTAACCCGTTTGGTTTGGGCGAGACGGTAACTTCCGGGATTGTCTCTGCGCTGGGGCGTAGCGGCCTGAATGCCGAAAACTACGAAAACTTCATCCAGACCGATGCAGCGATCAACCGTGGTAACTCCGGTGGTGCGCTGGTTAACCTGAACGGCGAACTGATCGGTATCAACACCGCGATCCTAGCACCGGACGGCGGTAACATCGGTATCGGTTTTGCTATCCCGAGCAACATGGTGAAAAACCTGACCTCGCAGATGGTGGAATACGGCCAGGTGAAACGCGGTGAGCTGGGTATTATGGGGACTGAGCTGAACTCCGAACTGGCGAAAGCGATGAAAGTTGACGCCCAGCGCGGTGCTTTCGTAAGCCAGGTTCTGCCTAACTCCTCCGCTGCAAAAGCGGGCATTAAAGCGGGTGATGTGATCACCTCACTGAACGGTAAGCCGATCAGCAGCTTTGCCGCCCTGCGTGCTCAGGTGGGTACTATGCCGGTGGGCAGCAAACTGACCCTGGGCTTACTGCGCGACGGTAAGCAGGTTAACGTGAACCTGGAACTGCAGCAGAGCAGCCAGAATCAGGTTGATTCCAGCTCCATCTTCAACGGCATTGAAGGCGCTGAGATGAGCAACAAAGGCAAAGATCAGGGCGTGGTAGTGAACAACGTGAAAACGGGCACTCCGGCTGCGCAGATCGGCCTGAAGAAAGGTGATGTGATTATTGGCGCGAACCAGCAGGCAGTGAAAAACATCGCTGAACTGCGTAAAGTTCTCGACAGCAAACCGTCTGTGCTGGCACTCAACATTCAGCGCGGCGACAGCACCATCTACCTGTTAATGCAGTAATCTCCCTCAACCCCTTCCTGAAAACGGGAAGGGGTTCTCCTTACAATCTGTGAACTTCACCACAACTCCATACATCTTCATCATCCTTTAGGCATTTGCACAATGCCGTACGTTACGTACTTCCTTATGCTAAGCCGTGCATAACGGAGGACTTATGGCTGGCTGGCATCTTGATACCAAAATGGCGCAGGATATCGTGGCACGTACCATGCGCATCATCGATACCAATATCAACGTAATGGATGCCCGTGGGCGAATTATCGGCAGCGGCGATCGTGAGCGTATTGGTGAATTGCACGAAGGTGCATTGCTGGTACTTTCACAGGACGAGTCGTCGATATCGATGACGCGGTAGCACGTCATCTGCACGGTGTGCGGCAGGGGATTAATCTACCGTTACGGCTGGAAGGTGAAATTGTCGGCGTAATTGGCCTGACAGGTGAACCAGAGAATCTGCGTAAATATGGCGAACTGGTCTGCATGACGGCTGAAATGATGCTGGAACAGTCGCGGTTGATGCACTTGTTGGCGCAGGATAGCCGTTTGCGGGAAGAACTGGTGATGAACCTGATTCAGGCAGAGGAGAATACTCCCGCACTTACTGAATGGGCGCAACGGCTGGGGATCGATCTCAATCAACCGCGAGTGGTGGCTATTGTTGAGGTCGACAGCGGTCAGCTTGGCGTGGACAGCGCAATGGCGGAGTTACAACAACTGCAAAACGCGCTGACTACGCCCGAGCGTAATAATCTGGTGGCGATTGTCTCGCTAACCGAAATGGTGGTGTTGAAACCGGCGTTGAACTCTTTTGGGCGCTGGGATGCAGAAGATCATCGTAAGCGAGTTGAACAACTGATTACCCGCATGAAAGAGTACGGCCAGCTGCGTTTTCGCGTTTCACTGGGCAACTATTTTACCGGTCCTGGCAGTATTGCCCGATCCTATCGTACGGCGAAAACGACGATGGTGGTGGGTAAACAGCGGATGCCAGAAAGTCGCTGCTATTTTTATCAGGATCTGATGTTACCTGTGTTACTCGACAGTTTGCGTGGCGACTGGCAGGCCAACGAACTGGCGCGACCGCTGGCGCGGCTGAAAACGATGGACAATAACGGCTTGCTGCGACGAACGCTGGCGGCGTGGTTTCGCCACAATGTGCAACCGCTGGCAACGTCAAAGGCGTTGTTTATTCATCGTAATACCCTGGAGTATCGGCTTAATCGTATATCGGAACTGACCGGGCTTGATTTGGGCAATTTTGATGACAGGTTGCTGCTGTATGTGGCGTTACAACTGGATGAAGAGCGGTAGGTTATGCGTTAAGGTTGAGGCGGCGCTGGCTCATTCCCCTCAGCGAAGGGGAGAGGGGAATGCCCGAGTTAACCGTCAATTCGGGATTATTTACGCGTTAGTTTTTCCAGATCGGCTTCAATCTCGCTGATCTTATTGGTTACGACTGACTCCAGGTGACGTAAGTCGTCGAGGATCTTACGCTTAAGATCAACTTCGCTGCGGTCACGCTGGCAGATTTGATCAAGCTCATCAATGATATACCGTAGATTCGGGCTGATTTCCTGGACTTCTTTATAACCCTGACCCACACCATCAGCGACGACCGTTTTACGCTGACGCGGATATTTAAACTTAACGCTCTTGGCGAAAAACTCGCCTTTGTCTTTCTGGAAATAGATTTTCAGAATATCGTTGTTGGCTTCCTGCCGGAGGTGTAACGATCAATTTCTTCAGGATTGGTAATACCCAGACTTTTCAGATTGTCGTACATAGCGTTACCTCAAAATGAGTCAGTAAATTGTGCTTATTTTAGCATTTGGCCTGGCCCGCCCGGCTCGACTGTGATCGCAGAAAGCCTTTTTCTTCCAGACTTCTATCATGGCGTAAAAATCAAAAAATTACCTGCTTTATTGTGGTGATAAAATTCACGTTCTACACCAGTTCCAGCATCGTTACTTCCGGCGCAGTTCAGACGCAAACCATACAAACTGCCCACGCCACGGGTTGTGTAGATGTGTCGTTCGCCAAAGGCATTTAATCCGGCGACGTAACGTTTATCTTCGACAGGGGCAAAAGGTTCACCAACCAACGGTACGCGCAGTTGCCCGCCGTGAGTATGGCCGCACAGCATCAGATCCCAGGGTTCATCACGCATGACTTCTTTGCTGTCGGGATTATGTGCCAGCATCAGTCTTGGCAGATTTGCTTCTCTGGCGGGAGGTGGTTTGCATTGTCCGGCCCATAAGTCACCGGTGCCTACCAGTTCGAATTGCCTGTTCGGCGTGGCGATCACCGTAGCCTGGTTAAACAACACCGTGATGCCCACTGATTTCAACGTCTCGCCAATTAAGTGATTTTTTTCTGTACCAACAGGGCGATCGTGGTTGCGAAGCAGGCAAACGTCGGCGCACATTCGGCAAGGGGAGAGAGTACGTTACTAAACGCCGAAAAATTCAGCGGCATATCAAATAATACGTAGTCGCCGCCCAGCAATATCAAATCGGGCTTTTGTTCTATGCCAAGAGCAATCGCGTCAGAAATTAGGCTTAAAGGAACAAAACGAGAGTAATGGAGATCTGCCAGAAAAAGAATTTTGAAGGGTGCGGCTTTGTCTTTAAAAAAGGCGATGCGCTGATGGGTTAATTCGAGCCAACCTGGTTCCCAATAACGCATATAGCCGAAGCCTGATCCGGCAGTTAACGTTGCGGCGGCAGCAGTAACAAACATCTGCGTGAAATCATCGCTCATCCCTGCAAAAAAATCGGGCAGCGTCGTGCTGCCCGTGTGCATACTTTTAGTCGATGGTACGCAGCAGTTCGTTAATGCCGACTTTGCCGCGAGTTTTCGCGTCAACTTTCTTAACGATAACCGCACAGTAGAGGCTGTATTTGCCATCTTTTGACGGCAGATTACCTGAAACAACCACAGACCCCGCCGGAACGCGACCGTAGTGGATTTCGCCGGTTTCACGGTCGTAAATACGGGTGCTCTGACCGATGTATACGCCCATGGAAATAACGGAACCTTCTTCGACAATCACGCCCTCAACAACTTCTGAACGCGCGCCGATGAAGCAGTTATCTTCAATAATGGTCGGGTTAGCCTGCAGCGGCTCCAGCACGCCGCCGATGCCTACACCGCCAGACAGATGGACGTTTTTACCAATTTGTGCACAGGAACCGACAGTGGCCCAGGTATCAACATCGTGCCTTCATCAACATATGCGCCGATGTTGACGTAAGACGGCATCAGCACGGTGTTACGGGCAATAAACGCACCCTGACGTACCGCCGCTGGTGGTACAACGCGGAAGCCTTCTTTCTGGAAACGTGCTTCGTCGTAGTCGGCGAATTTCATCGGCACTTTGTCGAAGTAGCGGCTTTCTGCCCCTTCGATCACCTGATTATCATTAATACGGAAAGAGAGCAGCACCGCTTTTTTCAACCACTGATGCGTCACCCACTGACCGTCAATTTTTCCGCTACACGCAGTGCGCCGGAATCCAGCAGGGCGATCACCTGATTTACCGCTTCGCGGGTAACGGTGTCTGCATTGGCTGGCGTGATCTCGGCACGGCGTTCAAAAGCGGTTTCAATAATGTTCTGTAACTGCTGCATTGTTAAACTCTTTTCATATCAGTAAACACATCACCCTTTATCGTTTGGATTGAGGCCTCTGTCAACCGCTGATGCATCTTCCTGCTGCAACTCGTTATTAAGCGCACGCCGGTCAGCGGTGGCAATTATGAATAAATCTTCTACTCGTTCGCCAATGGTTGATTGAATTCGGGCGCTAGTGCAAGCGAAAA
>ENA-OQIG01000317-OQIG01000317.1-human-gut-metagenome-genome-assembly--contig:-NODE-317-length-28783-cov-1.961788_pt1 | contig 28783 bp, 30 predicted proteins | sample MGYA00242576_ERZ504741 | MGnify/ENA primary metagenome ERZ504741 (study PRJEB26092, sample SAMD00036436) | human gut metagenome | host: Homo sapiens | study: EMG produced TPA metagenomics assembly of... | reverse complement strand
TGTCGATAAGACACTTACTCAGCGTACCTATAATGACATCGTATTCGATTCAATTATGGAGATGAAATATTATCGTGATGTGCTTTGCCCTTTAATGGAGAGTGGCGATGTGGTCAATGTCGAGCTTCAGAAACCATATGAGTTACAACCAAAGTTTAAACACGATGATAAAACAGTTCACCCTATTACTTATGTCGCTGATTTTTTCATCGAATATAGAGACGGATCGCAGGTTGTTATTGATATCAAAGGATGTCCTGACTCAGTTGCAAACATTAAACGAAAGTTATTTTGGTATAGGTACCCGGATGTGGATTATAGATGGATGACACTATCCGGAATAGACGGAGGCTGGCGTTCTTACGAGTACGTAAAACAACAAAGAGCCATCCGAAACAGAGAAAGACTTAAAGCAAAGAAAGAGAAATGGAGGAACAGAATAATGGAAAAAGCGAATAGAATCGACGCAGCAACACTGATGGAAGCCGTTAGCAATATTGCAGAGCCAACATCATCATTTGAATGGAATGGTATGGAAGTTGTTGTAACAGAGTGTTACCTATGAATGTTATGCTCGAATTTGTTGATTATGTTGTTAAAACATGTTTCAGTGAAGAAGCGAATATATGCCGGAAGTAAAAGACTTTGCAATCAAGAGCTGCTTGCTTGAGATGTATGCTAACTTTGATCTGCCAAAAGATCTCTCGGAGAGATATGCTGCTATCTATAATTCAGATATCGTAGATGCGGTTCTTAATCATATCGAAGGTCGCCAGTTTGGAGAGATTATCAATGCTATCGAAAGTAAGATTTCTAATATGGCTCAGATGAATGTACAGATGGTATATGCTCAGATGAATCGTCTCAATCAGGAATTTGAAAATTTGACAAGCAGCATGGAAAATATGTTTGCCGGAGTATCTGCAGATGATGTTGCGAAGCTCATCAACGCAGTTTCCAATGGAGATATCGACGAAGGTAAGGTTGTACAGGCTTTCGCATCTCAGAGCAGAAAGAATAAAGTCGTTCCGATGACAAAAGGGGATAAATAATCATGGCTTCAATCAATATGGAGTCTATTATGGCAAAGGCTCAGGCTCATATGGGAAGCAACGCAGGACAGGCAAAGGTAAATAATATGGTAACCAAAGTTATGCTTGGTAGTATAACATTGAAATCTGGTGGCAAAACACATACGCCGGAAGAAGCTGCTGAAAAATTCATCGAGGTTCTAAGGAACTCAATCAGTAGTTCTGGAATTAGTTCCGATGCTGCATCTGCTATTTCTGAACTGAGCCACTCTTCTGCTGTTCCTGTTGGAGCAAATACATACACAATAGAAATATTCTTTACCGGAGATTTAAGTAGACCATCACTTGCTCCGGGAAGATTTGGTGGAATCAACAATTTAGCTGCACTTTTAAATAATGGTGTGGATCATACCATGAGACCCGTACATGGTATGTGGCATGGTCACGAAACATGGAGTAGAACTGTAATACCAGGTGCTCATTTTGTAGATAATGCTGTAAGTAGTTTTATGGGTAATTACGCGTCTGAATATAATGTCATAGACATTTCTATTGGAGATGCTTTTTCTTAAACACATAGTAAACATTTAGTGAAAGGATTGGTGTATAAGCCAGTCCTTTTCTTTAATATTCAAAAGGCGGTGAGATAAATAAATGGCTGACATTTTACTGACAGTCGGCGTGGATACTTCGTTGAGTTATGCTGAATTTCAGGCAGGAATTACCAGTCTGGTTTCTCAGGTCAACGCCAATCCACCGAAAATAAAACTTAAATTTGATGATTCATCCCTGTCTTCTATGAAGAAACAGATTGAATCAATGACTAAGGCTGCGGCAACTGCGAATACAGCGAAGTCAATGGGTGGCTATACCAAGACTAACTCCGGTATCTGGGTAAAAGACACCGCTGCTATTAAAGCTAATACGCAGGCAAAAAATGAAAATGCCAGTGCTACAAAGAAAGCCGCCGATGCGACAAAACAGGCAAAAGCAAGTGAGGATACTTTTGCAGCCGGTACAAAGAAGCACACCGATGCCTTAAATAAAGTCAACACATTACTTGGACAGGTTACTGCCAACACACAGAAATGGACTGCCGCAAGAAGCGGTAAATCCAGTGATAATTATTCTGCATTAAAGGGTCAGATTACTGCGCTTGAAACATTGAAGTCTGGATTGATGAACGGAACTGTATCTGCTGAACAGTTCGAGAACTCATTCCGTAGTATCAAATCAACTGTTACAGAGTCTTCTGCTGCAATCAGAGCTGCCGGTGAAAATACCCAAACACTTGGAGATCGATTCGGTGGTTTAGCAACCAAATTCGCATCTTGGTTATCTATCACACAGGTAATCATGACTGCTGTAAGAACTGCAAAGCAGATGGTATCTGCTGCGGTTGAAGTTGAAAGTGCTATGACTCAGATTAAGATCGTAACGGGAGCCTCTGATTCTCAGATGGAAGCATTCCTTACGAAATCCATTGCACTTGCAAAAGAGCTTGGACAGAGCGTAACTGATGTAGCGTCTTCTATTGAAACTTTTGCTCGTCTTGGTTACAACATGAGTGATTCTTCCAACCTTGCTAAGTATGCAAATATCATGGCGAACGTTGGTAATACTGATGTAGACACAGCAACAACTGGTATTACTTCTATTATAAAGGGATACGAGTTAGATGCTAATGATGCGGAGCATGTATCAGATGTACTTGTTAAGGTCGGTCAGGAATACGCAATTTCAGCGGAAGAATTGATGGCTGCATTCCAGCGAGGCGGTGCTGCGCTCCATGCTTCTGGAACTGACTTTGAAAAAGTGCTGCTCTTTTGCTGCTACCAATGCTTCTCTTCAGAATGCAGAAACCACTGGTACAATGTGGAAGACAGTCAGTGCTCGTATCCGAGGAGCTACAACAGAGCTTGAAGAAATGGGCGAAGAAACAGACGGATTAGCTCAGGGTCTGTCTAAGTACAGGGAAGAAATCAAAGCTTTATCTGGCGTTGACATCATGAAAGATGAAAACACATATAAAGACATGTACGACATCTTTGTACAGTTGGCTGAGGTTTGGGATAACATGGAAGATGTATCTCAATCTCGTGTCGCAGAGATTCTTGGTGGTACTCGTAATACATCAGGTATTATGTCTACAATCACGAATATCAAAGAACGCTATCGGAGCATACTCAAGTGCTATGGATTCTGCTGGTACCGCTACCGAAGCAAACAATATATATATGGATACCACAAAGGCTAAGGTCGGAGAACTGAAAGCAGCCTTTCAGGAGCTTTCTTCTGATTTTATCAGTTCAAACTTTACAAAAGGAGCCGTCGAAGGTCTTAAAGGTATCGTAGAAGCGATTGATAAAATTGTTGAGACCGTTGGATCATTAGGAACAATTCTTGCAGGATTGGGACTTGCCAAGGTCATCAAGAACGTGCTTAACCCAAAATCATGGGTTGCTTTTATGGCAGAGGTCGGCATGGTCAAGGACGTACCGTTATGGAGGTATGAGCCAAGACTATGGGTGAGCGTTTTAAAATAAATCACACGAAGGGGTAATTGCTGGGAAACTGGTTAAACCAATCATACTACAACGTAATTGGAAACAATAGGCGTGAATGTTGCGAAAGGCAGAAACAAATGATTGGATGGTATATGGTGATAGTAAGCCTAAGTACCAGGTAGAAGTATTTTCTACGGATAGGATAACATCAGCCGGACGAAGACTCACAGCTTCATCTTCAGAGACTACCCACCCTTTGAGCCGCTACAGCCTAGTGTAGCGACTTTTAATGTATAGTCCTCGTGTAGTGGGAACTTATCTCCTACTTTAAATGTGGTACGCACAATATCTGCGTCGATAAGAAGATATTACTTGGTTGCCATGTGTAACCGCATTTGGAACAACGGTTTACGGTCTTATTACTTCCAATAAATCCTGTTATTAGACTAAAACCTCTTTGACCAGTTACGATCTGCGTGGATTTGCAACGCGGACACATTACAGGCGCGTTCTTATTGAAGTTAATGTCAATATAATCCATCATTTTCTGATTGACAGACTTACTATTTTCATCTGGTACTACTTCTGCTTCTCCTCTATTTTTAATAATGAAGTCAAGCAGTATATCGGCTCTATCCTTTGTAATACCAGATGCTATTATCGAATAATCTGAATATTCGGATGAATTTTTATTTGTAATGTATGTTTGTGCAAGCATTGATCTGGCTTTGCCTAGCACCCATTTATCTTCAATGCGCTTTACACAATATAAATCTGGTGTTTTATCCACATCTTGTAGTGGGTATCCACACTGCACACAGCATGATGCTTTATCGGATATGCGAGCACCGCATTCCGGACACGTAATAAGTGACATATAATTACTCTCCTTTTCGTTTTATCATACCACATGATATTGCCTTTGAAAAGAGTCTGCTATAAAAGGTATCGAAGGAGCAAAAACACTTACAAGCATCATACAAGCACTAGGAACCGCGTTTCCACAAGTAACTATTGCAGTTGAAGCTATGTCAACTGCACTCGCAGGTGGAGCCGGAGTGTTCGGTGCAGTCGCTGCAGGAGCAACCGCATTATTCGGTGCATTGGCACCTCTCGTCGGAATCATTGCACTCGTAGGTGCCGCATTTATTGGATGGAAAATATATGATAACTACATGCAAAAACAGGTCAAGCTGCTCAGGAAGCCGGTAATGCATGGAAAGAGTCAAACAGCTCCATCGAAGATATAAAAATAGAATTGTAGAATTAAGAAACCAGTTAGCATCTGGAACTCTTACGGAATCAGAGGCATATCAAGCAAAGTCCGAACTTCTCTCAATTCAGGAATCTCTGACAGATTCATATGGAAGTCAGGCGGATGGTATTGATCTTGTAAATGGGTCTCTGCGTGAGCAGATTGGTCTGATGGATCAGTTAAGCCAGTCAGATGCAAATAAGTATCTAAACGAGAACCAAAAAGGTATCAATAAAGCAACCAAGGAAATGGAGAAAAAGAGAACCTATTACCTTGGACAGTTTTATGATATCGAGGGAGACGAAGCATCAGAAGCTCTGAAGAAAGCAATTAAAAATTCTCAAGAAAAATACGGAGATCTGATAACAACAAGCGAAGGCGTAGGCGGAGAATTACTATTGTACTTTGACGGAGATGCATCTCAGGCTGAAGCTGCGCTGAATGACTTCATGACAGATGTTCGTAATGCATCAGATGAACTTGGCGGCAATTATATGCTTGACGATATTTTCAGCTACTCTGAAAGCAGTCTAAAAAGTGCTAACAAGATACTGGATAAATATCAGGAAGTATATGAACAGGCAAAGGCTGCAGAAATTGCTGGTGATAAAACCGAGTACAAAGACAAAAGTGGAGATTCTAAGACAGCTGCTGAATGGATGCGTGATTATTCTAAGGCGGTAAAAGAATATAATGATGCTCTTGTGAGCGGAGACTCATCCAAAATAGCTGAAGCAAAGACAAACTTTGACGCTGTAGATAAGTCCGTTCAATCACTTCTGGAATCTGATATGAGCGGATACGCTGACTCATTCACTGAAATTAGCGATCAGCTAAACACCGCTGCTATCAGTGCGAATGATTTTAAGGATGCAGTCAATGGTATTGATACGTCAGACGGAGCAAAAGAAATTGCAGATGCGGCGAAGGAACTGAAAGACTTAAAGCTGGATGACAAAGATTTCATATATGCATTTGAAACAGATGGTGTACAGGAAGGCGAAGAACAGATAAATGCATTGGTGCAGGCTGCGCTTGACGCAGGTGTAATCAGTGATACATCTTCCGAGAGCTGCAGTCACTCGCGAATATGCTTATTGAACTCGGTGTTGTTTCTGGAGAGCCTGTAGAAGGAATGGAAGAAACAACAGCATCTATGTCAGATATGCGTACTGCTGCTGAAAATCTTGTTAATGGTCTTACAACTGTACAGAGTGTTCTTAGTAGTCAGCAGAACGGCAAGTCTGTATCTCTTGCAGATTTCAATTCAGACGAACTTGCAGATTACAGAGGTGCTCTTGAGTATGTCAATGGTACAATGCAGTTAAATGCAGAGAAAGTTCGTGAGATTGCTAAAGCTAAAGCCGAAGAGCAGGTTGCAACAAACAACACGAACAAGGCGCTTGAACAGGCTCAGTACCTTGAGAATGCAAGACAGATTGAACAGTATCGTCAGCAGTTGCAAGACGCAAGCTTCGCAGAAGGAGAAACTGCGGAAAGTATTCAAGCTTCTATTGATGCCTTATTATCCGAAAATAGTGCTATTGCAGATAACTGTGCTCAGTATGATTTATTATCTGCTTCTATTCAGGAGCTGTCGGAGCATATCAGAACTGGCTGAACGCACAAGGCGCATCAGACTATGGCGACATGGCAAATGATACGGTTAGTGCTATACAGCAAATTCGAGACACATACGACGCAAATTCAGATATATATGGAAACTTTGGCTCAAAGAAATTTGAAGCAGCTGTAGATTTCATCGTTCCAGATTCTGTAGATAGCGAAGACCTTAGTGCAATCGAATCATATATGGCAAATTTCAAAGAATATTTGAGATTTGATGATGACGGAGTTGTAGAGGGACTTGATGTAGATAAGTTCTTGCAGAAATCTGTTGATGCAGGTCTTATGTCATACAGTGAAGACGATGGATTTAAAGTCCTCGGTGGCAAGAAGATGGAGGATTTTGCAGAAGGTCTTAATTTATCATCAGGTGTTGTTCAGGCATTCTTTGATGAGCTTCAGCTTAAAGGTGCAAATTTCGACTGGGGAGATGAAGCCGTAAAGACTATAGGCGATTTAGCTGTAGAAGCTAATGAGGCTGCGGAATCTCTAAGACAGATGGACGGAAATAGCGATTTAAAAATCAAAATGGATGTCTCTGACCTTTCAACGACCGAAGAACAGATAAATGCATTGGATGCAACTATAGCAGAAATGGATGGCGTAAAAGCCAGACCTGACGTAGATGCGTCAAGTATTGATAATGCCAATGCTGTTATTCAATACTGCCTCACTCAGAAGCAACTTTTATCACAGCCTGATGTAATGAGGGTTGATACATCTCAGGTAGAAGGCGAAATTGGAAACGCAATATCTCTTTTACAGCAATTCCAGAACGCAACAAACGACCTTGAGATTAAACAGAAAGTCGGTGCTGATACATCTGAAGCTGAATCGAAAGTAAATTCTCTGGCTTCTGAAATAGAAGGCATTTCTCCAGATATCAAAGCGAAGCTGAATATTGATTCAACATCGGTTGATTCCATCAAAACATCTATCGCTGGACTATCTGCGGAGACTATAAATGTGAAGGCAAATGTCGATGCGTCGGCAATAGACGGTATAATCCTGAGTCAAAGAAGTGCGATGTTATCTATGACCCGAAGACAGACTTATTACCCGAATCATTCTCTTCTATCAATCGAACTGTAAACTATATAGCTAATACTGCAAACCTCCCTAGCTCATTCAGTACGATTACACGGTATGTAAACTATGTAAAAACTGGTTCAAATGTAAGCGGTACCGCTCATGCTGGCGGAACTGCGAGAGCTGGCGGAGACTGGGGAACAGCACCTGGCGGCAGCACTCTTGTTGGAGAACTTGGTCGCGAAATTGTTGTAGACCCACGAACCGGCAGATGGTATACAGTCGGAGACAATGGTGCGGAGTTTAGAGATATACCAGCAGGAGCAATCGTATTCAATCACAAGCAGACCGAAAGCTTACTTGAGAACGGATATGTTTCTGGACGGGCTTCTGCTCTAGTTAGCGGTACAGCGATGGTTACTGGCGGATACAAACCATATAAGCCAAGCTCATCTTCTACAAGCAGAAAACCATCTTCTTCATCGAAGAAAAGTTCTGGAAGCTCATCTCGTTCATCCAGAGGTTCTTCGTCATCGAAATCAAGTGGATCTAAATCAAGCTCCTCTTCGTCTGAAAAAGAATTTGAAGAAGTATTTGACCTTATTGCGATTGCTGTCGATAGAGCGACCGAAGCAATAGATAGACTGAAAGCAACTGCTGATAGTGCATTCAAGACTCTTAGCACACGTAATAGTGCATTAGTTTCTGAAATGTCTGCTATTGCAAATAAGATTGATGTAGAGAACAGAGCGTATGAGGGATATATGGCAAAAGCCAATTCTCTCGGTCTGGACGAATCTTGGGCTAGAAAAATCAGAGACGGTTCGATTGAAATCACGACTGTTACTGATGAAGACCTCGCCGATAAGATTAAGGATTATCAGGACTTTTACGAGAAGGCTATTGAAGCGAAGGACGCTGTTGCGGATCTGCACGAAGAAATCGCCAACTTATACAAAGACAGATTCGATAATCTCTCAAACGATTTTGAAAACCAGCTCAGTCTCTTAGAGCATCTCACGAATACGTATGATAATGGCATAGATGACCTTGAAGAACGAGGATATATGGCAAGCACTAAGTTCTACGAAGCAATGCAAAATGTTGAGAAACAAAACATTGATATTCAGAAGAAAGAGCTTGACTCACTTGTTCGGTCTATGTCGGAAGCTGTCAACTCTGGAGAAATCAAAGAAGGCAGCGAAGCATGGTATGACATGCAGAATGATATCAACGGAGTTAAGGAGAAAATCCAGGAATCTGAAACAGCTCTTGTAAAATTCCAGAACTCAATTCGTGAGACAAAGTGGGATAGATTCGATTACTTGCAGGAGCAAATCAGTAACATCACTGACGAGGCGGACTTCCTGATCGACTTAATGGAGAACTCTAACTTATTTACCGATAACGGACAGTTTACTGATACCGGAATGGCAACGCTAGGTCTTCACGGTCAGAACTATAATGTGTACATGGCTCAGGCTGATAAGTATGCAGAGGAATTGAAGAAGTTAAATGCCGAGATTGCAGAAGACCCGAACAACACGAAACTTCTGGAGCATCGTCAGGATTTACTTGAGGCTCAACGTGATTCTATCCTTGCCGCAGAGGATGAGAAACAGGCTATTAAAGACCTTGTTGCTGATGGTATCGAAAAAGAGCTTGATGCATTACAGGATTTGATTGATAGATATACAGATGCTATGGATACAGCCAAGGATCTGTACGATTATCAGAAAAAGGTTGAGGAACAGACATCAGAAATCTCTAAACTTCAGAAACAGTTAGCTGCTTATTCCGGCGACAACTCAGAAGAGACTAAAGCAACCATACAGAAAATTCAGGTTGACTTAGCTGATGCTATGGATAATCTTGAGGAGACTCAGTATGAACACTATATCAGTGAACAGAAAAAGCTTCTCGACAATCTGTATGATGAGTATGAAGCTATCCTAAATGAACGCCTGGATAACATCGATGCTTTAATGGCTGATATGATTAACACTATCAATCAGAATTCAGCTAATATCAGTACCACACTGCAAACACAGAGTGATAAAGTTGGTTACGATTTAACCGCTGCAATGAAGTCTATTTGGACAAATGAGGGTGGCGCAGGCTCCATCATTACAAAATATGGAGAATCTTTCTTAACACAGATGACATCAGTAAATGATGTTATCACAAAAATAGCATACAAAATTGGTGCTATGGTAAAAGAAAGTGATAAGAAGGCTGATTCAACTATATCTTCTGCTACTCCATCAACGAAGACGGATACGTCCGCAAAACCACCTACACAAGCAAATACTCCTGCTAAGCAACCAACCAACAATACTCCGAAATTCAATGAGGATGTAAAACGTGGCGTTGCCGCTGCTATCTGGATTTACGGTTCTAAATCTGGATGGGGAAATGACCCAGACAGAAAGAAACGTCTTACCGCTAAATTCGGAGCATCTAACGCAGCTGCCGTACAGAGCTACATCAAGCTCACGCCAATAATGGAGATTTGTATAGATACTGGATAAGTACAGGAAGGAGCAAGTCTTTCTAAATATTACTACAGTGCATTTAAGAAGGGTGGTCTGGCTGATTATACCGGAATGGCTTGGCTTGATGGTACGCCTACAGAACCTGAAATGGTTCTTAACCCAAAAGATACACAAAACTTTATTGCCTTGAAAGATGCTATGAGGAGTATCGCAGACGGAAATAATCCTTTGAGCGAACTGTTTGGAGGAGATGAAGGTGCTGCGAATGTGTTATCGCAACTTGCCAAATTGGTGCGCCAATTTCAGGCAGAGAAACAAATATCGGAGACATCACCTATCAGGTAACAATTCCGATAGAACATGTACAAGACTACAATGATTTTATGAATCAGATGCGTAAGGACGGAAAGTTTGAAAAGATGATTCGTTCTATGACTGTTGACCAGTTATCTGGTGGCAGCAAGTTATCAAAAAATAAATATCAATGGTAGCAATCAGAGAGGCAATTTAATCGTTGCCTCTCTTTCTATTGGAGGAAAAGGATATGAATTTAGATAGAAAGTCAGAATGCAGGAACGTACAATTCAAAGCCTGCGTGATAAAAACAAAAAACTTGAAAGTGAAAACAAAGCTTTGCATACAGAGAATGCTGAGCTTTCAGATAGAGTCTCCCGTTACGAGCAAATAATCGGAAGTGTAGATTCGCTTCGTAATGAATGGAATAAAAACATTCAAGAAGCTATTGCGTATAGAAAGCAATATAAAGATGCTGTATTTGCAATACGGAAAATACGCAAAGATTATGAGAAAAAATTCAATCAGTTAAATAAGCAATTCAAAGTATAAGTGAAAGGAGGAGGACGCATGGATAGATGTGATTTTACTTTTAGAGGTGAGTCATTGAGCAATCACGGATACATGCTCTGTGAGTTCGATGGTTCTGGATCTGTTGAAAATGTTACAACGGATTCGCAAAGAGAGCTGACATCAATATCAATGTTCGGTGGAAGATACTTTCCTATTATATATTCAGTCTACGACGGTGCGCTTGTAGCGGAGATGTCGATATGCAGACTCGGAAATGACGCCGGAAATGCAATAACACCAAAGGAAGCTGCTGCATTAAAGCGCTGGCTGGAAAGTCCAGTAGCGTCCGAATTCAGAGCCGGAGGTATTGATTATGAAGGCATCTTCTGGAACGGAACATTCAATGTAGAAGAGATTCATTCAGACTCTGTTTTTGTTGGATTTCAATTAACATTCACGGCTACAGCTCCCTTCGGATATAAAGACAAGGTAAATATCAGCGGGTCTGTAGCCAAAGATGGAACTGTAAGTATTGACGATACAAGTGACGACGAGGGATATATTTATCCTGATATCACGATAACTTTGAAATCAGCTGGCGACTTAAAGATTATGAATGAGTTTGATAAAAGGGAGACTGTTGTCAGAGGTTGCTCCTCCGGTGAAACACTGACATTTACTCATCTCCTTCAAATACTATCAAGCAATAAGTCACATGAGCTTGGAGATGATTTCAATTACAAATTTATAAGAATCAACAATGAGTATGGCAATACATTGAACAAGCTGACGTTCAATCTCCCTTGTACATACTCTATTTCATATAATCCGATTGCGAAGGTGGTGATTGCGTGAATACTTCTTTATACGGAGGTCTTATTGAAATAAGTCCTGACGGTCAGCCAATTACACCAGATCTCGTTCTTTCTTATCGTGGCGGAACCAAACAAGGAATTATTCACAATGTCCAATCACTGACGAATGCAAATGCACTTGTAGAAACTGCTGAGATATCCTTTGATGTTTATAAGGAGATCAATGGTGTTGAATGCCAGTTATGGGACGATATTAGAGATTTCAGACTGGTATATATACCACACCTTGATACGTCTACATTCAATCCGTGGTATGAGCTTTCTGTAGAAGTTGATGAAAACGACTGTACAATCAAGCATTGTCAGGGTGTTCATTTACAGGAGGCTGAGCTTGGTCAGCTCACATTAAATGGTGTTGAGATAAACACAGAGGATGATATTGCGAGAGATGACTACTCTCCTACTATCATTTACGACCCAAAGAATCCGGAAGCTTCTGCTTTGGATAGAATCTTAAAAGACAAAGCATCTCACTATACGATTGTCCATGTGGATTCTTCTATTGCGAATCTGCAAAGGACATTCTCATGGATGGTTCGAGTATAAAAGATGCATTTGATGATATCGCAAATGAGGTTGAATGCTTGTTCGTGTATGGCGAATATACAAATAATGATGGAAAAATACACCGTACCATTTCTGTATATGACTTAAATGATAGATGTATGGAATGTGGTGAGCGTGGATCATTCACAACTAAAGTATGCCCGAAGTGTGGGTCTGCGAATATCAATTATGGATATGGAACAGATAGCGGAATATTCCTTAGTCATGAAAATTTCGCTGGTGATATTACATATTCGTCCAACAAAGACAGTGTAAAGAACTGTTTCCGTCTTGTAGCCGGGGACGATTTGATGACTGCAACGATTCGCAATATCAATCCGAGCGGAAGTCAGTATATCTGGTATCTGAGCGATTCTGTTCGTTCAGATATGTCAAAAGAGTTACAGGATAAACTGAATGCTTACGATAAAGAGTATGCGTCATATTCAAATGAGAAGCAGATTGATATCCCATCTACTGCTATCTCAGAATACAACGCACTTATCAACAAATACAAACTGTATGATAACACTCTCGTGAATGTTAAGTATCCTATCGTAGGTTATTCAGCACTGACAGATTTATATTACTCTGCTTTGAATTTCTACAGCCTGTTGAAAACAACTCTCGCTCCTGCATCTGAGCATGGAGAAAAGACAACGGCAGCTAAGGAACTCACGAAACTCACATCCGGCGCATTGTCACCACTTGGTATCCAGAATGGAGATATTGCTTCTTCTGCTACTGTCACTTCCGCAGTCCAGAATTATGCAAAAGTATTCATTGATACTTCTCTTTACCGGATTACAGCTAAATGCAATGTTTATGAAGCAAAGGTATGGAAAGGAACAATTACACTGACAGGATATGCTGATGACGAAGATACAGCAACATCTGCAGAGCTGACTGTATATGTATCAGATGCAACTCCTGATTTCATTAAATGCCAGATTGAAAAGGCAATGAAGAAAAATGAGGTTGATGCCACCGGAACCGTTGCTTTGTTCAAAAAGAGTGAGTCCGAATTCAAACAGGCATTATCTTATTACAGCGTAGATAACCTGAACATTCTTGCAAGTATCGCCCGTGGATGTATGGATATCCTAATTCAGCAAGGCGTTGCTGATCCTGAAAACGAATTATACACTTCAATGTACCTACCGTACTACAACCGCAGTGTATGGATTCAGGATGAGTTACGCGAGCGTGAAGCCGAAGTTCTGAAATTAAGAGGAACAAGAAGTAACCCAGATGGAGTTCTGTATTATATCGAAAAGCAGAGACAGGCTATTGCAAATAAGCTCGACCTTAGAACATACCTTGGAGAATCTCTGTGGGTAGAATTCTGCTCTTTCCGTCGTGACGATACATACCAGAATGATAACTTCATCTCTGACGGATTATCAGATACTGAGCTTATCACTCAGGCGAAAGAATTTGTTAAAAACGCAGAACGTGAAATCATAAAATCTGCAACATTACAGCATACAATCAGTTGCAACCTTAACAATTTCCTTCTGGTTAAAGAACAAGACGTAGAAGAATCACCAATACCAATCGTAACATTGGATGGCATTCAGATTGTTACTCATGACCAGCTTTATCTTGTTAAAGGAAATGCGACATTCTCTCCTCTTCTGGTTAATTTTCGAGGTCGGGTAACATGGGTTTCACAGTCGGAAATTGATTGGAGTGGTATATAAGCTGAGACTTACCTCTTATAAGATTGATTATGACAATCTTGATAAGTTAGATGTGGAGTTCTCTGATGTCACATATGGACTGGACTATATGTCAGATACACAAAGTATTTTGGCACAGGCTCAATCTATGGCTACATCATACTCTATGGTACAGCATCAGGCTAATAAAGGAAACAATGCCAATAAGCAGATTATGGATATGGTTGAAAACGGTCTGAATCTGACAAATAAGAAGATTGTCAATGCAGCCGATAATCAGAGTATGGTTGTTGATGAGTCCGGTCTCTTAATGAGAGAAAAAAATGAATTCGGAGATGACTATAGTGCAGAGCAGACAAAGATTATCAATCATGGATTTTATTACACCAATGATGGATGGAAAACAGTTAAGACTGGTCTCGGTAAATACATTTACTATGACCCGGAAACTGGAACGTATAAAGAAGATTATGGTATCATCGCACACAAAATTGTAGGAAATATCATTCTCGGAAACGAACTCGGTATTTACAACACTTCTGGTTCTGTAAAAATTGACCAGAACGGAATGACAATTACTGCAGATGCTGCTGATACAAACAAGGATCTATTTACACTTCAGCGTAAGAACGAAGACGGTTCTTATACGAAATATGTGTATGTAGATGATGATGGAAATATCAAAATCAATGGCAGACACATCCAAATGACAACAAGCGATGACCTTGGTTCCTATATTGATAAGACTATCAAGCAAGAAGCGGCTGCTCTTGTCGTTCAGCTTACCAATGAATATATAGGAATAACCACAGACTCAAACGGTAATGGTGGAAATTTTGCTGACTGCTACACGGACGTTCTTGTATTCTCAGGCAGTACGGACATTACGAAATCATCCGATTTGAAATGGACAATTACTGCTACAAGTGGAATCGAAGGCGAATGGGACAAGACACTTCATAGATATACAATCAAGAATCTGACTACAAATATGGGTGAGATCGTATTTGATTTAATCTATATGGATAAGTTATCTGTCAGCAAGAAATTCCGTATTGCAAAGTTGAAAGCCGGTGCTGATGGCGGTCAGGGTATTCAAGGTATACCTGGTAGAGATGGTGTTGATGGTACATCTTCATATATACATATCAAATATAGTCCGGTCGAGAATCCAACAGACGAGATGCTGACAGAGGTTCCGGCTGCTTATATCGGTATATGCGTAGACACTAACCTCAATGACCCAACAACAGCAAGTTCTTATACTTGGAGTAGATTCAATGGTAAGGACGGAAAAGACGGTACGCCAGGAACGAATGGTCGAGATGGCACGGATAGCTATGTACACTTCGCATATGCACAGTCATCAGACGGTAGCGTAAACTTTAGCGTAGTTGAGTATGAAGGCGCAACGCATATCGGTGTATATACGGACAATATCAAAGAAGACAGTACGGACTATAAGAAATATGCATGGTCTCAAATTCGAGGAGAAGACGGAACAAGCGTAACGATTGAATCTACAGAGGTTGTGTATATACCGAGTGACAACGGTACTACTCCTCCTGACGCTAACTCTATGGCAACCAGCGATGGAAAGATACTTGTGGATCACAACGGAAACGAAATTGCTACGAATAAGTGGCTTACAACAATACCGGAGGTAATCGAAGGCTCTTATCTTTGGACAAGAACAACTGTCAACTATTCTGACGGTCATTCAACAGTAACTTACAGTGTATCAAGACAAGGTATTGACGGTACGGACGGTATTGACGGTATCAATGGGCGAGATGGTAGAGATGGTTCGAGCAACTATGTTCATATCAAATATTCTGCTTATCCAAATCCTACTGATAATCAGATATCTGAGGTTCCATCAGATTACATCGGTATCTGTGTGAATGATGTGATTAAAGACCAGATACTGCAAGCTCTTACACATGGTCTAAGTTTGCTGGTAAAGACGGGGAAGATGGTATTCCAGGTAAGAATGGCTATGTACATTGCATACGCAAAAAGTGCAGATGGTAAAGACGGATTCTCAAAATCTGAATTTACTGGCGCTACATATATCGGTGTGTACTCTGACAATATACAAGCTGATAGCGGAAATTATAAGGATTACGCATGGTCTCTTATCAAAGGAGCTGACGGTAAAACTCCTGTCAAGGGAGTCGATTACTTCGATGGAGTGTCGTCATATCTTTGGATTCGCTACGCTACTGATGCAAACGGTACTGGAATGACGCAAACACCATCAAGTGCTACGAAATACATTGGTACTGCGTCCACAACCACTTCTACTGCTCCTACTCAAGCAAGTGCATACAAGTGGTCTAAATATGTCGGTGAGAATGGAACTGCCGGAGAAAATGGATATGTCCATATTGCATACGCAGATTCTGCCGATGGAAAAACCGGATTCGATACAACTGTCGGAACCGACAAGAAATACATCGGACAGTATACAGACAACATCGAGGCAGACAGCACCGACCCATCAAAGTATACATGGACTCTTATTAAAGGAAGCGATGTAAAAATTACTTCTACGAAGGTAGAGTATATTGCAACAATTGAGAAAAGCACTACGCCTCCTGAATCAATAGAGCTTGTTACAAGCGGTGGTTTATCTCTCGTGGATAACTCATCAAGAACATTCGTAACTAACAAATGGTCTGATACAATACCTGATCTCACAGACGGTATGTATTTATGGACTAGAACAACCGTTCAGTATTCTGACGGGAATTCTACAGTTACGTATACAAATGCAAAGCAGGGAGATGTCGGAGTTGCAGGAAGAACATACTTCCTTGAGGTAGATACATCTACTGTAAAGATTGATGGAAACAATATAATCACGCCTGACACTATTAAAGTCAGAGGATATTATCGGGATGGAGATGCAGACAGAGAGGTTTATCCATGCCGTTTTGTTATATCTAAGACTTATAGCGATAACCGTACCGAAGAAGTTCTGAGTTCTACGGGTAATGTTGCGGAGCAGAGCTTTACTATCTACGGAGAAAGCGAAATGCCTACATTCTATACGATAGAAATGCATAAGGCAAACCAGACTCCTACAGATGACAACATGCTCGACATCCAGACAATACCAATTTTAGTAGATAGCTCAAACATGCTTATCGGAGCGAGAAACTTATTGAAGAAATCGAACCAGCTCGAAGGTTGCCATTACTATGGAACAGACGGCGTATATTCTATTTCCGAAGACGAAGTTGATGCAAAACGAATAATCAAGGTTAAATCCGGAACTGGGTCTAATGCAGCTAAAGCGGTTTACTACGAAGTGTATACCGACAACTTAGTTGCTGTAGAGCTTGGTACGAAATTGACTGTATCTATGAATGTATACTCTCGTCAGAGTACGACAATCAATGTGTGTCTTGCAAACACAAATGGTGTAATGCAAACAACAGATATGCAACAGATACAGCTCACATCTGGATGGAACAAAGTTTATACAGTTCTGACTTTGGAAGATACAGAGTTTGATCTTGTATCGGATGCTCGTGACAACATCGTTACATCGTCTGGTCAGCTTATCTCTACTGGTAGCGTAGGTATTACTTCTAACGTACTTAGAATCACTGACAACATGAACAATAATGACTACTATGCAATCGACTATATTCAGTTGGAAAAGGGAAATCGTCCTACAGACTACTACCCTGCTCCGGAAGATTTAACCGATTACAACGGACAAAATTACTGGAGATATGTCAGAGGAACTGAAAGAAAATCATTTCCGATGTTATCAATAATGTGGTTGCAAATAGAAAGGATTTCGATGACTTAGTTGGTGAGGGTGGTCGGATTGAAGAAATACGAAAAAGCAGTGTTACTACACAACAGCAAGTTGATAAGGTTCAGACTGATGTCAATACGTACATTGTTCGTGTAGATGCTATAGACGGCAGAATTGAAAGTATAGAGCAAACGACCGAATGTTTCTCTATGGAAGATGCCGGACTGCGTATTACAAGAAAGATTTCAAGTCAAGACCCATCTATGCAGTTATCTATGCTGTTGAGCGAGCAAAAGTTAAGTTTCTACCAAGGAACAGACGAAGTTGCTTATTTCAGTAACAATAAACTGTATGTAACGGATGCTGAATCTTAGACAGATTGCAACTTGGAAAGTTTGCCTTTATCCCACGTTCAAATGGTAACCTGTCATTTAGGTACCTTGGGGGGCAATAAATTCTTAGCCATAAAGGAGGTGATATTGTATGGCTTTAAGCGGAAGTTTTACGACCGGTGGATACGAAGGAAGATGCTGGAAATTCAGCTGGACGGCTTCGCAAAATGTTGGTGCAAATACATCTACAATCTACTACACCGTCGAAGCTATAGGCGGTAGTGCCGGATGGTACATGACGGGACCCTGTAAGGTAGTTGTTGCTGGAAGCACAGTTTATAACAACACTGGTCGATGGAAACAATATAAAGGAAAACTGTGTAGTGGTTCTGTCACTGTAAATCATAACAGTAATGGTACGCAATCTTTTTCCGCAAGTATCTCTAGTGCTATTTACTATTATGCGGATGGTACAGGAAATGGAAGCGGTAGCTGGTCTCTTGATACCATACCAAGAGCATCGCAGCCTTCAGTAAACAACTGGCCTTCAAGCGTATCTTCGGTAAACATGGGCGACCAGATAATCATACATATGAATAAGAAAGCGAGCTTCACACATAAGGTCACAGCTACATTCGGAAATAAGTCTGAAGTCGTAACGAACTCTTGTGTGGATAACGTAGTATGGAATGGATTTACGATAGCAAAATATGCTGGTCAGATACCGAATGCGACAAGCGGAACATTGACATTCACTGTTGATACGATGAATGGAGGCACAAAGATTGGTACGAAAACTGTGTCAGTTACTGCTTATCTCCCAGCATCCGTAGTTCCTACATGCAATATTGCATCGCTCTCCAATACGAATAATACATTTGGATGTTATGCGAAGTTGCTTTCTGGGGTTAAGGTAAAACCTACTGCTTCTGGTGTGTATGGATCGTCCATTAAAACACTGAAAATAGCGGTTACTGATATGTCAGACAAAACGGCATCAAGCGGAACAGAGTATACATTCGATGCATTTACGAAGACCGGAACAAAAGTTGTAAAAGTATCTGCTACCGATAGTAGAGGTCGTTCTGCAGCTGCTGCATTAGATGTTACTGTAGTCGATTACAGCCTTCCATCCGCTTCTATCACAGCATCTCGTGGTACTGGAACAACTACCAGTAATTTCGTATCAGACGATACCGGAGACCATGCTAAAATCGTTGCCAAAGGTTTCGTAAGTAGTATATCCGGCAACACGCTCACTCCTGTCCTACAATACAGAATTGCAGGGCAATCTGCGTGGACAAACCTAGATATTAGTGCAAGTTCATTATCTCTTAATGACACTCGTGTTATCGCTGTTTCGGACACTGAGGCATACGATATCAGAGTTATCATTCGAGATAAAGCAGGTCGTGAAGCCACCGCCACAATGACATTATCAAACGGCTTCGCGACTATGGACTATAAAGCTGGTGGTGATGGAATTGCGTTTGGTAAAACCGCTAATCGCTCTGGTTTTGATTGTGCTATGCTGATGCGTATTTTTAAAGGTGTAAATCTAATGAATGAAAATACGCCTGGTGGATATGGATGGTCTGATTGGTACTATAATAATAATGGAACTCAAGGAAAACGTGGACGCATCTATGCAAATTCCGATGGTATACATATCAAAGCCGAAAATGGAAAAGGATTCCTTGATGGGACATGGAGCGGAACTCTCTCGGATGTTCGCATGAAACGAGATATTGAACCGAATAGCAAAGGAAATTATCCTAGCTGTCGGAGAAGTACATTTCAAACAGTTTAGAATGTCAGCACCTGACTACGACCACGATGAGTTATGCGTTGGAATTCTAGCACAAGATTTAAGAAATGCATTCGCTAGGCATGGAGTTGAAGATAAACTCCTGATGCTTGGAACAAGAAAACTTAATCCTGATGATGAAGATGAGTATTACTGCATTGAGTATACTCATTTTTTATTGGTCAGAATTCTATACGATGAACTGCAAATGCAGAGTTTCAACGAACGTATAGAAAAACTCGAAAAGAAATTAGGTATATAAGAGGAGGAATATACTATGGCAAATACAACAAGAATTAAAGACCTTTCTGCTGTTACTGCTGTCGCTGATTCTGATGTACTTCCAGTTGACGGTGCGAACGGTACTAAAGGTGTGACTTTCGGCAACCTTTCCACAGCTACACTGAATAAGCTGACAGGTAAAACTTTCGGTCTGGATCAGGGAACAAAGTCTCTGCCGGATGCAGTAAATGAACTGTACAAAGGAGCTGCTCGTAACAATGCAGGTGGTCACAACTCTATTTTCAGAGGTAAGAATTTAGGTACAGCTTACACATCTGCGATGTCTAAAGCTATTCAGGCAGGTACATTTGATGACCTGTATGTAGGTGATTACCTTACAATCAATGGTACTGTATATCGAATCGCTGGATTCAATCTTGGAAAACAGATTGGAGACAACGCATCTATGGGTAACTGCATGTGCCTCGTTCCTGACTCTGCTCTGTATAACGCACAGATGCACAATACAGATAGTGGTCAGTATACGGAAGGTTCTGCTGCAAATACAACAACCGGTGCATATGCAAATTCTGATATGAGAACTACCAACTTGCACAGGCAACTCAGAAGATTGTGAACGACTTCGGTTCTACTCATGTAATGTCTTACAGAGATATCCTTCCGAACGCAACCTCTAACGGAACAGGCTTCTGGATGGGCTTGGTAATGACTGTAAAGTTGAACTGATGTCTGAGGTTATGGTGTACGGACAAATGTATGGCTAATAGCGGATATGAAGTTGGATGTATCAACTCTCAGTTCCCACTGTTCGCTCTCGCTCCTGAATATATTCACCGTCGCTTCGCCTATTGGCTCCGTGGTGTTAGGAGCGCGACTACCTTCGCTGGTGTGGGCTACGGCGGTCATGCGGACAGCGGCGACGCTTCTAATTCTCGTGGTGTTCGTCCGTTTTTCTTCGTTAATTAAAGGTTAGCAAGAAATACATAGCAATATCTTTAATCCCATCCCACCTTTAGGTGGGTGGGTAATACGGAGGGAATGATGTCGGTACTGAAAGCAAATAGAAAGCCATCTCCATTCGAGGTTGAGCATCATGCATATAAAGTAAGAACTGTTATTACAGACCTTGCTTTGCGACAGTTTGGTTTAAAGGAATATGAAGAAAAACCTAAGCCAGACGCATACGCAGGATGGAGTCAAAATCAAAAGGACGGTTATGATGCAATATTGCTAAGCGCAAGGAGCGATATGAAGCTTTTGTAGAATGGTTTATACCAGATGAGCAGAAAGCAATTATACAAATTACCCGTGATATGGTACATGAAATTTTTCTAGCTAATGAAATTAGTCCGCAATTCATTAGTGAGTGTGATGAACGCAGAATACATCAGGACTTAGCTCTTGGTCACTGCGAGAACTTAATTCAAGAATTACAGTATATCATTACCACTCTGCCTGTCAATATAGAAAAATATGAAAATATCACAAATATGATTATACAAGAACAGGCGTTAATCAAAGGTTGGAGAAAATCTGACAACAAAATTCGTAAGAGTATTTTAAACAGAGAGAAAGAATCTGTGAAAGCATAAGAAGAATAATCCGGGCAATTTCTGTATGTTTGTGCCGTTTAGTCGCTTCAACTATTGGCTCCGTGGTGTTAGGAGCGCGACTAACTTCGCTAATGTGAACAACAACGGTAATGCGAACAACAACAACGCTTCTAATTCTAATGGTGTTCGTCCGATTTCTTCCACTTGTTTAACTATGCTATATGCAGATACAAGAAACGAAGAAAGGAGAAATTGTCCGTGTGCAGGAATGCACTAAAAGACAAAGGCGATGCAATTCGTTACGACTGATTGCTACAAACGTCAAATAATTTTGGAAAGAAATGACTAATACAAACACACAATTTGAAGATGAGTGTGACGTTGTATATAATCTGAATTCACTTTATCACGCATATATAGCGGCTAAGAAAGATTCTGACTGGAAACCACAGGTTCAGAAATATGAAATGAATTTTCTTCCGCATATTGTGAAAAGTAAAGCTGCTTTAAAGAGCAGAAACTACCATTCATTAGCCTCGACAGAATTCATTATTAACGAAAGAGGAAAGACAAGACCCATTACTGGTCTTCAAATGTCAGACAGAGTAATCCGGCATTCTCTTTGCGATAATGTTCTTGCTCCGAGCCTACTCTCTTATCTCGTCTATGATAATGGAGCGTCGCTCAAAGGAAAAGGAATTACTTTCAGTCGCGAAAGATTTGAATATCATCTACACAAATACTATCGCCAGCACGGAAATGACGGGTACATCTTACTGATGGATTACAGTAAATTCTACGATAACATACCACATGATATTGCATATAAAGAAATTGCAAAGCATGTTACAGATGAGTTTTCGCTATGGTTGTTGGACTTAATCTTCGATAATTTCAAGATTGATGTCTCATATATGACAGACGAAGAATATGAGCATTGCATGGAAACACCTTTCAATTCTGCAGAATACAGATTGAATGTTCCGAAGTCTGCTCATACAGGCGAAAAGTATATGCGTAAATCTGTAAATATTGGAGATCAGTGTTCGCAGATAATCGGAATATATTATCCAACGCAAATAGATAACTTTGTCAAGATTGTAGAGGGTCAGAAATTCTACGGCAGATATATGGATGATAGCTATGTGATATCTCAGAGCAGAGAATATCTTGTAGAACTTGAGGCTAAGATTGCAGCTAAAGCAACGGAACTCGGAATGACATTGAACAGGAAGAAAACACGAATAGTAAAGCTATCAGACTACTATAGATTTCTTCAAATCTCCTATTCTCTCACTGACACAGGGAGAGTAATAAGGAAAATCAATCCGAAAAGAATTGTTGATATGAGACGTAAACTCAAAGCTTTGAGCATCAAGGTTAAGAATGGAAAACGTACACAGGAGGAAGTAGAAAATATGTTTCGCTCCTGGATGGGTGGTCACTGCCACCTTATGAGTAAGATACAACGTGACAACTTAAATCTTCTTTACTATGACTTATTTGGAGGTTTTATAGATGGAAATACTATTTACAATATTAATCCTCGCAAACGGAACAGAAGATTCACGCCACGATCAATGGCAACAACTATATCACAGACGATGCTGTTAATATTGAGATTCTGTCTGATGCTAATTTATCCAATGTAAACATTGGAGGCGTTGACTACAAAGATATGACATGCACAAATATCTGGAACGAGGATGGTCATACAAGATTTATCATTCGTGAAATGACAGAAGCAGAAAAAATGAAACAGTGCATCATTGAACTGAGCGCATTACTTTAAGAGGAGGGGTGTTATATGATTCAGTTAATCAATTTTTGGACAGACATTGTATACAACGGTGAAAAAGAATTCGATGCGGTGCCAGATAAAATCAAAGGCGATGTAATGCACAGCTTATCAAAGCAGGCGTCGTAACAAATGACAATATTGAAGATGTGAAGTCTGCAAAGATTGCGGCGATGAGCGTTGCTTGCAACGAAGTGATTACACAGGGATTTGATATCACACTGTCTGATAAGAAATCTCATCACTTCAGTCTTGAAGTTGCGGATCAGCTGAAGATTTCTAAGCTGAACGATAGAGCAAACGCAGGAATCACCGTACTTCCATATCATGCCGATGGAGAGTCTTGCAAATTCTACTCTAAGGAAGATGTTGTAGCTCTGAATACAGCTATGGAAAACCGCATTGAGTTCCAGACTACATATTTCAATTCTCTGAGAGATTATATTGAGAGCATGACGGATATCAATGACATCTGTGCTGTAGAATACGGCATTGATATTCCGGAAGCATATCAGTCTGAAGTCCTGAAAATGCTGTATTCTCAGATGCAGAAAGAAAACTAATATATGTGTATAGGGATTGGGAGGTTCCGACTACGATTTGTGTTTACACAAGAGACAATCGTTGGATTAGCCAAAAGCTAAGTATGGAGAAAAGTACAATCGGCAACGAACCCTATATCAATAAGTTATAAGAATTCGCGTGGTGAGCCGGTATACCCGGCTCTATCACATTTAAACGGAGGTTACTGGTATGAAAAAGGCTCTATCATTATGCCTTAAATATCTCTCACTTTTCACTGTGATGGGGTCTATATACTATCTGATTGAAATCATATGGCGCGGTTATAGCCATGTAAGCATGTTTATTCTTGCTGGCGTTTGTGGTATATGTATTGGTCTCATCAATGAGATTCTATCAATGGACACGCCGATATGGTTACAGGCAATCATAGGATCATGCATTGTCACAACAGGCGAATTTATATCTGGATGTATCTTAAACCTGTGGCTCGGACTTGGCATATGGGATTATTCAAACATGCCATTTAATTTACTTGGGCAGATATGTCTACCATTCTCTCTGCTATGGGTAATCCTGTCTGCATGTGCGATCGTGATTGATGATTATGAGAGATATTGGTTTTTTGGAGAAGAAAAACCTTACTATCGATGGAGATTTAAGGAGAAGAAATGAAAGATTTATTTATGGTTTTAAGACGACGTATTTTGGTTGTATATCATGATATCGAATGGCGAGATGAAATGTTCGATAAGATGCTAAATGCATATCCTGAAGCTATGGTATGTAGAAAGATTAAATCAATGTGTGGTTGCTCCATAGAGTTGATTGATGGAACTATTCTGAAGTTTGTATATGCCGGAGATAATTCCCGTGGAGTACGTGCTGATAAGATTATCGCACAGCCAGGTATTGAACAAGAGGTTTTAACGACAATCTTTGGACGTACGCTTGTTCATACAACAAGTATGTATGTCGCAACGGATGATGGAATTATGCCTGCCATCACTTATTATGCAGATATAAAGAAATAATGCATACCAAATTCACGTTTTATAAACGTTAAGATGCTATATATAGTTTTCATTATCATTTCTTTATCTATATATAGTATTGTAAAGGTGGTGAAACAATGAGATATATCAGTGAAAAAGAATACAATGCTGAGATGTCGCGAATCAAACATGAAAATGAAAGTAAAGCCAGAATGAGAAAACTCAAAGCGGAACGTGCGAAAGGGCAGCCACGAAAGTCCAAGAAAATTTCTAACAGTAAGTTAGTGCTCTGGGCTATGGTTGCTCTTGTATTTTGCATTGCTATCTGGTTTATGTATGAATCTCATAGATTGTGTGACTTATCACAGGCTTATGCCTTACTAGGTATTGTAGCTTCACTTGCACCTGTAATCTTCGGTTACTATAGCAAGTCAAAAGCAGAAAATACATCTGGAGGCATCATTTACGAAACTGCTATGAAGGAGCAGGAAACAACTAATTCGGAATCTGGAAAGGGGTAAACACTATGGAAGGATTACAGAAATTTTTACAGATACTTAATGATAACTGGACAAGCATACTTGTTTGCGCCGGGTTGATTGTGGGTATCGTCAAGAAGACTCAGACTACATGTCCAAGAGTCAGGAAGAAAAAATTGAACATTGACTAGAAACAGAATTCAGACCACTATTCTGAAAATGATTAGTGATGCTGAGGTTGATTGGCAGGAATGGAGCAAGGCTGGTTCTATCAAGCGCTCTCAGGTAATCAAGCAGATTTATGATGAGTATCCGATTCTAACAAAAGTTGTGGATCAGGATGCACTGATTAAATATATTGACGAACAGATCGATGGCGCACTTGATACTTTGCGTGAGATTGTTAAGACAAACGAAGCTGCTTCATAACTTATTAAGCTAATTAAATAATTTACGAAAGGGGTTTTGATTTCTATATGCATTAACAGGAGCAACGAATGAAGAACGTATCTGGAATTTCTGTATTAGCAAAGGAATGACGAAATGCGGAGCGTCAGGCTTATGGGAAACATCTACGCAGAGAGTGGGCTTAGTTCCACAAACCTGCAGAATTCATTTGAAAAGAAACTTGGCTATACGGACGCATCATACACGAGTGGTGTTGACGCTGGTACATATACAAACTTCGTGCGTGATAGTGCTGGATACGGGTTATGCCAGTGGACTTATTGGAGCAGAAAACAGGCACTGCTTGAATTCTGCCATTCAAAAGGAACATCTATTGGCGATTTAGAAATGCAGCTTGAGTTCATGTACAAAGAGCTGAGTGAAAATTACGGCACAGTAATGTCCGTACTGAGAAGTGCCACTACTGTTCTGCAGGCATCGAATTCTGTTCTATTGCAATACGAACGCCCTGCAGACCAAAGCTCTGCCGTACAGAGCAAGAGGGCTTCATACGGACAGGTATATTATGACAAATTTGCTTCAAAAACAAATCAGCAAGAAGGAGGTAAAACTATGGGATACACAAACAGTTCACTTGTAGATTGCGTGGTAAAGAGTCCTAATCATAGCGGACAGAGAACGCATTCTATCGACAGGATTACACGCATTGTGTTGTTGGACAGCTCTCTGCAGAATCTATCGGTGGATGCTTTACAAGTTCTTCAAGACAGGCAAGCTGCAACTATGGTATTGGCAAAGATGGTCGTGTCGTACTTTGCGTAGATGAAGCCAATAGAAGTTGGTGTTCTTCTAGCAATGCAAATGACCAGAGAGCAATTACCATTGAGTGCGCAAGTGGTATGAATGAACCTTACGAAATGAATAATGCTGTTTATGAAAAACTGATTAAGCTTTGCGCTGATATCTGTAAGAGAAATGGTAAGAACAAACTCGTTTGGAAAGGAAGTAAAACAGCAGCTCTTGAGTATACACCTAAGAGCAATGAGATGGTATTAACTGCTCATAGATTCTTTGCGAATAAGAGCTGCCCTGGCGACTGGCTGTATTCAAGATACGGAGATTTGGCTAACAGAGTCAATGCATTGCTTGGAACAAGTTCTTCCGCAGATACGAATACTGGTGGTAATACAACTCCGCCTAAGACAAATTCATCTTTCCCTGCAACACCGTTCACTGTACATGTTATCGTATCTGATCTTAATATCAGAAAAACACCTAATGGTACTGTTGTAGGTCAGACAGGAAAAGGCACATTCACTATCACATCCGTAAGTAACGGATGGGGCAAGCTGAAATCTGGTGCTGGATGGATTTATCTTGAGAACGCTTCATATTGTACGATTGGTTCTACTACTTCTGGCTCCTCCTCAAAGCCAGCTGCAAGTAAATCAAATGTACCGTATCGTGTTCGTATTGATGCTACAGACCTTAGAATTCGTTCCGGTGCAGGTACGAACTATCCTAAGACTGGAGCCTATACAGGCAAAGGCGTATTCACAATTATTGAAGAAAAAGCAGGAACCGGTTCTACTAAGGGCTGGGGTAAATTGAAATCCGGAGCCGGATGGGTTTCTCTTGATTACTGCGTAAAACTGTAACCTATGTTTGGGCGGGCAACCGCCCTTACATATTTCCGGCATGTAACTTTTGGAGGGAAATATGGAAAAATTACTTACAAACTATTCTCCCACAGATATTATCATGTACACAGTTATCCTGTGTCTTGCTGTTAAGGGGGTAGTGTCTTTTATCGACTGGGCTTGTGATCGTGTCCGCAAATACTATGATAAAGACCATGATGAACGAGAAGAGATTAACACGATTAAAGAAGATGTAGATGAGCTGAAAGAAGCTAAAGAAGATACGAATAATTCTGTAGACAAAATCAATGACAGTATTGCTATGCTGATTGAGTCTGACAAGGAAAGTATCAAGGCTTATGTAACAGAACGTCATCATTTCTTCGTATATGAGCATGGGTGGATTGATGACTACTCTATGGAATGCTTAGAGCGTAGATTCTTAATATATCAGCATGAGCATGGCAACTCATTCGTAGAAGGTCTTATGGATGAAATACGTGCGTTGCCTAAACAGCCACCGGAACAGTATAAACACAAATTTGATGGTACTGCTACATACGTGAAAAATGCAAAAGCAAAGACAAAGCATTAAACAGGAGGTGCTTGAGAATGTATAGAATTATGATTGCTCAGGCTAAGCGAGATAATTACGAAACGCTATATAAGTATTTGACAACAAATATTGATGGCGAGGTAATTCCGCTTGAACTCGGTTCCAAAGAAGCTTTGGATAAAAGAGTTGAAAAGATGCTCAATGAAGAAGGGTATGCTAAGAGCGACTTCATTATCGTAAGAGTCGTTGATTATACGATTGATGCTACTGCATACACAAACACAGACGTCAACGCGGATACTTCTAATATCGATGTGACACTGTTGAGAGCAGAAAAATAATATGTAAGAAAATGTGAGTGTGTATATAAATATAGGCAGATTGGTAAATCAAAACCAGTCTGCCTTTCTTTTTAATTTAAAAGAAAGGCGGTCAAAACGACCGCCAATAACGCATATGTGTAAATTGACGCTGTAACCTGTCATTTTGCGTAAACTTCGCTGAAGATACTTGGAAATTATCTTACGCAATTTCGTACTCAACTTTGACGCAAAACGATATGATATTACGCGATAAAGTATGATACTTTATGATAGTTACTCAATTACATATACTAGATACAAACCGCTTGCAAGTCATTGAAATTCAAGTAATTATGCGGTTTATACGATTTACTTTGCTGAGGTACTTACATTCCATCTGTTTTGCCAACTTTTATTTACTGTTTTCTCAAATGCCCATTTTATAAGGCTTTCTACGCTTTCCTCAATTCTGCTCTTCCATTTTACCCAATTTCCCTTTGGGTAGAAACTTTTCATTCCC
>ENA-OQIG01000316-OQIG01000316.1-human-gut-metagenome-genome-assembly--contig:-NODE-316-length-28892-cov-2.659412_pt1 | contig 28892 bp, 30 predicted proteins | sample MGYA00242576_ERZ504741 | MGnify/ENA primary metagenome ERZ504741 (study PRJEB26092, sample SAMD00036436) | human gut metagenome | host: Homo sapiens | study: EMG produced TPA metagenomics assembly of... | reverse complement strand
TCCTTTTTTATCCTCAAAAAAAATACGAAAGTTATAAATCTACCTCACCACCCCTCACCCTGGACCCATTCATTAGCGCACCGTTTAACTCGTTTCTGAACAGTTTTGATTCTTTTCACCACAGAGGACACGGAGGACGCAGAGGTTTCAAAGTTCTAATTCATAGATAATTATAACCTCTGTGTCCTCCGTGTCCTCTGTGGTGAAATAGTTCATTTCCGTACCGTTATGAATCAAATTCTGGTGCGGTTGCCCTGTATTTTATCTGATAAGTCTAAATATCAATCTAGTTTTTTTATAACTTCGCAGCGCAAGATCAAGAATTAGAATTAAAATGAATCAGACAGCACAATCATGGTGGTTTATCTTTTACAAAGACCAACTGCTTCTTGAGAAAAAAGAGGATGGCATATATGCCATCCCGTGTGGAGAAAGCTCTCCTATTGTTATTAAAGAAAAAACAACCGTACACAATATCACTACACTGGAAGGGAGAAACTGCAAGGCTTTCTCCCTATCCTCTCCCATTGAAGAATCGGAGCAATGGATCATGATAGGGCTTCGTGCCTCCTATGAATATCTTCCTTTGTCTCATTATCAGACAGCAGGAAAAGCACATGAGATTCTGCATTGGGATATAAACAGCCGCTTTTGTTCCGCCTGCGGCACGCCTATGGAACAGAAAGAATCTATCATGAAGCGTTGTCCGAAATGTGGCCGGGAAGTATATCCTTCCATTTCCACAGCGATTCTTGTATTAGTGAGAAAAAAAGATTCACTACTCTTAGTGCACGCCCGCAATTTTAAAGGAACATTCAACAGTCTCGTTGCCGGATTTCTGGAAACCGGAGAAACGCTAGAAGAATGTGTAGCACGTGAAGTGAAAGAAGAAACCGGACTGGATGTAAAGAATATCACTTATTTCGGTAATCAGCTGGCCTTATCCCAGCGGCCTAATGGTCGGCTTTATTGCTGATTATGCCGGAGGGGAAATCAACCTCCAAGATGAAGAATTGAGTTCGGGAGACTTTTATACAAGAGACAATTTACCCGAACTTCCCAGAAAACTTAGTCTTGCCCGAAAGATGATTGATTGGTGGATAGAGCATCCAAATGAATAAATCAAACATGGAAAATATCATCAAAGGAATCCGTCAGTATTATCCGGTATCCGACAGTTCTTTGGAAGTACTCTTCAGCTATATGAAGAAAATGGAGCTTCCTAAAAAACATTTACTGATACACGGTGGAGTACTAGACCGCCACGTCTACTTTATTGAAAAAGGATTTTGTAGGTCCTATTGTTTACGTGACGGAGAAGAAATCACGATCTGGTTTTCACGCGAAGGTGATATTACCTTTGCCATGAAAGATTTATATCATAATCAACCGGGATACGAATATGTAGAATTACTGGAAGATTGTGAATTATATGCCATACGCATTGAAGATTTAAATCAGATTTATGAAACTAATATAGAAATTGCCAACTGGGGACGTGTCATTCATCAGGAATGTTTGTTGTACATGGATATTCATCATATCAACCGATTGTATCTTCCGGCTAAAGAACGTTATGAACAACTTTTACGTGAGCAACCAGATGTCATTCACCGTGCCCAATTGGGATATATAGCCTCCTTTCTAGGCATGACTCCCCAACATCTTAGCCGTCTACGGTCCGAATCTTGATTCTTTTTAATCTATGTGAATTTTTATATCACAAGAAAGCAGTACTTTTGTCAGCGAATACAAAAAAACTGATAAGTATCGTGATTAACACATTAACTTCTTTACGAATATTATTTGCCTTGATGGTATTCGGGGCACATTGTTATGTTCTGGATCCGAGCTTCGACACACACTTCTTTAAAGAAGGATTTGTTGGAGTCAGCTTTTTTCATCCTTAGTGGCTTCATTATTGCTATAATTATGAAGAAAAGTTATTGGAAAAGATCACCACCAAACGTACTTTTTGGGTAGCACGCATTGCCCGCATTTACCCCCTCCATCTACTTACTCTATTAATTGCCGCATGTATAGGAGGGTATGTTCAATACAACGATACGACAGACTGGATAAAACACTTCGCCGCTTCCACTTTTTTATTGCAACCGTTCTTCCCTTCTGCAGATTATTTTTTCTCATTCAATAGTCCTTCGTGGAGTCTGGGCTGCGAACAGTTATTTTATTTCTGTTTCCCCCTCATCATCCTTTCTTAAATAGTAAACGGAATTTATGCATCACTCTTTTCATCTGCCTGCTGGTTATGCTGACAGGTATGCATCTGACTGCTGAAGAACAAATTAAAGCATACTGGTATGTAAATCCAATCACCCGCCTACCGGACTTTTTTGTAGGTGTTTTACTTTATCAGTTTTATCGGTCAATATTCAACAAAAAGATTTCTTATTCCACCGGAACACTATTAGAAATAGGAGTAGTCATTTTATTTTTTGTTTTCTATTTTTGTGCCGCAGACATTCCCAAAGTATACCGCTATTCTTGTTACTACTGGCTACCCGTTTCTTTGGTGATACTTATCTTTGCCTTACAAAGAGGGTATATATCCCGGTTACTATCCAATCGGGTCTTAGTGATAGGAGGAGAAATCAGTTATAGTTTCTATCTGATACATTTATTTATTATACTCACATACCTCCAAATGGCTACTCTGTATCAATGGCACATACATTGATGATAAGTGTCCCCGTCATTTTTTGCATCACTATTGCGCTTAGTTTACTTTCTTATTATTATTTTGAAAAGCCTGCCAATAGATGGGTAAAACGAATACTAACTAAAAAACAATCATAAATTAGCCCCATGGAATTATCAACAAAAACACCCCGAATTGAAGTAGTAGATGCTCTTAGAGGATTTGCTGTAATGGCCATCCTTCTGGTTCATAACCTGGAGCATTTCATTTTCCCCGTATATCCGGAAAGTTCTCCTGAATGGCTCACCATTTTGGATGCCGGAATATTTAATGCGACATTTTCGCTGCTTGCCGGAAAATCTTATGCCATATTCGCTCTGCTTTTTGGATTCACTTTCTTTATCCAGTCGCACAACCAGCAATTAAAAGGAAAAGACTTCGGTTACCGTTTTTTATGGAGAATGGTATTACTTGCAGGATTTGCCACTCTTAATGCCGCTTTCTTTCCCGCAGGAGATGTCCTGTTGTTGTTCGTTGTATCAGTCTCGTACTGTTTATCGTACGTAAATGGAGCGACAAAGCTATCCTAATCACCGCCATCTTATTTTCACTGCAACCGATTGAATGGTTCCATTACATAATGAGTCTTTGCAATCCTGCCTATACCCTGCCCGATTTGAATGTCGGAGCCATGTATGCTGAAGTAGCAGATTACACTAAAGCCGGAAACTTCTGGGATTTTCTGATAGGCAATATCACTCTGGGACAGAAAGCAAGTCTGTTCTGGGCTATCGGTGCGGGACGCTTTTTGCAAACTGCCGGACTATTCCTGTTTGGCTTGTATATCGGACGCAAAGAATTGTTTGTAGCCACCGAATCTCATCTGAGATTTTGGACGAAAGCGCTCATTATCACAGCTATCAGCTTTGCGCCACTATATTCTTTAAAAGAACAGATCATGCAAAGTGACAGCAGTCTGATTCAGCAAACAGTAGGCACTGCTTTTGATATGTGGCAGAAGTTTGCATTCACGATTGTACTTGTTTCTTCTTTCATGTTGCTTTATCAGAAGGATAAATTCAAGAAAGCCGTATCCAACCTACGATTCTACGGAAAAATGAGTTTGACCAACTATATTTCCCAATCTATTTTAGGAGCTATTATCTATTTCCCATTCGGGCTTTATCTTGCTCCTTACTGTGGATATACTCTTAGCTTGATTATAGGTATCGTTCTTTTTCTGTTACAGGTTAAGTTCTGCAAATGGTGGCTATCTAACCATAAACAAGGACCATTGGAGACAATATGGCATAAATGGATTGGATCGGAACCAAGAAATGACAGGAAGAAAAGCAGGCTACGAAATATGCACAACTACAAACGAACAACTTACGAATATGAAACTGAACGTATCACTCTAAAGCATCAACAACACATGTGTATATCCCCGCAGCCTGCCTGTTGAAATTGAGATGATGCCAATACAACAAGATTCTCGCAAGAAGGATTTGCAAGTGGACTTAAAGAATGCAAAGGAAATGAAAGAACTGTACCAAGTGAGGAAAAATACCCGAAAATAGGCAGAATCAGGGCCATGTACAGAGAAAAAAGAAGCGCCTCCACAATCTTCAAAGATTATAGAGGCGCTATTTTATTATTTATCTTTTTATGATCTATATCTGAAATTTCAGAAGAGACAAAATCAGATACCCAATGATTTTTTCACTGCTTCAATCTTTTCCATGGCGGCAGATTCGGCAGAAGCATAACAGTTGCGGCATCCCATTTCACCCTGAACTTCCATATAGAACTTAATCTTCGGTTCTGTACCTGAAGGACGAACAGAAACTTTGCTACCGTCTTCTGTGAAATATTGAAGAACGTTAGATGGTTCCGGCATATTGATGGCAGTTACGTTACCTTTACCGTCAGTCTGTTTCAGTGTCTTATAATCTTTGCTTAAGATCACCTTAGAGCCACCCAATTCTTTCGGAGGATTAGCACGGAAGTTTTCCATCATTGCTTTGATTTCTTCAGCACCACTCTTACCCGGTTTCACTACGTTTACGGTAAACTCTTTAGAGAATCCATATTCTACGTAGATATCAAGCAACAACTGATACAAAGATTTGCCATTATCTTTTGCCCATGCGGCAACTTCAGCAATCAGACAGCAAGCAGATACAGCATCTTTATCACGAACAAAATCTTCGGCAAGGAATCCATAGCTTTCTTCACCACCACCGATATATTTCTGTTTACCTTCACGCAGACGGATTTCACGGGCAATCCATTTAAATCCAGTATAGCAGTCAAGCATTTCGATATTATTCTTATCTGCGATTTTCTTGATAAGTTCGGTAGTAACGATTGTCTTCACACAGAACTCATTACCTTTAATCTTACCCAGTTGTTTGTATTGAGTCAGAATATAATAAAGGTACATCATACAGGTCTGGTTACCGTTAATCAGTACCCATTCACCCTTGTCATCCTTACAAGCGATACCCACACGGTCAGCATCCGGATCGGAAGCCATTACGAGTTCAGCATCAATTTCTTTAGCAAGGTTTACAGCCATAGAAAGAGCTTCCGCATTTTCAGGATTCGGAGATACGACAGTCGGGAAGTTACCGTCCTTAACCATTTGTTCGGGAACAGTGAATACGTTTTCGAATCCCCACATCTTCAATGCACGCGGAATCAACATCATACCTGTACCGTGAATCGGAGTATAGACAATCTTCATATCTTTGTGACGGGCGATAGCTGCCGGATCAATAGAAACGGTTTTCACCATGTCCAGATAAATTTTATCAATGTCTTCGCCGATAATCTGAATCAAATCAGGATTTCCCTGGAATTTAATGTCAGCAGCAGAAGCAATGGCATTTACTTCGCCGATGATACCTTTATCGTGTGGAGCCAATACCTGTGCACCATCGTCCCAATATGCCTTGTAACCGTTGTATTCCTTCGGATTGTGAGAAGCAGTCAGAATGATACCGCTCTGGCAACCGAGGTGACGGATAGCAAAAGACATTTCCGGAGTCGGACGCATATCGTCAAACAGATATACTTAATGCCATTGGCAGAGAAAATATTAGCAGATGTCTCTGCAAACAAACGGCTGTTGTTACGGCAGTCATGACCGACTACTACAGAAATTTGTGGCAGGTCTTTGAAGTTCTTCTTCAGATAGTTGGAAAGCCCTTGAGTGGCAGCACCTACCGTATAGATATTCATACGATTGCTACCTACTCCCATGATACCACGCAAACCACCAGTACCAAATTCAAGGTCTTTGTAGAAAGCTTCAATAAGTTCGGTTTTATCATCGTTTTCCAACATTCGTTTCACTTCAGCCTGGGTTTCAGCATCATAAGCCGGGGTTAGCCATTTTTCGGCTTTTTCAGTGACCTGTTTAATAAGTTCCTGATTTTCCATTTCGATTGTTATTTATTGGTTAATGAATTATTTATTATCAATTTCTCGAGCACACAAATGTAAAATAATAAGTTTATAAATCCTAGGTATTCAATTAAAAATTAGAAATTAAAATTAAAACCAAGAGATTAAAAGCAAATAGCCATCCCACAGCAACAACTTGTCAGCCCATTTTAATCTTTCATTTTTAATCTTTCATTTTCAATTCTTATTTTACCAAATATCTGTCGCCAGTCTGTTTGACATATTCCTGCAAGAATTCTTTCGGATATCCGGGACGGATCACACCGGCAGGTTGTCCGATAGAATTACGTTCAAACTTACCATCTTTAACACGCTTCACTACTCCATCATTATACTTCACAATCAAGAATGTACCTAATTGTTTCCAAGTATCGAAAGTGCTCTGTGCAGTCATATTTGTATAATTTGTCAGAAAATCAACTGCTGCGTTCTTATCTTTAGCCAACAGTTTGGCAGCCATCTCTTCAATGCCTTCCTGTGCATTGTTGAAAGTCGTTTCCATTTCTTTCTGCGCTTCCCGTACATCACCGATCATCAAATCATAACGCGGATAGACCATATTAGATACCCAGTTGAAAATCCAGAAAGCTGAATTCCAAGAGAATGTTATATAATCGGCTCCATCTACACGGGTATAGCATACCGGAACTTTCGTTGCGCAGCAATAGACCGGAGTAAATACCGTCATGTTGGCATCATCCACACCAAACCAAAGTACACCACCTATCGGGTCCGGCTTATGAGCACGCATTTGTGCAACAAATACAAATCCGCTTTGTTGAGTGGAAATGGGACGTTCGTTGAAATATTCCTTATCGTCTACTTTAAAATTCAAAGGAGAAAGGCGATAAGGTGTCTTATAAGGACCTGCTCCAAAATCATTGGAAATATCAAGAGGCGTACCTTCATAGTGGTCGCGCATCATATCTTTTACATCCTGTACAGACAGTTTATGTTTCGGTTTCACGAAAAGAGGCATTGGAGTATCAGTCTTTCCCTCAATATAAGGAAGATACTCTTTTCCATTATCTGTGAACTTATTAAAATAGCTCCACACACGTGCCTCACAGAAACGACGGGCACCAAAATCAAGAGGCGCATAAGCTAACGAAAAGCTAAAATCTTTATTTACTCCATTAAAATATCCCTTCTCACGAGCGAAAGAAACGACATCCGGAGAGTACATACAGTTCTCCTTGTCATTCATATCAAACTGGTGGATACGTGACTGATTAGCATGAGCCGAGATACAATCATCGGGTACACGTACAGCTACCCAAACAGCTCCACGAATTCCGGGACCTTTACCAATCATTTCCATGATCCATATTTCGTTCGGATCGGCAATAGTAAAGGACTCTCCTTCGCTATAATAACCGTATTGCTGCACTAAATCGGTCATGATTTTAATTGCTTCACGGGCAGTGCGCGAACGTTGCAAACCAATATAAATCAGACTTCCGTAATCAATAATCCCTGTGGAATCCGCCAGTTCCGGACGTCCGCCGAAAGTCGTCTCACCAATCGTAACCTGATATTCATTCATATTACCGACTACATTGTAAGTCTGACGTGCCTGCTCTATTTCTCCCAGATACTTGCCGGTATCCCATTCATACACTTTCAACATCGTTCCCTTCGTAGGTAGCAGCCGGATAATGATAGAGTTCTCCGAACAGGCCATACGAGTCAGCAGAATAGGAAACGATCGTCGAGCCATCGGCAGACGCATTCTTTCCGACAATCAGGTTAGTGCAAGCGAAAGTGTTCGCCACAGCTGCCATAAATATGGCAGCACAAAGAATAATTCTTCTTTTCATAAATATATGATTCACTTTTAGTAATTTACCAAACAAAGCTTTCACGAGCTATCGTTTCATTCCCACAACCATCGGTCACTGTGAACTCGACAGTATGCTTTCCGCCCTTCTTCACGTGTTTCGGATCAAGTACGCATTCCCAGTACGATTTCACAATATTGGGGCGTCCGAAAAGTGCATACTTACCATCAATCGTTCCACGATAGGAAGCAATTCCCGCCCCTGATCTTTCAACCGATAGACAATCTTTCCGTTTCTTCCCCACTGGTTCTTATTGACAGGAATAATCTCCGGCGGAATGGTGTCGATGGCAACAGTATAAGTTCCCAGCTCCCTGATAGCGGCTTTCATGTATCCATCTTCATACTTTCCGCCTACGCTGTACTTTCCTCCCTTCGGAGTGATACGGGCTACATAATATTTGGTCGTATCGGCAACCGGCTTTCTACGCAACCCGATACGAAGTTCACAAGCTGCATGCAATGGAACCGTCTTATCATTCAGTTGATAAGTAAAAGCAACGGCACCACTATCCGCCTTCATCTGATAATTGAGGGGGACATCGTCATACAACATTCCTTTCGGAATAACCAGGCTCAATCCCGGTTCTTGCAAATAATTAGTCTTATTCCAGGTGAAATAATATTTCTCCCGATGATTCAACGGTTCAACCGGCTGCTTCCGGCCCCGTACGGTAAAACGATAGTTGGAAGTGTTTCCGAAAGCATCTTTCAACGTATATAAGACTGATAATCCCGTTCCTCGTCAATCGTCACCAAACCACGATTATCATTCGACGCTTTCAGCAGACGCAACGTATTCCCCGGATCAATAAAAGATTTCATATATTGTCCATACGTCCAAGAGTTAATCATCCGGTTTTCTTCCTGTGAGAAACGATCTACTGTGCTACGAAATATTTCATTCCCATCTACCGCGAGCACAACAGAATAAACTCCATAATGGTTACTTACGCCATCCATATAATCGTATGCCTTGATACCCATACCTATCACTCCCCATGCTTCCACGGGACGTTCGCTATTGAAGAATCGTTTTATTCTCCTGCTTTCCATCCACAACTCCTTTGCCCGGTTGCGGAAAAAACATGATGCCATCCGCTTTCGGAGCACACGTATCTTTTATTTTCGATTGAAAAAAAGGCATAGGGTCAATATAATCTCCCGATTCCGTTTCAAACACATCCAGATGAAGATGCGGACCGAACGAATATCCGGTGTTTCCGCTCCATGCAATCTGCTGACCTCCTTTTACCGGATATTCTCCCGGTTCGGGAACAATCTCCACTTCCCAGTTCTCTTCTTCATATTGAAGTTTCTCCACCTTTCGGCAATGGGAGAAACAAAACCACTCAAGTGACGGTTGATAGTTGAATAACCATTATGGTAGCAGACATCAAGTACATATCCCGATCCATTCGTGACACGAATACGTGAAATATAGCCATCAGCGAGAGCACGAACGGGTTTACCGATCACTCCGCCTGTTTTAAAATCCAGCCCGCCATGGAAGTGATTGGAGCGGATTTCGCCAAAGTTTCCACTCAATGTAAGAGGAAAGTCAAAAGGAGGCACAAAGGTAGCTTGCTTTTTCTCTTGTCCATACCCTCCGATGCAGCAAGCTAGCATCAAAGCTGTGATATATCGTCTCATCATTCCATTCACTTTTTTACTCCCGCAAATGTACACTATTCCCACTAAACTATGAAATATCTGGAGGAATGATGGCCTTAGATTCTAGTTAATATTTCTTTTTAATGTTATATTCATTGCAAATCAGTAGTCATTATGTTATTAATATTAGTACTTTTGTGGCTGTTTTTAATTATAATTAAAGTTAGAGACTCAATGAGAATGTATGTAAAAGTAATGGCAGCGGTCATTGCATGTATATTGCTGAGTGGAGAAGCGCTCTCGGCATTTGCAACTACCCCCGCTACAGAAAATCTGAGTTGGTTTAAAAAGAAAAAGAAGAAACCAGAAGAGAAAGAAAGAGAAGAGTAAAAGCGACTACGAAAAATTAGTGGAAGACAGTAAAACTACAAAAGGAATGTTTGCTGTACACCAAAAGAAGAATGACTATTATTTTGAAATTCCTACCTCACTTTTGGGACGTGATTTATTAGTTGTCAACAAACTGCAGCGAGTTCCTGCCGAACTTAATGATGCAGGTGTAAACCGTGGAGTAAACTACGAGAATCAGATGGTTTGCATGGAATGGGATAAAGCTACGGGCAAACTAATGCTACGACAACAACGCCCATTACCTCTGGCCCCCCAAACGGATGCTATCTTCCGTTCGGTAAAGGATAATTTTATCTCTCCGTTGATTGCCGCATTCAAAATCGAAGCGATTAATGCAGATTCTACTGCATTAGTAATCAAGGTGAATGATATTTATGACGGTACTGAAACCAGTATTAATAATGTATTTACTAATATCAATCTGGGTACTTCGGCTATCAAGAACTTATCACGTATTTTATCCATCAAATCCTTTTCAAACAATGTCGTGGCAACTTCCGAGTTGACCACCAGAGTTACAGAAGGAACCACCACAGTTTATGTGACGGTGGAAGTTAGCTCTTCTATTCTCTTGTTACCCGAAAAGCCGATGATGGGGCGATTCGACAATCAGAAGGTCGGTTATTTCACTAATCCGTTATTAAGTTTCAGTGATGCACAACAACGTACGGATAAAACACAGTATATCACTCGCTGGCGTATGGAGCCTAAACCGGAAGACCGGGAGGCTTATCTGAAAGGTCAGCTTGTGGAACCTGCCAAACCAATCGTATTCTACATTGATAATTCAACGCCTTACCAATGGCGTACGTACATTAAGAAAGGTATTGAGGACTGGCAGATTGCTTTTGAAAAGGCTGGTTTCAAGAATGCGATTATCGCCAAGGAAATCACGGACAGTATGCATGTAGATATGGACGATGTCAACTACTCCGTACTGACTTATGCAGCTTCAGAAAAGAAAAATGCAATGGGACCTTCTCTGTTAGATCCACGTTCCGGAGAAATTCTGGAAGCTGATATTATGTGGTGGCACAATGTGCTTTCTATGGTACGCGAATGGATCACTGTGCAAACTGGAACTGTGTGTCCGGAAGCACGCAATGTGCAATTACCCGATGCTTTAATGGGAGATGCCATCCGGTTCGTTGCTTGCCATGAGGTAGGCCACTCATTGGGACTCCGTCACAATATGATGGATCATGGGCTTTCCCGACGGATTCATTACGTTCCGAAGCATTCACTTCCAGAATGAATTCTACCGCTTCATCTATCATGGATTATGCACGATTCAATTATATCGCACAACCAGGAGATGGCGTGAAAGTTCTTTCTCCGCATATCGGTCCTTATGACATGTTTGCTATCGAATATGGTTATCGTTGGTACGGAAAGAAGACTCCGGAAGAAGAAAAGGATGTTTTATTCGATTTTTTGAGCAAACATACTGATCGTCTTTATAAATATAGTGAAGCACAGGATGTACGTGATGCGGTAGATCCACGTGCACAGAACGAAGATTTAGGTGATGATCCGGTTCGTTCTTCTTTACTTGGCATTGAGAATCTGAAACGTATTGTTCCGCAAATTCTTCAATGGACTACTACCGGCGAGAAAGGACAAACTTATGAAGAAGCATCACGCCTCTACTATGCAGTAATCAACCAATGGAACAACTATTTATATCATGTCCTTGCCAATATTGGCGGTATCTACATTGAAAATACAATTGTTGGAGATGGCGTCAAGACTTATACATTCGTTGAGAAAGAGAAACAACAAGCTTCACTAAAATTTCTGATGGATGAAGTATTAACATATCCTAAATGGCTGTTTGACACGGAAGTAGGACAATATACTTATCTACTTCGTAATACTCCCATCGGAAAACAGGAGAATGCTCCTACGCAAATCTTAAAGAACGCCCAAGCCTATATCCTTTGGGATTTACTAGGCAACACCCGTTTGATGCGTATGATAGAGAATGAGTCTGTCAACGGAAAAAAAGCCTTCACAGTAGTGGAGCTTATGGACGGACTTCATAAAAACATTTTCGGTATTACCGAACGTGGTGGCATCCCCAACGTAATGGAACGTTCTTTGCAGAAAAACTTCCTCGATGCATTACTTACAGCAGCCGCAGAACCCGAAGCTGTAAAAATCAACAAGAAGATTGCAAATGAGCATTTCCTGCTTGACCATGCCACTCCTTTCTGCAGCTGTTATGCAGCCGAACAACGGGCACTTCGCCAAGAAGACCGAATGGGCGCTCCACGTGTGCTTAACTTCTATGGTAGTCAGCTCAACCGTATTTCTGATGCTATCTCGGTGAAACGCGGAGAGCTATTACGTATCAAGAAATTGTTGCAGAGCCGTCTCGGCACTTCTGATACTGCTGCACGCTATCATTATGAGGATATGATTCTACGTATTAATACGGCTTTGGGAATCAAATAAAACAAAATCAATCACTTTAACAATCTATATTGATGAGAAAAAAATATTTATACGTTCTTATATGTTTTCTTGTTAGCACGTTGCTACAGCCAACGCTGCTAATCGCACAATCACCGGAGTCGTCATATCCGGTGAAGACAATGAACCTCTAATCGGTGCTTCTGTATATGTTAATGCAGACGATTTGAAAAAAGCCGGAGTATCACAGACTTCTCTAGGTACTATCACTGATATGGATGGTAAATTCTCCATTTCCATTCCGGAAAAGGTGACCAGACTACATTGTAGTTATATAGGTTTTGAAGAACAAAATATCGTGTTGCAAGCTGGAAAAGATACTTATCGTATTGTCCTTCAAGCTTCATCACACACACTAGGAGACGTAGTAGTAACTGGTTATCAAGAACTGGAACGTCGTAACTGACTGCCGCTATCGCTAAAGTAGACGTTACAGACGGAATGGTAGGCGCAGCAAAAAGCATCGACAGGCATTAGCCGGACAAGTGGCGGGTGTAGCCGTTACGACAACTTCCGGTGCACCAGGAGCTCCTGCACGTATTCGTATTCGTGGTACAGCTTCATTGAATGGAACACAAGACCATTATGGGTATTGGATGGAATACCTTTGGAGGGGACAGATATTCCAGAGATTAACAAAGATAACGATAATGACATTGTAAATATGTCACAATCTTCTATCGCAGGTTTGAGCCCAAACGACATTGAAAGCATTACGATATTAAAAGATGCAGCTGCTACTGCCATTTATGGCGCACGTGCTGCAAATGGTGTAATTGTGGTAACAACCAAAAGAGGAAAAACCGGAAAACCTGTTATTAACTTCAATACTAAATTGACTTATACTCCAAATCTCAATACTTCACGGCTCAACTTACTAAACTCGGAAGAGAAAGTCGATTTGGAACTTCAATTATTAAAAGAAGCACGGTTTGACATATTATGGGGATTAACAGATCCGATACCGGTATTTCCTGAAAAAGGAAAAGTTGCTGCTATCATGAAACAATATAACTTAATAGACATCTATAAAGAACAGGGGTGGAACGGACTGACACCTGAAGCCCAAAATGCTATAAACAAACTGAAAACAATCAATACAGACTGGAATGATATATTATTCAGAGATGCTTTCACGCAAGAATATAACTTTAGCATTTCCGGTGGTAGTGAAAAGGTTACTTATTACAACTCACTTGGTTATGTCAAAGAAAACGGAAATGTACCAGGTGTAAGCATGAGTCGTTTTAATCTGACCAGTAAAACGTCTTACCAAATCAACAAAATATTAAAAATTGGAATGTCTATTTTTGCCAACAGACGCAAGAATAACACATTTATGACTGATACTTACGGACTTATTAACCCTATATATTATTCACGTATCGCCAACCCTTACTTTGCTCCGTTTGACGAACAAGGAAACTACCTTTACGATTACGACGTAGTCAGAAGTAATGAAACAGATGAAAAGCAAGGCTTTAATATATTCGAAGAACGAGCAAACACCAATAAAGAATCTGTCACCACAGCCATCAATTCTATCTTTGATGTTCAGCTACGTTTTAACGATCAGTGGAAAGTTTATTCACAGATTGGTGTGCAATGGGATCAATTGTCGCAAGAAGAATATGCCGGGATAAATTCATATAATATTAGGAATATACGTGAAACCAATAAATATTGGAAAAATGGTGTACAAACCTATCTTATACCAGAAGGAGGCATGCTTAAAACAACTAATAGTACAACCTCACAACTCACATGGAAAATCCAAGGAGAATACAAAAACACAATTGGGGATATACATGACATACAAATAATGGCTGGTTCGGAAATTCGCAAAAACTGGGTAGACAACCAAGCCTCAACCGGATACGGATATGATCCCAAGAAACTAACATTCCAGAATCTCATATTTAAAGATGAAGCACAAGCCAATGATTGGAATCTAAAAACTAAATCGTACAAGGAAAACGCTTTTGCTTCTTTCTTTGCCAATGGTTCATATACTTTAATGAATCGTTATACATTGGGAGGAAGTGTGCGCATGGATGGTTCTGATTTATTCGGAGTAGATAAGAAATACCGTTTCTTACCAATCTATTCGGTAAGCGGTTTGTGGCGTTTATCTAATGAATCGTTCATTAGACAATACAAATGGATTGATAATTTAGCTCTTCGCCTTTCTTATGGCTTACAAGGAAATATTGATAAGGGAACCTCTCCATTCCTAGTCGGAAAATATGATAATGTGAATATTTTACCAGGTTACAGTGAAGAAAATATTATTATCAATAGTGCTCCCAACAGTAAATTACGCTGGGAAAAAACAGCATCTTACAATCTAGGAATAGATTTTTCTGTACTCAATCAAGCCATCAATCTTAGTGTAGATTACTACTATAGAAAAGGAACAGACTTAATTGGTTCTAAAGCATTAGCTTTAGAAAATGGATTCACTAATATGTCTATAAACTGGGCTAGTATGGAAAATAAAGGTGTAGAAATAAACCTGCAGACACGTAATATCACCACTAAAAACTTCTCTTGGTACACTACTTTCAACTTCGCATATAATCAAAATAAAGTACTAAAAGTACTTACAGATAAAAGCCAAGTGACTCCTAGTCTGGAAGGATATCCCGTAGGTGCAATCTTTGCACTAAAAACAAAAGGTATAAATCCTGATACAGGACAAATCTATCTTGAGAATAAAGAGGGGAAAGCTGTCACTGTAGAAGAGTTATTCAGAATGACATCGAATGAAGATGGTCTTGGCACTTACCAAATAGGACCAAGTACTGAAGAACAAAGAGACTTTTACAGCTATGTTGGAACGTCAGATGCTCCCTACACAGGCGGTTTTCTAAATACGTTCAATTACCGAAATTGGGAACTGAATCTGAATTTTTCATATAATTTTGGAGCACACGTAAAAACAACTCCAAGTTATAATGTATCTGACTTAGACCCAGGGCGCAATATGAATAGAGACATACTGGATAGATGGACACCGGAAAATACAACAGGAAAGTTCCCTGCATTAGCAACGTACAATTACAATCCGGCCGACTACTACTTGTTCAGTACTCGAAATGACATTTACAGATCACTGGATATCTGGGTAAAAAAGCTAAGCTTTGTACGTCTACAAAATATACGTCTTGCTTACCGGGTTCCATCCGAATGGCTTCATAAACTAAGTATCGGCGGAGCAACTGTAGGATTAGAGGCTCGTAACCTATTCGTTATCAGCTCTAATTATGATAATTATATGGATCCGGAATCAATGGGCAACCTATACTCTACCCCAGTTCCCAAATCCATTACCTTCAATCTAAGTCTTAACTTTTAAAAAATATATTATGACAAAGAAAATATATTATATATTCACATTAATAGGAAGCCTGTTATTATCTTCCTGTGATAGTTATTTGGACATACAACCAGTAGGCCAAGTAATTCCCAATACGCTAGCTGAATACAGAGCTTTATTCACAACAGCTTACAATACAGCACTCAATGACAGAGGAATATGCGAAATCAGAACAGATATCGCAACCATATTACAGTCTGATGCCACTTCCAAAAATTCTTTAGGAGATGTTGAAAAATGGAATGATGTTAATCCGAATGCAAGTACGAGACAATTTGGATGGGCGGCCTATTATACCAATATCTATTATGCCAACGCAATCATCGATAAAAAAGATGAAATATCAGAAGGAAGCCAAGAAGATATTAATCAATTAGTTGGAGAAGCTTACCTCATGAGAGCATATATGCATTTCATATTGGTCAATCTTTATGGACAACCTTATACAGCTACCGGAGCATTAGAAACCAAAGCAGTTCCTCTAAAACTCAATACTGATTTAGAAGAAATACCATCAAGAAATACTGTAAAGGAAATATATACCTCTATTTTATCTGATATAGAAACAGCACGGAAACTGATTAATAAAAAAGAATGGGAAATTCAATATTCATACCGTTTTTCAACATTATCAGTAGATGCTATGGAATCACGGGTATATTTATACATGGGTGAATGGAGCAAATCTTATGAAGCTTCGGAACGTGTATTAGCCGGAAAATCGACATTGGTAAACCTAAATGATGAAGGAGGCAAACTTCCTAATGAATTTACATCTGTAGAAATGATCACTGCCTATGAAGTTTTTCCAAATAGCGATTATGCCGGATCACTCTTACTTTACCCTTCATTTTTACAAGAATATGAGGAAGGAAAAGATCTACGTCCAAACAAGTATTATCAAGCAAATAAAAATGGAAATTATACTTCCATCAAAAGTGGTGAATCTAAATTCAAATGTACTTTCCGCACCGGAGAGCTTTATTTAAATTCAGCAGAAGCTGCTGCACATTTAAACAAATTACCTGAAGCACGTACCCGGCTCTTGAAACTAATAGAGAATCGTTATACATCAGAAGGTTATGAGCAGAAAAAGAATGAAATAAATGCGATGAGCCAAGAAAAGCTAGTCACAGAAATTCTGAAAGAACGTGCTCGCGAGCTTGCTTTTGAAGGCCATCGTTGGTTTGATTTACGCCGAACTACCCGACCGGAAATCAAAAAAGAAATTGAAGATGTAACCTACACACTTGTACAAGATGATTCCCGTTACACATTGCGTATTCCACAAGATGCAATTGATGCTAATCCCGGACTTTTAAACTAATAACCAAGCATTTTTCATAGAAACAAACCGCCTGACATCATAGACTAAAAAGCTCCCTTTACCTAAAGCGTAAAAGGAGTTTTTTTTAATCTATCTATTAGCCATTTCTCATTTTGTACACCTACCTCATTCACCATTAAATCTTTATCCCCTAAAAGCATTGTTCTTTAACAAGAAATCCGTATCTTTGTAGCGACTTATTACGATTAATAACGTAGAAGCGTTTAGAATATTATCTCTATTCAGAATCTGGTAAATTCTTTAATTGGGGAGATAATGGCAACTAAGCGTTCACGTCTTTGTTATATGCAAGGGCGTGGACTCTGTTGTTCATTTCCCAATAGGTTTACCAGAGCCTTGAATAGAATGAACTAACGACGTCCACGCTTCTCTTGTATATATATGGTATCCGGACGCTTACCACACAAACAATAAAGGTAATGAGCAGCACTATTACAAAGTTCTTCGCTTCTTTTTTAGCTTATGGGGTAGCTAATAAGAAAAAGCGCTTCTCGCAATTGGCCGTTTCTCCGAAGGATTGGCTCCGGTAAAAGGAAAAATCCAATGGGGATACATCAATAAAGGATATGACGTTGTCATTCCTCTAATGTACGAACGGGCTTTCTCTTTTAAAGAAGGATTAGGGATGGTAGTACTCAATTCTCAATACGGATTCATCGACCATACCGGACAAATACAGATTCCGTTTAAAAACACAGCCGCTCACTCGTTTGAACAAGAATGTGCACGGGTATGCCACGATGGATTATGGGGATTGATTGACAGACAAGGAAACTACATTCTTCCACCGACTTACAGTCAAATAGAACAATTCGCGGAAGGATTAGCCTCGTCTCACTACACAACAAAGTAGGATTCATTAACAAGAAAGGAGAAGTTGTCATTCCCCTGGAATATGATAATGGACGCTCTTTCTCTGAAGGATTGGCTGCTGTTTGTATTGAAAGTCAGTCGTCCAAGTGGGGGTATATAAACAAAGACAATGAAGAAGTACTTCCTTTTAAGTACGATATTGCAGAACCCTTTTATAACAACATAGCTCGAGTGGGTCTCTATGGAAAAAGCATGAAAATCAACAAACAGGGCAGTGAATGTCTATAAAACAACCACTCTACGCATTTATTCATCTCAACACGCAAGGCATTCTGTTCTAAAACATCCCCTTACGAATAACAACGTAAGGGGATTTTTCGTACTTTCGAACATGTTAAATCTTTAATACGTAACATTATGATTATCGGAGTACCAAAGGAAATCAAAAACAATGAGAACCGTGTAGGCATGACACCTTCAGGAGTGGCCGAAGTGGTAAAACAAGGGCACCGGGTGTTTATCCAACATACAGCGGGAGTAAATAGCGGTTTTCCGGATGAAGCATATCAAGCTGTCGGCGCACATGTCCTGCCAACAATAGAAGATATTTACGCCACTGCTGAGATGATAGTAAAAGTGAAAGAACCGATAGTCACTGAATATAACTTAATAAGAAAAGGACAGTTACTATTCACTTATTTCCATTTTGCTTCCGACAAGGAATTAACCCTTGCTATGCTCTCTAACAAATCAATATGCCTGGCTTATGAAACTGTAGAAGAAGCAGACCACTCATTACCTTTATTAATTCCCATGAGTGAAGTTGCCGGACGTATGTCTATCCAAGAAGGCGCCCGTTTTCTGGAAAAACCGCAAGGCGGAAAAGGTATCCTTTTGGGAGGTGTACCAGGTGTTAAACCAGCTAAAGTATTAATTTTAGGAGGTGGAGTTGTAGGTAGCAATGCTGCACAAATGGCTGCTGGAATGGGGGCAGATGTCACTATTACAGATATAAATCTGGCACGTCTGCGCTATTTGAGCGAGACACTGCCGAAGAAATGTAAAGACATTGTACTCATCCGAACTAAGAATCAGAAAAGAATTGCCGGATGTTGATTTAGTTGTCGGCTCTGTACTGATTCCCGGTGATAAAGCACCACATTTGATTACCAAAGAGATGCTTTCAATAATGCAGCCCGGCACAGTATTAGTAGATGTAGCAATCGATCAGGAGGATGTTTCGAGACCTCTCACCCGACCACTCACAGTGCACCGACCTATATTGTAGACGGAATCGTTCATTATGCAGTAGCTAATATTCCGGGAGCTGTACCTTACACTTCCACCCTTGCACTAACCAATGCTACTCTCCCCTATGTGATAGCTTTAGCAAATAAGGGATGGAAAAAAGCCTGCAAAGAGAATCCAGCATTAGCACTCGGATTAAATATCGTAGAAGGAAAAATCGTTTATAAGGCCGTTGCGACGTATTTGGTTTGAAGTACGATCCTATCAGCCTGTAACTATGCATTTTCACCATACAGTAATATAAAGTCTTACAGAGTTCTTTCTTTTTTTCAAAGTAAGGCTATCTCAATGTCTTACGTCTTCGATTGATAACCTTTAAAAAACTCTGCAAGACTTTGTATTACTCTGTGGTGAGCTATATCTTTAAAATAAATAATCTTTCTTTGCCGCCCGTTGATAAGCCGCTACCAATTCGTTCATTACTTCTGCCACAGACTGCCGACGGGATATGATTGCCGAAACTTGTCCGATCTCCAATTCCCCTTCTTCCAGATCACCTTCGAAGATTCCTTTTTTAGCACGCCCCCGTCCTAATAAAGTTCTCAAATCTTCAGCACTAGCTCCACTATCTTCAGCCTTCTCCACGCTTCGCGGAAAGCATTCTTTACCAAACGTGTCGGAGCCAGCTTTTTCAACAACAACTTAGTATCCCCTTCTCTGAGACTCAAGCAATAATCTTTAAATACCGAACTCGCTGAACTCTCTTCAGTAAGAGCAAAACGGGTTCCTATCTGCACCCCTTCGGCTCCCAACACCATAGCAGCCAATACTCCTTCCCCTGTGCCGACACCTCCTGCAGCTATCAAAGGTAATGTTGTAGCCTCACGTACAGCCGGAATCAAACAGAAAGTCGTTGTTTCTTCGCGTCCATTATGCCCTCCGGCTTCAAACCCTTCTGCCACTACCGCATCTACTCCAGCCTCCTCACATTTTACAGCAAAACGGGAAGAAGAAACAACATGAACAACCGTTATTCCACGTTCTTTCAACCACCCAGTCCACGTTTTCGGATTTCCGGCAGAGGTAAAAACAATCTTCACTCCCTCTTCCACCACAATATTCATAATCTCTTCTATCTGGGGATACATCAAAGGAATATTTACACCAAAAGGTAATTTCGTGGCCGCATTACATTTACGGATATGCTCGCGTAAAGTGTCCGGATGCATGGAACCGGCACCGATCAATCCCAGTCCACCGGCATTGCTCACAGCAGAAGCAAGACGCCAACCGCTGCACCACACCATACCACCTTGAATAATAGGATACCGAATACCCAGAAGAGAAGTAATTCTATTCATAACCAATAATTTATCTATGTGTTAATATACTAAGATACCAATAATAGTGACAGAGCTATATAACAATGCGCCAACATAACAACACACAAATATACTAATTATTCAATTACAAACATTCTCTAGTCAGCACATTAGCGCATTGCTACATCAACACATCATTATAACGCCTTCAACGGGCAATCTGTTCAATTGGTTTATTTATCAACACAGTGTAGAATCTCCATAAGTTCTCAACACTTCCAATGTGCGGGCACGGTTATCCCGTCCCGTCTTATTCCAGAAATCTTTTGTAAAGACAGCCATCAGGTCAAGTCTGCCGATAGTTCCACCATTGATATACACTCCACTCCCACCAAACAAGGGAATAGGTGCATCCATCACTACCGTGTTCACCATCATTCCGTTAGCACGTTCACCCAACTGACGGAAACGTACCCCACTCGCCTGTATCTCATCCAACGACTTACGCATTCCCTTTGCCATCGGATTGCGTGCCCAGTTTGAATAAGATCTTTGATGGCGTATCTCGTAGAAGGATCACCCCGCCAGGTATTTTTATCGATCTTTATCTTCTTCTGATAGATGGGATCCCAGTTATAGCGGGTATTCGCTTTATATGGCATCAGAGTCAACATCACTTTCGGTTTAGGCAACGCTTCAGGAAGCGATTCGTCAGGCATCATCCAGCTTTTCTCCTCCGACATCCGGGGAGTACCCACTGCGCTTCCGAAATCAATCGACTTCACAGCATCCATATTTAAATGCAACTCCTGGTCACTCTCCAGCAATTTCTTCAAATGCAAAGAATCTTGCGCCGTCCATACTTGCGAATATGCAAATACAGCGGTCAGGCACAGTGCCATCGTTGTTATAACCCGTTTTAATCCATCCATTCTTTTTACTCTTTCATTACCTATATTTCGGAGCACTTCATATACATTTGTACGTATAAGAGGCTATCTTTTGAGCGTAATAATCCCCCTGTCAGCAGCAAAAGACTACTGATACAAACAAATATTCCCACATGAATGTTTCCTATTTTTTACTTTCCGAAGGCTCCTCCCCCTTTATTACCACCAACGATAACCCGATCCGCAAAGCGGCTCATCGTAGCACGGATCAATTGTCCATCTCGTTTTCGGATATTGGCGTTCTTCCCACCAACTACGATAACAAGCGGCTGCATCGAGTACTTCCTCATCGGTCAGGAAATAGATTGCTTCATAATTTTCAGCATTCGCCAATACCATTTTGCAACCTAATGACGGAGGTGTGCCCTGACGGATAGATTCAATCACCCAAAGCATACACTCACCCAACCGAATCTTACCGTTGTTCATATTATAAACCGACGGAAAAGAAGGGATAATAGTCAGATCTTCTGCATATTTTAAAAGTTCGGGGATATCCTCTTCCGTGAAATGAGGAACCTCCACCACCCCTTTTTCATTCTTCATCTTGTACGTACCCGACTTCAATTGCTTCACAAAAAGAGCAACATCCGGATTGTTATAATCCATTTCTTCGCTGGTGCATCCTGTAAAGGATACGATCAGGCAAACAGCCATCCACAGCATTAGTAGTGTTTTTTTCATTTTCATAAGGATTAATACGTCATGCGGAGTCCGCAAAGTAAATTAAAATTAGTCGGCCGTTTTGTTCGTACCGTAGCCAATTTCGAATCTGTCTTAAAATGATGCGAAACTCCGGGTTCGGCAAAAACAGCAAGTCGGTCATTAATCTTATAGTTGATTCCAATACCGGCAGTCACTGCCAGCTGGATAGGTTCTTCTTTAAAACTGTTGTCCGGTGCACCGGCAATACATTTATCGGCTATTCCTCCTACAGTAGCGTAAAGGTCGATTTTTTTCGTATCTACCAACGTCACGTTCACTTTAACGGGGATTCCCAGATAGTGCAAGTGCTGCCCTGCAGAACGGAGGTTCGAATAGAGCAATCCGGTTTCTATGCCAAGAAAATCGTTCAACTTACGCTCTACCGTCACCCCTGCGGAAACCGGCATTTTATAAGTACCGTTATCTGCCGGAAGTGCTGTACCCACTTGAACTTTCATCGCCCAGCGATGCTTTTTCACTGCTTTGGGTTGAGACATATCGACATTCGACTGTTCTTCCGAAGCGACAGATGATCCTGTATTACCGTTTGTTGCCTGCCAATAACCATTATGCCCCTGATTACCATATCGGTTGCCATTTCCCGTAGAAGTAGTGGAAGAAAAAGAAAACGACATAGAGAAAGTGATTGAAAGAGAATCTTCTTCCTCCGTATATTGCGACAGCATACCGTAAGATTTCGGAGCCGGTTTCGGCAACACCGGTTCTACCGGCAACGGCAACTGATTGACGCGTATTCCATCTCCATCCATCTGTCCTCCATTCGTCACGGCTATCTTTGTAAATGCTTCTTCCATTTCCTCCTTTGGAGAGAAATACAAGAAAGTAGCCGACGAGGCTGCCAAAACAAGCAATACAGATGCCGCAGCCGCTACACGGAAGAGCAGAATCCGACGACGATGCTGGCAAGCCACAGGAATTTCCTGCGAGAGCTCTTCCCAAAAGCCATCCCGTACACTCATCCCGGCATCAGCGAGACGCGTGCGAAACAGATCGGTTATTTCATCATTTTCTTTCTTCATGATTTCTATACTCTTTAATTCTTTTTGCTAACAAATATTTGGCCCGGTGCAGCTGCGAAGTAGATGAATGCTCTTTAATATGAAGCATCTTGGCTATCTCCTTGTGCGATTTCTCTTCAAACACATAAAGGTTGAAAACGGTTCGGCAACCATCCGGCAATTCGGCAATAAAAGCATCAACTGCTCTTCGGAGATTCCAGCCCCTCCTCCCGAATCCGATATATCCGGTATATCGGGAAGCTGCTCTTCATGCACTACCAACTGGCTGACTCGCTTCTCCCGTCGCAGGAAATCGAGTGATTGAGTAACCATCACCCGGGTAATCCATGTACAAAGTGAAGACTCACCCCGGAACGAAAAGTTGGTAAAAATCTTGATGAAACCGTCATGCAGTACATCGTGCGCCGCATCCATATCGCCCGTATAGCGGAAACATACCGCCAGCATCTGCTTGGAATAGAGAGTGTAAAGTTCCTTTCGGCTGAATCCTTTCCTGCCCGACAGCCCTTTATCAGTTCTATCTCGTTTTCCAAAGTCAATTACTTTTTTTTAAAATCGAACGTATGTCTGCGTCGTTTGCTCATTAGACGCGAGAGTTTGAGGAATGCTGCAAGGAATATTGCTAAAAGAAGTTAAAGGATAGATAATAATAAACGGGAAAGAAAAAACGATGAACGATAAACGGTAAATGATGAACAAAGCTGCGCATAATCATGCTACAAAATATCCACCGTTTACTGTTTATCGTTCACCGCTTACAGTTCACCGCTTATTATACTATCAGCATGCTTTGAAACTCATGTCCAGTCCTTTCACTGAATGAGTCAAAGCTCCTACAGAGATGAAGTCTACGCCACATTCGGCATACTCACGAAGAGTATCAAAGGTGATACCACCCGAAGATTCGGTTTCGTATTTGCCTGCTACCATCTCTACTGCTTTCTTTGTCATTTCGGGAGTGAAGTTATCAAACATGATACGGTCTACTCCGCCGAGATCAAGAACTTGTTGCAGTTCGTCGAAGCTGCGGACTTCTATTTCTATTTTCAGGTCTTTACCTTTTTCCTTGCAATATTCTTTGGCACGAGTGATTGCTTTGTCGATACCTCCGGCAAAGTCCACATGATTGTCTTTCAGAAGAATCATGTCGAACAGACCAATACGATGGTTTACTCCGCCACCGATTTTCACTGCCATTTTTTCGAGGATACGCATACCGGGAGTTGTTTTGCGGGTATCAAGCACACGGGTATTTGTACCTTCCAATACCTTTGCATATTTACGGGTCATTGTTGCAATGCCGCTCATACGCTGCATCACGTTCAACATCAGGCGTTCGGTCTGAAGTAAAGATTGCACTTTTCCTTCCACTACCATTGCTACATCACCCGGTTTCACTTCTGTTCCGTCATTGATAAACACTTCCACTTTCATGGTAGGATCAAAACGGTTGAAGATTTCTTTAGCTACTTCGATGCCAGCCAACACACCGGCTTCTTTGATAAGCAATTTTGATTTTCCCATTGCCGTAGCGGGAATACATGAAAGGGTGGTATGATCGCCATCACCTATATCTTCTGCAAAAGCAAGATCGATCAACTTGTCGATCAGTTCTTTTTCCTTATTCATTGATCTTGTCAATTCTTATTTGATGTATTAAATATTGATTCTGCACTTTCTTCAGGAAGCAGTTCACACGAAAGTTCCCATTAGTAGTAGCCAACGTACCGATAACGAAACTCGATTCGTCCCGTTTTCCCTGATGGTTCACATTAAATCCGCTGACTTTATTCTTCGTAAAGAATTCCTGCATCGCAGCTGTTGCTTTCTGTTTGTCAACGTTTGTCGAGCGACCTTGGAGCACCAGGTTTACCTTGTCCCCCATATACTTACTTAGCTCTTGCGAGCTTCCTCTTTTAAATGCCGTAATCACTCCTGCCGGTATCTCTTGCGCCATTAGCAACGAGAGGGAAAGAAGCAATGCGGTCATTCCTACGAGCACTCGTTTTTTCATAATTACAAGCTTTTAAGTTGAAGTTTAAAGGCTTAAACTTTCAACTAATGATAGGCAAAGGTAAGCATTAATTGCAGAATAACATAAAAAATGCCTATTTTTGTGCAATAATCAGAATTGTAGACGTATGAGAACAACCTTGCTCGTCGTAGGACGAACCGTAGAACAACACTATATAACTGCTATCAACGACTATATCCAGCGCACTAAACGCTATTTCACTTTTGACATGGAAGTGATTCCTGAATTGAAAAACACGAAGAGTCTTTCAATGGAAGTGCAGAAAGAAAAGGAAGGAGAACTGATATTGAAAGCTCTCCAACCGGGCGACGTGGTGGTATTGCTCGATGAGCACGGAAAAGAAATGCGTTCTCTGGAGTTTGCCGAATATATGAAGCGAAAAATGAACACGGTCAACAAACGACTGGTATTCATTATCGGAGGGCCTTATGGCTTTTCAGAAAAGGTTTATCAAGCGGCACACGAAAAGATTTCAATGTCGAAGATGACTTTCTCTCATCAGATGATCCGGCTGATATTCGTTGAGCAGATTTATCGGGCGATGACTATATTGAATGGAGGCCGTATCATCATGAATAAACTACATCCACAAAGATGCACCGTGAAAAATGAATTATACAATAAAGAAGATGGATATCATTATCCATTCTTCTCTTCTATATAAAGTTTATTAAATACCTGCCGGAGTTCGTCTTCATTAGTAATCAAATTCCGAAGTTCTGCCAACCGTCCGGCATTATCCGATTGGGGTATCCATAACTTCAGATACCCTCCTTCTGCATATTTTTCAGTTAGATGTTTCCGAAAACGGGCATATTGCTCTTCTTTATCCATCTCCGGATAATGAGACAGCCATATTGTACGGTACGGCGTAAAGTGACTTCGGGATCAATAATTCGGTCAGCCTCGGCAACAATCATTCCATAGATTGTTCTGGGAGCTGTTTATTGGAAGCCCGATGATCTTCTATCGCCTCTTTCATCTGCAACAGCTGCTCATCCGTAAACCAACGCCGCAAAGTTTCGTCGGCTAGCAACACTTTGCCGGAGGTTATATGATGAAATTCACGTCCTTCATACAACCCCAGGTCATGATAAGCAGCGATGACATAAACCATCGAATAATCAACTTCATAATGCGTCGCTAATTTCAGACTTTCCTCAATTACCTTTTCTACATGGTCAATTTGATGCGCTTTATCAAAGTTAGCGTATTGAGGAATAATACTTTGCCGAACATAGTTTTGTAATTCAGCAGGCACATGATGAGTCATATTCGATCTTTTTAGCTAATGAATTCTTTTATTTATATTATTCCCGATTCATCAAACGATGTTCTGCCATCTGTTCGAACTTTGTTCCCGGACGACCATAATTGGCATACGGATAAATGGAAATACCACCACGAGGAGTAAATATTCCCGTTACTTCTATGTATTTGGGATTCATCAATCGGATAAGATCTTTCATTATGATATTCACACAATCTTCATGAAAGGCTCCATGACTGCGGAAACTGAAAAGATAGAGTTTCAAACTCTTACTTTCTACCATTTTTATATCAGGAATGTAGCTGATACGTATTTCGGCAAAGTCCGGCTGTCCGGTAATAGGACACAGACTTGTGAACTCCGGGCAGTTGAAACGTACCCAGTAATCATTTTCAGGATGCTTATTATCAAAGGCTTCCAGTACTTCAGGAGCATAATCTTGTTTATACTCGGTTTTTCTTCCTAATAAGGAAAGTTGGTCTTTTAATTCTGTCATTGCACTCACTAACTACAACCTCTACTCTAAACAAAAAAATGCATTTCCTCTTTCACCTATCACCGTACTGCCTCAAACGCTTTATTCATCGAGGTTTTAGTGGTGAAGGATTCATTTTATAACCTATCACCGCATCTATCACCTATCACCATCAACTCTTAGCCTACGTTTGCTTTCTCCTCATCTTACTTGTTACGGTGTGTTTCATTGCTTGAAACAATGTGTTTCCCGCCTTGAAACAAAGTGTTTCATTACTTGGAACAAACTGTTTCAAGTCTTGGAACTTATAGTTTCAAGCGTTAGAAACTTTAGTTTCCTACCGTTGAAACTTTAGTTTCTCACCAATGAAACAACAGTTTCAAGCTGTTGAAACTAATCTAAGCCAATACATTCCGGACAGAAACTACTATCATTTATTAATTAGAACTTACCGGTGACAATAGATGTGACGGCAAAATGTCAAATTTAGCTGCTGTCACTACTTGCTGTCACAAACTAGAAATCTTATAATCAAACATTTATCTACAACAATGTGACAGATGACAGCAAAAAACGCATTTTAATCTCTATGTAGAGATATTATTGATTCTTACTTTTTAAATACTTTTCCAATCCTTCCCGACGCAATGTACAAGCCGGGCAATGTCCGCAACCATCTCCCTGAACGCCATTATAACAGGTCAAAGTCTCGGTGCGAATCAGTTCCAATACCCCCAGTTCGTCGGCCAATGCCCATGTTTCTGCCTTATCAATCCACATCAAAGGGGTATGAATCACAAATTGTTCATCCATAGCCAGATTGAGAGTTACATTAAGAGATTTGATAAAGGCATCACGCAATCGGGATAACCGCTGAAATCTGTTTGAGAAACTCCCGTTACCAAATGATTAATACCACGTTCACGGGCATATACTGCTGCGATACTTAGAAAAAACAGATTACGTCCCGGAACAAAGGTATTAGGAACGCTATCTGCAGGTTTTTCCTGATCCATCACCATCGTAGTATCGGTCAATGAATTATGACCTAACTGTCCGATAAAGGAAACATCCATCACATCAAATTCCACTTCCGCTTTCCGGGCTATCTCCCGTGCAAGCTCCACTTCTTTCTGATGCTTCTGACCATAAAGAAAACTCAAGGCATATACTTTCTTAAAGTTGCGTTTTGCCCAAAACAAACAAGTGGTAGAATCCTGCCCACCACTAAACACAACCAATGCTGCTTCTCTATTCATATTCTATCTTAAATATCTTTGACTTTCAATACATTATAAGAGATATTGGTGTCGTAAACATCGCTACCGTCTATTTTCTTGATTGCTTTCACCACACGAATTGTCACCGGAAGGATAATAACTTCATACATGGATTTCAGCACAATCTGAATCCCCATCATGATAAGCAGTTCTTTCCAGGCAATAACTCCACCAAAAGCTACCGGGAAGAAAATCAATGAATCGGCAGTCTCACCTACAACAGTCGACCAGATGGCACGGGCCGAAAAGTTACGCCCCTGACTGGCTACTTTCATCTTACTCATCACATACGCATTGAGAAATGAGCCTACCAGAAAAGCCATCAGACTGGCAGCCACAATACGGGGAGCCATACCGAACACAAAATTGAAATGTTCCTCGCCCTCCCAGAAAGGAGCAGCCGGAATGGCAACAGCTATCAACCAAAGAGCAACCACGAAGAAAGTTCATGGCAAAACCGCTCCAAAATGATGAGCCGCGCTTTCTTGAATCCCCAAACTTCGGCGATAACAATCATTAAATAATATAAGAAATAGGAAAAACCAATAATCCGGCTG